>Ga0265295_1002952_pt1 | contig 25706 bp, 22 predicted proteins | sample Munlansysbiofilm_FD_192503 | JGI IMG/M metagenome (GOLD analysis project Ga0265295, IMG submission 192503) | Leachate microbial communities from a municipal landfill in Southern Ontario, Canada - Methane capture system biofilm | ecosystem: Engineered > Solid waste > Landfill > Unclassified ... | reverse complement strand
GTGCATGAAGCTCATAAAAACTTACGGAAGTGCCATCCAGGGTGTTGATGCCATCACCATCACCGTGGAGGTAAATGTAGATACAGGTATTAATTTTTACATGGTAGGCTTGCCCGACAGCGCTGTGAAAGAGAGCCAGCAGCGCATCGAATCGGCGCTGAGCTACATTGGCTACCGGCTGCCCGGCAAAAAGATTGTGATAAACATGGCGCCTGCCGACATCCGCAAAGAAGGCTCTGCCTACGATCTTACCATTGCTACCGGCATCCTGGCCGCCTCCGAGCAAATTGGCTCCACGAATATCGACCGCTACATCATCATGGGCGAGCTTTCGCTGGACGGCGGATTGCAGCCCATCCGCGGTGCCCTGCCCATCGCCATAGAAGCACGCAAGAAAGGCTTCGAGGGTTTTATCCTGCCAAAGCAAAACGCCCGCGAAGCAGCCATAGTTGCCGACATCAAAGTGTATGGTGTGGAAAACATCAAGGAGGTAATCGATTTTTTTAATGGCGAAAAGGAACTTGAGCAAACCATCATCAACACCCGCGACGAGTTTTACGCCAGCCTCAACGAGTACGAGTTTGATTTTATGGATGTAAAAGGGCAGGAAAACATCAAGCGTGCGCTGGAGATAGCTGCTGCCGGGGGTCATAACGCAATTCTTATCGGGCCGCCAGGCTCTGGCAAGACGATGCTGGCCAAGCGGCTGCCGTCGATACTGCCGCCGCTTAATCTGCACGAGGCTTTGGAGACAACCAAAATCCATTCTGTGGCCGGACGCATGAGCCGTCATACTGCGCTCATTGCCGTACGGCCGTTTCGCGCGCCGCATCACACCATCAGCGATGTGGCGCTGGTAGGCGGCGGCACCAATCCGCAGCCGGGCGAAATTTCGCTGGCGCACAACGGCGTGTTGTTTCTCGACGAGCTGCCTGAATTTAAACGCACGGTGCTGGAGGTGCTTCGCCAGCCCATCGAAGACCGCGTAGTAACGATTTCGCGGGCACGTTTCTCGGTGGAATATCCGGCCAGTTTTATGCTGGTGGCCGCTATGAATCCCTGCCCCTGCGGCTATTACAACCATCCCACCATCCAGTGCATGTGCGGCCCGGGCATCGTACAGAAATATCTCAACAAAATCTCCGGCCCGCTGCTCGACCGCATCGACATACATGTGGAGGTGGTGCCGGTGCCTTTCAAGGAGTTGTCGGAAGCACGCAACGGAGAGAAAAGTGCGCAGGTGCGCGAGCGTGTGGTGAAGGCACGCAAGATACAGGAGGAGCGCTACCAGGAGAAGAAAAATATCCATTGCAATGCGCAAATGACGAGCAGACAACTTCGTGAGATTTGTAAAATAGACAGCACCGGCCAGCTCATGCTAAAAAATGCCATGGACAAACTCAGCCTCTCAGCCCGCGCCTACGACCGCATCCTTAAGGTGTCGCGCACCATTGCCGATCTGGAGGGCAGCGCCACCATTCTCTCCGAGCATCTGGCCGAAGCCATTCACTACCGAAGCCTCGACCGCGAAAGCTGGGGAAAATAATGCCATCCTTAAACGAAAATCCATACAACGGGTTGGTTGTCTGCTTTGTTCGATGAACAGGGGATTTGGGGGAATTATTTTTACCGGTTTTCCCCTGTTCCGCTACTCAGCTCAGGTACAAAGGTGGTAAGCTCATCCTGTGCATATTTTACAACATCGCAGTGTTCATTTCTAAATTTTCCCAGGCAGCGCCTTTAAATTAATTAACTCTTTATTAACTTATTCACTATCATCTTTTTAGAGTGTGATATGTTATTTTTGCACGGAAATTTGAAAAGAAAGCAATTTTAAGTTGTTGTTGTAATTTTTAGAAAATAGCACGTAGTTTGAGCACACTCTTTGGTTGAACTTTGCCATTTCTGAACATTTTAACCAATAAGACATTGTAACGCATAAACCGAATGCAACTATGTATAAAATCTTACTCTCATCATTATTTATGGTATGGGGAATGGCTTCCTACAGCCAGGATACCATAAAGAAATCAAGCCCGGTAACCACCAACTCGCGGTTTATGTATCGCATGCTGGAGCCTAATATGAATCTCGAGAAGGTGCAGATACTGCTTGAAGAGCGCAAAAATGGTCAGCTTGAAAATGGTCAGTTAGTGGTAGGAGCGTCTCTCATTTCGCTTCTGGATTATCAAAAATCCAACAGGGATTCCAAATTTGCTTACCTGATGCGGCATCCCACCTCGCGCAATCAAATTGGTAAAGAGGTGAGCGAGGCTGTCATCCATTCTTTTCAGCTCGGTCTCACTGGCGCCATCAACCACTGGTTGGCATTGCATGCCGAAATACTTTACAACCCGTCGCAAAGTTTTGGTTCAGGTACCATCACCAGCTTGGGACGCAACCAAATACAGCTCATCAAAGGCTTTGTTTTGATTGGAGATTTAAATCGTTTCCCGGTGTATGGTGCAGTGGGTAAGATGGATGCGCCTTTCGGGCAAACCGGCAGCGTGAGTCCGTTTACCAACACTACCATGTGGCACACTTTCGGCGGATTGGGCTACGGTGCTCAGGTTGGCTTTAGCAAATGGAATCTTAATGCAACTTTTATGGCAGTGCAGGGTGGAGCGCAGTTCAGAGCATTGCACACACCGGTAGCCGATTCCACCAGCGTACCTTCGCTTATCAATAACTTTACCGCCGATATTAATTATACCATTCCCATTAGCAGGCAAATTGGCTTCAGGCTTGGTGGCTCTTACATGCATGGCAGCGCCTATTGCCAGGATTTTCCGGTTACCCATTTTGCCGACTGCGACGAATGCAATCCTGCCGTTGCCGGCTATGCCCGCCTGGATATCGCACAGCGGTTCATACTAAAAGGTAGCTATGCACAAACTCTTGAAGTATGGAAAGGAACCTACAATCCCTCGCCTCCGCTCGACATTTATCATGCGGTTCGGGTTTCGTCGATGGATATTGGCGCCAGCTACATGCTCAATCGTAATGGCAACATCCGTTACACCGTGTCAGGAGAGTTTAGCAATTTGGTAGCTGGTGATGATGGTTCTCCATGGGAACGCCAAAACCAGACTGTGCTAGGTGCCTCGGCTTTAATAAAAGAATCTTCAAAACTCTTTGTCGAATATTTTTACACCCAAGGCTATGTACCGCTCAACTTTATCAGCGGAAGCCATCCTAACGAGCCTTATCCTGCAGGATACACCCCCTGCGAACAGGGAGTTCGTACGTTTGGTATTGTAGCAGGATTTCAATTAACATTGTAGCGTCCGCATTAGCAAAAAGCGACTACTTTTGTGACTAAAAAAAAACAGTAAATGAGACGCACCTGCTTTCTGCTGATAATGATACTGACGCTTGGGTTTTCGGCTACCTCACAGGAGATACCAACTGAAACCTTCCGCCAGCACGTCATCGCCATCACCGAGACCAACGCTGTGCAGGAAAAATACCTTGTCGAAGAACAGGATCGCCAGCGGGTTTATTACATCAATCTGGGCTGCTACGACCAATACCACCAGATGGAGCCTTTGCAAAACAAAAATGGTGACGTCTATTTGTGGAACGAAGGAGCCATTGCTTTTCACGACGTCATTTACACACTCAATCTGTTGCGCATCCGCCAGCCCGAAGAAAACATCGCTTTTTATGAACTGGTGTACCACGATGGCAAAACCAAATATTTTATTGAGGTGAAATTCGTAAAACGCTACCAGAAGTGGGAACTGGTGGATACCGCGCTGACGAAACTCAAAGAAGCTTATTAAAGCCACGATTCACCCGATCGACGTTTTATTTAAAACTTTTCGTACCATCCTTTGTTAAGCAACGGATAAGGAATAATTGATTCTAAACAATATTCATTTTTCTTTTGTGTTAACACAACTCTTTTAAACCTCTTTTTGATTGTAAAAAATTCGGAAAGAAAATCCATCTGCAACACTCATCATCACATGGAAAAGCGTGAAATTATCAAGCTCATCGACATCAAGAAGTTTTACAAGGTAGGTACACAGGTTGTAAAAGCCCTGCGCACCATCACGCTAAACATCTATACCAACGAGTATGTGGCGCTCATGGGCGCTTCGGGATCGGGTAAGTCGACGCTGATGAACATCCTGGGATGCCTCGACACACCCACCAGCGGGCAGTATTTTCTGAACGATAAAGATGTGAGCAAAATGGACGACAACCGGCTGGCAGAAATCCGCAACAAGGAAATCGGGTTTATTTTTCAGACTTTCAATTTGTTGCCACGACAGACGGCGCTCGAAAACGTAACGCTCCCGTTGGTGTATGCCGGGGTGAGTAAAGCAAAACGCTACGAACGCGCCATGCAGGTTCTCGAGAGTGTACAGCTTGCCGATCGCGTGCATCACAAACCCAACGAACTCTCGGGCGGACAACGGCAACGGGTGGCGGTGGCCAGAGCGTTGGTCAACAAACCGTCGATCATTCTGGCCGATGAGCCTACCGGCAACCTCGACAGTAAGACCTCCATAGAAATGATGGGGCTTTTCGAGGAAATCCACAAGCTCGGCAATACGGTAATCATCGTAACGCACGAAGAGGACATTGCCCGCCATGCTCACCGCATCATCCGCTTGCGCGATGGCGAGGTAGCTTCCGACGAGGTCAACAAAAACACCATCACCATGGCCGATTATCACTTAGCCGAAAAAGTATAAAACCAAAGCTATGGCTACTAAATTTAAAATTTATACCAAAACCGGCGACAAAGGCGAGACGTCGCTCATCGGCGGGACGCGTGTTCCGAAATATCACGAGCGCATCGAAGCCTACGGCACCCTCGACGAGCTGAATGCTTTCCTGGGCATCATCCGCGATCAGTCTGTTGATGCGCACACACACACCACTTTGCTGGAGATACAGGACCGCATTTTCACCGCTGAATCGTTGCTGGCACAGGATGCCAAAACCCCTGGTCTGCGCAAGCTGCCACGGCTTCACGAGGGAGACATCACGCTGCTCGAAACCGAGATTGATGCCATGAACGAACACCTGACGCCACTGCAAAACTTTATCCTGCCCGGCGGCCATCCGTCGGTTTCCTATTGTCATATTGCCCGAACGGTATGCCGTCGCGCTGAACGCATTACCCTGCGGCTGGCTGCCCATGCTCCTGTTGACGAGCTTGTGATCAAATATCTCAATCGCTTGTCCGACTACCTTTTTGTACTGGCGCGTAAGCTCTCTGCTGATCTTGGCGCCACAGAGACCACCTGGAAAGCAAGGCTGTAACTATGCTATAATAATATCTTTCTTCCGGGCGTTAACCGTGAAAAATTTTACTTTTGCACAAATTTAAAAAACTGATTATCAAGCTATGTATTGGACTCTTGAATTAGCTTCAAAACTTGAGGATGCCCCCTGGCCGGCTACCAAAGATGAATTGATCGACTTTGCCGTCAGGAGTGGTGCCCCACAAGAAGTGATCGAAAATCTCAATGAAATTGAAGACGAAGGGGAGGTGTATGAACGCATCGAGGACGTCTGGCCCGACTATCCTACCAAAGACGATTTCTTTTTTCACGAAGACGAATATTAGGTTTGTCTGAAAAAAGAAAAGTTTACTTTTCCGTAATTACGTTGTTGATCAAAATATTGCTGCCTGGTGAAGTCAACCGAACGAGGATGTTCGATGATGAGCCAGGCATCTTTTTTTAGCCAACCCTGGCCATAAATTATTTCGGGTAAACCGACAACCTGCTCAAGGTCGAAGGGAGCATCCGAAAAGATAAGATCGTAAGGCTGCGTCGGCGGCCTTTTCAGGAATTTGAACACATCGGCGCGAAAGGTGCGGATGTTGTCGAGGTGCAGCTCTTTGGCCGTGGCACGGACAAATTCCAGACATTTGAAATTCACATCTACACAATCTACCACGGCGGCTTGTCGCGAGGCAAATTCAAACGAGATGCTGCCTGTGCCGGCAAATAAATCCAGGACGCGCAAATCTTCAAAATCGATGAGGTTGTTCAGAATATTGAACAGGCTCTCTTTGGCCAGATCGGTGGTGGGGCGCACCGGTAACCGGGGCGGTGGCGTAATGCGTCGGCCTTTATGTGTTCCGCCTATAATTCGCATTGCTGCAAATGGATCAGGTTATAAAAATGATGTTCGGGAATGGTGTCGAACACATAGCTAAACTTCTGCGCAGCGTTGCGTTGTCCCAATTGAAAGTGCCGGAAGTATCGGTTTAAATACTCAAACAAAGGTGCTCCCGACTGGATATCTCCATACAAAACCACTCCGGAAAGCTCAGGGTTGATGCCAAGTTGTTCGAAAACAAACAACAGATAATAGACGAAATCCTCATTGGTGACAAACCGAAAAGCATTGTACAACTGAAGGCTATTGTTGTTGAGTACCACCATGTCGAAATATTGCTTGCGAACATTTACGAATACCAGTGGCCCGACATTGCGATTTTTGTATTGCAAAAGCAAACTATCGATTAGCGCTGTAGCATGATGCTGAATGGTGGCAGCCGGAAAAAATTGCAGCAACTTGTGGTAAATGGTCTCTGAAAATGCCCAGACATTCACTGCGTCGGGCATAGGAATCCGATCGTAAAGCACCAGCTCCGTTGCATTTATCCGATGATTAAACTCCAGATATTGCAGCAAATGCTGCGTATCGAACAGCGCCGAAGGCAGCAAGGTACTTTTTGGATTTTCTACCGCTATGCGCACTTTGTCGTATTCGGCCTGCAGATGAGGAATGGTAGGCAATAGATCCGTCAGCAGCAGGTTGAGCGCGCGATCGTTGGCAACATCCTCAAAGGCAAAAGTTTGAATTCCGCTGAGTTTGTTGCGTTGCTTGTCGTAGATACAAAAAGAAAATCCATCCGGCGAAAGCTGAATGGATAATCGTTGATTCTTCGACTCTTCAATCCGAAGAGATTTATCAAAGGCTGATTGTACCTGGTGCGCTTTAGCTTGCATCGATAGCAGGCTTATTCCCAGTTTCCGTCGATGGTAGGTTCTGACATAGAACCCACGATGAGGTCTTTAACGCTGGGATTTCTTATCAGGTTTTTGTCGAGGCCATCCAGATAATCTTCCTTGCGTGCCATTGCCATAAATACAGGCACCATTACACCGCCTTTATTGATCCGACCAGCCTCCATCGTAAATTTTTCTTTGTCAGAAAAAGGGATGTACTTGAGATTTTCCACCTTAAAATTGGGGCGTCTGCCAAAGAGCGAGTCGGCGACGCTGATGTATCCCAGGGTATCGCTGATGGTTTTGGTCAGGGTGGTGTCGGTGGGATCATAAGTCAACTTCACTACCGGAATCTGTCCCTGATGCATAAATTTTATCAACGAATCCAGGTTGTTGGCAAAGGTATCGTTCAATGAGCGATACATCTGTTGTACCGACCGGATGTCTTTAAGATTCTGAACCACAAGAGCAGCTCTTTCATCTTTTTCGCGGTTGAAGCGAACAGGTGTCTGGATGGTTTCCCACAAGAGGTATCCCAGGTAAGCAATACCAAGCAACAAAACGATTTGCAGAATTCTGATTTTCATAGTTCTTTTTTTAAAAGTAGATGCAAATTTATGAACTTTTCGATATTAAAAAATTATTTGATAAATTATTTGATGCTTTACCACCAAACGTCAACTGGTAATAAACCGTTGTGTCATCAGTAAGCCAATGCGTTACAGCCGATTATTTGGCATAAGTCAAAAGTATTTTAGCTCTCAAGTTTACGTGCTATCTCCACCTCTTCAAAACCTTCGATGATATCGCCCACTTTGATGTCGTTGAAATTTTCGATGTTCAGTCCACATTCGTAGCCGCTCTGCACCTCGCGCACGTCGTCTTTAAAACGCTTGAGCGAGCCAAGTCGCCCGGTATATATAACAATGCCGTCGCGGATCACACGCACAGTGTTGTTTCGGTTGATGGTACCGTCCAGCACCAGACACCCGGCAATGGTTCCTACTTTGGTAATTTTGAAAACCTCACGCACCTCGATGTTGCAAAGGATTTTCTCTTCGATAGTAGGCGCCAGCATGCCCTCGATAGCCGCTTTTATTTCCTCGATGGCTGAATAGATGATGGAGTAGTTGCGAATGTCGATCTGCTCGCGTTCGGCCAGTCGGCGTGCTCCGATAGAGGGACGCACCTGGAAGGCCACAATAATGGCGTTGGAAGCAGAGGCAAGCATGACGTCGGTTTCCGTAACCTGGCCCACCGATTTGTGAATCACGTTTACCTGTACTTCCGGCGTCGACAATTTGAGCATCGAATCTGCCAGAGCTTCTACAGAGCCATCCACGTCGCCTTTTACGATGATGTTCAACTCTTTAAAATCGCCAATTGCAATCCGGCGACCGATCTCGTCGAGGGTAACGTGTTTCTGGGTTCTGAGGCCTTGTTCGCGTTGCAATTGCTGGCGTTTGGTAGCAATATTCTTGGCATCGCGTTCGTCCTTCATTACTTTAAAGCTATCGCCTGCCTGTGGTGCCCCGTTCATGCCGAGCATTAATACAGGAGCAGAAGGGCCGGCTGATTTCACCGGCAGGTTACGTTCGTTGTACATCGCTTTTACACGACCATAATGCGAACCGGCAATCACTATATCGCCAGCTTTCAGCGTCCCGTTTTGCACCAGCAACTTTGCCACATATCCACGGCCTTTATCCAGCGACGACTCGATGATGGTTCCGTTGGCGCGGCGTTTCGGGTTTGCTTTCAAATCGAGCAATTCGGCTTCAAGCAGGACTTTTTCCAACAACTCGTCGATATTAATGCCGGCTTTAGCCGAAATCTCCTGGCTTTGGAATTTCCCACCCCAGTCTTCTACCAGGATGTTCATCTGCGAAAGCTGTTCTCTGATGCGCTCGGTGTTGGCAGTAGGTTTATCTATTTTATTAATAGCAAAAACGATAGGAACGCCGGCAGCCTGCGCGTGGTTGATGGCCTCAACGGTTTGGGGCATCACGCTGTCGTCGGCAGCCACCACGATGATGGCTACGTCGGTAACTTTGGCGCCGCGTGCACGCATGGCCGTAAATGCTTCGTGGCCCGGCGTGTCGAGGAAGGTGATCTTTTTACCATTCTCAAGCACCACTTCGTAGGCACCAATGTGTTGGGTGATACCGCCGGCTTCACCGGCAATTACGTTGGCGCGACGGATGTGGTCGAGCAACTTGGTCTTGCCATGGTCCACGTGACCCATTACCGTAACAATAGGTGAGCGGAATTCGAGATCGCCTTCTTCGTCTATCTCTTCGTCGATGTCGCTGATAGCATTTTCGGCGCTTTCAAACTTAACACCAAATCCAAATTCTCCGGCCACCACACCAATGGTTTCGGCGTCGAGTCGTTGATTGATCGATACAAACAAACCCAGTTGCATGCACACCGAAATAACGTCGGTAACCTGCACATTCATCAGCGATGCCAGCTCGTTGGCTGTAACGAACTCGGCCACGGTGATTATTTTCTTATCGTCTTCGCGATCCTGCGCCTCTTTCTCAAGCTGCTTGTGAATGGTTTCGCGCTTTTGCTTGCGATATTTTGATGCTTTCGACTTTCCTGCCCCACTCAGACGAGCCAGTGTTTCTTTTATCTGCTTTTGTACTTCTTCCTCGGTGAGTTCACGACGGGGTTCGGTGCGTGCTTTGCGGCCTTTGCCTGGTCGGGCGGGTTTGGCGCGGGTTCTGTCGTCAGGACGTGTTTGTGTTTTAGTCTCTCCGGTGGCAGGCGTAGTTTGGCCTTCTTTTTTGATGCGTTTACGCTTCTTTTTCTTCGGCTTCACTTTATCGTCGGAAGAGGAGGCTACAGGTTTTTTTCTTTCATATCTCTTCTCTACGGGCAGCTCTATTTTACCAACAACATTGACACCTGTGAGTTTTGTAAATTCTGTCTTCAGGAAATTATCTTCGTAAGGATCACTTTTTTTAACTTCTGGCTTCTTCTCCGCCGCCGGTTTTTTCTGTTCGACAGGGGGAGGTGTAGCTTTTTCTGTTTTGGACTTTTTCTCAACTGGTTTACCTGCTTTTTCAGTTTTTGGTTTTCCCTCAGCACCTTTCGCCGACGTTGCTTTTTTGCGGTCGTCGTGCTGCTTGCGTTTTTCGGCTGAACTTTTACGGGTTGGCTTGGTGCGCTCATTGAGTTTCGACAAATCGATAGTGCCAACAATGTTGAGCGAAGGACGCTCCGTCTCTTTTTCTGCTGCTTTGGGCGGCTTTTCTGCTGGTGGCTTTTCTGCTGGTGGGGCGTCTGCCAATGGCTTTTCTGCCGGTGGCGTTTCAGCAACAGGTTTTTCAGCAACTGGCTTTTCTGCCGCTATCTTTTCAGCAGCAGGTTTTTCTTTCGGTGTCTCGGCTTTTTGAGGAGCTGATGCTTCAGGCACCGTTTGAGGTGCTGGTTTTTCAGCCTTTATTGGAGCAGGTTTGCTTTCAGGTTCAGGCATCTCGCCGGGCATCGGAGCCGGTTTAGCTTTTTCTGCAACAGGTTCTTGCGTAGGAGCTTGTGGCGCTGGTTCACTTTTTACGGGAGGCATCTCTTCTGCCGGCGGTCCCGGCCATCCTTCCGAAGGCGGGGTCTCTTTGGCAGGCTCGGGCTTCGCTGCTTCAGCAGGTTTTGGTGTCTCTACCGGTTTTTCCGGAGTGGCAGGAGCCTCTTTTTTCCTGGTGTGCATTTCGTGATGCGGCTCTACAGCTTTCTTGAAATCGTCGTCGATTTCAACAGATACCCCGCGTATGATGATATCCTCATCGTCGTCGTAATCGTCGAAATCGGGCGCAGGACGCTTACGATCCTCCAGCGAGATAGTCTCACGCTTTACGTTGCCGATATCTATTTTACGCGCTTCCTCTTTTACTGATTTCTCCTTACTAAATTCTTCGGTGAGCAGATCATAAATCTGCCCTGTAATTTTAGCATTGGGATTATCTTCAATCTCAACACCTTTTTTTGCTAAAAATTCCACAATCCTCCCGGCCGAGACATTGAATTCACGGGCTGCTTTGGTGAGCCTTGTTGCTTTGGTTCCTGCCATATACTTTGTTTTCCTGTGGAAGTTTACTATTGCGGTAAAAATACGTTTTTTATTCAAACTCTGCTTTTAAGATCCTGAGTACTTCGTTGACTGTCTCCTCTTCAAGGTCGGTGCGCGACAAGAGTTCAGCGGCATCCAAACGCAAAACGCTGCGGGCTGTATCACAGCCTATGGCTTTTAGTGCATCGATGATCCACTGATCTATTTCATCGCCGAACTCCTGGATGTCCACGTCGTCGTCGATCTCGCTTTCCACATCGCGATACACGTCGATTTCGTATCCTGTAAGCTTGCCAGCCAGCTTGATATTAAAACCTCCTTTGCCAATGGCCAACGATACCTGGTCGGGCTTCATAAACACATCAGCTTTTTTATTAGCTTCGTCGATGGTAATGGAGGTGATCTTGGCAGGGCTAAGTGCGCGCTGTATGTAAAGCTGAGGGTTGGAGGTGTAGTTGATCACGTCGATGTTCTCATTTTTCAGCTCACGCACGATGCCATGGATGCGCGATCCTTTCATGCCCACGCAGGCACCCACCGGATCGATACGATCGTCGTAGGATTCGACAGCAATTTTGGCTCTTTCACCCGGCACCCTTACAATACTTTTGATGGTGATAAGGCCATCGAATACTTCGGGCACTTCCTGTTCGAAGAGACGCTCCAAAAATACCGGCGACACACGCGAAAGAATGATCTGCAGCGCGTTGTTGCGCATATCTACCTTTGTAACAACAGCACGTATGGTGTCGCCTTTGCGGTAATAATCCGTAGGGATTTGCTCCGACTTGGGGAGCAAAAGCTCGATGCCCTCGTCGTCCAAAACCAGAATTTCTTTTTTCCAAACCTGATAAACTTCACCGGCTATGATCTCACCGATGCGGTCTTTGTACTTCTGATAAACACTATCTTTTTCGTATTCCTGCACCTTGGCAATAAGATTTTGCCGGATGGTAAGAATTTCGCGGCGTCCGAAGTCCTTCATTTTAATCTCTTCGGATACCTCCTCTCCTATCTCAAAGTCGGGTTCGATACGAATAGCTTTGGAATACTCTATCTGCGTGCTTTCGTCCTCCAGCTTACCATCTTCCACAATTTCGAGCATGCGATAAATCTCAAGGTCTCCGCGGTCGATGTTTACAATCACGTCGACGTTTTCGGCTGTCCCATATTTTTTCTCGATCATGTGCCGAAAAACCTCTTCGAGGATTCTCATCATCGTTTCGCGGTCGATGTTTTTGAAATCTTTAAATTCCGAAAAAGTTTCGACCAGGTTTATGTTATCCATTGTTGTGATATTTGTTGTTGCTTCTTTCTTATTATTTAAAAGATAAAATGACCTTAGCCTGCCGGATGTCGGCAAACGGAATAGTAACAGGCGGCGGAGCAGTTTTTTTCCTACCCTGCAAAGGTTCCAGCACTATCGCTTCATCGGTAACTGAGCGCAAAACACCTTGCACCGTCTGGTCGTCAGGAAGCATCACCTGCAATTGCCGACCAATATTTTTTGGATATTGTCGCAAAAGCTTCAAAGGGCTGTCGGCACCAAATGAAGTGACGCGCAATTCAAAATCTTCTGCGTCGCGATCGAGGCTCTTTTCGATGGTTTTGCTTAGGATGATACAATCGTCGATAGTAACAGCCGTATCGCCATCGATGGTGATGGTAATATTGTTGCCTGGCGATACTTTTGTCTCAATCACAAAGCGATCGCTGTCTGCTAATGCAGCGCTGGCCAGTGTTTCTATTTTCTCTTTATCAATCATCTTTAAAAAAAAAAGTAATAAAATAGGGGACTTATGTCCCCTCGCTTCTTACTTCGTGCTTTACTTTTTCTGGTGAAAGTGTGGTATAGTTCCCACCAAAAATCGGGCGCAAAGGTATTATTTTTCCCTTACGCACGGAAACGTAAACGAAAAATAATCAATATGATGTTAATCAGGAATGAATTTGTAAGAAGCTGCGATTCAGATAAAAAAAGTAGAGTGCCAGCGCTACCATTAATATTCCGCTGATGCAAAAAACCATTTTTATTCCGCCTAAATGCACAATGGGTTGCACAACAAGAGGCGACAAAAATTGCCCGGCATACACCGCAAAGTTGAGGCGTCCTACCTGCCTGCCCCGCTGCTCAACCGGTGCCATCGTAATGAGCCACAGATTTGTATTGGGCATCAGCAGCCCTGTACCCAACCCGGCAAACAGCAGTCCGGCCATGATGCCTGCATAACTGTCGATAAAACTTACCAACAAATAACCGCCGCCCATCATACCAAAAGTGATGATGTAAATTTGATGAAAATTAAACACCGACCGTATCTTTCCATAAAAATACGAAACCAGAGCGCCGGAAAGCAAAGCAAAGCTGATAGAAAACCCAACCTGTGAGTTGGTAAGTTGCTTAACCTGCTGCAGCAAAAAAGGCACCTGGGTGGGAATAAGATAAAAAAGCAGCATGCCAACGAAAGCGCTAATGTAAAGAAGATGGTATTTTTTCGCCAGCCAACCCGTTGCCGGAGGCTGACTGTCGGTCTCTTGATGCTTCTGATGCGCCGGTTCCCAGAGGTATCTGATGGCCAGAAGCAGCAGCACGAGCGAAATGCTGTAGATCAAAAAAGGCCATCGCCATGAAATATCGGCAAGCAGGCCACCGGCAGCAATGTACACAACGCCGCCAAATCCCATTATTGCGCCCTGCCACCCAAGGAAAAGGCTGCGCATCCGCCCGTGAAAATAATCGCCAATGAGTGTTGTGTTAATAGTCATAATGCCGGCCACTGCAATTCCGAGCACAGCACGACCCGCCAAAATAGAGTAGAGGCTGTCGAGAAAAAAACCAGAGGCACCTCCTAAAGCATACAAAAAAAGAGAGATTAACAGCGGGCGGATGCGTCCGAACCGGTCGATGATATTGCCGACAATGGGAGCGAGAAGTGCAATAAACAACGATGGCAAGGTGAGCATCAGTTTGCTGGTAAGCTCAGCATAGGGCACATGAGCATAATGCTGCGTAATATCAGAGATGGCTGTGGTAATTATAGCACCAGCCATCACAGTAAGGCTTCCGGTGAGAAGCAGCGTAACCTTAAGCCCGCTGCCCATCACTTTATTCGATTTTTTATCCTGCTGCAAAATGTTGAATCGTTGAATATTTTTTCAAAAGTAGCTTTTTTAGACCAGCAGTTTTCTTTTACCGTGCGCCTTCCAGCCTTACATTATCTTGACAGAGCTGAAAAAAAACTTTTGTGATTGTAATGATCTTAAAAAAAATCATAATCCTGATCAAAATGAGTTTATCCTTACATGGAGAATATTCTTAGTTTTTTATCAGATCTGAAAGCCAACAACAACCGGGATTGGTTCAATGCCAATAAAGAAAGATATCTTAGGCTAAAAGCACTGCACGTCGAATTTCTGGATAAGGTTATTCACGGGGTGGCGGCATCCGACAGCGACATACAACTGATTACAGCGGCAGATTGTACGTTTAGAATTTACCGGGATGTGCGCTTTTCGAAAAACAAAGACCCCTACAAAACAAATGTGGGTGCTGTAATTCGCAGAGGTGGCCGTAAAAGCGACTATGCCGGGTATTATCTGCACCTGGAGCCAGGCGCTACCTTTGCCGGTGGCGGACAATACATGCCCGCGCCAGAATTACTTCGGGCCATTCGCTACGAAATTTACAACTCCCCACAGGATTTTCAGGACATCCTGTCGGATCCTGTTTTTGTAAAAAATTTCGGAACGCTCCGGGAAGATAAACTCAAAAGGCCACCAAAAGACTTTCCGGCTGACGCCCCCATGATTGAGCATTTGAAATACAAAAGCTTTACGGTTGGGAGATCATTTACCGACGAACAGGTAATGAATGACGCGTTTCTTTTCGAAGTTATCGTCACATTTGAAGCAATCCAGCCACTGCTGCGGTTTCTGAACCAATCTGTTGGTTTTTCATCTTAACGTTCGTTCGATGGGAGCAGCCGTTAACTTTTAAAACATAACCGTTGACTGATTGTGGTATTGACTTTCATGGCGACTTCATTTACATTTGCATTGTCATTTATTTTTTAACAGGGTAATTTTTTTTTAAATGACAAACAGATTTTTAGGGATTAATTGATTGCACTTGTCCTTTGCCCAACTCCTTCCATCCTCATACCGGGCAAAGGACATTTTTTTTGTCCTGACTTTTCCAACACACCTTCATCGCTTAAACTCCTCCAACACACCGGCATTGGCAAATTCTGAACTCCAGACCTGCTGAATATTTTTTTTCGATCACCCTTCATTTCAAACCCATAAATGCCTGGGCTACGGATCCAAAAACTCTGGGTGACCTCTAAGGAATAGCCTAGCAATAGCGGCTCACAGACATTAATAAGGGGAGTTGGGTTCGGACGCTGTGCGTCCGAACCCAACTCCCCTTTTCACACCAATTGTGTAATTTCACTTCCGCAGGTGCGGCAGAGAAATCTAAAAATTACTTCTCGTTTCTATTCGGAAACGATGTTGAGTTCGTCGATGATGTTTTTAGCGCCGGCAAATTTATCGATGATAAAGAGCACATAGCGTATGTCGACGCAAATGGTGCGCTGCAGCTCGGGTTCGAAGGCAATGTCGCCGCTCATGGCTTCCCAGTTGCCATCGAATGCCAGACCGATGAGTTCGCCGTTTGCGTTCAACACGGGGCTTCCGGAGTTGCCGCCGGTAATGTCGTTGGTGGTAAGAAAGCCAACCACCATTTCACCGTCTTTGCCGTACCTTCCGTAGTCTTTGTTTTGATACAGTTGCTTGAGCTTCTCGGGAACTACAAACTCCCAGGTGGAGGGATCTTCTTTCTGCATCACACCCGAAAGGGTTGTATAAAAATCGTAATGTACCGCATCGGCAGGATAATAGTCGAGCACCTGTCCGTAGGTGAGACGCATGGTAAAATTAGCATCCGGGTAAAACTTGCGGTCAGGATACATTTGGCGTAAGCCGGCAATATAGAGGCGCTCGCCGTGCGATTGCTTTTCATCAGCGGCGTTCATCACTTCTCTTATCTCAGGCATTATGTCCATAAAAGTATCCATAAGTTCGGTAGCCGGATCGTTCAGAATCTTTTTGGCCGAAGGCTTGTCCAGCAGAGCATTCACGCTTTCGCGCGAAGCAAAAACGGTCTTGTCGAAAAACTTATCGGTGTAAGGTTCGAAGCCCAGCGTTGCATCATGGATCTTTGCCAGCATTTCGGGCTGATATTGTTTTGGGACATTCTGGTAGTACATCGAAAGCATCGCGGAAAGCAAAGCTTTGTCGAGCGGCTTGTAATAATCGTCGAAATAATCGGATGCGTACCCACGCAGTTTAGCAATTTCTTTATCAATAGCTTCCTGGTCTTTTTCTTTGGCTTCGAGCAGCTCGGCCAGTGACTTAAAGCGCCGCGAAAACATGAGTATTTCGCTGCCGCGCGAGATGGCTTCCCTGAGATAGATTTGCGAGAGATTCACGGTTTTCAGCTCCCCGATGCCTTGCTCACGAAGCTGCAACGCATCGCCGTATTTGGCCTGACGGGCGGCATCAGCGTTCACCCATTGCTCGAAAGCTGCTTCTTCGCGCAACTTCTTATCGTACACTTTCAGGCGTTTCAGCCCTTTGGTTTGGCCAATAAAAAATTTCCAATAGTTGGAGGTACCGGCGTATTTGGAGGCATAGTCGATGCGAACGGCGGGGTCGGCATCCATAAATCCGCGCATGATCTCCAGCTTCTTAGCACGGATGTCGACCACGGTCATGTTGCTTTCGTCCATAGCCAGCTTTACGCCCCACGACGACAGGTACCGCTCGGTGCCGCCAGGATATCCCATGATCATGGCGAAATCGCCTTTTTCGACACCTTTGATAGAAACCGGCAAATAATATTTCGATTTCATCGGCACGTTTTCCTGCGCATAAGCGGCAGGCTTGCCATCGGGGCCGGCGTAAACTCTGAAGATGGAGAAGTCGCCGGTGTGGCGTGGCCACATCCAGTTGTCGGTGTCGGCGCCATACTTGCCGATGCTCGAAGGCGGAGCACCTACCAGCCGCACATCGCGATAGACTTCGTACACGAAGAGGTAATATTCGTTGCCGCCAAAGAAGCCGCGCACATAGCCTTCGTATCCGGTGCCATCGATAGCCTGGTCAGTGATAGTACGCGACACTTCGCGTACCTTATCGCTGCGCTGCTGCTCGATCATGTTGTCGGTTACATTTTCCAGCACCTGATTGGTAACATCTTCTATGCGCACCAAAAAGCGCGCTGTCAAGCCTTCGTTGGGCAGCTCTTCATTTTTATTCATCGCCCAGAAACCATCGGTGAGATAGTCGTGCTCGATGGTGCTGTGCGATTGAATCTGGCCATAACCGCAGTGGTGGTTTGTAAAAATCAATCCTTCGGGCGAAACAATTTCGCCGGTGCAGCCGCCACCAAAAATAATGATGGCATCTTTGAGGCTCGAGTGATTGATGCTGTAGATTTCGTCGGGTGTAAGTTGTAAGCCCATTTTTTGCATATCAACATAGTTGAGACGTTCGACGAACAAAGGCAGCCACATGCCTTCGTCGGCTTTTACGGTGACGGTGCTTCCCAGTAGAATTACCGCAAGAATTACAAGTAGTTTTTTCATGTTTTTTTAAAATTTATTGATTTAAATGTATTGTTCTCCTTTATTGTTTTTGATGTCGTTGACGAAAGTACGGATTTGTTGCTCGTCGGCTTTGCGGCAAACGAGCAGCACATTGTCGCGTTCTACCACAATGTAGTCGTCGAGGCCTTGCAGCACCACCAGCTTATCGTCGGGCATGCTGACGATGCAATTTTTGGTATCGTAAAGCAGGACGCCATCGCCTGAAAGTGCGTTTTTGTTTTCATCCTTTTTTCGGATGTCGTACAGCGAACCCCATGTTCCCAGGTCGCTCCAGTCGAAGTCGGCGCCAAGCACATACACGTTCGCCGCCTTTTCCATGATGCCGTAGTCGATAGAGATTTTGCGACATGAGGCGTAAATCTCGCGAATAAAAGGCTGCTCTTGTGGCGTGTTGTATTTTCCTTCTCCTTCTCTGAAAAGATCGTTTACATCGTCGAGGTGCTCCTCGAAGGCTTTCATGATGCTGCGCAGCGACCAGATGAAAATCCCGGCATTCCAGAGGAAATCGCCACTTTCGAGAAATTTGCGCGCCAACTCGGCATCGGGTTTTTCGGTAAAGGTTTTTACTTTGGAGATGCTCGGATTGCCGTTATCTTTTTGCTGATCGTCGTATTGGATGTATCCGTAACCGGTGTCGGGGCGGGTAGGTTTTATGCCCAGCGTCACCAGCCAGTCGTTATCGTTGACGGCATCGAGAGCGCTTTGGATATTTTTAATAAAAACCTCTTCGTTCATGATCAAATGATCAGACGGGGCTACTACAATCTTCGCGTCAGGGTTTATCTGATTTATTTTGTAATTAGCGTACGCGATACAAGGCGCCGTATTGCGCATGGCAGGCTCGAGCACGATGTTGTTGTCGGGGATTTCGGGAATCTGGGTTTTTACGAGATCGCGATAAATCTCGTTGGTGACAATAAAAATGTTTTCGGCGGGGCAAATTTTGCGAAAGCGTGCAACGGTTTGCTGCACCAGTGTGCGGCCGGTGCCCAGGATGTCGATAAATTGTTTGGGATGATCCGTGCGGCTCATGGGCCAAAATCGCGCTCCGACGCCTCCAGCCATTATGATACAGTAATTGTTTTTATCCATCAGTGTTTTGTTTTGAGGTTGGGTTTTCTATGGTGCAAATGTATAATTACTTATTGTCATTTGGTTTGTTAACGGCAATTACTTCGGCCAGCGGGTTGAAGATGTACTGGCGTTGATTGGCAACATCGACACAAAGGAAGTTTTTACGGCGCCGGCTAAGCTTGATAAACTCTTTGCCATCGGGGAGCCTGAACTGTGTCTGGTTTGGCAAAGTTTCGAGCAGCACCAGCCCCTGGCGCGGTTTGTCGTATTCCTTGAGCTGCCGTGCCAGCGGCAGGTCTACCGAAGTAGAATATTTGATCGAGAGATGATCCTGCTCCAGTTGGCTGGCGATTCCGTCCGGAAAAATGTTTTGTAAAACAAAAGGCTGAAGGAGCTCATGAAATTTTTTCTTCCACTCCGGTCCATGCGGGCTAACCGAACGCTTGTATTTTTCCCACACCAGCTGGTGCGCCGCCTCATGCAACAGCGTGATGAGAAAAGCAAAAGGGTTCAGGCTGTGATTGATGGTGATAATCGAAGGCTTTCCTTTAACGCCCGGCCTGAAATCGCCATGCTTGCTTTTGCGGTGCCGGGTAACAACAATGCGCAACCCATGCCGCATCATCAGCGCATACACCTGCTCAAAAGCTGCTTCTGGGATGTACTTTATCAGAATATTTTTATACTCCTCTTGGCGCATCAACAGCAGACGGTTGTTGTGGTGAATAGCTCCAGCGCGGGCAGTCGCAGTCGTTTTTGCGGGCTTTGCGCGGCGTGCCGCAACTCATTGCAAATACAGCCAGCAGGATCAGCAAGAATATTTTTTTTATAAAAATATATTTTAATAATCTCATGTCGTAGTGGTGAATAATTGATGCAAGACCGGCAGCGACCTCACCTCCCCAAACGCCGGCACATGAAGGCTGTAGTAGATGATGATTTTTTCGAGCAAAGCGTTGCGCCTGGAAGCATTTTGAAAAATCTTATGAGGGCTTTCCTGCAAAAGCATATTCAGTTGGTAACTGTGCTGCGGATTCATAAAGTTGGTGTGCAATGGAAGCACATTTACAAACTCGCCCTCCTGCATGTCGAAGTAGGCGTTGTGTTCGCTGTAGGTATTTCGCGGGAGGAAGCCCAGGTACTTTGTAAACCGGATGATAAAGCTCAGATGAAAATCAGCAATCTCACTCGCGGTTTGGTCGAGCGCCAGGAGTTGGTTATAAATAAATCGAAACATCGCACCATCCGACTCCTGTTCCCCGATAGATTTGTAGATGATCTCGTTGAGAAACATCAGGATGGCGCTCTTGTGTGCGTCGAAAGGGATGCTGGTGTAGGGGTGGGCAATGCTGATTTCTTTGATGTTTTGCAGGCCAGCACCGGGTTTTTCGTACACCACCAGGTCGAGCAGCGAGAGGCTTTGCAGCAGCGTTCGGGTTCCATTTTTTTTCTTACCAAAAACACCTTTTATAATATAGGTACGCAAACCCAACGCTTCGGTGAACATGCGCACAATCACGCTGGTTTCCGAATATTTTACCGTTTTAAGAACGATGGCACGGGTGCAATGTAACATACCAAAACTCGCCGACGGGTAGCGCCGTCATGCTGGCTTAATTAATAAACAAAACCTTTGTAACAAGTTTCTCCTTGCCATCATTGTCGGTGGCGTAAACAAGATAAACGCCGGTACTGGCTTTGCGCCCGCTAAAGCTCTTGCCCGACCATATTGCCTGGCCACCTTCGGCGCGTGTGGCAAAAATGAGTGCTCCGCTGATGTCGGTAATTTTTACATCGGCATTGTTTACCAGACCTCTTATAGCGATGGGTCCGTTGTAGCCTTCGCGCACAGGGTTGGGGTACACCAGCACATCGGTATTTACAACAGGAGGATCGGTGGAGGTATTTTTATAGGAGATGATTCCTTTGTCGGTGCCGAAGAAAACTTCGCCGGTGGCGCCGTTGATCTGAATGTCGATGACGCGGTTAGAATAAAGCGGGCTGTTGTCGGCAGTAAAATGCAGGATTTCTTTGGTGCCGTCGGGCGAGAGATAAAAAGCTCCTGCCCGCTCGGTGCCTATCCATTTGCAATTGTTGCCATCGATGGCAATGGATGTTACACTTTCCGATTCGAGCAGATATTGCGTAAAGCCGCCCACTTCGACCAAAATGCGCTGTGCGTCGAAATTGCCGCCGTTAAAAATGTTTTCGGGCGAATAGATCACGCCGATGCCTTCGTCGCTGCCCAGCCAAATCTCGCCGTCGTGGTCCTGCGCCACGCAAAGTATGAGGTTGCCCGGCAAGTTGCCGTTGCCGCTGTTGTTGGTCAGAACCTTGAAAGCGTCGTCGGTTACGTCGTCGATGGTGCCGCCCTGTGTAGAAACCAGCAATTTGTTGTCGGCGCGCAGAGTCATCCATTTTTGGTTGTCGCGGTCGACAAAGAGTTTGCCGATATCGGTGTTGCTGGTAGCCGAACCCAGCGAAAAGGATTTCCATTCTCCGTTGGGTTTTTTCACCGATAGTATTTCGGGCACGTGCGAATTGGCCACCCAGAGGTTGTTGTTTTTGTCGAGCGCAATGCCGCTCACCGCCACATAATCAGCTTCAGGCCATATTTGCAGCGAGCTGTTTTTATGGTCATAAATATTTACAACCACTCCATCCTGAAACTCCATTACACCCTGCATCCAGGTGCCCACGTAGGCATGGCCGGAAGTGTTGGGGTCGACGGCTACGCAGGTCATATCGCTGATGGAATCGAAAGCCGGAACACCATTTGCACGGTTGTACGACTTCCAGGTTTCGTTGCTAAAAGTGTAAACGCCATCGGCGAGATAGAGTTTCCCCCAGCCGCTGGTGTATCCGCCACCAGCTACCCACAACTCATTATTTTTAAGATCCATATCAAAAACGTTGGCCGAATAGGGGCCGCTGGGGCTGATGAATTCGGCATCCCAGCCGGTGGTGGTTTTTATCAATCCATGCGAATAGTCGGCAATCCATACATTCCCATCCGAATCGGGAGTGGCGTCGCGCAAATTCAGCGAGATGCCTCCGGGCTGATAAATTACATTGATACGGTTATAGTTTTCATCATAAATCAACACGTTGCCCTGGCCTGCTACGATCAGCTTGCCTTGTTCGGTGCGCAGTTTAAATTTACGAAAGTGATCCACCTCCGGAAACCGCTGCCAAAGGTTTGAAGCATAGTCATACACATACAGGGTATCGCTGTTGTAGCCAGGGTGGAAATAATTCACCAACAGCTTACCGCCATAAAATTCTATTGTATTAAAAGCCGCGTCAGGATAAAGCCGCTGATCGACCGACCAGGCAATATAATGCGCCAGGTTGGGGCTGCTAAAGGATGCTTTATAAATTCCTTCGGCGGTGGCGGCGTACAAAGTGTCGTTGCCCAAAGTAATGTCGAGCACGTTTACGGCCGCACCTTCATCGCCGATGTAGTAGGTAGGCTCCGGGAATTCTTCCTTATCAATATCCAGCACTACGATACCAAAACCGCAGGAGAGATAGGCCAGATTATCGATGAAGGTGATGTTGTTGATGGTTTTGTTGCCCAAAATCTGCTTGCGTTTGATGTCGCTGATATTCACAATCTGCCCGCCCTTCAGCAGGTCGATGTTGGCGTTGGTATAGGCAATCATCAGCGTTTGATACTCCTCGCTCCAGGCCATGGCGCTGATGCCAATATCAGAAAGCCCGTTAACTTTAGAATACCGTCCGATGCTGTTGTCGTCGTTGTCGTAATAAAAAAGACTGAATTGCGTGGCGCAGTAAATGCGCTGACCAGCTTCGGCCACAGCAATGGTGCGGTTGTAGGGCAAATGGTCGCGCCACTCACCGATGGCTATCTGAGCGTTGATAATAGTGGAGCAGAACAGCGCACAAATAATGGCAAAAGCAAATTTCGTTAACTTCATTTCGAAATGTATTGATGGGCGTAAAAATATTATTCCATAACTACTTTTTGTTGGGTTTATTGCACTTTCAGCCGAGAGCCAATGCCTGGCGTCAGACGCCAAAAGACGGGCTAAAGAACCGGCAAATCAAAATTCCAAAATCGTCAATCGTAATTCTTAAGCCCGGGATATTATCTTAATTTTGTATTCTTTCCAATCGATATTAAAGCTGGTGAATTTGCAACAACATAAGTTGATCATTAAAAACATGTCGTGCCACTGCTGCATCAGGCTGGTGCGCCGGCTGTTCGACGAGCATGGCATCATCACCGAGCACATCACCACCGGCGAAGCGCGCATCCGTTTTGATGAGGAGACAATTTCGCTGGCTGATATTGCCCGCTGGCTTGAGGCCGAAGGTTTTGAAATTGTGCAGGATAAAGAGGAACAACTCGCCGAGCAGATCAAAAGCGCTGTGATCGATTTGGTGCATCACACTACCTTCAACGCTATGATTCGCAACTCAGACTACCTGGTCGAAAAATTCAACCTGTCGTATCAGTACATCTCCAAAGTGTTCTCGCAACAAGAAGAAACGACGCTTGAAAAATTTATCATCCAACAAAAAATCGAAAAAGCCAAAGAGTTGATTCATTACGGAGATATGACGCTGAGCGAAATCGCCTACATGATGGGCTACAGCAGCGTGCAATATCTCTCCACACAATTCAAAAATGTAACCGGCATCTCCGTGAGCGAATTCAAGAAGGATCCTGCCCGCTACCGTTCTGATGATTCTATCAAGAATTAGAATCTATTTGTAAATTCAGAACTCCTTACCTGTTATTTGTTATTCAGTGAGCTACAATTCTCTTATCGTAATTCATATTGTCGCCATTACATGTTTCTACTAAAGAAATATTTGAAGATTGTAATTTGTGTTTTCAAGCTGATAAGGAAATTTATGAGATTTCTCACTTCGTTCGAAATGACCGCGCGCAGGCGCTAGTGGGAGGGGAGGCGGGATCGGGCGCTGGGCACCCGATCCCGCCTCCCCCTTTTCACGCCAATTCGTGTCATTTCGATCCGCCAACCGACGGAGAGAAATCTAATAAATGCGACAATAACTTTACGCTGGGTCAGGAGCTCTGAAATTATTAAACCTATTTTTTTTCTGAATGATTCCCCTTCCCCGCAAACCGGACATTGCGCATCAGCCCGAGATATTTTGTTCGCTTCACGGCTGATTTTTTAAATAACCTCCGAAACTCATCCAGTGTCAGTTCGTGCCATTTGGGCTTGGTCATCTCGGTCAGATCAGGACTTGGAACGAAAAGCGGCTCGCGGTGGGATTTCTGAAACCGGTTCCAGGGGCACACATCCTGGCAGATGTCGCAGCCGAAAATCCGATCACGAAATTGTCCGGCAAATGTTTCGGGGATCTCGTCGCGCAGCTCAATAGTGAGGTAAGAGATGCAGCGGCGTGCATCCACCACGCCCGGCGCCACAATGGCCTGCGTGGGGCAGGCGTCGATGCAGTTGCGGCAAGCGCCACACAGGTCGGTAGCTTTTGGCGTGTCGGCAGGAAGCCACAGGTCGGTGATGATTACCGAAAGAAAATAAAAAGACCCTTTTCGGGGGATGATAAAGTTGGCGTTTTTGCCAATCCATCCCAGGCCGGCTCGCGCTGCCCAGGCACGCTCAAGCACCGGCGCCGAATCCACAAAACCACGTGCAGCAATGTCGCCGGCTTTTTGGCGCAACCCTTCGATGAGCTTCCGCATCCGGTCACGGATTACAAAATGATAGTCGATGCCATAAGCATATTTCGACAAAATGTAATTTTCTGTTTCGGGCAGCGGCGTGTCCGGGAAATAGTTGCTTACCAAAACAATCACCGATTGTGCGCCTTCGAGTAGCTTGCACGGATCCAGACGCATGTCGAAATAATTTTCCATGTATTGCATGGTGCCGTGCATGTTTCGGCGTAGCCATCGCTCAAGCGCCGGCGCCTCCGCTTCCAGAAATCCGGCGCGCGCTATGCCGCATCCATCAAATCCAAGCGCTATTGCTTCCGCTTTTATCCAATGGGCTATGTGGTCATTACCATTCAAAATATTTCTTGTTTTTTTTCGCTTTCGCTAAATTTCAACAAAAATAACAGATTTCTCCCTCCAAATTTGCTCTGCAAGATTTAGAACTCCTGACCTGCTAATTGTTTTTAGACGAGTTACAATTCTCCTATCGTAATTCACATTGTCGCCAATACAAGTTACTACTAAAGAAATATTTGCAGATTGTGTTTTGTGTTTTCAAGTTGATAAGGATATTTATGAGATTCCTCTCCGCCGGTTGGCGGATACCAATGACAGAATTTTATAAGAGACTGAAATCCTGTGTATTAAACTGAACTCTCAATCTCCGCCAGCCGGCGGATCCTTTGAGGTAACAATGGTGATTGTGACTGTGGGGGGGGAGGGAGGCTCGGGCGCTTCGCGCCCGAGCCTCCCTCCCCTACACACAAATTCGTGTCATTTCGACTGAAAGATTTGCGAAGCAAATCTGGAGGGAGAAATCTAAAAAATGCGACAATAACTTTACGATGGGTTAGAATTTCTGAATTTTCCAGTCGAAATGGCAAGCGATATTCAATATCGGGCAGAAACATCGTCCACTGGTGTTTTAAAATATTGCATCCTAACGCTCAAGCTCCTTCGCGGGGTCCCAGAAGTGTTTTACGAAATCAACAATTTTATCATCCACCACTTTTATACCCTCGGCTTGGAGCAACTGCTGCATTACGTCGGGGCCACCAAAGGCATGTTTGCCGGTGAGCATACCGTTGCGGTTTACCACACGATGTGCCGGCACATTGCCAACTTGCGTGTGCGATGCCCGCATGGCCCAGCCTACCATTCGCGCCGAACCGCCCATGCCAAGATAACGCGCGATGGCACCGTAGCTGGTAACGCGACCATACGGAATC
>Ga0265295_1002949_pt1 | contig 25715 bp, 21 predicted proteins | sample Munlansysbiofilm_FD_192503 | JGI IMG/M metagenome (GOLD analysis project Ga0265295, IMG submission 192503) | Leachate microbial communities from a municipal landfill in Southern Ontario, Canada - Methane capture system biofilm | ecosystem: Engineered > Solid waste > Landfill > Unclassified ... | reverse complement strand
CCATATTATTAGAAATATCAAAACTGAAGTTGGCGATGGGATCATATTCTCCAATGTGCCAATTTAAAAGATTTTCGTAAACAATGGTTTTTACAGCGGCTCTAATATTGGCGGCATCTGCTGCTGGCAAATTATAATCGTTGGTTATTGACATCGGATCTTTCCTGAAAATGGAAGTGTAAAAACAACAAGCGGCTGCATATGAACCAGCCAGCGAAGGATGACTTTCGTCAGATGAATACAATTCAATATGAGGATGATTTTGTCGCAGATACTTCCACACAGCCCCTACGGGCGAAACCAAAGCATTGTTCTCTTCGGCCATCATCATATATCGCAAATACAATAAACTATCCATGCCCTCATAAGTGCACAAAGGAGGCCATGAGGGACAATTATCAGCATCTCCGTTTTTTCGACCCCAAGTCATGTAAAACATAGTTTCTCCACACGGATTATAAGCATGAATAAGGCTGTCAAGTATTTTAGCATAGGGAAATACTGAGGCTTGCACTTGCCAGTCAGGGAAAGAAGGCAGTTGGCTTTGCTCTTGCAAGACCACAAAATCCCAATTTCCTGACATTATTTTTTGAAGCGATATTGAATTGGTAGAATGTCCTTGAAAAGTTTGTCCACCGGGCGTATTGCTGTCAAATATTAAATGATCACCAGCAGATGTTGCAAGTTCACTCACTATTTGAGGAAGATTATTCACGGCAGTATAACTGTTTCCAATAAACAAAACCCTTTTGCTTGTTTGTGCAAAGCCACTTCCAAATAGAATTATGAATATACTTAAAAGTGTTATTTGTCTTTTCATTTTATTTGATTCTTTTATGTTTGTAAAATCGAAGTATTGTAAATGTGAAAAATGCTTCAGGGAAAGCATTAGTTTTCAATCATTTTGTTGATTTTTGGCTGTAGAATCCAAATGCCAATTGGGAAAAACCATATTAAAAAGAATTCACCAGCAAAATCTGAAAAAGTCACTTCTCTATGCAATTCAACAGTCTTAAATGTTTTTGCCACAAAATAAAGAGTGTATAATATGCAAAACATCGCAAAAAGATGGAGAAAAAACACAATAAAAAAGAAAACAATAAAAAGTCCAACATGAGAATCAACATTATGACTCATATGGAGGCCAGGAAAAACAGCAAAAAAAATCATAAAAGCCGACATATAGAACAAAGGGATAAAAAAGAACACTTTAAACTTCTTTACCTTCATCGTTACATTTTCTGGAACTCTCTTTTGCAATCCAATGGCGACAGACCAATGCCAAGCAAAAAATATTCCCATAAAAAGGACTACTACTAATGGGAAAACCCTCATGTAATTAAACATAAAAACGGAGTCGATACTAGAATGAGTAGCGAGGTTGAAGATTACAAAACCCACCATCGCAAATTGAATTGCCATTGGTATTCCAAATGTCAAAACAAAAAGTTGCCAATGTTTGGCTTTCAAGAAAGTATCAATCATTTTTTATTTTTTTAGCAATTCTCATGAGATTCTTTCACAAATATAAAACGATTTATCCGATATTTTCTCTTTCAATTAAAAAAAAAGATGAAATGGAAACCCATTTCATCTTTTTATTCAATTTGTTGATAAAGATTCGTTTGACAAACCTTATGCTATTTTCGGAAATCTAGAATGTATATCGTATTCCGAGTGCCGCTCCCCAACCAAAACCATCGTTATATCCCACAAAATCAAACATGGGACGGGTGTCTACGCTTAATAAAATCGGGGCACCCAGTTTGTTAAAGTCAAACTCTAAGCCTAGTTGTCCACCAATTCCAAGGCTTGCACCGCTTGATTTTGAACGGCCGTTATAATTATAAAAACCAACGGCAGCACCAGGACCAACATACCAATTTAGGCCGCTGACGATATTCCAATTCCATTGATATGTTCCAGAAATAAATAGACTATTATAGTGTCTATATCCGCTAAATCCCAAATTGAGTTCCAGACGATTGGCTGAGCTAAACCCATGTTGATATGATATTTCAGCACCATTTGAATGTCCATCTCCACCAAGACGCAATCCTATAGCATGGGGATTTACTTGAGCTTGAGCAAAGAAACCTAGACTTAACATTACAATTAAAATTACGATTGTTTTTTTCATCTTTTCATTTTTAAGTTAATCTTCAATTTTTAATAATATTTATTTACATGGTCACAATGTGCCAGGTTTTTCAGTTCTTCTGTTACAACACATATATCTTTTTTTTGTTTACAAAAGACGGAATAATATATCTTATTTATGCAAACAAGTATGTTAATGAAGCTTATCTTGTTCGTTTTATGAGGATTGAAGATTAAATATTATTCTGTCATTGAGAGGTGTTGAGTTTTTTTGCAAATAATATATTTCCAATAAAACAAATAATATTAATGTCTCATTTTACCTACCACAACTTCAGCGGCTTTTATTAATGGATAGGCAGCAGCTGAACCTGTTAGCAATGGATGCGTTCCAATTTGTGCGGTGAGTAAAGAATTTATATTTACGTGATTTTGAATTAAAAAATCCAATTGAATTTGTCAACTCACCAACGCTAGAACCGCCTATACTTCACCGCCAATAATTAGAACATTAACTTTTTCCATAATTGAATATTGTTTTATCTGTAAAAAATCCAAACAATTTTAAAAGATAAAAATTACAAAACAAGGTTTAAGGGCTTTAAAATGTCAAGACACTGCAAACAAAAAAGAGTAGCGAGCTGAAGGAGTTGCTTGTTTCTATAAAATTTTCTTCTGAAGAAATTCTTTTCTCCATCTTTAATTTTTCACATATCAGTGATTTGTTTTAAATCTTCTCGATTTTTTTTAAAATTATTTATTCAGATTTATACCTTTTAGTCTCAACGAGTTTGCAATTACCGAAACCGAGCTAAAACTCATTGCCGCAGCAGCGATAATGGGAGAAAGTAGAATTCCAAAAACAGGGAATAAAACACCAGCAGCGATTGGTACACCGAGCGTATTATAGAGAAATGAAAAGAATAAATTTTGTTTTATATTTTTCATTACTTCGTGACTTAAGTTCTTGGCTTTCACTATTCCATCTAAGTCGCCTTTAACCAAAGTAATTTCTGAATTTTCAATGGCGACATCCGTTCCCGTTCCCATAGCAATACCAACATCCGCTTGTGCTAAGGCTGGAGAATCATTTATTCCATCGCCTGCCATGGCAACTATTTTGCCTTGTGCTTGCAATTCTTTTATTTTATTAAACTTATCTTCAGGCAAACATTCTGCTTCATAACTGCTTAAATTTAGAGAATCAGCAACTGCCTTAGCCGTATTTCTGTTATCCCCAGTCATCATAATTACCTCAACGCCCTTATGAACGAGTTCGGCAATAGCTTTTTTGCTGGATTTTTTTATAGCATCTGAAATGGCGACAAAACCAACTGCTTTTTTATCCACTGAAATATAAGAGAGTGTTTTTCCAAGTTTTTGTTCGGCAATCACTTTTTGGGTTAAATCATTAGAAATTTCTGCACCAATTTCTTCCATTAATTTCAAATTACCCAATGCAACTTTTTTATCTACAACGGTTCCCACAACTCCTTTGCCTGCGATGGCTTCAAAATCTTTTACATCAACCAACTGAACGCCTCTGGTTTTGCCATATTTCACAACGGCTTCTGCCAAAGGATGCTCGCTATACTGATTTAATGAAGCTATTTTTTGCAATAAATCTAATTGATTATTTCCCTCTACGGAATAAACACTTTCTACGGAGGGCTTACCTTCCGTAATGGTTCCTGTTTTATCAATGATTAAAACATTTACTTTATTCATCGTTTCTATAGCTTCCGCATTTTTAATTAAAACGCCCGATTGAGCCCCTTTTCCAACGCCTACCATTACCGACATTGGAGTAGCCAAACCCAAGGCGCAAGGACAAGCAATAATTAATACAGCAATTGCATTTACAAAAGCATAAACGTAGGCTGGATAAGGTCCAAAAATGGCCCAGACAATAAATGTTAGGACGGAAATTGAAACAACAATCGGAACAAAATATTTTGCAATGGTATCTACAAGTTTCTGAATGGGAGCGCGGGAGCGACTTGCGTCACTTACCATTTTAATAATTTGAGAAAGCAAGGTATCGGCTCCCACTCTTTCAGCAATCATGACAAAAGATTTGTTGCCATTAATGGTTCCCGCACTTACTTTATCCCCTTCATTTTTATCTACAGGAATTGGTTCTCCTGAGATCATGGATTCATCCACATTACTATTCCCTTCTGTAATTTTCCCATCAACAGGGATTTTATCACCGGGTTTTACTCTCAACAAATTCCCCACCTGGATATCGTGAATAGAAACCACTTTGTCAACTCCATTTTCGACCAAAACAGCTTCTGAAGGCGCCATTTTCAAAAGAGCTTTTATTGCACCACTGGTTTGACGATGCGCTCTGGCTTCGAGTAATTGTCCCAACAAAACCAAGGTTAAAATAACAACAGCAGATTCAAAATACAAGGATACCGTTCCCGAATCCGTTTTAAACTCCTCCGGAAAAATATTTGGAAAAAGCAAACCCAAAACGCTAAACAAAAAAGCGACTCCGGTTCCTATTCCAACCAAGGTAAACATGTTTAAATTCCAAGTTACAATGGATTTCCATGCTCGAACAAAGAAAATCCAACAAGCATAAAACACAACGGGTAAAGTCAGAAAAAACTGCACCCAATTCCAACTTTGGTGATCCATAACTAGGGCCAAAGGATTGTTGGGAATCATATCACTCATAGAAATTAAAAAAACGGGCAAAGTAAAAGCCACGGCAATTTTCATCTTTTTGACCAGCTCTTTATATCCTTTCTGTTCTTCACTTTCTGCAGGTTTTATGGGCACTAAATCCATTCCACATTTGGGACAAGAACCTGGTTTATTCGTAATAATATCTGTATGCATCGGACATGTATACTGCTGCTCTTGAACTGCCTGAGGTTCTTCCACCAAAGGCATTCCACAAACTGAACAATCTCCTGGTTTATCATGCGTCAGATCGCCTTCACAGTGCATCGGGCAATAATAAACTTCATTCCCTTTTGGTTTAGGTTTTTTGTGAGAAATTACCTCTTTTGGCTGTTCTTCCTTATTATCTAGCAAGTCTATTGTATAATGCAAACCTTCTTTTAATAAAGTTTCCTGTAATTTTTCCAATGGAATGTGAGAGTTCATTTCAATAACCACTTCAGATTTTGCAAGATTAACACTTACTTTTTTAATTTCTGGCAAACTACTCAATGCTTCTTCTACATTTGCTTGACATCCTGAACATGACATTCCATGTACGCTATAAGTAAGCTGTTTTTCATGATTAGGCATCTCTATTGTATAGTGTAAACCGGCTTCTAATAAAGTTTTCTGTAATTTTTCCAATGGAATGTGAGAGCTCGTTTCGATAATTACTTCAGATTTTGCAAGATTAACGTTAACTTTTTCAATTTCTGGTAAACTATTTAATGCTCGCTCTACATTTGCTTGACATCCTGAACATGTCATCCCTATTACGCTATATGTGTGCTTCATGATAATTCTTTTTTAATATGAAGACTAACGTTTGACAATCTGTTTTTGTTGGAAAATCAGGAAAAATTTTGGCAAAATTGTAGTAAAACGTAAAAGATTAATTCATCTTTTTCAGGAGATTGTCTTTAAGTGTATATTTATCTGAACCACTGAAAAACACAGATATAAAATGTTTTACACCCATATTTTTTCATAAATATCAGAAAAATCATCTACATCTATTACTTCAAATCCTACTCTCTCCAGAAAAAACTTTTTTCCTTGATCTGTTTTGCTGTTGCTCCGTATATTTATGTACCATGCCTTGTGACTTCTCTCGGGAAAGGCTTTGAAATACTTTATTCGTTCTATTAAAATCCATCTAATAAAAGTCTCATTTTCTTCTAGTCCCAATCCGAAAACGAACAAAGATTTATTAAAAACAATATGAAGCCAGGTTTTGTATCCTTTCCAATTTGAAACGTTTTTGCCCGAAAAAAGTCTTTCTTCATCTCCTTTGTGTAGGAGATTTCTGGCTCTTTCTACACTTCCCATATAGTGACTCAATCCCAAGCGAATGCTCCTATAGTAGCTAATCATTCCATTTATATACCATATTCCAAAACCATCCGTGGGCGAGTTCAGCTGCTTGTTTCCATGATATGTTGTCCAAGGATAGAAATCGGTAAACCCGTCTTGCTCAGTTCTATATTGCTGATAATCAAAAGTACGTGCAATTGTTTCATCAAAATTTGTGGTCAACAATGGAACATCTAAATTTCTTATTTTATCAATAATCAAAGAGTGCTGACAAAGAGGTTGCCAATTTTTCATTAAAATAGCCACTTCTTTTTGAAGATCCACATTTTGTATATTTTCAATATCCAAAACATCATAAAACTCCGTCAATGAAATTCCGTGTGGCTTACTCACCAAAGGTTCAGGAGAGACCTTGTCCCATAATTGTATCAATAAATCATCCCAGGAGCGCGCGCAAGCATTATTGGGGTATCTGTTCACCCCATTACCAATCACAAATGCAAGATCGTTGTGATTCTGTTTAATTATATCTTTTATTTTATTAACTGCCATTGTGTTGTTCGTTTTGCATCCAAGACAATAATAATTTGCTCCTTTTCAATAGTAACAAGTTTTAAAGCTCTTGTTTGTTTCACCACAAGCAAATTTAATTAATATGTTTGAAAGTTCAAAATCTGTTTTTCCTTGACTTATCTTAATTCAACATAAATCTTTTTTCCAGATTTTTCTTGAATGACCAAATGGTCTCGGCCATCCTTTTCCTTAAAACTCACAAAATCTCCTGTCTTATAGTTTGAAAATAAGCTTTCAATTTTTCTGGAAGCGTCTTCCTCGCCCAAAACATCAATAACACGATATACAGCTTTTGCTCTATTTGAGGGATCGGGATTCATTAAAAGCAAAATTGCCCAACGTTTATCAGAAGTCATTTCAATAATTTGTAAAACAGATTTGTTATCAACAAAAATAGCATTTGCCTTTTTCTTATCTGTATCAACCAATAAGGTATTTGCCTCTTCATTCAAATACACATTTTTAGCACGACCGCAAGGTGAGCAGCTCTTTGAAGAAACAAAACAGTCATTGAAAAAGATTTCAGAAATACATACATCTTCGCTTGAAGTGCCTGGGAAAACACTGAGAATCTCAAGTTTTAAAATAACAAGCGTATCATATATTGGAAATTTATCCAGGGTTTTATATATGGACAAATTACGTATGTGTTGTGGCAAAAACTCTGCAACTAAATTTTGCAAATCAATTTGCTGAACTCCATACGTATCGGTCAATGAAAAGGTCTGTTTGTCAGATGAATTTAGAATTTTGCCAAACACGCCCCATTCCGAAGTATAGCCATCAGGAACAACTCCAGTATTTAAAGAGATTCGGATCTTTTCAGGACGTGCGTTTTTTAAAAACAAGGATTGACTTTTTCCATATCCAGAGAAAATATTAAGTGCAAAATTGCTGGTAATATTTCGAGGTATGAGAATGTAAATAGAAGGATATGTTTTATCCTTTGGCATTCTGCTTACCCAACATGTACTGAGGTTTGCATCAAATAATTGTGCTGGAGGATATCGTAGATCAGGAATGTTTTTGGAATAAAATGCTCCATAATGCATGGTGTCAACCAACGCAATATCAACCCATTGGTCTAGCTTTTGTGCCTTTATTCCAGAACAAAGAACAAAGAATAAAAATATTGCACTAAACAAGCGCATGTATTTGATTTTGGGATTCGTCAAAGTATATTTCATAAACTGATTTTTTAAAACATTTGTTTATTAATTTGAACTATTTGCATTCTCAAAACTCACATTACTTATTCTAAATTACAGAATATAATACAATAAACACGCAGTTTTTGTAATCGACAAACCGCCATCAATGGTAAAAAGCACCTTGTTTGATGAATAAGCACCATCTCCTTCCCGAATTTTATTTCCATCTATGGTGTACAAGACTTTATTTGAAGAATAGGTTCCATCGCCTTGTCGTATTTTATTTCCATCAATGGTAAGCACCACTTTGTTGGAAGAATAGGTGCCGTCTCCTTGACGAATTTTGCTTCCATCAATAGTAAGAAGAACTTTATTTGAAGAATAAGTCCCATCGCCTTCTCTAAATTTTGCTCCATCAAAAGTATAAAGCACTTTGTTGGATGAATAGGTTCCATCGCCTTGTCTAACCTTAACTCCATCAACTGTATAAAGCACCTTATTGGAGGAATAAGTACCATCTCCTTGGTGTATTTTCGTTTGAGCATTTGCAAAAATGCCCGAAAGAAATAATGCTGTTATTAAAATCATTTTATTCATTGCGAATATTTATTTTGTGCTTAAAATTTTCAATTTTATATTTTTCAAATGTTCCCTTTGGTTAGCAGTTATTACGTTCAGTAAAATTTCTAGATCTTGATGATCCGTAATTGGTTCAAACTCAAAATTAAACAAACCTGTTTGCCATTCATTAAGTTTTGTTTGATGGAAATGTATCAAATATCTTTCGTGCCAATAGTAATTGTGGCTTTCATTAAGTTTGTTAATGCTTAGGCTAACTTTCGTTTGATTTGTTTCTTGATATTCATTATCAATGAAAACTTGAATTATACTTGCTTTGTCAAAATCTGGAATATCAGTACTACTAATTTTAAGCACTTGAGTAACCGAATTTTCAGGACAAGAAATATCCCCAATTGTAATTTCTTTTACCGTATAATATTGATTTTTATCAAAATTGTTTTTAAAAAGAAGGCCTTTATATTGATTATCCGTCTTTAAAAACACTTTCCAATATTTCTCTTTGTCCATGTCAATCCAATGAAGAATATATTCTTTGAATTGATATGTTTGAATGATGTTTAAGGGAATAGTAAAAAGCGATAATCCCATTATTAACAATTTGGACACTTTTCCCAATTTATCTAACATCAGGGCAAAGGGAATTAGAAAAATCACGTAGAAATCAATATAGGCTCTTAATCCGTAGCTACAACCATAAAACCATGACCACCAAGAAGATAGAAAATAAGTCAGTAAAATAAAAAATCCAGCCCAAGTAAAAAATAGATAATATTGTTTTTTGTAGGCAAACCAAATTAGACTTAAACTTGCGATAAATAGAACGGGGGTGTATACAAAAAGCCCTTTTTTGTAACTAAATAAAATACTAAAGAAATGAGGATCTAAAAAATTAAAACTTTCCCCTTGATATGAATACACGAGAAAATCTCCCGTTTGCAAATACCAAAAAACAAATTGAATGGAAATTATTGCAAAAAACAACAGAATACTTAATAAAAGATCTCGTGTGTTTTTAAAAAGAGTAGCGAAAGATATCTTTAAGTTTTCGACAGATGCGGCTAAAAATGGAATAAAAAAAACAATTAAAATATTTGGCTGACGCAAGATAAATATAAGTCCCAAAAAAACAGAAGCCCAAACAAAATGGTTCATTTTCTGGTGCTTTATAAATGATTTGATGAAATACAAAAAAGCTGTAATCGCAAAGAGCGAGTATATGTGGCTAAATCCGGCATCGAAATTTACGTAGTTCGTTAGGGAAGTTGCTAATACTAATATCAGCTGACTGAAAAATATTATATGTTTTTTAATATCGTATAAAACAAGTAGTTTTTTCAAAAATAAAATACTTAAAAACAAATAGAAAATTGCAATATAAAAAAATGATTTTTGAAAAGCACTTTGATAACCATCATTAAAGTTTCCTTCAAGCTTTGACGTCAAACACGTGTATGTAAAAAAGGGAAGTTGCAGAAAAGCGGTTCCTCCAGAATACTTGTTTACTTTATAGCCTTTATAATCGACATATACTCCATTTATGGAATTTATTCGATGGTATAAGTTTGGGTTTTGATGAACAGAATCATTTTTTCGGACAAAATCATGATGAATAAAAATGGATGGTAAATATTCATAATATCCAACTTCATCAGCCCCAATTCGTTTATCTGCCTTTCCAATATAGTTATTAATGAGGAAAATCAAACAGAAAATTATCACGAACTCATTTATAAAATATTTCAGCGTAGATACTAAGATTTTCATAATGATTAATTCTAAGATGTGAAACAATCTGTTACTTAGTGTTCGCAAGAACTGAGTTTAAGAGCTCAGAACAGCTAAAACACTAATTTTTTTTTAATTTTGCAAGCACTATTTAAAAGAAAACACATTCTTTTTGTAAATATTAAGCAATGTGCAAATTTAGTAAAAAATCTGTTTGTTCCAACTCAAAACCCAACTCTCAAATTTTAAGCAAGATTTATTACCAATATTACTTATCAGGGACTTGTCAAGTTTGTTAATCTATATATTTCAATACAGATTTCTTCATATCAAATGCTAATTCAATATAGGTATTATTATTAAATTCGAATTCTCCAAGAATTTCCCAGCCGAGTTTTTTAGTGTGCGCTTTTTCTGAAATCGCATTTATTTTATTGATAAATGTAATTGAGATTGGGTATTTTTTTAAAAACTCAAGTCTCATTTCTTCAAAAATTAAGTTTAAAACTCCTTTTCCTCTATATTCTTTATCAATACACACGGGCCCGTATTGAAAACTATTTTCTGTGGTGATTTTGCTTCCATTAAATGACATTTTTGGGAAACGAGAAATCATATGTTTAAAAAGGTCCCATTGCTCAAAATATTCCCAGCTTCCTGCAAAAGCATAGGCGATAATTACATCATTCTCGTTTACAGCTAAAATCAGTCCATTTTGTAGAATTATTTCCTCAATTTGGCTTACCGTAAATGGAGTTGTTACAAATCCTTCTTTTCTCTCTATTTCGCTTAAATTGCGAAACAAATATCTTTCTTGAAGGGCTAAAACGTCATCAATATCATTTCTGTTTCCTATTCTGGTTTTTATCATTTTGCGTCTGTTTTTTTTTGATTTATAGAGTTTTGCACTATGTTTCAAGTCATTTAAAAGCAAAAAGTTATAAGTTTAACATCAGATCGGTTTTCAAGAAAAGTTTGTGTTGAATTATACACATCACCAAGTATTAGTTGTCAACAAAAATAGGTTTTTATTCAAACTTTTGCAAAAAAAATACCGAAAAATTTTTATTAATCTATTCGGTATTTAATAAAAGAAAACGCCTCATTAAGACTACTTCTTTTTCAGTCTATATATTTCAGAATAAGTAAAAGAAAGATCGTCAGATGTGAAATTATCTGTGATGGAGAGTGTCAAATCATTTTTCCTCCAATCCATATCAAATACACGTCCTTCGTTCCCATAAATCAATGTTAGCTTATCTTTTGTGTTTGAATACGTAAAAACCTCTGTTTCAACGTCTCCATCAACTGTAATTACAACAATTCCACTACCATCTTTTCTAAATGTAAAAGTGCCATAGTTATATATGGTTTCATTAAAATTATCCGACACATTTGTGCTCGTCTGTTTTACAAATAAGCTCTCAATATTCCATACGCCTCCGTTTTTCCAAAGGTTTCTTTCTATTGTAGTTTCTTTTTTGCAACTTGTCAATAATGCAATTCCTGTAAATAGAAATCCAATCAGTACTGTTTTAATTAATCTCATGTTTTCTTCAATTATTATTGTGACAAAATCCTACTCATCTGGCTTTTCGGTATCGCCTCGTTCTTTTTAAGTGGTTTCTGAACTCCACTTATTGTTTTTTTATTGAATTTTATCACCTGCAGTGGGTCCAGCGATCGAATTATAAACTGAATGTACCGTGATAATTACGGCACCTTTGGCGGGATATTTTTCATTTACAACTTTCATCCATTTATAGGCTTCTTCAAATTCTTTTCCTTCAGAAACATAAACAGCAGTTCCTTTTATTTGATATGATTCTTTTTCGCGACGGACAAGTATTGCAACTTCGGGATTTTCCTTTAGATTGGAAAGTGTTTTGTTGAAATAATTATCGATGACCACAATTTTACCATCTTCCCGAATGTATTTTGCGCCAATGGTACAAATATTAGGAATGCCGTCGCAGGACGCTGTTGCAAATTGATGAAGTTGTTCTTGTTCAAAAATTTCGGCTATTTCTTTTTTTAATATCATTTTTATTTCTCCTTTTGTTTAGTCATTAAGTTTTATCAAAGTTAATCAATCTATGCAAAAGTAGATAGTTTTTCAAATAGAGCATCACCATTCTTTTGCAAAAAAAAGACTAAGCCTTTTACAATTCGGATCCGACCACTTTTCACTTAATTAGTGGTTTTCCTTCAATCACCCATATCTCATTTTCATTGCTCACAGTTCCTGTAATAGCTGGGAAATAGGAGGTTTTACAAATTTCCTTAGAGTTTTGGAAAGAGATTGAGTAAACTTCTCCTATTTTCAGCTCTTCATATTTTACTGAAGCCGTAATTTCAAATGTAATTGTATCATCAAAAACAGTTGTTTCATCCTCGGTACCCTTCAAAATTCTGGCTTTATATTTAAAACCCCATCCAATGGGAGCAACATCCATGATTTTGACTTCCAGTTTTATGGACTCCTGTTTTAAATTGTCGACACTATTTTGTGCATTGCAAGATGAAAAGAAAAAGAGGAAAGACATTGTTGCAAGGAACAGGATTTGATTTGCTATATGTGTTGTTTTCATTTTTATTGGTGTATTTACAATTTGGTGCTTAATAAGATTTCTTAGTTAGACCACTTTCCTAGTTTTCAAATATACATTTTTTTAGCAATTTGCCTTTTAGTTACATATTAAAAAAAGTTTATCATTTATAATCAGAGACTCTTTCTGCAACTAATTTCGAACCAATTACGGCCATTGGCAATCCAGCTCCAGGAACTGTGGATGCGCCAACATAAAAAGTGTTTTTAAATTTTTCGTCGTAGTTTTTGGGTCTCAAAGCTCCAATTTGCAACATGCTGTGCGACAATCCCAAACCTGCTCCTTTGTATAGATTAAACTGGTTTTGCCAATCTTCTGGCGTGTATTCCATTTGAAAAATAATATCTTTCGAAATGTCCTGCTTGATTCTTTTTGAGAAATCAGCAAGAATACTATTTACAATGTCCTTTTTATCCGACCAATCGGTTTTATAAAGCAAACTGGGAACTGGACACACAAAGAACAAAGCTTCACAGCCTTCTGGTGCACATTCGCTATTGTGTTTTGATAAAACGTTTACGTAGTAATATGGTTTTTCCAATGTTCCCGGATTTTTTAAAACATCTTTTGCATATTCTTCGTAGTTGTTTCCCAAAAAGTAATTATGATGTTCAACTTGAGGCAACTTTTTATTGACTCCAACATAGAAAGTCAAATAACCCATGGTCCATGTCATCTTGCTTAAGCGTTTTTCAGAGAATTTTTTGCGATTAAAAACAGTTCCTCTAAACAATGCAGCATCAGCATTTATTACATAAATATCGGCCTCCCATGATTTTCCATTTTGGTCAATCAATGATGTTACTTTGCCATCGGCACTTGTAAAATCAGCGATTTCGGTATTGTATTCAAATGAAACATTCAGTTTTTCAAGTTCTTTCACCAAACTGGTCACAATCGTATACATTCCGCCTTTTACGTTGTAATATCCGTTATTTGTAAACTCAATGTGAGATAATAAGGTATATACAGCATTGGTGTCAAAGGGCGTTCTTCCTAAGAAAAATGCGATTAGTGATACAATTTGTCGCACCTCTTTCGATTCAAAAAAAGAGCTGCTTTGTCTCCAAAATGTTTTTAATAAAACAGGAAGATGTTTGGGATTTACTTGCATTAACGATTTAATGTAGTGGGGGATGCTGTCAAAATTTTGTTTAATAACCACATCAACTGTATCTTTATATAGCTCTTCACATTTTTTTAAATAGGCTGTAAATTTCCTTTTAAAATCGGGTTCAACTTCGCTAAATTGCTCACTAAGCTTGTCAATATCTTTATAAAGCGAATATTTTTTATCACTTCCTCTAAAATTTACGGTATAAAGTGGATCTAATTCTACAAAATCGAAAGGCATTTTAATTCCGCAATCTTCAACCAGTTCTTCAAACTCATAGGGCATACTAAAAAAGCTGGGTCCTACATCAAAAGTGAAACCATCCTTTTTAAGCTGGTTTAAACGGCCACCTGCTTGCGGTGCTTTCTCTACAAACTTTACTTGATATCCTTTTGTTGCCAATCTTAGGCCTGTTGAGAGTCCTCCCAAACCAGTTCCTACAATTAATACTGTTTTTTTCATAAATCTATATTTTTTTTCAATTTTGTAAATGCGTTTATTTGTTAAAATTCTATTTTACAGTCTAATATCTGATTTTCAATGCATTATTTTTATGCCTAAAAACAAAAACTACAAAAAAACATCTCTTCCCTTCCATTTATATTGTTTGTTTTTTTTAGTTAAAACAGCTTTAATAAGAAGTTGTCCCAAAAACAAAAGCTGTAAGGGGAAAAACAACAGATTCAATTCAACATTTTGTTTGCTTGTTATTGAATAGATAACTTGTATTAAAATAACGAGTGCAAAATAAATTGGCAAAAGGGTGGCTTTTGCTAAAAGGATTGGGATAAATCCGAGTGTGGCAAATATCCAAAATAGAAAAGCCAAAACAGCTTGGTTTCCAAAAAACATAAAAACATTTTTGGTAAATCCATTTTTGGCTTCGTTGTAGCTTGAATACATTCTGCATTTTATTCTCTTTTCACCCGTAATGCAGGCTATTTTTATTTTTTCTTTTTTAAAAAATCGAGAAATAGCAATGTCTTCCACGGCGGATGATTTAAATGTTTGGTGCGGCTGTTTTTTTTGGTACGTATGGGCATTAAAAAGCATAAACTGCCCATTTGCGGCTGCGTGAGAAGCAAAGGGCGAGATTCGAACAAAAATCAGTGGCAAAAGGGTCAAAAGAATGTAATTCATAATCGGGACCGAAACTTTTTCGCCCCATGTTTTTTGAATTTGTGTAGGGAAAACAGAAAGTAAGCCCAAGTTGTGTATGTTTAAATGTGAAATAGCTTCTTCAATAATATTGCCTTTTAGCCTTACATCGGCATCTATAAACAGAAAATAATTTCCTTTTGCCTCCTGGGCCAGTTGATAACAAGCATGGTTTTTCCCCAACCATCCATCAGGCAATCCTTTTGATTGCATCAATTTTATTCGAGGGTCGACCTCTGCAAATTCTTGTACAATTTGAGCAGTATTATCCGTTGATTGGTCATCATAAACAATAATTTCGAGATTTTCATTTTTCATTTTTTGCAAATCTCCCAACAATAAGTGAATATTCTGCTCTTCGTTTCGTGCTGGAATTAAAACTGAAATTTTTTCATTTGAAGCGAGATTGTTTTTTTTTATTTTCTGACGAAAAAAGAAGTTCAGCAGTACATTAAAAAATTGAAATGCGACAAAGCCAATGGATATATATGCCAGATATTTCATCACGAAGTTTTTGTTTTTTGAATATCTAATATATTGTTATAGAATTTGTTGTATTCTTTTTCAATGGATTTGTCTTTTAAATTTTGCGAAGAATCCGTTTGCATATAAATATACAGACTTGGTTTTGAGTTGGAAAAATAATCAATCAAATTTGCCACAAAAATAACTTGCACTTCATCATGGCAATGCTCAATAATTCGTTGAATTCCTTTCTCAAAATGCATAACATTGTTGTACAGCGAGTTAATTTCGCCTTGGGGGAACATAAATACCATATTTTTTGAATCGTTCAATAGTTCTGTTGTGTAGTTTATACTTTCGACCACACTTCGGGAATGTTTTTTTACGGAAAACGCTCCGGTATATTGAAAATACCAATGTTTTTTCAATTGTTCTTCCAACATCATAAAGTGAAATTTTCGATGAAGTATTTTCAAATTCAGATGCATTAACCAAAAACCGTCCCACCAGCCAATGTGATTTGCTATTACAAGCACGGGCTTTCCAGTATCGTTATATTCTCCTTGAATGTCTATAGATTTGAACTTACGCTTTAGCAAATATTGCGTCAGCCTTTTAAAAAGTGGATAAATAACAATATGATGCTTCGATTTTATCATGCTTGTATTTTAAAGAAAAGCATCAAAAAAAACAAAAATACAAATTGGCTTAGCAACAATATTTTCGACATTGGGTTTTCGGTATTTATTCTGAATACCTTTAAGAATCCCGCAAAAACCAGTGCTATTAAATACCATGCGATATAATTGGAAATGGGAACGGATGAACTTTGCCAATCCCACATATCCATTTTTGGGGCTACTTGTTCGAGAACAAAATCATAAATCAGCATCAAGAAAGGGGCAAATATGACCGTTAAAATAGAATTCAGTTTGTAACTACTCAAAATAGAAACGCTAGTATAGGCTAAGAAAAGCCAATTTATTCCAATTAATAAGGGCGTTTCATATATTTTCAAACCGAGTCCGCTTCCGTATTTATAGTTGCCAAAAATTAATCCAGTATTGACGCCAATAAGCTCCACAAGAAATCCTAAAAGGTAGATAAGTAAAAAAACAAAAATTGTTTTTTTTGTATATTTTTCATGATAAAGTGCCAATAAATATGTACTTAAAATAAGAGCAAAAGGGGTGATGGCGATGAAAAAATCTTTTGTAAACGGAATGAGAAAGCCTAAGGTTCCAACAATGTAAAAAATAATAATAAATTTTTTTACTTCAAATACCGATATTTTATTTTTGGGGTATAAATTCATCTTCTTTTTAATGTTTTACAGACATATTACTGATTATGTTCAATCCATAATAATTCAGAAACATTGAACCCCAGGCTTTTAGCCAATTCAACATATTTAGTTTTTATATTTTCGGGAATTGTTTTTTCGCGCGATAAAATCCATAAATAATCAAAATTCTTGCCCGAAACCAAAGCGTATTTATATCCAGCATCCAGAGCGATCACATTATAACCCGTGTAAAAAGGACCGAAAAAAGAGACTTTAAGCATTGCGATGGTGTCTTCGCCAGCAAATTTGGCTTTGCCAATGGCTTCTTTCCATGTTTTTTTCTCATAATCATAACCGCGGTTTAGCACCTTCACTTTTCCATCGCTGCGCAATGTATATTCGGCAGTTGTATTGTTTAAACCTTTTTCAAATCTAAAATCGAAGCGGGCAATTTCGTACCATTTTCCTAAATATCGATCTAAATCAAATGGCGATACTGCTTTAACCCCTTTGGGGATGGTAGAACAAGACGAAAACAATGATATCATGGTGAGAAGGATTAAGTAAATAAAAATATTTTTTTTCATGATGGTTGGATTTAAATTTTTTTCATAATTAAATTAGATTTGTTTTGTAAAGAATCATCACCTTTATCAAAATCATCTTTTTTTTAAAATTAGAGATTCTTATTCTTTTTGAAATCATTTTTTCGGGCGAAGTACGTTTTATTTTTTCAAACAAAGTTTTATAATAATAGTAAGCTAAAGCGACTGCTAGTTTTGATCTTCCGGGCAATTGTTTAACACCAATCCAAGCTTCTTTAAAATCTTTTTCTATTGATTCTTCAATCAGTTTTTTGCTCTCTAGGTCAAATGGTTTATCAGATATTTCAGGAAAATAGGTTCTTCCCAAGTCCTGCATATCTTCTTTTAAATCTCGAATGAAATTCACTTTTTGAAAAGCAGAACCCAGTTTTTGAGCCGGAACTTCAAGCGTTTGGTAGAGGGAAGTTTGCCCATCACAGAAAATTTTTAAACACATTAATCCAACCACGTCTGCCGACCCATAAATGTATTTTTCTAACTCCTTAGAATTATGAAACTCCGATTTGGTAAGGTCGGAACTCATGCTGTTCATAAAAGATTGAATATGCTCTCTGCTGATGTTGTATTTTTTTACGGTGTCTGTAAAGGCTACCAATATTACATTTGTACTTATTTGGTTTTCAAGAGCATAATGCATATCTTCATTTAATTTTTGCAATAAAAAAACCTTGTCAAAGTCGTGAAAACTATCAACAATTTCATCCGCTAAACGTACAAAACCGTAAACGGCATAAATAGCACGACGATGTTCTTTTTCTAAAAACGAACTTGCCAGCGAAAAAGAGGTGCTGTACTCCTTTGTAATTAGTTTTGAAACTTTGTAGCTATTATCGATAAAAAATTCAACGCTCATAAATAATATCTATTATTTTTTAATTTGTTCATCAAACAATACAAAACTACTGCTATAAATACAAGTTTTATGAATTATATCACTCTAAAATGTTGGATTTCAATTTTGTTTTATTCTAAAAACGAATTTATGTACTTAATAAAACAATCAGTATGTCTATATTGTTTAATAAAATCCAGATATTTCACTAAATCATTCTGATTATTTAAAAAGATCGCTATTTTTCTTTTTAATAAATCAATTGACCCTTATTTTATAATGATTTCATCCGAGAAAATCATGGATTCATATTTCGACCCGGCATGGTGCCATTCGGGAAGTTTGCCATAATATCGGGCAATAACTTTGATGTATCTGGTTTTAATATTCTTAAAATCAGCAGAATAAACATCTTTTAGATTTCCTTGTTTTTCGGGTGGAATTTTGCCTTTTATGGTAGTGAAAAGCTGATAATCTTTTTTTAATTCATCTTTGACATAAATTTCCACCTGTTTTGGAAAAATCACCCAGTCGTATGTGTTTTGAAAAAAACCCATCGAAAAAGAGTGCAAGGTTTCAATGTTTTCCAAATCAATCTCTATCTCAATGTCTCTTCCTCCAAATCCCTGCCATTTTCCACTTCTCAAATCAAGGCTATCGCCTTCTTTTCCATCCAGTAAAGCATTCATTCCTCCGCCATCATAACTGGGATGATAGGTGCTAAATTTAGAATGCAAATCCAGAAGTTTTCCAATCGCTTTGTGATGCACCAAATTGCATTCAGAAACACCAAATGTCTTGTCGTTGTTAACGGCACACGCTTTTATTGAAACATCTTCATGAACATAAATAGTGTCGGTATATTTTGTGGAAAATCTTCCAACTTTTTCTTGATTAATTGAATAATAAACTGGGAAATCTCCAAACAATGAACGCATCGTAATGGCTCTCCCTTTTTCGGAAAGATGTTCGCTGGGAACAATAACACAATATCCTTCCAGATTATTTAATTCGTCCATTAATCCATCAAATTTTTTCATATTTACATCCAACCAATGTTTTTTGTTTTCGCGATTCCACAAAACAGAATATCTGGTTTTGAGATGTTCTATTTCTAAAATCAGAATTTTAATTTTATTCCTTAACTCCGAATCAGAAATGTCTTTATTTTTATTAATAAAATGATAAAGATCAATCCGCAAGAGGTTTTTATGCAGGCTAAACTGAAGCTGTTGGATGGCAAATTGAACGTAATCAAGCGTCTCTTTGTTTTTTAAAACTTTCTGAGAAAGAGTCTCCATCTTTGAACTTAATGAATCCAAACGATTTAATAATTTGATATTTGCATCTCTGCTTTTATCCGAAATATATTCTAAATGAATGGGAAAAACAGGTTCAAAAAAGCGAGTGTTTGTCATTATATCTCGAACTCCAGCATATTTTAAATTTGAAAATTCTATAATATTATCATTAATATTATCATCCTTTAGTCCAAAAAACAATTCATTGTAGGCTTCATTAAAAGCACTGTACCGACTTTTTCTTTCTGCATTTGAAAGTTCTGTGGAGAGATTTATTGAAGGTGTTTTCCAGCTCACTTCGGCACCCCAAATCAAACCATGCCAATTGTTTTGAAAAAAGTTTAATCCGTCGTCGTCCCAAGTTGTATTGAGGACTCCCGTGGTTTTATGTTTATATCCATCACGAATAAGATTGAAAATATTTATTTCGCTGGTGTGATAATCTGGGAAAATAGTTGACCAACAATTTACGCCGGGTGCCACCCAAAAATTAATTCCAGTATTCGATAAGGGCGTAATGGCATAGTCGAAATTTTCTGCTTCGTGATATCCCCATGATATAACCGTAATATCCTCAGGAAGTTGACTAATAATGTGTGGATATTTGGCAACAATGTCTCCCCACATAAGTATTTTTTTATCATATTTTTTTAATAAAACATTTAACCTATTGACATGATAGAGATATATTCCATCAATGCCCATGGTATCCATCATTTTTTTTGATTTTCCTTCGCCCAATCCAAATGTTTCATCGCAATTAATATTAAAATATTCGCCACTAAAAGCAGGAACGATTTCTTGATAAACTTCATTCAGAAAAGTGTAGGACTCTTCCAATGCAGGCGAAATAATATGCTCGTTTTCAGCCATATGCTTATATTTCGCGAGCGACAAGGTTTTTTCCATATGTCCGAACGATTGATAGCTGGCAATTAAACGGATGTGGTGTTTTTCAGCAAAACTGCTTAATTCAGCAATTTCGTCCTTTGAAATTCCATCTTTGGGGGCAATTTCAGGATGATTTTCAAGTTTATAAACATGTTCGATATAGAGCGTAAAATGATTTAATTTGTACGATGACAACTTTTTGATTTGTTCTTTAAGCTTTTCCATTGTTGGAATGGGGCCTCTGCTAATATCATCTTGCCATGCACGAACAGCGATATTTGGAAAATCGTAAATCAGAAGAGATGGAATGGTATTTTCTTTTCTGTTTGCCGAAATAATTTGTTTAAGCGTTTGCAATCCATAAAAAATTCCAGCATCTGTTTGTGCAAAAACCTGCATAGTTTTGGGTGTAATCTTTAAAAAATAGCCTTCAGCAGCTGATTTAGAATTAAACTCTAAATTGTTTTCTTTTAATAATTTCGCAAACTCTGCTTGGGAAGAGATTTTTATAAATTCGATGTAATTGCTTTTTGCTCTCTTTGTTATTTTCAGATCAATTTTCAAATCTTCTTTTACGCAATCTAAAAGTTGATTTAAATAAAATGGATTCAAATCCTGAACCACAACTTGAGTTTTATGATTTATTTCAAAGCCTGAGTTTTTTATTTCCAAATGCTGAGGTGTGGGGATTAGCTTTAATTGTGCGAAGATATTGGCACAAAAAAATAGGCTTATTGCAAGAAGCAGAATGTTTTTTTTCAAATTAAATTGTTTTATTATGTTTTTCATCTATTGCTATTTTGTCACTTTAATTTCAATACTGGAATTTTTCAATCCTTTTGATTTCACTTTTAATTTGATGGTTCCTTCTTTTGTTCCTCTAATAATGGCAAGACATTTTCCGTTAAAAGCGCTCTGATCGGTGGCAATAAATGGTTCGTGACTGGTTGGATCGCCATTGCAAACGGCAATAATTTCGCCAGGTCCTTCAATCTCAAAATTAATCTTGTTATATGCCCTTGGAACAAATTGATTGTTCTTGTCAAGAATGTCTACGGTTACAAAAACCAAATCTTCTCCATCTGCAGTAATCTCTTTTCGATCGATGGTAAGATTCATTTTAGCAGCATTTAATGATGTTTTCATAACATCTTCTGCCCATACTTTGCCATCTTTCCAAACTTTTACTTTCAACTCACCAGGCTGATAAACAACATCATCCCATTGAAAACGATATTCAAATTGTGCTTTTTTTCTTTTCCCCAGTGATTTTCCATTTAAAAACAGCTCTGCTTCATCTCCAGAAGAGTAGACATGAACAGGAACATTTTTGCCCATTCGTTCGGGCCAATTCCAATGAGGAAGTATGTGTGCCATAGGAAAATCGGGTCTCCATTTTGCTTGATAAATATAGAATCGATCTTTTTTGAAACCGCATAAATCTATGATTCCAAAATAGCTACTTCGCGAAGGTATTTCGTCCGTTCCAAGCCCATTCAAGCGTTTTCTAAGAGCTTTAATTTCAGCAGAATCAGTATAATTTACCAAGTCGGTGATATCTCTAAAATACGGTGTTGGTTCTCCCAAATAATCAAAACCTGTCCATACATATTCTCCCATTATTCGCGGATATTGCTCGTTGTATTTAAATTGCATATCGGGCGACAGTCCCCATCCAGGATATTGCATATCATAAGACGACATGTGAAATATTCCTTTTCCGGGTAAATTATCATCAGCAGGACCATTTACCACTGGAAAAAAATACTCACCTCTGGTGCTCAAACAGGAAGTAGTTTCATTGGCAACAAATGGTACATCAAGTAAAGTAGAATCGCCAAAGAATTTCTCATAAGACCAGTGATTGTAGTTGTATCCAAAAACATCAAGTGCATCCAAAAATCCGTTGTATGCAGAAACAGGCCAATTGCAGCCAGCCGTGACCGGACGAGAATGATCCATCATTCGAATAATATCTGCCAAACGTTTTGCCAAAACAGGATTCGATTGATCTGGGATTTCATTCCCAATGCTCCACATAAAAACAGATGGATGATTTCTATCTCGAAGAACCATCGCCTTTATATCTTCAACATGCCAAGCATCGAAATGAATGTTGTAATCATTTTCTTTTTTTGCAGTTTGCCAAGTGTCAAAAGCTTCTACTTGCACCAGAAAGCCCATTTTGTCGCATAAATCTAGCAATTCGGGTGCCGGTGGATTGTGGCTTGTTCTGATGGAATTGCACCCTATCTCTTTTAAGATTTCCAGTTGACGTTCAGCGGCTCTGGTGTTAAATTTAGCACCCAAAGGGCCCAAATCATGATGGTTGCAAACGCCTTTTATTTCTATTTTTTTGCCATTTAACAGAAATCCTTCCTTGGCAGTAAATTCAATTGTTCTAAATCCAAAAGTAGTTATTTCTTTGTGTATAATTTTATCTCCTTCATAAACAGAGGTTTGAGCTGTATACAAGTTTGGATTTTCGATACTCCACAACGAAGGATTTTCAACCATAATTTCAAGAGCGATTGTTTTTTTAGATTGAGCAGGGAGGCTACTGGCCATTTTTTTTGACTTTGCAACTTCTTTATTTTCAGAATTGTAGATAATCGTTTGTAGGTAAATGTTGGAAACTTGAGAGCGATTGTTTTTTAGATTTACTTGCAAATTAACGTGAGCCTCTTTTTTTGTCACTTTTGGGGTTGTTAGATAAATACCCCAATGATCGATGTGAACTGCATTTGTTTTGGTGAGCCATACATTTCTGTATAAACCCGCTCCGGGATACCAGCGAGAATCGTACTTTTCGGTATCAAGTCTGACAGCAATAACATTTTCCTTTCCGAATTGAATATAGGGTGTAAGATTGAATCTAAAGGAAGTATAACCATAAGGCCATTCTCCAACAAATTTGCCATTGAGCCACACTTTAGCATTTGCCATTGCCCCATCAAAATCAATAAATATTTGTTTTCCTTTGTCGTTTTCCGATACTATAAAATGTTTCCGATACCATCCAATTCCTCTCCATGGAAGCAAGCCAGTTTCGTTTACCAAATCGTCGCGAAATGGTCCTTCAATGCCCCAATCGTGAGGTAAATTTAAATTTCGCCAAGCAGCATCATTGTATGCTTTTTTTTCTATGCCTTCTGGCTCAGGAATGATGATACCGGGTTTTTCAGGATGTTGACCAAATCGTTCAAATTTCCAATTGCTGTTAAATTTTTCTCTTGAAAAAGCATTTAGATTTTCTTGAGAAAATCCAAATAAGCTCTGAATGACTATAGCTATTGCCAAAAAAATTCTCATGGATATTTCTTTTTTATTTGTTTTTTTTCTCTCATGCTTACATATATATTGCTTTTCTACAAAAAACCTAATCTCAGAAAACAAGTCTAAATTATTTAAAATTGAATTTTTAGCAGGCTTATGTTTCGCAAATATAAAGAATATTATGAAACAAAACAGCGGAAAATGAAATTATCTAAATGGTTTTACCAAAACAGAAATAAAAACTAAAGGTAAATCGCAAATGTAGAATTGAGTGCAGCAAAAGGACAGTTTTTAATTAAGAATTTTCAATGGTTCACCAGTTTCTGAAAAAAGCATTATGCAAAATTACATACCTATAAAACCTGTGAACTTAAAAGCACAGAAATACTAGTTAGTCTCTGCAAAGACAGAGCTTTTTAGCAGTGACTAATTAGTGTTATTAAAAATCTCTCAACGATTTTTAATCTGTTTCAAATTTGATGACGCTTGTCGGACAGGATTCTACTGCTTCTTTAATTTCTTCTTCATACTGAGAGAAATCCACGCCTTCGATTACAATCATTTTATCGGGCACTTCAAATACTTCTGGTGCCACTTCACTGCAAAGTCCGCAAGAGATACATTCGTCTTCGGATTCATCGAGCCAAACTCTAGTAATTGCCATGTTTATGTGTTTTAAATGAATAAAATATTATAACAGTTTTTGTTTTATTCTAACTACAAAACAAAGTATCAATGACTTTGTTTTGTAGTTAGAATAAAATTATCGAATTTCTTTCTTTTCCTTTTCAATCGACCAGCCCGTTTTCAGTCCGACCACAAACCATGCTAGCGCTAGTATACCTACTGCAAAAATGGTATCTCCAACGATTCATAGCCAGAGAAGCGTTTGCATCGTAGGGTCTTGCATAAACTCGACCGAACGAGCATACCACATGATTCCAGAAAGAGAGTGTGAGAATATAAGTAAAAACAAAAACTATACTAGTCTTATTTCTTTTTTACTTGAAGGATCCAATGCTGCGGCTTTTACATCCACTTCGGCATCAATAAAATATACTGACTTTTCATTGTCTGCAAACGAACCCATTTTGCCTAAAGCACCCAGGGCACCGCCTTTTTCTTTTAATTCGTCATTGTTTGATTTCAAAACATTGAAAGGCAAAGAAAATTCGATTTCTTTCGGTTCACCAGGCTTAATAGAGTATCCAAGAGGAGCAGAGATGGTTCCTAAGTCAAAGATTTTTGTTTTTTTATCGTCGCCGCGACCCGTTGTAAATTCCTCGTATATTTTTACTTTATACGATACTAATTCCTGATCACTTTTGGTGGTGAGAATAATTTTTCCAACTACTGCACCGCTGTCTTTTGCAATCTGTCCTGGAACTTCTAGGCTTACGCTTACGCCGCCAATGCCTAATTTGTTTTTCAAATTTTGAAAGAAACCCATATTTAATATGTTTTAGGTTGATAATTGCTACAAATTTAATAAAAATCAGATTAAAAAATTAATTATTCAAAAATAAATATGTTTTCAAATTCTCTACGTCATCTTTTTCTTCAAGCCTGTTTATTATTAGGGAACAAGTGCTTTAATAATCTAAAGAATCCCCTCTTTAGACAAACAAAAGAGATGGTCCTTGTGACAAATATTTATTTCCTTATTCTTTAATAATTTTCCGCACCTCTGTTTTGGTTGGACTTTTAATTTTTAAAAGATAGAGTCCTTGGGGCAAATTAGAAATATCGATTTCAGTTTTATTGGATTGCAAAGCTAAACTTTTACACAACTGTCCTTGAATATTTAACACTTCGACTGTGGAATTTATGTAATCATCTAAAATTAAACAAACATGATCGTTAGCAGGATTCGGATAAACAGATATGTTTTTTTGATAATTACTAAATTTGTTTTTACAAAGGGAAGCTGTTGTTTAATTCTTCGCAAATATACAACAATTCGTAAAAAAAACTTAATTTTACATTATTTTTATCCAAAATTCTAATAAAACCCTGTCATTCAAAGCGAAGAATCAGTTTTCTTTTATCGGACAA
>Ga0265295_1002948_pt1 | contig 25717 bp, 26 predicted proteins | sample Munlansysbiofilm_FD_192503 | JGI IMG/M metagenome (GOLD analysis project Ga0265295, IMG submission 192503) | Leachate microbial communities from a municipal landfill in Southern Ontario, Canada - Methane capture system biofilm | ecosystem: Engineered > Solid waste > Landfill > Unclassified ... | reverse complement strand
ATTAATTCTCCTTGTCCTAACAGTTACTATAAAAATTTCACCCTTAAAAACTCCGTCAAAATTACATTTCTAACACTTGCCAGACCTCTTGAATGAATCTTTTTTGCTACCTTGGCCAACTAACTCATACACATAGGCCGTTTGACTGTCGATTGGGTTAATTACCGCCTAAAAGCGTTTGCCTGCAACTCGGCATGTCTGAACATAGAAAAGATATCATAAAGAACCGTTCAGAAGCAACTATAAGGGATAAATGTACCAACAGCAAAAGAACAAACCACAAATGGTTCGTATATAGATCATAAGGACATCTTATGATCTACATGCAAACCAAAGGAAAGGATATAATAAAGTCCATCACACGCACCTACTATTGGACCTTTAATGCGTGAGCAACAGAATGTGTGGGGTATAGTGTGGAGAACAAAAAAAGGTACAAAAAAAAGCACTCACGATTTACTCGTAAGTGCTATATTTTTTTGGAGGCGGCTTCCGGATTTGAACCGGAGAATAACGGCTTTGCAGGCCGTCGCCTTACCACTTGGCCAAGCCGCCTTTTTTGGAGCGGGAAACGGGATTTGAACCCGCGACTTCGACCTTGGCAAGGTCGCACTCTACCACTGAGTTATTCCCGCCGAACACTGAAATAATTCAGCGTCACAACAAGTAGGGTTTATACCCCTATAGCCAGGGATTGTCAACCCATAAATCTAAAAGAATCTAAAAGGAGATCAGTTTTCTGAACCGGACAAAGTAATCCGCTCCGGACCAGAGGGTAAAGACCAGTGCGCCATAAAGGAGAACCGTTCCGATGGCGTGGAAATCAATCCCAAGATAGGGATAATGGATCAGAAGCGGAATGATGCAGGCAATCTGAAAGCCTGTCTTGTACTTGCCAAGCCAGGAGGCTGCCACATCCTCTCCCTTTTCCATGATGACGCACCTTAAGCCTGTGACGGCAAGCTCCCTGCCGATGATCGCACAGACGATCCAGGCAGGAACGTAACCAAGGGAGGTCAGCATTATGAATGCCGACGAAACCAGAAATTTATCGGCCAGTGGGTCAAGGATCTTTCCAAGGGTTGAAACAAGCCCCAGTTTTCTTGCCAGATAGCCGTCCAGGTAATCGGTGATGGCTGCAATGGAAAAGACAAGGGCTGCAAAAAATGCCGTCAATCTCCCCGGATACATTAAAAGTACCACAAGGATGGGGGTGGCAGCAATCCGCAGCAGGGTCAAAAAATTGGGGTTGAGAACAATTTTTACAAGTTTTTCCCGCCAGGGTTTTGTGATGACCAGGAATCTGTCTTTCAATCGCCCCAGGATGCTGGTGAGTCTGCCTATAGTCTGCCCCATGGCGTTCTTGAATCTTTTCAACCTGGTATCCATGTTCTTTTCCCCTGTTGTTTTACCCTGCTACTCGATGATTCTCCAAGGCAATTCTTGAATTGCCCTTATATCTCGACCTATTAGCTATTAGTTAAGGGCCAACAGCTAACGGCTAAAAGCTACTTCACTTCCTTTTTCTTCCAATCAGCAAGAAACGATTCAATACCCTTGTCTGTCAGGGGATGGGACGCAAGGGCGCTCAGCACCTTGTAGGGAATGGTGGCGATGTCAGCACCGATCAGGGCGGAGCTCAGCACATGGAGAGGATTTCTAACGCTTGCCACGATGATCTGGGTGTCAAACATGTAGTTTGAGTAAATCTCGGCAATCTCCTCGATCAGGTTCATGCCGTCAATGGCAAGATCATCGATTCTTCCCACAAAGGGGCTTGCATAGGTGGCACCGGCCTTGGCCGCCATCAACGCCTGGTTTGCCGAAAAGATAAGGGTTACGTTGGTCTTGATCCCTTCGTCGGTCAGGGTGCGGACGGCCTTGAGCCCGTCAACGGTCATGGGGATTTTAACCACAATATTACCGGCGATCTTTGCAAGTTCCCTTGCCTCTTTCACCATGCCGTCATAATCAAGGCTGATAACCTCGGCGCTGACCGGTCCCTCGACAATCGAACAGATCTCCCGGATGATATCGGTGAATTCGCCCGCTTCCCTTGCTATGAGCGACGGATTGGTCGTGACACCGTCAACCATGCCCATGGCATTTGCGTCCTTTATCTCGTCAATGTTAGCCGTATCTATAAAAAACTTCATCCTGCGTCTCCTTTGGTATAAACCTCGACCTCCTGGCCGGGGTCATTTTCTATTTGCTGTAAAAGTTGTTCCATGTTTTTACCCAATGTCGGGTGTACAACGCCAGATGCTATATCACACAGGGGCTTCAATACAAAGCACCTTTTGTGCATCCTAGGGTGGGGAATAACGAGAGCATCGGTATTGATGACTTCTCCCCCGTATAGAACGATATCAAGGTCAACAATCCTGGGCCCGAACCTCACATCTTTTTTCCCCTGGCCCATAAGCCCCTCGATCTTCTTTAAGTGACCCATGAGCGTAAAGGGGTCAAGGCCGGTTTCTATTCTCAAGGCTCCATTTACGAACCATGCCTGGTCGAGGAAATCAACAGGTTCGGTTCTATAAAAGCTGGAAACCGCCAGGACCCGGGTATGGTCAAGCCCGTCGACCATTTTCTTTGCCCTGGTGCAGTTGTCGTACTTTTCGCCTAAATTTGAGCCAATGGAAAGATATGCAATGGTCATGGGATTCACTGACCAGGTTCCACGTGAACGGTATTTGAAGAATCGCTCAACACACCGGAATCTGTATAGGCCCTGATGCGAAAATAGTGTTTTTTACCGGGTTCTGTTTCAACTGTGAACTCAAATGTTCTGGCATCGACCCTGGCAAGGGGAATAAACCGCAGGGGACAACCCTCGCAATCGTCCTCCAAAATTGCAAGGTCGATCTCAAATCCGACTGCTTCAGGTGCTTCTTTTTTTTTCGAATGGAGCCAGGTAAGGGTTGCCATGGTTCCCCCATTGGTTTCATCAACGGCCAATTCCAGGTTGGAGGGAGCCGCAATGGTAGCCTGAATCGGCGGAAGAGGGGGCGCTTTTTTGCCGCACCCGAATCCAGTTACCCCCAGGAGCAAGATGGCAAGACAAAAAGCTCTTACAAGATTTTTTGAAGATGGACTCATCCTTCTCTTACCTCTGGCGCAGCAGTTCCGGCTTTCCCATTTATTTCGGGTGTTTCAGCCATCTTTTCATCAAGATCCCGGGTTGCCCGCTCAATTGCCCTTTGCACATTGTCGTAGGATGTGCCGCCATGGGTGACCCTTCTTGAAATCATGTGCTCGATGGAGAGGAACTCAAAGATATCGGACTCGATAACCTCTGAGAAGGTTTTAAACTCGTCCACCGTCAGGTTGTCAAGCTCCTTACCATTCTCAAGGGCAAAGGCCACGGCCCGTCCAGATATGGAATGGGCCTGCCTGAAAGTAATTCCTTTCAATACGAGGTAATCGGCAAGATCCGTGGCGTTGAGGAACCCCTTTTTTGCCGCCGCCAGCATAACACCCCTGTTCACCTCAATATTGGGCAGCATCCGGGTGTAGACATCGAGGCATGCCTTGAGCGTGTTGACAGTGTCAAACAGGGGCTCTTTATCCTCCTGCATGTCCCGGTTGTAGGCAAGGGGCAGGGATTTCATGAGGGTGATGATGGCCATGAGGTTACCCACCACCCTGGCGCTCTTGCCCCTTACAAGCTCTGCCACATCGGGATTTTTCTTCTGGGGCATAATGCTCGACCCGGTTGTAAAGGCGTCTGAGATGGTGATAAAGGAAAACTCGGACGAAGACCAGAGTACAAGCTCCTCAGATAACCTTGACATATGGATCATGGCAATGGATGCGGCCGCAATGAACTCCATGGCAAAGTCACGGTCAGACACCGAGTCCATGCTGTTGTCGGATACCTTTGAGAAGCCGAGCAACTCTCTCGTATACTCACGATCCAGGGGAAAGGTGGTGCCGGCAAGGGCCGCAGCCCCAAGGGGCATCACATCGGTCCGTTTGAGACAATCGGCCATGCGCTCATGGTCACGCTTGAACATCTCGTAATAGGCCATTAAATGATGGGCAAATAGCACGGGCTGGGCCCGTTGCAAATGGGTGTAACCCGGCATTACAACATCTTTATGCGCTGAAGCCATTTCCACGAGCACCCCTTGAAGGGCCAGGATACGATGGCTGATTGCCTTGATTTCCGCCTTCAGATACATGCGGATGTCCAGGGCCACCTGGTCGTTACGGCTCCTTCCAGTGTGGAGTTTCCTTGCAACGGAACCTGCCTCATCACCCAGGGCGCTCTCCACATGCATGTGGATATCTTCCAGGGTGTCGGAGAACTCAAGCTCATCCCTGGCGATCTTTTTCTTTACCCGATCGAGCCCGGAAGCAAGGCTCGCCGCCTCATCCAGGGTGATGATTCCCACATGGGCAAGCATGGTCAAGTGGGCAATACTTCCCTCTATGTCATAGGCGTAGAGTTCCCGGTCAACGTCAATGGATGAGGTGAAGCGCTCGACCATGGCATCTGTATCCTGGGTGAACCTGCCGTCCCACGGCTTTTTTCCCATGTTACACCCTTTTCCCGTGCTGCTGGATTTTTTCCCTGGCAAGCTTTCGGATTCTGAGACGAAGGGCGTTGAGGCGGATAAAACCCTCGGCATCCTTTTGGGCGTAAACATCGTCATCTTCAAAGGTTGCAAAGGATTCGTCGTACAGGCTGTTGTCCGAACGCCGCCCCAGAACATAGCAATTCCCCTTGTAGAGCTTTAGCTTCACCGTCCCTGAGACGCTGATCTGGGTGTCGTCCACCATCCTCTGAAGAAGCTCCATTTCAGGAGAAAACCAGAACCCGTTGTAAATAAGCTCGGCATACTTTGGAATGAGGGAATCACGAAGGTGGGCCACCTCGCGATCAAGAGTGATGGATTCCATGTTCATATGGGCCATCCTCAGTATGGTACCGCCCGGGGTCTCGTATACGCCCCTTGATTTCATGCCGACGAATCGGTTTTCCACAAGGTCGATGCGGCCGATGCCGTTCCTGCCGCCAAGGGTGTTAAGTTCCTTGAAGAGGGTTGCAGGGGACATGGCCCGGCCGTTGATGGCCACGGGATCTCCGCTCTTAAAGTCGATGTCGATGATTTCTGGTTTATCCGGGGCATCCTCCGGTCTGACTGACATGGTGTACATATCGTCCGTAGCAGCGGCCCAGGGGTCTTCCAGCACACCACCCTCGTAGCTTATGTGAAGCATGTTCCGGTCTGTGCTGTAGGGTTTTTTAGGAGTCTGGGGCACGGGAATGCCGTGTTCGTCTGCGAACTGCATCAGCCGGGTCCTGGAGGTGAGATCCCACTCCCGCCATGGGGCGATGATCTTGATGCCGGGATTAATGGCAAAATAGCTAAGCTCGAACCGCACCTGGTCGTTGCCCTTGCCCGTAGCACCGTGGCTCACGGCGTCGGCCCCTTCTGCTGCGGCAATCTCGATCTGGCGCTTTGCAATCAAGGGCCTTGCAATGGCTGTCCCCAGGAGGTACTGACCCTCGTAGATGGCGTTAGCCCTGAAGGCCGGAAACACGTAATCCCGGATAAACTCTTCCCTCAGGTCTTCCACATAGGCCTTTACCGCCCCTGTCTTGAGGGCCTTTTCCTCAAGCCCGTCAAGCTCCTCCTCCTGGCCGAGATCCGCCGTAAGGGTCACAACCTCACATTCATAAGTCTCAATCAGCCACTTCAGAATCACGGAAGTATCAAGCCCACCGGAATATGCAAGAACAACTTTTTTTATATCACTCATAAATATATCCTTATTTATTAATCAAAGTCTGAAGAATGGCCTTGTGCATATGGCGTTTATTCTCAGCCTGGTCCCAGAACACGGCATCCGGAGCCTCGAGAATTTCCTCTGAAATCTCTTCCCCCCTGTGGGCTGGCAGGCAGTGCATCACCGTTACATCGGGCTTTGCCGAGGACAGGAGGGATCTGTTCACCTGGAAGCCCTTAAAGGCAGCCACCCGTTTTGCATGTTCCTCCTCCTGGCCCATGCTGGCCCAAACGTCAGTGTACACCACATCGGCATTCTCTACGGCTTCGTTTGGATCATGGGTAAAAACGATTTTACGCCCTCCCCTTTCAAGGGCCTTTGCCAGGATGCCCTCACTGATTCCATACCCCTCAGGGGTTGCCACCACAAGGTCGAGGTCAAGCACAGCCGCAGCATTAACCCAGGAGTTGGCAACGTTGTTTCCATCGCCCACCCACACGATCTTTTTCCCCTCAAATCCCCCCTTTTTCTCGATCACCGTCATGAGGTCGCTTAAAATCTGACAGGGGTGATAAAGATCGGTCAGAGCATTGATCACAGGAATGGTTGAGGATGCTGCAAACTCTTCAACCAGGGCGTGGTCAAAGGTTCGCATGGCAAGGACATTCAGGTACCGGGAGAGCACCCTTGCAGTGTCGCAGGCAGGCTCGTTCCTTGAGATCTGGGTGTCCTGGGTGCTCATGTAAATGGGAGTTCCCCCAAGCTGGATCATGGCTGTTTCAAAGGCGATCCTCGTGCGGGTGGATTTCTTGTCAAAGATGAGTCCGAGGCTCTTGCCTGCCAGATGCATGTCAGAGATGCCCTGACTGGCTCTTTTTTTAAATCCGAGGGCCAGTTCAAACAGATGTATAAAGTCTTCCCTGTCAAGATCAAGGAGCGACAGCAGGTCTTTTTTCATAAAGATTCTCCAAGGATAATTTAATCTAAAAGGTCGTCAAGAACCTTGACAACGCCATCAATTTCCTCCCTGGTGATCACAAGGGGAGGAGCAAATCTGATGACTTTACCCTGAATCGCATTGAGAATAAAGCCTTTTTTCATGGCAAGCCTCACAACCTTTCCGGCATCGGAATCAAGCTCCATGCCGACGAGCAGCCCCTTGCCCCGGACAGCCTTGATGGTCTTATGCCGCGGCATCAGTTTTGTGAGCTCCTGTTTCAGGTAGGAACCCTTCTCTCTTACCTCGCCCAGGAAGGCGGGTTCAGATATTATCTTCAACACCTCGAGGGCGGCCCGGGTTACGAGGGGGGTGCCGCCAAAGGTCGTGGCGTGGCTGCCCGCAGTAAACCCCTTAACAGTCTCCTTTGAGGCAAGCATGGCCCCGATGGGCAGCCCGTTGCCAAGGGCCTTTGCCAGGGTCATGATGTCCGGGGTTACGTCAAACAGCTCGTGGGCAAAGAGGGTTCCGCACCGCCCCATGCCTGTCTGGACCTCGTCAAAAATGAGAAGGAGTCCCCGCTCGCTGCACAACCTGCGGACGCTTTTGATATAGTCGGGATCGGCAGGAAGAACTCCCCCCTCACCCTGGAGGCATTCCATCATGACGGCGCAGACCGAGTCGTCGATAAGGGCCGTCAAAGCGTCAATGTCATTAAACGGGCAGTGAACAAACCCCTCCACCAGGGGAGAAAAACCCTGCTTGATCTTGTCCTGGCCCGTGGCGGACAGGGTGGCCATGGTCCTGCCGTGGAAAGATTGATTCATGGTGATGATCTTGAAGCGTCCGGGCTCACCCTTTTCATTAAAGTAGCGCCGGGCAAGCTTGATGGCCGCTTCATTGGCCTCGGCCCCGGAATTTGCGAAAAAAACCTTGTCTGCAAAGCTGTTTTCAACAAGCATCTGGGCAAGTTCGGCCTGGGGCTCAGTGTAAAAGATGTTTGACACGTGAACAAGGGTTGCTGCCTGATCGGCAATGGCCCGGGTCACGGCCGGATGGCAGTGGCCAAGGCTTGCAACGGCAATGCCCGCCAGAAAATCCGTATATGAGTTGCCCCTGTCGTCCCACAGAGTTGCACCCTGCCCCCTCACAAAAACGGTGGGGATTCTGGCATAGGTGTTAAACACGTAAGCGTCTGTTCGTTCGATGGTATTCATTGATTGTTCTTTATTCCTCCTGACCTTTCAAAAAAACCTGGGTGCCGACACCCGAATCTGTAAAGAACTCCAGCAGCAGGGCATGGGGTCTTGTGCCGTTGATTATATGGGCCTTTCCAACGCCGTTTTCAAGGGCCTCAAGGGCAGATTCCATTTTGGGAATCATTCCGCCCTTGATCCCGCCATTTTGTATCATGGCATGAATTTTAACGGCTGCCACCGACGATATAAGTGCGGATGAGGCGTCCAGAAGTCCGTCAACGTCAGTCATCAGAACCAGGCGTTCCGCCCCAAGGGCAGATGCGATCTTGGACGCCACAAGGTCGGCGTTTATGTTGTAAGTCTCGCCGGATTTGCCTATCCCCACAGGAGCGATAACCGGGATAAATCCCTTTTGAGTGAGGGTGTGGATGATATCCGGATCAATGGCAGTAACTCTGCCCACCATGCCCGGATCAATGATCTCGGGGGGTTTTTCCGCGTTGGACGAGTCCACGATGGTCATCTTTTCTGCGGTGATCAGCCCCCCGTCCTTGCCGGTGAGTCCCACGGCCCTTCCGCCCTGGGCGTTGATCCCGGCCACGATCTCCTTGTTTACCTTGCCGCCCAGGACCATCTCCACCACGTCCATGGTTTGATCGTCTGTGTAGCGCATGCCCCGGACAAAGGTGGAGGTGATGCCCATTTTATCCAGCACCAGGTTAATCTGGGGACCTCCCCCGTGGACCACAACGGGGTTTATCCCGATATATTTCAACAGGGTGATGTCCCTTGCAAAATTGAGTTTCAGCTCCTGATCCACCATGGCGTGGCCCCCGTACTTGACCACTATGGTCTTGCCGGAGAAACGGCGGATGTAGGGAAGGGCCTCGACCAGGATGTCGGCCACGTTCATGTCCATATTCTTATTCATATTCATCACAAAATATACCTCGACAGGTCCTCGTCTTTTACTATTTCCATGAGCTGCTTGTCCACAAAATCTGCGTCCACAACGATCTTTTTCTCGTCCACATCAGGGGCATGGAATAGAACATCCTCCAGGAGCTTCTCCATGACGGTGTGAAGGCGTCTTGCACCGATGTTTTCCGTTCTTTCGTTCACGTCAACGGCAATGGATGCGATTCTATCAATGGCTTCTTCTGTGAACTCGACCTCGACCCCTTCAGTTCTCAGGAGAGCTATGTACTGGAGAATGAGGGCGTTCCTGGGTTCGGTGAGTATCCTTGCGAATTCGTCCTTGCCGAGACTTGTGAGTTCAACCCGGATGGGAAAACGGCCCTGGAGTTCAGGGATGAGATCCGACGGTTTTACAATGTGAAAGGCTCCGGAAGCTATAAACAGGATATGGTCAGTCTTTACCGTACCGTATCTGGTGGGCACCGAGCTTCCCTCGACAATGGGCAACAGATCCCTCTGCACCCCCTCCCTGGACACCTCTGGGCCGTGGGAGCTGCCCTTGGCGGCAATCTTGTCGATCTCGTCAAGGAATATGATCCCTGACTGCTCGACCATCTCAACGGCCTCGGAGGTCACCTTTTCCATATCGACCAGATGGGCAGCCTCCTCCTGGGTCAGGATCTTCATGGCCTCGGCCACCTTGACCTTGCGCCGCTTGGTGTTCTTGGGCAGGAGATTGCCGAGCATATCCTTCATGTTGATGCCCATCTCCTCCATTCCTGTGTTGGAAAAGATCTCGATCATGGGCGAAGATTTGCCCGTGACATCAATATCCACAAATCTGGAATCGAGCTTGCCGCTCCTCAGCATCTTCCTCAATTTTTCCCGTGTGGAGCCCCTGGAGGTTTCGGAAGAGACAATCTCAAGATGTGGTTCCGAACCGGTTCCAGCCTGTTTCACGGGTGTTCCGGATTCGGGCAGCAGAAGATCAAGGATTCTCTCCTCGGCCATGGCCGCAGCCTTTTCCTGCACCGCCTCCTGGTGGCGACCCTTGAGGGTGTTGACCGTCAGTTCCAGAAGGTCCCGGATCATGGATTCAACATCCCTTCCCACGTAGCCTACCTCCGTGAACTTGGATGCCTCCACCTTGAAGAATGGAGAATCTGTCAACCGGGCAAGTCTCCGTGCAATCTCGGTCTTTCCAACACCCGTGGGGCCTATGAGAATAATGTTCTTGGGAGCTATCTCATCCCTTAAATCCTCTGGGACCTGGCGGCGGCGCCAGCGGTTTCTAAGGGCAATGGCTACGGATTTCTTGGCGTTTTTCTGACCGATGATGTACCGGTCAAGCTCCCTGACAATCTCCATGGGCTTAAGATCACTCATTATTTATCTCTTCGATGGTTATATGGTTGTTGGTGTAGATGCAAAGGGCAGCAGCTATCTTCATAGCCTCTTTAACTATGGTCAAAGGATCAAGATCCGTGTGTGCCACCAGGGCCTGGGCCGCAGCCTGGGCCGCCGTGCTGCCCGAACCTATGCTCATGACCCCGTCATCGGGTTCGATCACGTCCCCGTTACCTGACAGAAGATAGGTGAATTTCTCGTCGGCCGCTATCATCATAGCCTCGAGGCGTCTAAGATACTTATCCGTACGCCACTCCCTGGCAAGTTCCACTGCGCTCCTTGTGAGGTTGCCGTTATACTGCTCAAGTTTCTGTTCCAGTTTCTCAGAAAGGGTCAGGGCGTCGGCCGTGGCTCCTGCAAAGCCTGTGATGATTTTATCGTTGTAGATCCTTCTCACCTTTTTCGCCTTGTGCTTTGTCACTATGGTGCCAAGGGTCACCTGGCCGTCACCTGCCACAACCACCCGGCCCTTGTGGCGCAGGGCCAATATTGTTGTTCCGTGAAATGTATCATTCATATCTAAATCACCTCTTATAATATTTAACTCCTGGGATGGGATCGGTCATACACCTCCATGAGCCGGGCATAGGTCACATGGGTGTAGATCTGGGTTGTCGAAAGACTCACATGGCCAAGAATCTCCTGGATGCCCCGAAGATCAGCCCCGGCATCGAGCATGTGGGTTGCAAAGCTGTGGCGAATGGTGTGGGGGGAAACGGGCACACCAAGTCCGCAATTTTTGACAAGTCCGGCAAGCACCCGTCGAATTGAACTGTCAGACAATCTCTGATTGTCCCGGTTTAAAAAAAGAGCTCCATGTTCCGCAGCAATCATGGTTCGATAGTCGTCCACAGCTTTGAGAGCCCGGTCACCAACCGGGACAAGTCGTTCCCGGTTTCCCTTTCCCCGAACCCTTACAAGACTTGTTTCCAGATCAATGTCACCGACATCGAGACCTGCAAGCTCGGACACCCGCATGCCCGTTGAATAAAAAAGTTCAAACATGGCCCTGTTTCTCTTTTGAACTGGGGTTTTATTTTTAATGGAATCGAGCAGAAAAAACATGTCGTCTACCGTTAGAAACTGAGGAATGGGCCTGGATAATTTTGGTGCTGTGACTGCCTGGGCCGGATCTACCCTGATTTCCCCGACCACCATTAAAAAGTTAAAAAAGGTCTTGAGGGCAGAGAGCCGCCTTGAAACAGTTCTTTTGGACAGCTTTTTCTTTGCAAGGTCCATCATGAAACCTCGAACAGGGTTGGGTTCAAGATTTGTAATTGCGGCCAGGAGCTGCTCATCCGTGACTGTTTCGATTTTTTTACCGGGAAAACAAAAACCGACAAACGAATTAAGATCAACAGTATAGGCCCTTATCGTGTGTGGGGAGTACCCCTTTTCAGACGACAAGGTCTGCAAAAACCTCTCGACAATCTTCATGTCAGTCTCCGAGCCTTGCCTTGATCATTTTCATGTCCTCCCACACCGGTCTTTTAAGTGCTGCATCATGGATCAGGTTAGATGGATGAAATGTGGGCATAAGGGGGACGGCATCAAACTCATGGAATCTGCCTCTGAGATATTCAAGGGGATCTTTAACGTTGAGCATAGCCTGTACTGCCCTTGGTCCAAGGGTGCATACAAGCTTTGGCTTTACCTGATTGACCTCCCTTTTGATCCGTTGAATCGCACCTGTTATGGGGCCTTCAGAAGGAATCGTTGTGATATAAACCGTTGCCCTGTCAAGTTCAATGGCTTTGAGGATCTTCAAAAGAAGCTCACCCCCGGGTCCTGCATAGGGAGAAATACCCCTCTTCTTCTGCTCTGCAACGATAAAAAGGGCTGCCTGGGGATCGCCCTCACCCCTTAGTTGGACTGCTCCCTTTCCCTGGTCTGGCTGTTTTCCCTGGTCTGCATGATTTGCCCGGAGTTGAGGTTCTGACTTTCTTGAAGAAAAATTCCAGGATCTGATAATCTCCAGGGATTCTTTTGAAAGCCCAAGGTCACAGGGGGTGATCGATTGTCTAAACATGAGATGGGCCCTGGTCTGTTCAATCAATTCGACGAATTCGGCCCTTATGGAGTAGTTTTGTTTACAGGGCTCCAGGGCACCAGGCTCTGAAGTAAAAGACTCTGAATCCGATCGCATCATTGTTCCAGACCAGCCTTGACCGGCAGCCTTGCCAGGATCTCGTCAAGAATCAGATTTGCAACCAGGGGTTTTTCCATGGAGGGGATGTCACCCCTGGTTCCATCCCGGAAAAAAAGCTTGACCCTGTTGAAATCACTGCCAAACCCGGAACCTTCCTCCCCCACAATATTGGCGGCGATCATGTCAAGATTTTTTTTCTCCATCTTTGCAAGGGCGTTCTGCACAAGATCATCGGTTTCAGCGGCAAACCCGACGACAAACTGATGGTCTTTTCTCTCGCCCGCAAGCCTCAGGATGTCGGGATTTTCCACCAGGGTTAGATTAAGATGACCTTGGGGCTGCGTCTGGTTGTGCCGGGAGTTATGCAGTGGACTGTGCTGAGGATCGTCAGTCGGATTAAAATTCTGATCCTTTTTTTTAATCTTATGGGATTTGGGGTCAAGGGGCCTGTAATCGGCAACAGCGGCAACTTTGACAAGCACATCACACCCGTCAAAACGATCAAGCACTGCATCTGCCATGTCCCTTGCAGACTCGACATTTACTGTTTCAACACCAAAGGGCGGCAAAAGAGCAACAGGTCCCGAAACCAGGGTCACCAAAGCTCCCCTTTTTTCTGCCGCAGCAGCAATGGCATACCCCATCTTACCCGACGAGTGGTTGCTGATATAACGCACAGGATCGATGGCCTCCCTTGTGGGACCCGCAGATATTAAAAATTTTTTCCCCTTAAGGTCCTTTCGAGTCAGAGCTGCAACCCCTCGATCAAAGATCAGGACAGGTTCGGAAAGCCGCCCTGCCCCGGTGGTTTTGCAGGCAAGTTCCCCGGTTCCAGGCTCGACGATCAAGACGCCGTCCCCCTCCAGTATGTCCAGATTCCTCTGGACTGCAAGGTTTTCATACATATGGGTATTCATGGACGGGCAAACAACCTTGGGAGCTGTCACGGCCATGACCATTGTGGTAAGGGCGTCGTCTGCAATGCCGTTGGCCATTTTCCCGACAAAGTTTGCCGTGGCAGGTGCAACTACCATCAAATCCGCAGCCGATGCCCATTCAATGTGGCGTACCGATGATTCGTTGGTGTTAAAAAGACCTGTGCACACCTCATTTTCAGACAATACCCTGAAGGTGGTCTCGCCCACAAACTCCAGGGCCGCCCGGGTCATCACCACCCGAACATCTGCACCTGCTTTTTTGAACAGCCGCAGCAGCTCCACTGCCTTGTAGGCTGCGATTCCGCCGCACACCCCCAGGATGACATTCTTTCCTTTAAGGGTCATGGCCTGCATCAGTTAAAAAGGTCAGATTCCGGAACCGGTTGAACCTTTCCAAGGGTCGGGGCCACACCTACCTCAACATAGGTGTTGAAATCCTTTTCCCGGATGGTGATAACTGCCCAGCGGGACTCCTTCTGGAAAATCATGATCGTGGAAGCGGGACTCTTGATGTTTGAAATCATGTTCCAGTTGTCCTTGATCATGTTGTTGGAAAAAAAATTAAACAAAGACCGGGACTCTATCCTTCCCTTAAGGGTAATTAGACCCGAGATATAGCCAGGAGTGCTCACCACAACGGTGGATCCGTCCATCACCTTTAACTCTTTGGGAATGAGAATATCCTTGAAATCGTAATACACAGCCGTTGTTTCCCGGGTCTGGGGCTGTGTCGCTTCGGTAGAGGTTTGACTTCCACCCGTGTTAAAGTTTGAACACCCTGCAACAGCAAACAACAATACCAGGACAAAAAAGATAGCGAAAAAATATTTGACAACATTTCTATGGTTCATGGCTCCTCCTCGATCAACTTCATAATGATCAACGTCAATTTAATGTAACCGGACATACACAACCAGTTAAAATACCAGATCCCTTCTAAAACTATTTGTATCAAAAGTCAAATGACCGGTGAATTGACTGATTGGAACTAATATTAGTGAAGGCCCTGAACCGGTCAAATGAAAACGGCCAGCACACACGCTGAAGAACTTTTATCTCAGTTAAGAGAGCACCCCATGGACATGCTGCCACAGGCTCAGAAAGCACATCCTAAGCCAATTTTCGACCATGATTTAGATGGTTTAATGGACAGAAACATCAAGTTGCCAGAGTCTGACCCTGAGAGCGAGTTCGTTTATTCAAAGATTTCCTTCCATGATCTCACCGAAGTCGTCACATCGGCTCCCATTATCACCTCATTGTTATAGACACCTTCGCCAAAGGTTTCAATTCCGCCATCCGGGGTTTTGACATAAAGGTGCTTATCATCGACAATGGGGGATACGCGCACATTCCCGATAACCGGATCAAATTTGATCGTTCCGTCGTGGATATTTACGGCATAAATCTTTCCACCGTTGGAAGTTTCGCCAATGGCCTCGCAGGGATCTTCTGTTTCAGCAGTTGAAGTGCCGAAATAAATGTTCCCGGCAGCGGCAAAGGCAGAGGCAAAAACACGATGTCCTTCGGGCAGTTCCAGATACCAGTCCAGGGTTACCGTTCCATCTGAACATTCCCCCTTGGCACTGGTATCTTTGTAAGCAAAAAAATGGTACCTTGTGTCTGCGGTATTAATATTCTCGTCATAGTAAGGGCTGTCACCGGTGCCAAAAAATATTTTGGCACTGTACTCAAGCTCACCAAGGGCAGAAAAACTGTTTTCTATGGAGACAGAGGGAGAGGCATATATTGGCTGGAGCTGATAAGCGTCCGGCACTTCATCCCCGTTTTCATTGGAAAAATCTGTATTAATGATACAATGGGTAATCGTGTAATTTAACACATCAGGATCATCCGGGATATTTACTTTGTACATATATCCCTTGTCTGACCCAATATAAACTCGGTCAATGTATCCGTTTGCGTCGGAATCGACAACTGCTGGCTGACCGCTGGCAACTCCCCCTTTTCCGCCAGGATCAGCGTTTAAAAAGACCCTTTTAATCAAACTTCCGTCTGCAATATCAACTATGTAAATGGAGGGGTACAAGGAGGCATCATAGGTTTTGCCGGACACAAAAAAGGCAACCCATTTTGATGTTCCATTTACTAATATTCTGCCAATCTGGGCCACTGCGGCAGAAGACCGACTCCTGAAAAGGTCTGGATCGGCAAATTCCCACATGAAAGTTGGGGTAATCGGGTTTGTAACGTCCAGGCATGACACAGTGTCACCCCCGTTCCCCTGGGCACACAAGAGCACCGTTTTCCAGTTATTCCCTACTTTGACATCTGCAATGGTGGGAGATGCATCCACATAGGCCTGATCATCCGCATTTAAATAATTGTTTTTTAGCCGGGATATCAAATTGGCCGGGATAAACGCCCACAATTCCTCACCTGTACCATAATTGGGTGTTTTTGGATCCCCCTCCCATAAGAAATATCCGCGTTTCTCTTTAAGGGGAGTATGGGGGTTGTCGCCCCACCGGAACTTTCCCGCATCAAAGGCATGGAGCATGCCGTCACGGGATCCGACATAGGCCACTGTCTGCCTATTCTCATGGGTTTTAACAAATGCATCAAATTCATTTTTTTCCGCTTTGGTAATGGTGCTGCCATAATACCACCTGGGTTTTCCAGGTGGTATCTGGATGGCGGGAACAGAATGGTCAATGGGGCCCAGAATCCAGTCTTTGACCGTTGAGACCCCATCCTTATAGCCCCTTGTCCAGTTGACCAGCCAATCACCATCGTCTTCAGTAAGGTCATTGTCTTCATTCAGATCATATACAAACCCGTTAGGGATAACATAAGTGTCATCCAGTCCCAGCATAGCGTTGTTTATATTGGTAGCTGTAAAATCAGACAATATACTGGAGGTTGTATAATAGGAATAGGAGACATTGATCGGGACACCACTGGCCGGGGGTGAATGAAAGGTAAAACTATATTCTCCCGTAAACCGGTTAATGATCCCCATTCCCCCCAGACTTCCGGTAAGGAGATCGGTATGCTCATCCTTAAATGACTCTGACTGATCAGTGATGCGCAGTGTCATTGCGGTGACAGGATGGTGCGCAAGGGTTCCTTTAAAAAGGAGGGTTCTCCCATCCCCCTTGGCAATTTCTTTGTTTTTAACGGATGCCAGTGTGATGTCTGGATAGTATATTTTCCTGTCAGAAGGAAGCGTTGACTTCATGACTTCCCCTGCATCCCACAGTATCTTAACCGCTGTTTTACCGGGGTCTTCCGGGGCATACCGCTGGGTTGCGATGAGATGCCCCCTGAGAGATTTATCAGTCCAGGAGAGAGCCGGTGTTTCATAGGCCCCAGAATAAACAACATTAGTCTGAATAACTGGTGCGGCTCGGGAAAAAGTGCCGTTTGTGGCAACGGTGCCGTCAATCTGCACGTCTATAATTTCAGGCTTACAGGTTTCTATTTCACTGAACATTGCCGCTTTCCATAAAATTGCCCTGCCGGAGAGCCCTTTTTCTGAAAAATTTATTCGTATCTTTCTTCTGGTGTATTCCGGCGTACCTGGCTGCCAGCCATCGTCCACGGCAGCCCCTATTTTTTTTAAGGCATCTGTCGCATAAATTTCATCCCAGTCTGTTATCTGAATCCAGGTACCGCCATTGTCAATGGAAAGTGAATAAATTATCTCAGTTTCCCCGGGACAGGGTATCCGATCATATGCAATAAATGTGACAGCCGTAAAATAGGCATCTGCATCATCGGGAACAATTGCCTTGCTTGAAAGAAGGCTTGCAATCCCACCGGTTCGCCGTTCTATCATAAACACCATGTCATTATGGTCGGCATCTCCTCCTCCAATCAAATCTTCCCAGCCCAATATCCATTTATTTGGATTGTCCGGCGGCGCCCCCACAATCACATGGGAATATTTGGCACCCCTGGTTATTGGGAGGACATATTCCCCTGACAAAACAACGCCGAATTCATTGGCCATCCGTGTAATTGCAGATTGTGACAACCATCCACCATCAATGGTACACCCCCCTTCTAAAGAGGCGACTCCCAATCGATAAATTTTATCAAAGGTGCCAGTCCCACAAGCACCGTATGTGTCCGTGTTCCACTCTCTCTTGGTAAAAAAAACACCATTAGTGTCTGAGGTGTCCCAGCGTTTATTTGCAGTTAAAAAAAAGACCAGCTCTGTCCCACCGGCAATGGTTCCAATGGATTTCTTCATATCCTTGGGACTAACCACCCCATCTCCATTCACCACAAAAGGATATTGGGTGCCATCATAATAAGCTGCCAACGCAGCTTCATCGGAAGTGGGAAAGTTGCCTTTACCATACTTTGAATCAAAAACACCGTTGCCCCCTGAACCTTCACTGTCATCATAAATTTTTTTAAACAGCGGGTGCCTGTTGGCAATAGGGATATTGTCCCACCCCTTAAAGGTACCGTCAGACTTAACAGCATCACTCTTGAGCATCCACCCAAAATCTGAAACACATTCTGCCCCTTCATACAAAAAAGTAACAAAAACTTCCTGGGTAAAGGGAATCACAATCTTATCCGGATCAATGGCATCGTTCCCCGTATTCAAAACGATATTACCGTTTGAAACACTGGAATTATTCAAACTGAAGTCTTCAGCTATAAAACCGCTGCTGTAATCAATGCTCGTGTTCACTGCGCAGCCAACAATCCTGAGAGGATCCGCCGAAAGAGAAGAAATCAAAACAAGATCCAACAGAATAAGCAAAGGGAAAAAGAGCCATAAAAACCGGGTCCTCTTAATATACTTTGTGGCCATTTTTATTTTCCTTTTTTGATACGAACTGCAATTTTCACTGATACTCTTGTGCATATATCTATTTTGTCCCTTTACGATTCACCACTAGGCCACTATCACATTATACGAACAGATGCGGTTTCAACCATGATTAAATTCCGGTCTGGGGCGTAAAGGTAGTAATGGATTCTGCGTCATCGGACCGATAACTCTTTCCGGACCCGGCACCTGCCTGGCCTGTGTAGCCAGTGGCGGAACCGCTTTTCAGGTAACTACATAAGACAACCTCAATCCCCGCAGTGGTCCCGTCACCCATGGTGGCGATTGAGGTTACATGGATTAAATTATCCGAATCATCAAAAGGGTTACTATCGTCATCATTGTCACGAACCATGACTGTATAGGTGCAGGCATTGCCTATTGGTTTATCCTTAATCCAGACAAAAGATTCTTTCCCTATGGTTTTTTTTATAAAATCAATACTTTCCACCCCGGCTTCTGCGTCGGACAGGGCAAAGTTCCAATTTGATGACAGGGTCGCCTTAAAATTATTGGCTAACCGGTTCATCAATATGGCAGTACAATGTTCAATACCGGCTTCCGCCGCATAAAAGGCCTTTTGTTTGTTTTTTTCAGCCCCTGCTATCATTGTTTCAATGGTTGAAGTGTTTGTGGCGGCGACACCAATAACTGTCAAAATCACCAAAAAAACCAGTGAACTCAACAAAACAAATCCATCCTCGTTTTTCGAGGATAATAAACATTTGTTATCTGGCATCCTATTTTTCCTCCCCGTTTCCAGCAAACCTAAGATTGATTTTGAGTTTTAATTCACCTTTTTGGGTAAAACAAATGACACCTCAGCATTCATTTATCGCTATGTTTATCATTCATATACCAGTACTGAAAAAAACATGACTAATCATCCAGGCCAAGATTGCGAATCTTAACAGTAAACGAGAGCAACCGCCGGGAATAAAAGTCTTTCTGGCCAGAGGCCGCATGATCTTCTATCCCGGGACGAAAGCTGCTGATGCCTTGGTGTTCCCTTTGGGTACGCCCCAGAATGGTGACCCGGACGAATCGAATTTTTGCCTTATCTTGCTTGGTCATTTCTCCGGCAACCAGGTTTTCCTCATCAAACCAGTCATCGGCCGCCTCAGTATCTACCACACCATCCCCGTTAAAATCGCCGCAAAATGCAAATTGCATGTCTTCTATATTTTCAGCAATTTTGTTACCAGTCCCGCCAACCTCACGCCTTAAAAAGTAATCTGTATCGATATAATATCTGATACTCTTCAAAGAGGTGGAATCAAAAAATTTAATCGTGCTGCCTTTCGGAAATGAATTGAAAACTTTATTTTCCTGACCATTATACTTCCTGTTCTGAATCTTGCTTTTAGTCCCACCACCACCGGGCTGAACCTGTGTGAGCCACACAAGCTCCGACATGGACCCGTCCGGCGAGGTAATAATGACCTGAAACCCATAGCCTGGATAATCATAAGTTGTTCCACCGCAAGAGCACCCATCATACCACATGGAATAGAGCGGATCATTCAGGTCCTGTTGTATTTTTGCTTCTGCTGAATTGACCGGCATTCCTTCCTCCAATAAAAGTGGTCGCAAATCAGTACAAGGACTTTTCGTACCACCCGTTCCACAGCTATTGGCGTCATCTTTAATGTAGGTAAGGGTTATAGTATCTGTATTGTCAATAATATTTGCATCTGCCAGGAAATCATTGTTTACAAAACGAATCGGATCAATGATCGCACCGTTAAAGGCAAGCCCCCTAACACCATATCCTGTCATCCTCAGATCTTTTTCCAAGAAATATTTTGCGGTTCTGACATTTTGCTGCATCCGGGCAATATCCTCCTGGAGAATATAAGATTTGTTACTTGTCTCAAAGACAAAGAATATCCCGGTCAGAACAATACCTGAAATCGCCAGGGCTACCAGAATTTCGATCAATGTAAATCCGGCGGAATCATTTTTTAACCAGGTCATTTTATTTATCCTTAAAATTACTGCGCAACAATGGTTCCAAAGGCAAGGGAATGGGTCTTATTGCCACCTGTCCATGAGACGTTGACCGTTATTGTTTTAAGTCCGTTGGCCGGGGTGTTTGCCGCAACGCTAGTGTTCCAGTCAAAGTTATTTTGTGACCCATTCTCATTTACAATAGCGGTATAATCCATGGACTTATATACATCGAGCTTTTCTTCGATTAAAGCCGTGGCTGTGGTAATATTACTTGCGTTGCTATTGCTTTTAATGGCAACCACCTGCATACCGCCCAGGGTTAAAAGCCCCACGCTCATGACAAGCATGGCAATCAAAACCTCAATAAGGGTAAAGCCTTCACCATTGCCCAATGCCCCCTGTTTTAATTCCATTCTGTGCCTCTCCATTTTTTAGTGGAGATATAACCGGTTGATTCTTTCCCAACCGCATAGGCAGTTTGCTTTTCATTTTCAAGGTAAACATACCCGGCATTGCCTCTTCCCATTGCATTAAATGTTGCATAATTATATTGAAAGGTAATATCATTATCGCTGAAACTCTGCCCGGCCCCCAATGTGGCATCATTGGCGGCGTTGCCATGACCGTATTGAACCCCGTTTTTATCCGGCAACCTGACTTCTTTTTCAATGGTGTTGTTGGCAATTGCCCAGGAATTATCCGATCCTTTTGCCGAACAAATATAATATTTATTCGCATTGCTATCAAAAACAATAGCCCATTCTTTATTTTGTTTTAGTGCACTTAGCTTTGCAAACTGCATGTTGCGGTACAAATCATTTGCAGCACTTTTCAGGCGATAATCAGGCAACCAGGCAACCAGGTTTGGTACTGCAATGCCAGTCAAAACCCCGATGATCCCGATGACAACCAGCAGTTCCACCAGGGTAAAACCAGACTTTGATTTTTTTACGATCCTATATGTCTCCATGGGTTAATCCACTTAAATTGTTTAGACCAGAACTAAAACTGCAGACAGCAGGAAGAGTTCCATGTCTATCCCAAATGAAACTTAAAGAAACCTAAAGAACCTTAAAATCATGGCAAGTTCTGTATCAATCATTTTGAAGGGTGCTTTTTAAGTGATATCCCGTCGCTGGAAAATAAAGATACCCACCAGCAAGACAACCACAGTGTATAATATCCCATAGGTGAGGGAAAGCATTACTTCGGAAATGGTAATGTTTAGATGGTGAACCACCCTTGTCTTAAAATTCAAATATTCAAGGTTTGGCAAAACATAGTAAATTACATTGGAAACTTTCTGAAACAATGCATCTTCGGTTGCCTGGGCAATGGCTTTCAAATCCCCTGTAAAATGGCCGATGATAAATATGCTCAAGGTAAACATGCCACTCAGAAAAGAGGTTGAAAAGGTTGAGAATAAAAAGGCAATGGCCAGAATGAGCAGAATTTCAAAGAAAATGGGAATGATGGCGTACAAGAGCGTCCAGGGTATTTCAGGGACATACAGAAAACACAAAACAAATAAAAGGATTGACATCACAACCACCTCCACCAGAATGGTGAGGCTCAGACCACAGTATTTCCCGATAAAAAACTGCCACCGGGCCAATGGTTTGGACAGGATAACAAATATGGTTCTTTTTTCCATCTCCTTGTAGATCATTCCAATGCCCACAAAAATAGCGATCAGGGTCCCCACAATGGAGATGGAACCAAGGCCGAAATCCTTGACGATTTTTAAAGGGTCTCCAATGGTCAGGTTACCCAGCACCATGGAAAAAAGGATCAAGACAACCGCAAAAAAAAGCAGACTGTAGAAAATTCTGTCCCGGATGGACTCCCGGAATGTATTCAAGGCAATGGCAGTTATTTTACCCATGGTTTTTTCCTTTGGTGCCGACACTTTTCAGATATATTTCTTCAATACTTTTCCGTCTTGAACCAAACGAAATCAAATCAAAACCCTGGTGTTTGATCTCATCCATCATCCTCAAGGCAAAGGCCTTATTGTCAGTGGAAAGGATATTCCTGTTACCTGCAACTTGATGTTTAACTCCACTAAACTCCCCGGCGGTTGAAAGATCAGTTGACAGGTTAAGGGGTTTTCCCTGGCAGACGATTTCCCAGATGCTGTCATTATTGTCAAGGCGCTTATCCATTTCAATGATCTGCTGCAGTTCGCCCTTTGAAAGAATACCAGCCCTGTCACAAATCATCTCCACATCGGATATTATGTGGGATGAAAAGATAACGGTCTTACCCTGATCCCGGCATCTGAGGATAATATCGCGCATATCTTTCCTTCCCATCGGATCGAGCCCGGACATGGGTTCGTCAAGGATCAAAAGTTTTGGATCATTGATCAAGGCCTGGGCAATTCCTAACCGCTGGAGCATCCCCCTTGAGAACTTTCTGAGCTGAAGATCCTCTGCATGGTCAAGCCCCACAAGCTCAAGCATCTCTCCCACACGGCGAGTTTTCTCTGATCTTTTCATATCAAAAAGGCTTGCATAAAAATCAAGGGATTCCCCGGCCGTAAGATAGGTGTAAAAATAGGGGTTTTCCGGAAGGTATCCCAGTAAAGATCTGTTTCTATAATCAGAGGCAGGTTTCCCCTTGAAAAAGATTTCCCCCTTATCAGGAAAGATAAGACCGAGCATCAACTTGAAGGTTGTTGTTTTTCCAGCCCCGTTTGCCCCGAGATAACCAAAGATCTCATTGTCCAGGATCTCCAGGTTCAGGTTTTTAATAACGGCAGATCGCCTGCCCCAGCCATTGAAAAATGATTTGTGCAGGTTTTGTATTTTAACTGCTGTTGGATCTGTCAATTACCCCATCCTCAACTTTTATTGTATTGGCTGCATATCAATTTTAACTTTGTTCTGCTTGTCAATGTGAACTTTAAGCTGTTCTGTTTTTATGGTGCTTTTAACCCTGCCGTTTTCTTTTGAGATATAGTATCGCCCTCCCCTGGGATCGGCAGGGGTAAAAAGTATGAAACCTTTTTGAAACATCTCTTCTATGGTTTCAGGATATCTGTAAACCTTTAAAAAGAACTGTTGTCTGGCAGCCTCGAGGGCTTGAATATTACTTTGGTTGACGACTTGATCTAAACGAAGCTTTAATTTCTCTTTGAGTTCTGGTTTTTCGGTGCTTTTTATCATTTCAGTAAGAAAGGGAATGGCAATTTCTGGGGAGTCTGCATTGGCATAGAGCCTTGAGACAAGCAGGGGAAGATAATCGGGACTCTGGGGAAATATTGAGGCGATTTCAAGGTAGTGTGCAGCGGTTTTGTAATCGTTTTTATGGTACATATAGTTAAACGCCATGAAAAAAGGAAGATACCAGTATCGTTCATGGGTTTTTTCCACATTTTTCATTCCCTTTTCAAGGAGTTGATTGCTTTTCTCCACATCCCCGATTTCCGTGGCAAGAACTACCCCTCCAAACTCATAGGGATACTGAAAAAAAGGATCCAGGGTGGTTACGATATCAAGGATATGGCTCAACCATGAATAGTCCTGATCAGTCACAGCATGGCCGCCGAAATAGGCAAGGGCCTTTATCCACAAAAGGTCCGCCAGCATCTCGTCGAAACCAAGTGCTGCGCCTTTTAAAAAGTTGCCTGAAGGAAGATAAAGCATATCCTCGATAATCACAGGCGGGTACTTCTTATCTATATTCAAACTGGTGAAAAACAAACCCGCCATGCAGGATACCAGGACAAGAAAAAAGGTTATATTTTTTTTCATGGGTTTGATCTTAAAAACATGTCACATTAATAGATAATTTTAAAAGAAACTGCCTGGGGATAATCGTAAAAGCTCTGCAGCTAAAACTCTAATAAGTCAATTGTAATTAATTATTTAACCATATTCATCTGCCAAACACCAGGGTTTATATCAATAAATACACCTGATTTGTCAAGGGCAAATGCTCATTACGAACTGGGGCCGCTACCATGAAGATCTCGTGTATCGGTTGCTAAAAAGGCGGTTATAATGGCCACAGCACCTGCAGTAACTATATATTGACAATAAATATTTCCCATTAATGCAAATACTATCGTTGTAAAATCTGCGGGAACACCCCAGGCGATTTTGAAGTCACAGGGGTACAACCGGGTTTGCCACATAAAGAAGGTATGTATAATGTATTCAATTTAAAAAACAATCTTTTATTCTTGATCTATCTGTACCCAAATGCCCTATGCATAAAATTAATAAAGGGCGGAACCAACCTTCTGACTCCACCCTCTTTTGAGCATCATGAATATTAATTTTACTTGCAAATTAGAAGTCGTCACCACTGGGAGTAACACTCCAGGCAGGGGAGCCTGCAGCCTGACTCTGTACGCCAACCAATTCGGCGTCACTTGACATTGTGAAATATGCTGGGTTACCATCACCGTCAAGATCACCCATTGCATCAATTGCCATTTCCTGACCATCATTATCGTTCGTATCTTTACCCACTGCGACGGCATATGCATAATAGACATCTCCAGCGGGTTCAAAACCAATCTTTTTATATGTTTCTTCTTCATTATCTGCCCATGCAACTTTTGAAGGTTTCGTGCCGGCCTCGTTACCGTTGACAGCACATGCAAGATACAGATCATTTTCAGCCTTATATGATTCCTGGGATGTTCTGATTGCACCTATATTGGTCCTGGCTTCTGCAGTTTTGGCCTTCATCTGGTAGTTTCTGAAATTTGGAATCGCAATGGCGGCAAGTATCCCGATAATGGCAACAACGATCATCAACTCAATCAATGTAAAACCTTTTTGATTTCTTTTAACCATTCTTAGTGTCATGTTCATCTCTCCTTGTTTTTGGTTCATTAAAAGTGATGCTTTCAGAATCGATATTACAATATTGCAATGAGTATGCCACAACAAGACCCAACAAGAATTGGCTGTATAACTATCCGGTATTGCAATGAGTTTTTTTCACATCCTTCCCAAGCAGGCATAATAAAATTCTTTTACTATGCTTAAATTAACAAAAACAGTCTTTATCTTGACAAAAATTGTCATGCCAGGACAAACCACACATATCAAATAGGGGACAGACCACGTTTTTTATCCGATTCTTGATGGAAAAGGCGGTGCAGACCAGAACACAACCTGTCAAAACCATTGTCTGTGCAAAGAAATTGGGGACTAGTAAATAAAGGGGCCTATGGGGACAAGTACAAGAAGATGGTCGACTATGCAACACATAATCAAGGCGTCAAAGCTTCCAGGAAGCCCCTCCTACCTGCCCTATCTTGCCACACGGCTCTCGGTTTATTCGGCCGAGCACAGAACGGCGGCCGCCTTCCTGGAACAGATGATCAAAACCACCCGGAACGAGGAGATTATAAGGCAGCTCAAGATGATGCTTGAAACCGTCAGCTATCTTATTGTCCTTGAAAAACAGGTGATGGAGTATAAGGAGAGGTTCGGTCTTTTTCCCAAAGATCTGGATGATCTTGTCACAGCAGGATTTTTAAAAGAAATTCCAAAAGACCCCCATGGCGGGAAAAACCTTATCATGGACAACAACCGGGTCTACACCACAAGCCGGATGATCGAGCAGAAATAATTTTTTTGCATCGTTCTGTTTTAAAAAAGATAAAACCTATGCCTCGAATTGTGACGGCCTAGGTTTCAA
>Ga0265295_1002947_pt1 | contig 25718 bp, 18 predicted proteins | sample Munlansysbiofilm_FD_192503 | JGI IMG/M metagenome (GOLD analysis project Ga0265295, IMG submission 192503) | Leachate microbial communities from a municipal landfill in Southern Ontario, Canada - Methane capture system biofilm | ecosystem: Engineered > Solid waste > Landfill > Unclassified ... | reverse complement strand
TGGGCGGCGGCATACACCAGGGGCAAAAACCCGCAAAATTGCCCCTGGTGGGTACGTTTCAGGGCTGACCAGGGGCAAAAACCCGCAAAACTGCCCCTGGTCACGAACCTTTGTAACATTTAGCCAGGGGTTGCGTCTATAGAGTGTTATAATTAAAATCAATGACTATGAGAACTCTAAAGGTTTTGATTCTTTTTTCAATTTTGTGCTGCTCCCTTAACTATAGTGCAGCTCAGCAGTCAACTGTCAATTACAAAATGCCGGACAAACTGACGGCAGAGGAAAAAATATACGGTCTTTCCAGATTGTGGCAGGAAGTAAATTACAATTTTGTATATATGGACAAGGTCGACAGGGAAGCATGGGAAGGGTCTTTCAGATCTACCATTCAGAACGTATTGTATACGGCCAATGACTACCAGTATTATCGTGAGCTGCAGAAGTTTTGTGCTTTGCTAAAAGACGGACATACGAATGTTTATTTGCCGGAAGGGCTCGATACACTTATTTATAATTCTGATTTTGGTGATTACAGGCTGTTTCTGGATAACGTAGATGGTGAAGTAATCATAACAAGGGTAAATGAAAGCAAGAAACATGAATTGCCAATAGGTTCCAGGGTATTGGAAGTAAACTGGGTCCCTGTATGGGACTACATAGATCAGTATGTGGCTCCATATATTGGAACATCAACAGATTATGTCTTGAAAGACCTGGCAGTTATGAGGTTACTGGAAGGACCCGTTGGAGCGACGTATACAATCAAGGTTATGAAACCCGACGGCAGCACCACAACACTTGATCTGAAACATGAACGATCCGGTGAAAAAGAGGTGTACCCACCCCTGGAAGCAGAAAAACTTTTGGAATTCAAAATGTATGACCAGACCGCCTATGTGGCTCTTAACTCGTTCAGAAACAATAAACTGGATTCCCTTTTCACCGCCATAATGCCGGAACTGACCCGCGCCAAAGGATTGATCATAGACCTGCGTCTGAACAGCGGTGGCAATACCAGTGTGGGTGTCAACATATTGGAGTATATTACTACTGATTCACTATTATACGGCCCTGTATCCATGAGTAGGGAGCACATACCTGTGTTTAAGGCTTGGGGAAGCTCCGTGCAGCCACAGGATACAACAGGAAATGACTGGAGAACAAAATGCCTGCTCTACTACCAGGACAAAATGTATTATACATTCGATTATTCACCCTGGGTTTGTGGACCAAAATCTCAACGAATGGAAAAGCCCACCGTTGTGCTGACCGGACACTTAACTGCCTCGGCCGCCGAAGATTTCCTCGTATTTGCGGACAATCAGGAACATATTATTCGGATAGGGGAGCACACATACGGAAGTACCGGACAGCCCTACGTCTTTGATCTGCCGGGTGGAGGATTTGCCATTGTTTGCACTAAGAAAGATATATTCAAAGACGGACGGGAATTTGTAGGCTACGGCATAGCTCCCCACATAGAAGTCAAAAGGTCCCTGCAGGATTACCTGGATAACAGGGATCCTGTTCTGGAAAAAGCACTGGAATATTTGAATGATAAGTAAATTACCGTCAGAATTGCATAAATTGCACAGAATTGCGAAAAAAGAATCATGAGCCCATTGCACTTTAAACACAAATTCTGGATAGAGGATCAGGATGGCGTCAGTATTTTGGGGGATGGGAAATACAAACTGTTGAAAACCATACAGGAGACAGGTTCTTTTAAACACGCTGTTGAAAAACTGGATCTCAGTTACAGAAAAACCTGGGATAAAATCCGTCTTATTGAAGAAAAACTCGGCTATCCCATCCTGGAAACCCGTCAGGGAGGTTCCACCGGAGGAACCACCAAATTGACACCGGAAGGAAAAAAGCTGATGGAGACTTTTGAAAAGCTGCATTCTTTATGTGATCCGTATTTCAAAGAAATGGCAGAATATATTTCTTCCGATACAATGTAATTTCCCATATACGTTTTACGATAGAAAGATGACCGAATTGCATATATTTGCAACACGGTCATCGTTGTCAATATAAAACAGGATATCATGAATAACGCAGTTTACAATTTCCCATTACCGCAGAACGAACCCATTCTTGACTATTTGGAAGGTAGTCCGGAACGAATTCTTTTGGACAAAGAACTTGAAAGGCAATCCCAAACAGTTGTGGAGATCCCCCTGATCATCGGAGGAAAAGAGATCCGGACCGGAAACCTGGGAGAAATCAGAATGCCCCATGACCACAGCAAAGTAATCGCAACATATCATAAAGCCGGAAAAGCCGAGGTGGAAATGGCCATCCGTGCAGCCCTCGAAGCAAGGAAAACCTGGGCCGATATGACCTGGACCATCAGAGCCTCGATCTTACTTAAGGCCGCCGAGCTGATCGCCACCCGGTACCGTCCGGTGCTCAACGCCGCCACCATGCTCGGCCAAAGCAAAAACATGTACCAGGCCGAGATCGATGCCGTATGCGAGACCATCGACTTTTTGAAGTACAACGTCAGTTTTACCGGGCGCATTTACGAAATGCAGCCCAAATCTGCCTATAACCAGCTGAACCGCATGGAATACAGGGCCCTGGAAGGTTTTGTCCTGGCCGTTAGCCCGTTCAATTTCACGTCCATCGCCTCCAACCTGAACATGGCCCCTGTAATGATGGGCAATACTACTATTTGGAAACCGGCCTCTACGGCCGTCCTGTCCAACTATTACCTGATGAAAGTCTTTATGGAAGCCGGATTGCCCGCCGGTGTGATAAATTTCTTACCCGGACAGGGCTCGGTTATAGGCAATACCTGCCTGGCTTCCGGGGACCTGGCGGGCATTCATTTCACAGGTTCCAACCCGACCTTCAACGGATTGTGGACACAAGTCAGCGCCAATCTTTCCGGGTACAAGTCTTATCCCCGCCTGGTTGGGGAAACCGGAGGGAAGGACTTTATTTTTGTCCACCCCTCGGCAAACATCAATGATGTCTGCATCAACGCGATCCGCGGGGCTTTTGAGTACCAGGGTCAGAAGTGCAGTGCCGCTTCCCGCATGTACGTACCTCGTTCCTTATGGAGCGGTATAAGGAAATGTATGTGTGAGCTTGCCGGGGATATTAAAATGGGCGATGTGAAAGAGGCCCGGAATTTCATGAATGCTGTAATTGACCAGAAGGCCTTCGACAACATTAAGTCCTATATTGATTATGCCCGGAATTCCCCTGAAGCGGAAATCATTGCCGGTGGTCAATGCGACAAATCGGCCGGGTATTTCATACGGCCCACCATTGTGGTAACGACCAATCCGCGTTTCAAGCTTATGGAAGAAGAAATCTTTGGTCCGGTGCTATGTGTTTATGTTTACGAAGACTCCAGATTGGAAGAAATTCTGGATCTGTGTGATACCACATCACCCTACGGGCTGACGGGAGCCGTCTTCTCCACCGATCGCATAGCCGCCGCACATATGTGTGAAAAACTCAGGTACGCTGCCGGGAACTTCTACATCAACGACAAACCCACAGGTGCCATCGTAGGATTGCAACCTTTCGGCGGTTCAAGAGCCTCGGGCACCAATGACAAGGCCGGCGGCGAATACAACCTCATCCGCTGGGTCAATCCCCGGACCATCAAGGAAACCTTCGTCAGCCCCGACGACTACCGGTATCCGTATATGATGTAAATATTATAGTTTTTTAATATTGCAGGATAAAGAAATATTGTCTATATTCAAATAATAATTTTTGCATTTATTTTTGTGGTTTCACTTTTCTCACAAATATTTATCATGAAAAATTTTTGCCTGCACTTTACAGGAAACGCCGGATACATCCAAACGGGGAATAATCACTATTGCGGCTGAAACAGTTCAGGAAAGAGTGGCAGCTAATGCAGCTGAAACAAAAACTGTTATGTATGGCGAAGAAACCCGTTGGGTAGCCGATTCGGACCGAATAGGCATTTTTTCACCGCAGGCAAAACCTACTTCAGATGGCTCAGCACCAACAAACAACGCAGCATTTACGGCCTTGAACTCGGCAAAAAACTCCAATTTTTCCGGATCTCTTTACTGGGGAAGTGATTCCAATCACAATTTTTACGCCTATTATCCTTATAATTCCGGTTATGCCGGAGATCAGACTGCTGTCCCCATTTCATTGCCCTCGGAACAGAATCAGTCTGCAGCCGGCAATAGTGACCATATTGGGGCGTTGGATTATATGGTGGCTACACCCCGGACAGTGGCCTCGGGCAGTACGGTTAATCTGACATTTAACCATGTGTTTTCGATGATTGAGTTGCAGCTAGTGGGTAGCGGACAATTGACCTGTCTCAGACCCCGTCAACAAATACATACGCAATAATTCCGGGAAGCACGTCTAATTACGTTTCCGTTACTTTGGAAACACCTGTTACACTTTCAGAAACAGCTATTAGCGTTTATATGATGGTGTTGCCGGGTCTTCAAACCCAATCCATGCACATAGCCTTAAAAACGGACGGGACTTGGAAAGTGATTGACAAGGAAGCCTTATTTGTAGAGGAAGCTTTCACTCGTGGCCCTGCTGACAGAGGTTTTTTACGTGGCCAGAAATACGTGGTTTCTCTTGATTCTGAGAGTGCAGGATGGAGCCGTACTTTAACGGACAGCCGCGATTCAAATGTTTATGATTTGGTAGTAATAGGAGGGCAGATCTGGATGGCTGAGAACCTGGCGTATTTGCCTTCTGTGGTAGGTCCGGGTACATCATCAAATTCAGTTCCTTATTATTATGTATATGGTTATAACGGGACAGATATTGCTACTGCAAAAAACACAGACAATTACAATACGTACGGCGTATTGTATAATTGGCCGGCAGCCATGAATGGAGCTGCAAGCAGTGCCACGAATCCCAGTGGTGTCCAGGGTATATGTCCTGCAGGGTGGCACCTGCCCAGTGATGCAGAATGGACACAATTGGAAAACTACCTGATTGCCAACGGATATAATTATAATGGCACTACTGTAGGTAATATGATTGCTAAATCAATGGCAACTGACAGTGGTTGGACAGTTTCATCTACTACTGGTGCGGTGGGCAATACAGATTATCCTGATTACAGAAACAAATCGGGTTTTTCAGCTCTTCCGGGAGGCTGCCTCGGCAACTTTAGTGCGTTCACCAGCATTGACAACGCTGGGTTCTGGTGGGGTTCCACAGTGAGCAGTGGTGATTACTCCAGGCGCTGTGGCCTGGAATACAATTCCATCAGCCTGGGAAAAAGTGAAAACCTCAAGAAATATGGGTTTTCTATCCGTTGTATAAGGAATTAGACAATTTGGCTGTTTGATATTGACCATCTAAAGCCATAAACACCTCCGGATCTGTTCTTCTATAACGGCTTTCTGTTTCAGTATTCTGACTATGGAGTTGCGTTCACGGGTGTTCAGAAAATGGAAGCTCTTGCGGCCGGCCTGCGCCGAGAAGTCATCAATGATCCTGCAGACATCAATATCGCTGAATCCGGCAATCCTGATGTCAAGATTATCTGCGTTTATGATTTCTTTTCTGACATCTGTCTGATTCTTATTGATGTCAAACATAAATGACTTCACATTGTTGTTCCAGAAAGTCCTGACCCTTGCGGTATTTATATAGGAAGAAGGCAGGATCATGTTGTTATCCAATACCAGCCAGTTGTCAGGAACTTCATCCTGACCTACCAGACGTCTCCTTTGACGGTAATTCAACTCGCAGATCTTTGAAGTTCTGGCATTTAAAGCATCAATGAAAACAGGGGGAATAAGGCTGTCAATAAATATATACGCGACACTTGAAAAGGGATAAGCCAACGGATATGTGGTCACATAATGATGGACCTGATTTTTCATTACGTACCTCAATTCGTTCATTACAGATTCCCTGCCCGATATCTCAACTTTGGATACCTTGAAAGAATCGCCAATGGAATAGCCATATTTTGCCGAGTAGTAAAGAGCGTAAGCTTTGCGAAGTTTTTGGATGAGATCATCAACCGCTTTTTCGTCTGGTGTTTCCACTACTGAGTGAAAATGCGTGGACATCGTCGTTTCTGCCAAAGCTTCCAACTGATACGTATAAACTGAAGAAGCAAACTTGTTGTTGAAGAAGATGTAGTCACTATTCTCTCTGAACAGCACATTTTCTCCTTCACTGAATACGTGATACATTTTGTTCATAACTAAAAAATTTAATTACCAGGGGCATAACTAAAGTCGGTTGTCCCCGGTGGGTTAATATTAGGTTGACCAGGGGCAAAAATCCGGCAAAACTGCCCCTGGTGGGTATGTTTTAGGCCCCACCATGTGCAAAAACACGGGAATATTGCCCCTGGTCATTATTTTCAAAGAACGCAGATTTTATCAAATGCCTCACTCAGAGCACCTTGCAAAATCGTCACTGGGCAAGCCAGATGCACCAGGGGCAAAAACCCCGCAAAACTGCCCCTGGTGGGTAGGTTTTAGGGCTGACCAGGGGCAAAAACACGGGAAAAGTGCGCCTGGTGGCTCAGCAGCTTCCCAAAGTTAGAGAAAATGAGGTAAGATTGAAAGCTCAATATCAAATTTGAAGCTTCACCTAGTCAAAATGCTTCGCTTTGCGATGTATGATCGTAAGTTTATGCGCATTTGCCGCAAAGATTTCCTCGCCCGATGCCGCAAAGATTTCCTCGGCGCTTCTGCAAAGGTTTCCTCGCCTCGGCAATTTCAGATTTTAGACAAACTGATTTCTGTATTCTTTGGGGGTGAGATGGTATTTTTTGGAGAATTCTCTGTAAAAGTATGCCTTGTTGTTGAACCCGGACTGATACATGATTTCCTGGACTGTTTTAGATGAGGTCTTCAATAATTTTTCGGCATGACACAAACGGATGGAACGAATGTACTCGGTAGGAGTCATGCCGGTCACTTCCTTGATCTTCCTGTATAGTTGCATTTTACTGATAGCAATCTCGTTAGCAATGAGATCCATGGATAGATTTTCATTCTCAATATTATCGTAAACGGTTTCGGTAATGTGTAACAACAGTTCTTTATCCTCTTTGTGCATGATTCTACCCTCAAATTGCTCCAGGGCAAAAGAAGGAGAATTTGAATATTCGCTCAATGTCTTGGTTTTGTTCAGCAAGCTTGCAATCAGGACCTCCAGATGGCGGATATTAAACGGTTTGTTCAAATAGGCATCGGCACCTATTGCGTATCCTTCAATCTGGCTTTCAATGTCACTTTTGGCTGACAGGAATATGACCGGAATATGTTTGAGATGGTCATTCGACCTGATGTTTTTTACAAACTCTACACCATTCATCACCGGCATAATAATATCGCTGATAATAAGCTGTGGCAGGTATTGCTCCGTTATTTCTCTGGCTTCTTTTCCGTTGGAAGCTTCCAGGATGTTGTAACGGTCACAAAGGAATTCCTTTATCATAGAACGGATCTGCAGGTCGTCTTCCACAATTAGGATCAGGGTGGCTTTAAGGTCAGAGATCCCGCTTTCGTCTGAAGGCGTAGATCCGGGGTCTTCCGGTAGTTCTGCCATGACTTCCCGGGCCATTTGCATTCTGTCTACAGGTTGTTCATCTACGATCAGATACGGTTGCTGCATAAGCGGCGCCTTGGGCAAATGTACAATGAAAGAGGTATAGGTCTGTCCGTCACTTTGTACTTTAATGTCACCCTGTAATACCCTGGTGATACTTTTACACAATGCCAGCCCTATCCCATGACGAGACTGCTTGCTATAGGAAACCTGCTCTTCAAACCGGTTTAGTACTTCAAACCTGTCAAAAATATACTCCTGGAACGCCGGTTTTATGCCAATGCCCGTGTTGGTTACCCGTATGGACAGCATATTATCCCTGACATTAGTGATAATATCAATTTTTTCGTTTTCAGGCGTATATTTTACGGCATTGGAAAGCAGATTGAAGACAATCTTCTCAACACTGTCGCGGTCTGTTTGCCAATGAATATCCCCGGAAATTGATGTAACGGAATACCGGATCTTTTTCTGCTCCAGAATATCTACGAAATTGTCCAGTACAAATTTAATAAGTTCCTGAATGTCAATCTTTTCTATGTTTAACTTTAGGTGACCGGTATCTGCTTTTCTAAATTCTATCAATTGCTGGATCAGATGCTGCATCCTTTCAGAATTGGACTTGATGATCTGTACATATTTTTTTGTCATCATATCCGAAGATTTTTCTTTCAGGAGTTTTTCACAGGGGCTGTATATCAATGTCAGTGAATTTGAAAACTCGTGAGCAATGTTCGTAAAGAAGCTGAGTTTTGCCTGATGGATATCTTCGGCTTTCTGTTTTTCCATTTCTTTCATCCTGATATCATTTCTTACTCTGATCCGGTAATAGATCATTCTTTGCGCACTCCATAAAATAAGGATGCCTAAGAGGGTGTAGATAACATAAGCCATGTTGCTGTCCCACCAGGGAGGATTAACCGTTATAGGCAGTGTGAAGCAGGTTTCGCCCCAGACCTTATCGGCATTGCTGTTCCTGACGTTCAGGACGTATTTTCCCTTGGGCAGGTTGGTGAAGACAATGGTATTGGATGTTCCCAGCTGAACCCAGTCGCTCTGGTAGCCGTCCAGCTTGTAGGATATTTCACACTTGGGTCCGGTCAGGTAGTCAATGTGTGTAAAATGAAAACTAAGCGATTTGTATTTATATGAAATGGTCAAAACATCCTTTTCTTTCTTCTGAATTAAAAAATCGGAAAGGGTGTATTCTTCATTGTCAACATAAAAGGCGTCCAGTAAAAGCATTGGAACACTGTCATCGTGTATGATCGTCAGCGGATTGAATTCATTGAATCCGCTGATACCGCCAAAATAGAACATAGAAGTGAAGGGGCTTGCATAATACGCCCCATCAGAAAATTCATTGTTTTGCAATCCGTCGCTGGCATAATACGAAATGATCTTGTAAGGGTCTTTGTCGCGCGACAATTTGGCTATGCCGTTATTGGTACTTACCCATATGTTGTTTTTTTTATCTTCCAGTATACCGTGTATTGTATTGTTAGGCATACCGTTTTTTTCACTAAAGTTTTCAATGTGCAGCATGCCGTAAGGATCCCGGCTCATCCTGTTCAGCCCCATGCTGCTACCGGCCCAGAGATCTCCCTTTTGATCTTTATAAAGGCACAGTATGTCATCACTGCTGGAGTAATCCGGATTGTTTTGCGAGAATTTGAATGTTTCAAAGGTCTCGTCAACGGTATTGAAACGATTCACGCCACCACCCCTGGTCGCGATCCATAAATGAGATGAATCGTCCCGGATGATGGAATAGACAATATTATTGCTTAATGAGGATCGGTCCGCACGGAATACATATTGTCTATAATCCTTTATTCTGTAGGGATGTCGTGAAATATCCAGCTCCAGCCGATACATGCCGTAGCCGCTGGTCCCCGCCCATAAGACATTATCATTGTCCGGCAACAATGCATAAACAGAAGACAGGTTGATTTTCTCTTTCAGGTCCTCAGATGGAATAAGCCTTTGAATCTGCTCCGTGCGGCCGTCGTAGTAATTAATGCCATTCCCGTCTGTTCCAATCCAGAACGTACTTTTTTCCCCTTTTGTGATAGTGAAAACCGAGTTGCTTGTCAGTCCATGCTCTGTTCTGTAATTTGTATGTAATACAAGTCTTCCGCTTTTTTCATCCCGCCTGAAATTATATATGCCACTTCCTTTTGTACCCACCAACAGGTTACCTTCCAATTCTTCACAGAAAGTTCTTACGGCACTGTTCCCGAAGTCAGGAACGTTCTGTGAGGAATATGTAATAAATCTTTCCTGCGACGGGACGATCTTAAAAATACCCTGCATATCGGTTCCTACCCACAGGATGTTTTGTGTACCGCAATGAACCGACAGAACGGAGCAGTTTCCTATCATCTCCAAAGAGGTGCCGCTTCTGAGATTATAAGAATACAGTCCTTTGTCAGTACCAAGGTAAAGGACAGAATCCCTGCAACAAAGATCCCTGACTGTTCCCTTTTCAGGGACAATAAAAGCCGTTTCATTCAAGGTTGCTGAGGTATTGTCATACAAATACATCGTACCATCTGTTGCTTGCATAAACAGGCCGTAGTGATCCACATAAAAAACAGATTCTATCTCAGGAATCAGGGGAAACCTGCTGATCTCACTTGCTCTGAGGATGTCAGCTCCACCATTAAAGAAGAGTTTATGGAGTTCTTTTTCTTTTGTTAGTATCCATAGGTTGTTGTGGTCATCAAAGACCATGCTTCTGATATTCATGTCCCCGGCAATTTGCAGGCGGTGGAATTGCTTTTCTTCCGGATCGTAGCTACACAAACCTTGCTGATAGACCCAGGCAAAGAGCCGGCCCGACCGGTCGAAGGCAATATGATAGGAATGCTCGTTGATGATCCCTGCTTGCAGAGTATCTACAAAAAACCTTCTGAAAGCCCTGTCTTTTAATGAGAAGCGGTTAATCCCGACGTCTGTGGCGATCCACAGTATATCTTCACTTACCTGGATGATGTCCCGGATAATGTTGTTACTGATGCTTTGCGGATTCCCGGGTACTGGTTTGTAAACCCTAAAACCACTGCCGTTGTACATATTCAACCCATCCCAGGTTCCAAACCACATGATCTGTCTGGAGTCCTGAAAAACGATGTTTATAGAACTGTTGGACAATCCGTCGTTATTGGTCAGTCGCTGAATATCGTAATTCTGCGCAAAGAGCTGAACACACACGAGAACTATACCAAAGCACAACAGCCTTTTTTTCATTTATACCAACAATATTTTGTCTTTAGTCTCAAATATACAATACTTTGTCTGTAAACACACGGAAGAAGTATGCTTTTTGCACACAAAGAGTATCTTATTCTTGTTTTGTAAGATTAGTAAACCAATTTGAAAAAATTGGATACCCTGTCCTTTCCCGGATAAAGCTAATTTTGAGAAAAACACTATTCTATGGATATTGCAAAACGTTCAGATAGTAATCCATTATTAAAACCTTCCGACCTGAAACCCGGTATAGAAGGAATGGAAATTACCTGTCTTCTGAATCCCGGAGTCTTCAGAATGAACGGCAAAACCTGGCTTATATTGCGTGTTGCCGAAAGACCGGCCCAGGTGTCCGGCAAGATCAGTTTTCCTGTATATAACAAACGCGGGGAAATTGAAGTGCTGCATTTTGACAAGGATGATCCTTTGCTGGATGCCTCTGACCCCCGCGTCATTAAATATAAAGGACAGAATTATCTGACCACCTTGTCTTATTTTAGACTGGTGTGCAGTGAGGACGATATTAATTTCCGGGAAGACCCTGCATATCCACCTGTTTTTGGAAAAGGGTTTCTGGAATCTTTCGGAATTGAAGATTGTCGTGTAGCTACCATGGAAGATGGTTATTACCTCACTTTTACCCAGGTATCACCCGTAGCCGTGGGAGTAGGCCTTATGGTTACCAAAGATTTTCGTTACTTTGAGCACAAGGGAATGATCTTCCCTCCACATAACAAAGACTGCGCAATCTTTGAGCAAAAGATCAACGGCAGGTATTATGCTTTTCACAGGCCGAGCAGCCCCGAGCTGGGCGGCAATTATATTTGGCTTGCCGAGTCTCCCGACCGCCTGCATTGGGGGAATCACAAATGCGTTGCCGTCACCCGCCCGGAAAGTTGGGATTCGGAAAGGGTAGGGGCCGGAGGTGCTCCGGTCAGAACCTCTGAAGGCTGGCTGGAGATCTATCACGGAGCCAACAGAGAGAATCGTTATTGCCTTGGAGCCTTATTACTTGACCTGAACGATCCTTCCAAAGTGCTGGCCCGCAGCAAAGAGCCTGTCATGGAACCGGTTGCCCCTTATGAACAGACCGGTTTTTTTGGCAACGTTGTTTTTACCAATGGCCATTACCTTACGGGCGATACCCTTAAGGTATTTTACGGTGCCAGTGATGAAGTGATATGTAAAGCGACTTTTTCTATAAATGAAATTTTTAATTCATTGAAATAAAGTGGGAAAGAATATATTCAAAGAATTCTCGTTTTTTCGCTCACAGTCTCTGAACATCAGGACTCTGCTTATAACCAATATGTTGTATGCATTGATCCTGCCCATCATTGAAATATTTGTAGGGGCTTATATCATGCGAAATACGGGGATGCCTGCTTATGTGGCTATTTATCAGCTTTGCATGTATGCCGGGATCGTGTTCTCTTCTCTATTGAACGGTTTCTTGTTGCAAAAGTTCAGTTCCAGTCTCCTGTACGGTTTTGGGATAGTTCTATCGACAATAGTAATGGCAACCATGATGTTTGTCAACTCCATAGGTATTGTTGAGTTGGGAATAACCGGTCTGATCCTGGGATTCTCTACAGGTTTTTTCTGGACCAACCGCTATTTTCTGGCATTGAATGCGACTAACGATGCTAACCGCAATTATTTCTTTGGGTTGGAAACTTTCTTCTTTTCCATGTGGGGTATCCTGGTGCCGTTGATGGTAGGTGCTTTTTTGGGAACTATTGAGGGATCATCACTTTTTGGACGACCTCTTAGTGTAAATATTGGTTATCAGATAGTTACAGTAGTTGCATTTTTAATATCCATTTGTGCATGTATTGTATTGGCCAGGGGAAAATTTAAAAATCCTTCTCAAAAAAAATTCCTCTATGTCAGGTTTCATATTCTGTGGCACAAATTATTAGCTCTGGCCGGATTGAAAGGAATGGTGCAAGGTTTTTTAGTCACTACTCCTGCAATATTAGTTATGCGCCTTGTCGGAGACGAAGGTGCCCTGGGACTGATACAGGGAATTAGCGGAGCATTGACGGCCATACTGGTGTATGTGCTGGGCCGCGTCACCAAACCCAGGCACAGAATGACTGTCTTTGGTTTTGGTCTTATAGTTTTTTTCATAGGGACTATGTTTAATGCAATCATGTTTTCCGCAACAGGTGTGATCATATTTATTTTCTTCAAGGTTATGTTTCAGCCTATTCATGATCTGGCCTATTTTCCCACCATGATGAAAACCATTGATGCCGTTAAGAAGATTGAGAAAAGGAATGAGTATACTTATATTATGAGTCACGAGATCGGTCTGTTTGTTGGACGTGCCTTTGGCATGCTGCTTTTCATTTTATTATCTTACAAGGTGTCCGAGTTGTTCGCCCTAAAGTATGCTTTGGTTATTGTGGGGACCATACAGCTGATCTCGTTGCCTCTGGCCAAGCATATAATTAAGGAAATAGATACAAAATATACTAATTGATCATGAATAAAAGTTTTGTATTCATAGCATTGTTTTTCCTTTTGCTCCCGTTCTACAGTTGTTCTGACAGATACGGCAGCGAAGTAAAACAAATTAATGTTGAACGTATTGAGCTCATGCCCAATATGCCACAACCGTACAAGATCATTGACTGGAAACAAAAAGCCGGGGATTTTGATGACTATGTCTTTGATTTCAATGCCGGCCTTCCGGCAGGCACTATGATCTGGCTGGATGACAATCAACGCAATATCCTTCAATTCACATTTGGATTGTATACTGCAGTAAACGATGCCCGCCAGGGTCCTGACAAGAACAACGGAGAATTCCATGAGAGCATTAATTCTCTGGCAGCCATTTTGGGGGCCGGATTGATGGGCATAGATAAGACCAATCAGGAAGGGTATAATTATGTAAAGATGGTCCAGAATTATTTCAATTCTGATAACGGCTGGAATATCATGATGAATAACACCAACCCCCATGTGGCCTTATTGGGAGGAGGTTACGGTCGTGACTGGTGGTACGATCTTTTGCCCAACATCCTTTATTATAATGTATGCGATATTTTTCCGTCAGTGGAGAATGCAGACAACATACAACAGATCATTGCAGAACAGTTATGTAAAGCCGATTCTGTGCTAAATGGGAAATACGACTACTCTTATTTTGATTATGCCCGTATGCAGGGCATGGTCAACAATATTCCGCTCCAGCAGGATGCTGCCGGCGGTCACGGGTACGTGCTGTACTCGGCTTATATGAAATACGGTGATCCCCGTTACCTAAAACATGCCAAAAGTGCCATTCAGGTACTTAATGACCAAGAAGAGAGCCGTTTTTATGAAATCCTTTTGCCTATTGGCATCTATACGGCTGCCCGTCTGAATGCCGAAGAAGGGACAAACTACGATGTTGCCACAATGCTGGATTGTGTATTTGAAGGAAACCGGGATTCCCTTGGCCGGAATGGGTGGGGAGTGATCGTAGGTAAATGGGGTCAGTACGATGTGAGCGGCCTGCAGGGAAGCATTATTGACGGAGGCGGTTATGCTTTTTTCATGAACAGTATCCTGATGGCCATGCCATTAGTGCCCATGGTCAAATACCAGCCGTCCTTTGCCCGGGCCATAGGCAAGTGGATGCTGAACAATGTGAATGCCTGCCGTCTGTTCTATCCTGACCAGATTGCAGATGAAAACCAATGGTTACCGGAAATGAAAGACTTTACACGATCTGTCATTGCTTACGAAGGACTCAGGTACGAGGACTGTTACGACAGCCCCAGGTTGAAAGGTGTTCATCCTGTAGCCTTGGGAGACGGCCCCAAATGGCATCCCGACAACCCCATAGAATCCATGTTCAGCCTATACAGTACAGCACCTGTTGGCATCCTGGGAGCCATCACAGACACAACGGATGTACCCGGTATTTTGAAACATGATTGCAATGTGACTGATTTCTATTCCTATCCGTCACATCCTGTTTTTTTACTCTTTAATCCGTATGAACAAAACCGGAGAGTTACCTATCATATATCCGGGAAGAAGGCAGATCTGTATGATATCCTTTCTGCCAGTTACCTGGCCACAGATGTAGAGGATCAGGCCTTAATAACCATCCCGGCAGACCAGGCATGCCTGGTCGTGGAATTGCCGACCGGGAGCAGGATCAATAAAAACGCCATTTATAAAAAATAGATATGATGAAAAAAGCACTGTTGATCATTTTATTTGGTTGCATTGCCAATTTGCTGCCGGCACAAACGCCTTTGGAAATCAGCGGAACAGTCAAAGAGGCCGGTACGGGAGAGCCTCTTATAGGGGTCACTGTGTTGGTAGTTGGTACAGACAGCGGAACGACAACAGATATTGACGGAAAATTCAGTCTGACCGTACCGCAGAACACTACCCTGAGAATTTCATACATCGGTTTTACTGCCAAAGAGATCCTGGTAACAGAACAGACAACACTGGATGTTTATCTGGAACAGGAATCCATGGTTATGGATGAACTGGTAGTGGTGGGTTACAGCGTACAGAAAAAGCGCGATGTCCTTGGAGCCATAAGTAAAGTGGAAGACAAGGACCTTACAAAAACACCGGTAGCCTCGGCTCAACAGGCATTGCAGGGTCGTGTGGCCGGAGTGAATGTGGCAACACAGACAGGTGCTCCCGGATCGCCCATTGCCGTCAGGATCCGTGGTGTAGGCTCCATTAACGCCAGCAACGAGCCTCTTTATATCGTGGACGGGATTCCCCAGGAAGGTGCTCTGAACAATATTTCCCCCAACGAAATTGAGAATATAACCGTGCTAAAAGATGCTTCTTCGGCAGCCATTTACGGTTCGCGTGCTTCCAACGGAGTAATTCTTATAACGACAAAAAGCGGAAGAACCGGAGAAGCCAGAATCAGTTACAATGCCCAGTTGGGGTACCAGTTTCACGGCAGACTAACACCCATGGCCAATACGGAGCAATATATTGAATTATACAACCAGGCTGCAACTGCGGATAATGCCGCTTCTATTGTGAAAAGGCAATTGATCCAGGGAGATTGGGTACAGGATTTTCCCGATGTGAATCACCTGGAAGAAATTTTCAGGATTGCTCCCATCCATTCACACGAACTTTCATTCAGCGGTGGAAACGAAAGAACGCAATACCTGATCTCCGGTACACTTTTCAAACAGGACGGGATCATCAAAGGGACGGATTATAACAGGTATTCTATGCGTTCCAACGTTTCTTCCGATGTGAAAGACTGGCTGAAAGTTAGTCTGAACGTAAGCGGCGGTTTTTCAAATAACCGTTTGGTTTCCAGCTCGGGAGACGGATATGCCGGTGAAGGAGGCAGTGTGGTACGGTATGCCCTTTTCAGGAATCCGGCCATACCCGTTTACGATGAAAACGAGAAGTTTGTGGATCTGCCTTCTGAATATTACGGCAATTCGGTATACAATTCGTTTTTTGGTGACGGTTACAGTCCCGAAGGATTGTGTGTCAACACTGACAGAACAAGAAAGATCAAATCCCTGCTTGTTTCAGGAAGTGTACTTCTTACACTGCCGGCCAATTTCTTTGTTAAAGCCACGGCCGGTAACGACTACAACGATACCGAAATGAGGGGATTTAACAAGACGTGGGGGACAGCCAACAGGATCAACAGCACCAACAGCCTGGATGTTTCCACGGTAAAACAGAACACCTGGACTGTAAACACTACATTGAATCACAGCATTACAATAAGAGACAGTCATAATATTACCTCGTTGCTGGGAGGTGAAGCCATCAGAAACACAGGATCTGGTTTGTACGCCACTGAAAGCGAATTTACCAACGCAGATCCGAATTTCGTTTACCTGGGTCTGGGAACTACTAAAAAGAACAATAACCAAACCGAATGGTCTTCCAGTCTCTTGTCATTTTTTGCCAATGTCAATTACAATTACAAGCAGAAGTATTACCTGTCAGGGATCGTTCGTCGGGACGGTTCTTCCCGGTTTAGCCAGGGGAACCGTTGGGGAACATTCTATTCTGTATCCGGGGGATGGAACATGGAAGAAGAAGAGTTCATGAAACAGGCAGATAACATTGACAAACTGAAAATCCGTGTGGGTTACGGCGCCATAGGGAACCAGAATATTCCCCTGTATTCCTATCTGGACCGGTTTACTCCCAATTATTACTATGTTTATGGAGGGAACAGTTACGACGGATTTGCCCAGTCTCTTCTTGGTAATGAAGACCTTAAGTGGGAGACCAGCAGTCAGTTCAATGCGGGGTTAGATATGGAATTCTTTGGCAACACCTTTGGGATAACCCTGGATTATTATTATAAAACGACCAAAGACATGTTGTTGCCGGCATCATTGCCGCCTTCTTCGGGTCTGGCAGGTCCTCCGTACCTCAACAGTACCGGAAACGTATTGAATACCGGGGTGGACCTGGAAATATTCTACCGCAGGCAATTCAATGACGGTGGGTTCAATATTTCGTTAAATGCCGGTTATTTATACAACCAGGTGAGAGATCTGGAATTTCCTTATTACGGCGGAAGGGTAGATACAGGTGTTTATGCTACAAAAACCGAATCGGGTTACCCCATAGGTTCCTTCTTCCTGTACGAAATGGCAGGGATCTTCCAGAACGAGATGGAAGTCTTGACCTCGGCTTACCAGGGAAAGAATATCAAGCCGGGTGACGTAAAATACGTTGATCAGGATGGCAACAACATCATAGATGCCAACGACCGGGTTTATGCAGGGAGTTCTATTCCTATGGTAACAACAGGTTTGAATATATCCGGAGACTATAAAGGATTTGACATTTCATTATTTTTCCAGGGAGCATTCGGACAAAAGATCTTCTCGCAGGTAAATTATGATATAGAAGGATTCTACCGCGGATTCAATGTTACCCAAAGGTATTACAATGAACACTGGACCGGTGAAGGTACATCCAATACCCAGCCGCGCGCTTCCTGGGCAGCAAAGGCCAATAACGTAAGGGCTTCCACAAGATTCCTGGAAGACGGATCCTATTTCAGGCTCAAGAACATTCAACTGGGTTATACCATTCCGAATACCAAGAAATGGCATATTGACAACATACGTTTATACCTGTCGGGAACAAACCTCTTCACGATTACCAATTATTCAGGGCTTGATCCTGAAATGACTGTAAGTACGAACTCTGCGGCTGAAGGTGATATTGCCAACGGCATTGACTGGGGAACGTATCCTGTTGCCAGGAGCGTTACCATTGGGTTAAATTTAACTTTTTAAGACGATTGCATTATGAAAACAATAAAATCCATTTTGGCATTAACCGGTTTTGGCCTTCTGGCCGCTTCCTGCAGCGATTTTCTCCAGGCCGACCTGAAAGGACAATATACATCGGAAAGCTTTTTCATATCTGAGGGGAATGCGATCGCGGCAACTACAGGTGTGTATAATTCGCTTTACGGTAGTACGCTGTGGATATTCGGCGATGTAGCCTCAGATGACGCTGTCAAAGGCGGAAATGCCGGCGACCAGGCCGATATCAACGGCATAGACGATTTATCGGCAAAGGCAGATAACGGTGTTCTGAATACCTATTGGCAGAACACTTACGAAACGATAGCACGTACCAATAACGTGATCGCTTACGTGCCCGATATTGAGATGGACGAAACACTCCAAAATCGTCTTGTAGCCGAAGCAAAATTTCTGAGGGCATATGCCTATTTTAACCTGGTAAATATTTTTGGGGAGATTCCTCTGAAGCTGGCTCCTCAGAATACCAGCGAAACCATTTATGTGGGACTGAGTGATGTCCCTGTCATATATGCACAGCTTGAAAATGACCTGCGCGAAGCAGAAGCCGATTTGCCGGCCTCCTACGACATGGATCAAGGCCGGGTAACAAAAGGTGCTGCCCTGGGATTGTTGGCAAAAGTGGCATTGTATCAGAAAAAATACGAAGAGAGCCTGAATCATATACAAACGTTGGAAAACCTGGGTAAATACGCTTTGGAGGATAACTATGAAGATCTGTTTAAAGCCGGTGCCGAAGATAGCCGTGAAGTTCTTTTTAGCATCCGTTACGTAGATAATGATCAGGTATCACTGGGCAATCATTTGAACGTATGGTTTGCTCCTTCCATGGAGGGAGGTTACTATTTCAATGCACCCACCCAGAGCTATGTAGATGCATTTACAGAAAAAACAGTTGACGGTCTGGACGATCCCCGTTTGGACATTTCCATAGGCCGTGATGGTAAACCCTGGTTCAACGATACTACTTATTCGGCTGCATGGTCAGAAGCGACCGGTTATCTGGTCAAAAAATACAACGAGGACATGATTCCGGGCAAGGCCAAAGCCCAATCGGTGATCCCGTACCACGCCATTCGCTATGCCGATATCCTGTTAATGAAAGCCGAGGCATTGAACGAAACAAACCAGACTCAGTCTGCCATTACGGAAGTGAACAAAGTCAGAAACAGAGTTCAGTTGTCTCCCCTGGTCTCGGCAAGCCAGTCTGTACTTCGCGAAATTATTCGGAACGAACGAAGGAAAGAACTGGGATTTGAATTCCATCGTTTCTTTGATCTTATGCGTTGGGGCAGGGAAGTGGCCGAAGCAGCCCTGGCTCCCAATCTCAAATGGACAGACCCCCGGTTCTATTTCCCCATACCGCAATCCGAGATTGATACTAACCATGCCATACAATAATAATTACAATTTAAACTACACTATTATGAAAAAAGTAAACTTAAAAAATGCTCTTATTGCATTGTTTGCATTCACACTGCTGACAGGCTCCTTTACCGCTTGCGATATAGATGATCCTGTTGTAGAAGAAGCTGACAAAACTGAGCTTAGCGCACTTGTTGATGAATGCAATACGCTGTTGAATTCTCCTACCTTGTCTGCCGATTTTCCTGCCGATGCCATAACGGCCTTTACAACTGTGGTAAATACCGCCAAAACAATTATCAACGATAAAGAAGCCACTCAGGCACAAGTAGATGCATTAGTGGTACAGCTGACTCAGGCAAAAGAAATATTTCTGGCGTCTGAATACGGATTAATTCCTGAAACTGCTCTTATCATGGGTATGACTTTTGATGAATCAGTGAGCAATAACAAATTCGAAACAGCAGGTAAGGGCTGGACTGCAGAGCTCACCATGGGGCCGTCTGAAATATTTGGAGAGAATACAAATTTACCCAGTTTTAAGACAGGTAAAGCCGGTAATGCCATTTATTTTAGCAACGGGTCACACCTGAGAATTAACGATTATACGGCCAACGATTTGTTGGGAAGTCAGTTGTCAATTTCGGCCTGGGTAAAACCCGATTCCACAAGAGCCGGTAATTACATTATGTCCTACAATTACTGGAATTCCTGGAAATTCCAGCTGCAGGAACAAAACAAACCGTTCTTTACCATTCACACCAATGAAGACGGTTGGGTAGATGCAGACAACCAGATGGATTTCTCTGCTCCCAATGGTGAATGGAGCCATTTGGTAGTAACCCTGAACATGAACACCAAGAAACTGGTATTCTACGTGAACGGAGAAGAAACAATGGAATGGGATGAAACCACCAAGACAGGTCTTACCGGAACCGGTGCATTTAATTACGAAACTGTCTTGCCGTTAATGATAGGTGCATGTACAACATACGAAGAAGCTGATGCCAAATGGGATTGGGCCTGGTCCCGCACCCCTGATGGCTGGGACGGTTTTGTAGGGTTAATAGATGAACTGAAAATGTACAATATTGCATTGGATGCCGGACAGGTAGCCAAATTGTACAACGATGAAAAATAAACGATCTATTGCAGAATCGGTCGTTTATTGAAGGAAAAGGGGGTTGCCTTGCGGCAAGCCCCTTTTTCGTCTACAGTTTCCACCAGGTGCTGCATGGTTGTCGTCAGCTCGTGCAAAGGCAATCCCCCTTTTTCGTCTGCAGTTTCCACAATTGAGTGAAAATGCGTAGACATAGTGGTTTCCGCCAAAGCTTGCAACTGATACGTGTAAATTGAAACAGCAAATTTGTTGTTGAAGAAGATGTAGTCACTATTCTCCCTGAACAGCACATTTTCTCCTTCACTGAATACGTGATACATTTTATTCATAACTAAAAAATTTAATTACCAGGGGCATAACTAAAGGCGGTTGCCCCCGGCAGGGTTGTTATTAGGTTTTAGGTTGACCAGGTACGAAAACAGGGGTAAAGTGTGCCTGGTGGGTAGCCATTCGGCTTGACCAAGGCAAAAATCCCGGAAAACTGCCCAAGGTGGCCCAAGGTGCCTCAGCAGCTTCCCAAAGTTAGAGAAATTGAGGTAAGATTGAAAGTTAAATTGGAGATTTTTAAGATTACTTTCCGAATGATTTCAAGTCAGTTTAAGTCGAAGAATATGTACTCTCAGAAATCCCGTTTAAAAGCATCAATTTCAAATCATCCGTCTTGGTCAGTAATTATTCTTTCATCAAATATTTTCCCGAACAACTCCATTTCTCGATTTGAAATTCCTAATTTGGTAGCTAATACTCTCCACTCGCCAACTGCTTTTACTACTTCAGAGATTATCCGTATGGCAACATCACGATTAAGCATATAATCTTCGCATGCATCTAAGAGTATTGTTAAGTCGGCTTTGCTTGATGAATCAGATATCAGTAGACTTTGATATTCATTTTGGCTTGGGTTTATGTCATAAGCTGGGGAGAGGGTCCAACCTTTTTGAGTAAGTAAAAACCCGTGGTTGCGGAAATGGTCATCGGAATTGGCAATGCAAATATTGAAAGCTACTCTACGGAATAACTCTTGCAGATTACTATTGACATCCGTGCAGTTTTGAAGTATAAAATCTACAATATCTAAATACCCGTGCCCTGTACTTGCATTGTCTCCGTCGGATAATCCTAGCAGAGTCATAGCTGAAGCAAAATGGATACGTTTCCTGTCGGCGTTTCGATCGAAACGCCGAGAGAGTAGTGTATGATATTTATCGTTGGTTGAAAGGATCTGTGTCGTGGCTGCTTTTATTCCAGCTTTGATTGCTAATAAATGGCAAAAATGTTCCCAAAGTCCTGTATCGTAATCATCTTTTCGAGATGGGAATTTAGCTATAAACAAGGTTTTGTCATTATCTGTTACGCTTGCTTTTGGACGAGCACCACCCAACGAAGAACCGGGTTGTATTAATTGTGTAAGCCACTTTTTATCTGGAAGTTTATTTTCTTCATCGCTTTTTTCTATTTCGTTACAGGCATTGATTAACTCTCGAATATTTGTCAGTGGCGGAATACGCAGTTTATTAGTTGAATTAATAAAATCACCATCGATATTCGTCTTAAAACGGAATCCTCCCATACGAGATGCGTCATCAATCCCTTTGAGATAATCAAACGATGTCAAACGACGAATAGGGCGTTTCTCCTCATTTGCCAAAACTCGCTCTCTGCGATTAAGCAATGTGCGCCCCCAACGGTCAGGCAACGTATCTGAAAAACATCCAAAAATATCTCTACCTGGTTGAGTATATTGCTGTCCCGGATAATTGTTCAAATCATCGCTCAGAAACAGATTGCCATATTTTTTCAGCCAATTATCATCATACTTAAAACCATAACTATCAGAGCCACGGAGTGATTCATAACTTAACTCTCCCACAAGTTCTATTTCTTTCAGCCAATCAAAATCGGCATAAATCAATAACTTTTCCATTTTTTACTCCTTTTTTGATGCACGTTCACGACTCTTTAAGGTTAAGTCTTGTAGCGACTTACCCAAACGGTCCTCTTTGGCGATCAACAAAATATCTTCGTCCAGCTGCAAGGCATAAAGCACACGAAGATAGATGCCAATAGCAACTGTTGGTGCGCCTTTTTCTATGCGTGAGACCGTGAGAGGTGAGCAAGTAGCACGTTCTGCCACCTGTGCAATACTTAGATTTCTGCGTAGACGGGCCAATTTTATCTGTTCGCCCACAATCGACATCCGTTGTTCTAATTTGCGGGGGAGTTTAGTCCCCATCGTATTCTTTGCCATAGTTGCAACATATCATATAATATGCAAATATAATGATTATCATTTATTATATGATATATTGACGAATTATTTTTTTAGTTTTCACCCGCCGAAAGGAGATAGAAAATGAAAAGGTGGATCTATGCAACACTACAAGAGCGCAAGTTTATGCTCCAACATACTGCCGCTAACGAAAAGCTACCAGAGTATGCACTTGTTATTTTCCGATACAGAAACGCCCGAATATCTCACCCAGAATATCATCCGGAGTGATCTCACCCACTATGCTGCCTACGTGATGCAGGGCCTGGCGCAGGTCCGGGGTCAACAGGTCGCCGCTCAAACCGGCATCCAGTCCCTCGCGAACGCGTTTCAGGGCTTCCCCGGCAGCACTCAATTCCTGGTAGTGACGCAGGTTGGTCAGCATAACGGCATTTTCGTCCAGAACCGGCCGGATCATCCCTACCAAAGCTTCCTTAATCTCTTCAATACCAGCATTATTGGCTGCTGAAATGGATAATATGGAAAAACCTTCGAAACCCTCACCAAGAAACAGTTCCGAACTGTTTGTAACAAAGTAGTTACGCAACGTGTTCATAAAATGTTTTAATGCAACATCTTTGTTATCCACCAGGTCTGTCTTGTTGAATATGAAAAGTATACGTTCTTTTAGGTGGTTTCCTACAGATTGCAGACTCTCCAAATAGGTTTCCGGCCGGGAAGCATCCAGGACCAGCATCAAAACGGCGGCCGAGCGGATGGTTTCCAGCGAACGGGCCACGCCCAGCTTCTCAATATGTTCCTGTGACATCTCGTCCACATCGCCAATGTGCCGCAACCCGGCTGTGTCGATGAACCTGAACGGTATCCCGTCCAGCACCATCACGTCTTCAATGGTATCGCGGGTCGTTCCGGCCACCGGGGTGACCAGCGCTTTTTCTTCGCCCAGCAACGCATTCAGCAACGTGGATTTGCCGGCATTCACCACTCCGGCAATAGCCACAGGCACACCCTTCTTCATCACGTTGCCCATCCGGAATGAATCGCATAAGCTGCCGATTCGTGATAGCAGCGAGTCCACCAGGCAGCGCAGTTCATACTTATCGGCAAACTCCACATCCTCCTCGGCAAAATCCAATTCCAGTTCCATCAGGGAGGCCAGTTCCAGCAACCTGGACCGCAACAGGGAGAGTTCCTGCGAAAAGACGCCGCGCATCTGGTTCATGGCCAGTTTGTGGGAAGTACGGTTTTCGGAGGCAATCAGGTCGGCCACGGCCTCGGCCTGGGCCAGATCCATCTTGCCGTTGAGAAAGGCACGTTGCGAGAATTCCCCGGGGCCGGCCATCACCGCACCGTTTTCCACCAGGGTGCGCAGCAGGGTGTCCTGGATGTACAGCGATCCGTGGCACGAGATTTCCACGCTGTCTTCGCCGGTGAAGGAGTGGGGGGCCCGGAAAACGCTCAGCAGCACCTGGTCAAGGAGTTCCCCTGCCGAGTCGGTTACCTGCCCAAAGTAGGTGCGGTAGCCTTCGCTTTCCCTCAGATCCGGACAGGCAGCGGAATGGAACACTTTTCCTGCGATCTCCAGCGCCTGCTGTCCGCTCATGCGGATCAGGGCCAGTGCCCCCACGGCGTGCGGGGTAGCCGGCGCGCAAATGGTGGTTATGGGTCCTTCTGTCTTCATGATGCATGCAAGATTTTTTCCGCCACAACAATATTTTCCACGTGGTGCGTGTGCGGGAACATGTCCACGGGTTGCACGTGCGTGATCCGGTACGCGGGTTGCAGCAGGGCCAGGTCGCGCGCCTGGGTGGCGGGATTGCAGCTCACGTAGATGATCTTTTCCGGGGCGGTTTCCAGCAGCACCTTCAGCACGTTTTCGTGCACCCCGGCGCGAGGCGGATCCAGCACTACCACACGCGGATGACCTTCTGCAGCAATGAAATCCGCCGTCAGCACATCCTTCATGTCCCCGGCAAAAAAACGTACGTTTTCAATGTGGTTTGCCGAGGCGTTTTTCCGTGCATCGTCGATGGCTTCGGGGACGTATTCAACGCCTGTCACCCGGCGGCAGTGTCGTGCCAGGAAAAGCGCGATGGTCCCTGTGCCCGTGTAGAGGTCGTAAACGGTTTCGTCTCCCTGAAGGTCCGCATATTCCCTGATCTTTTGGTACATACGCAGGGCTTGCCTGCTGTTGGTCTGGTAAAAGGATTTGGGGCCGATGCGGAATTCCAGGTCTTCCATGGTTTCCACAATATACGGTTTTCCGGCGTAATGGATCACTTCCTGGTCACCCAGGCTGTCGTTGCGTTTGGTATTGATCACGTAATGCAGGGAAGTAATCTGCGGAAACGCTTGTTTCAGATAGTCCAGCAAAGCAAAACGGGCAGCATCGTTCTCTCCGGCATCGGGGTTGTCGTGGGCAAATACCACCACTACCATTACTTCTCCGGTCAGGGTGATGCGTATCATCAGGGTGCGCAGGAACCCGGTCTGTTGCCGCAGGTCAAAGAAGGAGAGTCCCTTTTCAATGGCATAATCCCTGACAGCCAGGCGGATGGCATTCGATGGTTCTTCCTGCAAATGGCACGTTTCAATGTCCAGTACCTTGTCAAACCGGCCCCGGACGTGGAATCCCAAAGCCGGAAGCTGTTGTGCCGCTGCAGGAAGGGTGGGTGGCAGGGGAGCGGTACCCGGTGTGGCTTCCGGAGTGGATTCGTTCCCCGAGAGGGAAGCCGCACCCGGTGCTGCTGCCCGGGAGTTTGTTTCCTGCAGGAGCTCTTCAAACGTCACCCAGCGGCTGTTGGAGAAGGTGAATTCCAATTTGTTGCGGTAGCGGACTGTTTCTTCAGAGCCCAGGATAGGGTGGACCGGGGGGAGGTCCAGC
>Ga0265295_1002946_pt1 | contig 25722 bp, 27 predicted proteins | sample Munlansysbiofilm_FD_192503 | JGI IMG/M metagenome (GOLD analysis project Ga0265295, IMG submission 192503) | Leachate microbial communities from a municipal landfill in Southern Ontario, Canada - Methane capture system biofilm | ecosystem: Engineered > Solid waste > Landfill > Unclassified ... | reverse complement strand
CAGCGGCCATAAGTCGTCTAAAATACTGATTGGTTATAATCACGCCGTCTTTTTTCATTGCTTCAACAATGTCGGCATAGCCTACTTTGTCTTTTTCTACCAATTCAAAAATCAAATCAACATTTTGGAAAAAATACCTTTTTTTAAAACCACGGCTTGCCGTTTCGTTTTTATGCCCTGTATTTGATTTTAATTTCAAAAGCTCTTGGCTCATTTTTTTAAACGCCTTCAAAAAAGCTTTGCTGGCCTAGAGTCTAGGCCAAAACGCCCCAAAAACAACATTAAGGCAACAATATATGCACCTAAGTCTACATTAGAGCCACATAAAATCAACAACAAAGCAACAGCAATGCAACAAATCCGCGTTTAAGTCTACAGCAGGGCTAAATTAAGGCCACATCTAGGCAACAATAATGCAACAAAGCAAAGCCAGAGCCATACAGCGTTAAAGCAAACAACGGGAGCATAGGCACGCTATGGAATGTAGACATTCCCGTGCAAAAGGAGTACCTTTTAAACCCTAGCAAGTCGCTAACCCTGCTCTGCCTTTAGTCGCTACGCGCCACAGGCAATCTTTGGTTATCAACCTGCTTAATTCCTTTTCGCCTAGCGAAAATCAATTAAAACCAGCCTCTACGAGTCTAAAAGCATGAGCAAATCAAAAGTCATTTCTTTTCGGCTAACCGATGAGCAGATAGCGCCTTTTCAAGACGCTATATCTTCAGCCAAAAATCAATCAGCCTTTTTTAAAGCATTAATTTTAACACGCTCGCCTGATGAAGCAGCGGCAAGCGTTGTTAAAGGAACAAAGGAGTTCGCCCATTATAATTTTTTACTTTATAAAACATCAAATAATATAAATCAGATTGCTAAAGTATTAAATACTTTATCCAAGTCTAATTTTACCGACAAAGCCGCTTTAAATAAAGCTTTAAATAACATTCACGCTTTAGAAACAACTTTAAAAAGTAAAACGCTATGATAGTTAGGTTTGGCGGTGGTAATTCAGGAATTGCCGAGTATTTAGAAAAAGGTGCTAAACACGATAGGCATTATTCCCGCGATGAGCTGGACAATAGAATTATTATTGATGGTGATTTAGAAATCACTGATAAAATAATCAATGATATAACTGATAAAGGTCAAGACCGCTATCTACATATAACAATGTCTTTTAATGAGACTGATATAACCATTGAAAAGATGCAGGCTGCTTATGAAGATTATAAGAGTCAGTTTCTAACGGCTTATAAAGATGGTGAAATAAATACTTATGCAGAAATTCACTGGCCTAAGACGCAGCAGCTTTTAGATAAAAGCACTAATGAAATGTATGATCGTTTCCCTCATATACACATAGTAATACCGAAGCAAAATCTTTTAACAGGAGGATATACCAATCCAGTTGGGTATCACCTTAAAAACGTAAATATATGGGATGCTATTCAAGAAGACGTAAATAACAAGCACGGTTTAAAATCGCCTACACACAGCCCACGGGTATCACTTGAAAATTATAAGACGGTATTAGACCGCCATAAAATTAAGGAGTTTAACCCTAAACACAAGGCGACTGAAGTTAAGCGAGAGCTATTTGATACAATCGAAAAGCAAGGCGTAAAGAACTGGCAAGACTTTAAAGACCTTGTATCAAGTCACGGCGAAATCAAGATTCGTAATGAAGGCAAAGCCACAGAATATTATGCCGTCAAATTGCCTGATAATTCTAAGTTTACCAACCTAAATAACCCGATATTTTCTAAAGAATATATCGAAAAGCGTGAAATACCACACCAACCACTTACACAGTATCAAATTGATAACCGTTTAAAACAATGGGAGGTTGTATCGAAGGAAATTAAATATATTGATGATGCCAGTGCAGCGGCTAAAAGAGCTTATAGAGCGCTGAATGATGAACAAAAAGTATCGTTTTTAAAAAAACACGAGACGAATTTTTATGAAGAATATGACGAAAAAGAACTATCCGAATCAAAACACAAGCCGAACACATTCAGATCAGGTTATTCTAAATTTGATCGAGGAGGAGAAGCCGAAAGACGTAGTTTGCACGACTTGCCCTCACTCGCTTTGGTACACAGCGGGGCAACAGGGAGCACCCTTACTAGAGTTGAATTGTTATTGCCCTCTAATGAAATTAGCGACATACAACTCACTGAAGCCGACAGTGATGCTGGATTGCAGCGGCCTGTACATACCAGTACCCGAGTAATCAGCGACAAAGAGCAAATCAAAAGCTTATCCAGTCAGATAATTTTTGATATTGAAGAAAGCACAGCTATTGAAAAAGCGAATGACTTGCAGCTTTTTAAAGAAATCCGCACAAATCTTGACCCTGATTTAGTGCTGGCTTATGCCCAAGCCAATCATCTAATCAACCCTGAAGAACACAAACACTTTAACGCCAAGGACGGCAGCGCCCGTATTAGCTTTGGAAAATTCAATTATAACGTGTCGGATTTTTTCACTAAAGGGCTTGGCCTTGAGTGGAAAGAAACCGAGGTGATTTTAAAATCTTTATATGAAGCTCAAACATCGGGAGTTAAAGTTGAACCTGTTTCAAATGTTATACTAAAAGAATGCTTTATAGACTTTGAAGAGCGTATATATTCAGTTAAACTTGAACAGTTTAAACGTGTCACTAATTCAATTGATAAAGATGAATCATTATCAATTAAACAAATCAACGCCCGTTACTTCACAGAAAACCGTAGAATTTCTAAATTAGAATTCACAACGTGGAGTGAGCGGGAAAATTTGAAATCAATTAATGCTTTTGAAAAGCTGGTAGCAGAGGAACAGCTAAAAGCAATTATGTTTGGAAACAGACAGAATGCCAATGCAATTAAATATCCATTTTCAGACCACTTTGAAAAATACTTAACACAACAGAAGGTTATTGATATGTCCTTGATTAACGATTTAAAGGAAAAATACGCTAAGCCAAAAGAAACCGAAAACGAGCTTGAAAACTCGATTGGCGGCAAAGGCTTTGATTTTGTGCTAAACGGCAAAGAGGCGGCCAGACGCGCAAAGCTAACTGCTGATCTGGCACGACAAGGCCAGCCGAACACCCGCTATGGCTACTCTTTTAAAGAGCTAACACCCGACCAACAGAAAGATAGCGTGGTTTTTTCTCATGGTGGTAAAAAACTGTTTGAAACCAAAGCTAATCGCACCAAGGTTTTAGGCGCGCTTGATTTTGATAAAACTGCTACCGCATTGGTTTACTCGATGCAACGCTACGGCAATCCTCTTGATATTAAAGGTACTGAAAAATTCCGAGAGCAAATCATTGAGGTTGCAGCACGAAATGAGCTAAAAGTCGAATTTACCGACCCTGCTTTAAACGAAGCCTTAAAAGTACGCCTTGCAGAGTTGGAGTTAGAAGCGGCCAACGAAAACAGCATATCAGCCCAAGACCTTGAGCTGGATAAGAGCCTTGGCGAACGGGCTGCGGTGGATAAGGCAATGCTTGAGTCTAAGCATCGTGAAATTGAAGCCGATCTTCAGCAGCCCAACCAAGCCGCCGTTGACCTTGCAGCAATTGCAATCACGCAACGTCTTAATGCACATGAGCATGAGCCTGTTACAGCCGAAACCGCCCAGCTTGATACGGCTGTTTATAACGAACTGAAGCAAACCCCCGCACTGCAAGCCTACTTTGCAGTTGAAATGTCAAAAATTGGCGCGGCTAACGCCGAGTACCGTGCTGAGTTTATCAAAAACGAGCCTGAAGAATTTATGCTGGCCAACCACGCAGCGCGTAAGTTTACTGATGAGCTTGAAACGGCTTATCAAGCCAATAAACCGCAAGAAGAACTTGATTTAACGCTGGATGAAGCCGTTTTTAAAGAGCAGACAGAAGCTTTAGATGCAATCTTAGAAGAAGAGAGCGATAACAGAACAGTAAAAGAAATCGTAGATGATTTGGAAGCAACAGCCGCAGAAACCTTAAAAAATGCTACCACTGAAGAGCTACAAGAAATGGCAGAGTTTGGCGCTCCTTTTGAGAAGCTAGAAGCTGAACGTGAAGCGACAAACCAGCCAGAAGAGCTTAGCTTGTCAGCGCTTTATGCCGCAGAACTTATTTTACATGAGGACAAGCGCACAGATTTTGGTACTGCTACTGATACAACAGCTTTAGATGCTTGGGATGTTAGCTCTAAGCAGTATGAGCTTTTGACCGCCCGTATTGCGGAGCGCTTAGAAAGTGGCGAAATACCGAGTGATTTACAGTCTCAAGCAGAGCCTGATTACCTCGATGCCGCCAAAGATATTGTTTTAGCTACTGATTTTAAAACAATAGATTCAGAAGCATTAAAAACTCTAACGGGTGAAGACTTTGAGCGGCCAAACTTCGAGAGTATTCAGCCAGAGCAATGGCAGCCAGAAGCACCAGTAATCGAGCCTGAAGCCATTGATAAGGACGTGGAAAAAGAACTTCATGCCACGCCTGCATTTGGAACGGATGCCCTCGATGAGCCTTTAGAGCTTGATCCAGCCGCGCCAACATTTGAGCCGGCTACTGACGGTACTAATGAGCTAACACAACCTGAAAAAATCGCGGCTGAATACCAAGATTTGTTTATGAAGCATGGCTCAATTGACCACTTTGACGGTGTTCAAACTAAAAACATGGTAATAGAGCTTGAAAGCCGTCATGAAATACTAATGCAGGACATTGGCGCGTTACCTGAAAACGCCAGCACTATACAAACACTAGAAGCAATTAAAGCGCTTGAGAAAAATGAAGCATTGGCTTACGCCGTTGCAGTAGCTGGCTCAGACGATAAATCTATACAGCTTAGAGACACAATTGCAGGCGATCTACATTCGTTTAAAGGCGCACTATCCGATGATATGCGGCAAGCTGTAAACGATCTTGACCACGCAAGCAAAGGCGAACGTAACTTAACACAGCTGGCTGTTGAGCTGGCGGCATTGCGTGATGCAGACGCTAACAGTCATGAGGCTAATAGCATTAAAGCAACTGATACTAGCCTGAAGCTTAAAGCGTTTGAAAACGACCTTAGTAGCCAAGAAAAATCCGCGCTGAATGAAATGAACAAAAACTATGAGCAAGTCGCTCAAGAAGTTAAAAAGTATCAAGATATTTTTGTTTCTGCTTACATGAAAGACGGCTATAACGACATGGTTAAAGGCTCGATCAGCGAAGAATCTAAAGATTCCCCCCGCTATGTGGATGAAGCTCAAAAAGGAGCGCTTGCTCAAGTTGTAGAGCAGTTTAAGTATAGTGATTTAACACCTAACGAAAAAAGCGGTAAGGTGCTTAATGTTTCCCTTAGTGATTTTCAAGCAGATATTCAAGAACGCGTGAATCAAACATTGGAAGCTAACGGCTTACCAAAATTTGATATAGCCAGCTATAACAAGTATGAAAACGAGGCCGAAATTGACACGCTTGAATCCTTCAAGATTGAGCCTGCACCGTTAAGCGCTGAAAACGCGGGTGACAAACACATTGCTAACCAGATAAGCGATCTTAAAGCCCCAGCCAGTGCTGAAGAAGCAGAAGCAACGGCGGCCACGCTAAGCAATGCCATGCACGAGCTACGGGGCAAGCCAGAGCTACGCCAAGCAGCAATGGCTGCGGTGGTACTGATTGATAAAAGCCCAATGCTACAAGACTCAATGGCCGAGATTGCAGAATATGACGACTTTACGCCAGTTGTACTTGAAACAACCCGCGAGATGGTTCAGTCAATGGAAATGGCCCAATCAGCACCTGATGTTGATATGGAAATGTAAGCAGCTTTTACCCTCGCATTGTCGCTATATATTTTATATGGCACAATGCGAGTTCAGAGCATTTGAAACCCAAACCACAACAGTTTAAAGAGGCATAAATATGACAAACAAACTTCAGCAATACTTACAAATCAAAGAAAAAAAAGAACAATTGCAAGTTGAAATTGACCGTATTGAACAAAGCGAGTCTTTTAAAGAAGATTTAAAATTCTTTAAAGAGCTTGAAGACCTGATTGAATTACACGGAAAAACAAAGATTGAAGTTGCTGAATTGTTAAACCCAACACCTACACAAAAAGCCATTGCATCATTCACAAAAGCCCCGCGCAAAGCGCGTGCAGAGCGTCACTACAAAAACCCTCACACAGGCGAAGAAGTAATTACCGCAGGCGGTAATCACACCGTTTTAAAACAATGGCGTAAAGACCATCCTGAAGTCGATTTAAAAGATTGGATTGTTCAGTAAAATAACTTTAAACTGTAAACAAAATTCAATAGTAGAGTATTTTAAAATGAAAAAAGTATTATTTGCATTGATTGCGACCCTTACCCTATCAGTTACTGCACATGCAAATTCTGTTGATGAATTTACAGGCACTTGGGTTGAGATTACTAACAAAAACAATCCGCATACTTTAGTGATTACAGCAGTTTCAGGTAATAAGGTTAGAATTTCACAGCAGTCTATGTACGGAAAAAAATCTTTCCAACATAAAATTGAAGGTGCTGAATTGAAAGAGACAAACGATTTCAAACGTACAACTTACAGACTTAAAGGCGATACCTTAGAAGGTAGCGGATTGATTGACATGCGTAGCTATACACGCAAGTAATTAGATATACGAAAAACAAAAACCGCCTCACGGCGGTTTTTTTGTGTCTGTATTCTTTTTCGTCTAGCGAAAATGATTTACTGGCGTGCGGCGCATCATACTGCGGTTGTTATCGTCCAGCGGCAGAACGTAATCATGCACCGCCAAAACAGTATTAGTGTTGGGCTGAATGACTTTTAGATTGACGTAAATGAAGTCACGGCTTTGGGCATACGACCCGACAACCACAGCATGAGCCGAATGTGCCTTTGCCAGCTCATGCACTTCACGGGTTAGCATGAGTTCGCCCTGTTCAGGCGACATATACACACTGTCACGGAACTTAAGCTCTACTGCACGATAGCCTTTTTGCGTAAATCGGGCTGAAATCTGCTCAGAAACCAAGCGGCCTAAAGTCGAAGAGCTTTGAAGCGCATCAATATTAACCAGTGTTGAAATAATCAATGTGCCATTTATCGGTGCATTAAGTTTAAGCTGCTTAATCAAGTTATCCGTTGCTGCATAGTTCGTGGGTATGAACTGGCTACTGGCCGCGTCTTCATAAGTAACTCTTTTTTTAGGTATGATTGTTTGTGAATTGAAGCCACTACAACCCACTAATAAAATGGATGCCGACAATACAGGAATTAAAAAACGGAGTTTCATACTACTTATTCCCCTGCTAATTTAAAAACTTTTGATGGAAATTTAGGCTTGGGTTTGGCCGTGGTGTAGTTATACCAATCGCTTGAAGTTGTGTAATAAACGTTACTAGAGTTAGCATAAAAACGGTTGTTGTCTGAAACAGTTGTTGTTACCAAAAGCTCTGTTTTCGGAGTTTTGCCACCTGAATTTTCAGAGTTAAAATAATTAAAAACATCATAGCCAACAGCCGCGCCCATCATTGCCGCGCCTGCTGATACGTTGCTGTAAATATCCCTAAGCACCCACAAACCACCCGCCAATGTAGTTGCCTCACCTGTGACTGGAGTACGTTTTGGGTTCTCGGAGAACCGTACAGGATCAACTTTAACTTCAACGGTCAATGTATCGCCCATGTTTTGGTGTTTCATTACAGGGTAGCCAGCTGCTATTAAAGAGCTAATGAGTTGCTGGTTAAAGGCTTTCTGAAAGGCACTTTGCTTATCATTTTGAACAACATAAATACGCTTTTTTTCAGATGGTAAAACGCTAACTAATTGAGCGCTGGTGTCCTCAGCGATTAGTTGCCAGTGTGAAGCGGATTGTAATTTTTTTTGCTGTTCTGTTTTAAAATTTGTAGCCGTGGGAGCTTCAGAGTACGGAGCTGCACACCCTGCTAAACCCACCACTGCAATAGCTAAAACAATAATATTTTTATTCAATGCTGCATTCCTTCTTTTTGGTTTGGTTTTTATTACAATTACATTGCCATTTCGCTAGGCGAAACGGGAGCCATAAACAATTTGTGTTCGCTTGTATTTTCAAGCATGGCGTTAAGAATTTCTTGAGCTTTTTTGGTTTTCAATACTTCCGTGCAGGCTGTAACTGTAAATTTTGAAATCAAACCATTATTTTTTTGCACTTCAATCATTTTGTCACCTCATTATTTTCATAATTACAACTGCACTGATTATATGGTTTTTCGCAGCGATAACAAGGTTCTGAACGTGTATCTTGTGATAAAAAATCAAACTCACTTTCTTTAACAAAGTAAGTTAAAGTTTTAAATTCATCTTTTTCAAGCTCATTGATAAATTTACCAGTTCTTATTTTTATTGTTTTTTCTAAGAAAATTGATTTAGTTGTTCCTATCTCAGAGTTTTGCCACATTTTATAAAGCTCAGTGGTCGAGTATTGAGAAAGTATATCGTTAAACTTATCATGGTCTTTTGAGTAGTCATCATTCCAGAAATTCAAGTCTTCATTTCCCCACTCTATTAAAGAATCAAGACAAGCCGAGCAAAGAAGACGGTTTTTTTCTTTAGAGTATTTAACTTGCTTATCGCTATTGCATAATGAACAATTGAACATTTTATTAGCGCTACCTTGCCAGCGTTTTAAATTATCCACAAAGCTAATATCTACAATATTACAACCTAAAACTTCCCACTCAGCTAGTAAACTTAAAAGCTCATTCGGGACGCTGGACAACTCACTAAACACGGCTTTAACTTCACTCAGATAAGGCATAGCCGTTAATAACTGTGTACCGTCATTGCGCTGCGCTAAAGACTGCAAGCTTTCCTCAATTAGCTCTAATAAATCATTTTCGTTAAGTTCACTTATAAAACTCTTCGCATCTTTAGGCTGCATAATAAATACTTCAGTATTTTCAATCCAGCCAATTAAGCAGTCTTTTTTATGATAAGCACTAAACTCAACTGGCAAATCCAAATCAACATCTTTAATTTTAGCCATTATCTAACCCTTTTAAGTATTCGCCTTAGCTGCTCTACGCTCTTCAAAAGTCATAGACTCAAAGTTTTCTATTTTTTCCTTATAAAACTCAAATGTAATGCTCATATAACTCAACCTTGAAAATTATTCTTTTGGCTCGTGCTTGTAAATGGCTACTGCTGATTTATATCTATTTTTATGTAACTTGCGTATTGACATAGGAGTTACTAGGATAACGCTAAACAAAATAGCAAAAGGAATCAAATTCTTAAAAGTTTCTTGGATTTCACCAAAAGTAATAATCATATTTGATTCTATGAAGAAGAAAGATATGAAAAACAAACCCATAAGAAATATTATAAATTTTAATATATCTATTGCAATTACAAAACAATCCTTCATTAAAGATGCTACTGCATATACGGCTGATACGCTTAAATTAATTGTTTTCATTCATTTTACCCTCTTCTTTTTTTAATTGGATTAGGCGCTCAATAACAAAAGGCTGTTGTTCTAATTTTACGCCTACTCTTTCAAATATTTTGATGTTATCAATACCGTGATAATCAGAGAATGCTTCAAAATCACTGGGGTTTTCTAAGCCACATTTTTTTGTTAAGTAAGCAAGTGCTAACAGGAACTGATGGTTTTTGTCTAAAAGAGAAAAAATAATTGTTTCCGATAAAGCCTCACTGTCATATTGATTTAAATATTCTAATATTTCGGTGCTTCCTGATATACGCCTAAAAAGCCCCCCAGCCTCAGTATCTAACAATTCTTTAATTTCAAACAATGCGCTTTCTCTTCTTGAGTTCTCACCATGAAGATAATCTATTAAGTTTTGGTCTGATTTTTTATGATATATTAATTCTTTTATCCACAATGCCATTACTACAATAACGATAATAAGAAAAACAACTATTAATATATTCATTTCAGAACCTTTATACCAGCAAGAATAAACTTAGCTTCTTCTTTGTACATACCTGCTTTTATTATATATTCACGCAAGAACTTCTCTTCATCGACTGATATTTCAATAGCCTTGCTATCTTGCGCTTCTGCCATTTGCCTATGCCAATCAAGCGGAAAAGCTTTAGCCCAAAGTTTTTGTCTGTCGCTTGGCTTACTGTCAAGCTGGCATTCACAAGTAAGGCTAGATAGCTCAGTAAGTTTTTTATCTAGATACTCAATCAATAAAACACGCTCTTTAGACATATTATTCATTGTTTTACACCCTCTGCCTTTGGCCGTTCAAAACCTTTTAATTCTTGCCATGAAACCAGCATTGCAGTATCAGCTTTAAGCTCTTTAGCAACCCACTCTTCAACGGCCACAATGTCGTCACCGTACTCTAAAGGAGCTGACATTTTAAATGGCCTTGTATGCCTTCCCGTAACCCCTTTTGTCTTTGACATAAAATAACCGTGATAGTAAAATTCATTACTCATATTTAAAACCCCTCAGTATTGCAATTCACTTCATTGGTTTCAAATAACCAATACCATAAGTAATATCGTTTTCTAAAATCTTGTACGGTTTTATTTAATGACGCATCACTAAGGCTTACTAAAACACCTGTATGGAAACATTTTAATTCTTCTCCTTCTGTGAAAACCTTCAAGCAAGAGTCACAACCCATGCAGCTAACGCAATTAGCTGAAACAAAATCTTTCACCAAGCAAATAGTGGCTTTATATTTTTCATTGATTAACTGAATTTTTTCACAGTAAGGCTTACCGTTATCAAAGTCAGACTCATCATATAAGCCCTGCAAAGAAAGCATAATATTTTTTGCAAAATCATTTAATTTTTTGTTATCTGAAATAACAATAATGTAATCAATGCTTTTAAAACTAATCATAGTAACGTCAGTCATACTATTAACCCTCATTTTCGCTAGGCGAAAAACCAAATCAAATAAAAATGTGCTGGATAAAACCAGTAAAAGAACCACTTGCCCCGCGGCAACTTAATTGCACCCACTGGCAGCAGCCAAGCGGCGGCAATCAGCGGCAAAGCCGCCATTGCCCACAGGCTACCGTTCATATCATTCAGGGCTAGCAGCCACAGGCAGCCAAAGCCAAAGGCAGCCGCCCTACCCCATTTATTCTTTTTCGCTAGGCGAAACGAGAGCCAGACGGCCAAAACCAGCCCCAAGGCAGGCCAAAAATACTCAACAACCACACCACCAGCCAAAAACAATACGATTGCAGCCAAGCGCAGAGCCACTAGAGCCGCCTTACGGTCAGGGCGCAGGCTTAGCAGGTACACGACACCAACGGATGCAGCAAACGTAAACAGGATATTTAAAGGCCACCAATCGCGGATAGGTGCGCCTAATGCGATATGCGGCGGCAGCGCAAGAAGCCCGAACAGCACAAGCCTAAAAATCATCTTAGGAATTTTCTCAACGGGCATACGCGCCAAGTTATAGCCAATCACAAAAACAAAAAGCGGTAGAGCAAATCGCCCTACCGCTTTTAAAAGCTCACTTTGATTATCATTTAAAAAAACATTGTAATGGTCAGCCACCATTGCCAATACTGCTAACCACTTTAAAAGCGTTAAAGCCTCATTACTGATTGATTTTACTTTCACCGTACTTACCTTCATCACTTAACAACTCTTTTAACGCGCCTATTTTTTTAATTTCGAGCGAATTTTTTCTAAACTCAAAAGGGCTTTCAACATTTTTCAAACCCCATAAACCCGCTTTATTTTCTTTCGCACTGGCTTCAAGTGCTTCTAATTTATCAGAATAGTTTTTTTCTGCATCATAAATTTTAGCTTGATTCCAAGCATAGCCAAATTCAACCAGAATTTCAGCTATATCAACGCCGCCTAAATAAACTTTTGCAACAATACGACCATGTTTATCTTTATAAAGATTTTCAATCGTGACGCTTTTACCTTCGATTAGAGCATTTAAAAAATTGGCAGCTTCAGTACCAAAGGCTTGCTTGCTTTCAGGTGCATCAATAAAAGCGATTCGATAACGGTTATCCTCATTATCAATAAACGTATCACCATCGACCACCCGCGCCACAGTGACCTGTGTCTTTTCAGCGGCATTGCTTAAATCATTAACAAGCGCTGCCGCTTGTTTAAAATGCCCTGCAATCTCGCCTAGCTGCTCGCTAAGCGGTGCGTTTGTCGTGGGCGCGGGAGCTGAGCCAGCACCGCTAAAAGTCTTAGCTAAAACAATCAGTCCGCCGACCAACAAAAACGAAATAATCCGTGTTTGCTTTGATGCTTTAAATTTTAAAAGCTTAAACATTTAAACCGTCCTCATTTTATGCGCTCTTAACTCGCCGTCAGTGCTTTTTTGATTTTTCTTGATGTTTATCTTTAATACAAAAATAAAAGCGGCCATTAAAGACCGCTTCCTTTTAAAATATTTTAAATGAGTTTAAACTAATTCACAATAGCGCTTTTGTTACCTTTAAATGTATTCAAGCTTAGGAATGTTTGGCTTATCCATATAGGCTTTGTTTTTAAAGTTTTTGTCTTCATACCAAACTATTTTTTTACAATGAATAGGCTTAATACGGCCACCACCTTTAAAAATAAGTTGCTCTTCGTAGGGTAGATATTGAATTTCTTGTGGAAGCATTAAAGCCCTTGGCTGTGTTACCCAGTTCTGGCTAGTGCTACCACCGCCTGATTGCTTTGTGCGGCTTGTTTCTCGCACACGCACCGTTGTATTACCTAGACGAGCAGAAACCTTGGCCGCTTCATCTACAGACGGCACAGCAAAGGTGATTGAGTTATGGAATGTTTCAAGAAGCGATTGCGCACCTTCTTGACTATAGATAGAGCTTACCTGTGACATATTTTGGAAAATGATTGCATAACGCATGTTGTAAGCACGGGTATAACCAGAGCTAGCACGAATCAATTCAATTTTGCCCAGCGCCACAAACTCATCCAGCAACGCCAAGCACTGATATTTCAAGCTAGGATCATCTTCTGGCAGCACCTCAGTATTGACGCTTAACGCTTGTGAGAAAAACAGGTTTAGCATGTTTTGATAGCGCGGTATGTTTGTCGGAGCAATACAAACAAAAATATTAATTTTCTTACGCCGTAAATCTTCAAAATTAAAATCAGACTTTGATGTAGCTGCGCGGGTTTTCGCATCCGTAAAAACCGTTAAAGCAGTATCAATAATGCCTTTTGTTGTAGAGCGCTTTTTAGTGTCTTCATTTGCATAAGCCATAAGCATACTTTTACACTGTTCGCTTAAAGGGTTGTTTATTTCTTTTGAGCGCTCAGCAATTGTTGATGCAACCCACTTATCAATACCGCCTGAATAGTTGTTAATTTCCCAAGCACGGTAAAGCGTTTTTTCTTCGTTGGGCGTTTCTAATATGTATAAAATAATGCCATCTAATGCAGCCCGTGCGCTCAGATAAAACCCTTGGTTTTCACCATCGGGCGCATTAATAAGTAGCGCGGTCATTTTTCTAATGTCGGACAATATTTCATGTCTATGCGTGTTGATATAATCCAGAGGATTCCAGCAATGACTTTCAGCATTGCTTTTCTCTGTCTCCTGCAAACTTGGATCGTCTACTGGTTTGTTATCGGGCGAAAAACGAAACACTTTTTGACCGAGGACTTTTGAGCGATAACCAGACGTAATATTGAAGTTTTCAGACTTCGGATCAAAATTTAAAACACTTTCTGGATACGTCAGCAAATTAGGTATCACGAACGAAACCCCCTTGCCTGCACCTGGAGGCGCAGCCAAGGCCGTATATTCTTGCGAGGCATCACAAACGTAGGTGTTAGCGTCAAGCTGGCCTAGCAGCAATGGCGGCCATTTATCTTTTCGCTTTCCTTTAAAGCTAAAGGCCATGCCAGCGGCCTTGACCTCAAACGGTTTTGCAAAGCTTGCATCACCATGCAAATTTTCCATAGGCGATTTTCTAATTAATAAAGCAATAACAGTAATCAGAAGAACCAAGCCAGCAGGGGCAAAAGAAGCGGCAAAAGCGATTTTTACAGACTTTCCAGCTTGCCGATGATCTTTAAATTCTTGAAAGTATTCAAATAGCGTCCAAGGCCGTAGCTCAGCTATAACAATATCAGTTTGAAAATGTTTTAATAAAAAAAATATACCAGCCATTTGACCCATAACTATCAATACGGCTGTCACAACAAACATTACAATAATGACCCTTAAAGGGCTTATTTTGTTATTACCCATTAGAACCACCATTTATAATTTCTAGTTTCTTTTCTGGTTCGTACTTAATACCTTTTAAATAAGAACCTTCCCAAAACGTCACAATATCAAGCGTTTTCTGTGCTGTTTGATAGATAAAATTATAATCAAGCGTTGCGCCAATATCAGTCTGTTTAACCAATTCAGTTAAACGACTGTAGGCCGAATTACAGTCGTTAAAATGCGCGGTGGTTAAAGAGCCGTTATGACCTGTATTTAGCAAGCTAAAATAAGACCACGTTTCATCACCTTTTAATTCGCTCATAAAAATATGATCGAACTTCATACGCATACATGACTCAACTAGCTTTTTAGATTCAATGTGCGACCCGTAGAACAAATGCACACGGTTTGGATGCAATGGGAGACTTAATTCGTGAACGTCTTCAATCGTGCAATAACGTCTATCTTTTGGATAAACGTCAGCCATAGCTTTTAGAAACGTGGTTTTACCCGACCCAGTAGCACCACCACAAATAAGATTTAATTTGTGCATCACGGCCATTTCAAAAAACTTTTTCAAATTGTCCTGCTTTAACAGCATGACCATTTCTTTCTCAAACGGCTGTATATCGCCCTGCTGCTGGTAAATTTCATACCCCGTCAAGCGGCCAGACTCACCATAAGAATCAAGCGTAAATCGGCTTGTGGACGGCTTGCGTATCGTGATTGATATGCAACCCTTTTCTGTGGCGGGTGGTAAAACAATTTGACCGCGTTCGCCGTCAGGCAACTGCACGGGGCAAATTGGAACGTCTTTAAGCTGGTTAGACTTACCTGCAACCGAAATAGCTAAAACATTCGCCAGTTTTTTACAGGAATCAAAAGTAATATTTTTGTTTTCTACAACATGCCATTTACCGTTTTTCTCATACCAAAGTTCATTAGGTCGATTAATGGCAACTTCAGATATACCTTCACCTTGCAAGGTTTCAGTAATGCCCATTTGAGCTAATAAAGCGCGAGCGGGTAGGCTTGAATCATAAGCATTCATTTAATTAGCGCACCTTATATATATGAGTAAAATCAACATCACGGGCAACAAGAATTGTTGTTTGGCTGGCTGGCATAATGTAGCCCGTAGGCTCAATATTTATCGAGTTCTCTAATGCTATTTGCGCCATTGAGCTAGAATTATCGGATGACTGTTCAAAGTTATATTCAGTTTTAGCAATTTTACTGGATGCAATTTCTGCGAAGTCATCAATAAATGATAGTAGTATTGCCCCGCCAAAACGCTGCATATAATGGTTATCAATCCAAGCGTCTACACCACTGCCGCCGAGTTGGTCAGCGCCCATTGAATCAATATTCACAGATACGCCCTCATGGGTTTCAATATCAGCCCACGCAATAAAAACCTTACCCACACCTGCCTTCATTGCTATGCGTTGTTCACCCAGCACTTTTGAACCGCGCTCAATCAATACAATGCCTTCAGGTGAATATACGTCTTCATTGACCATACAAGTAGGCTGGCTAACGTAGTTAGTGACAACACGCGGTAATAAGGTGCATGGAATACTTGTGCCACGCATTAAGAGGAATTTACGGCTACCACGTAGATAGGCCGCACCGTTTGCGGGACGTTCAGTCGCAAGCATTTCACCCAGCACGGAAGGACGGCCGATTTTATTATCTTGAGTTGCTTCAGGTTGTTGCACAGTCGATTGATATGCCAATAACCCAACCTTTCCGCGCCTTAAAATAGCTCTTTCTTTGGGTGTCAGTTCTTCAGGCTTTTGCGTTCTAATATCCTGCATCATTACTTGTGAATCTTTTTCTTTATCATCGCCACCAGAAAAACGACCTAGTTTGTTACCCTTTGCTTCATTAGCTAACCGCTCAGCTTCTTCGCGAGCTAACCGCTCAGCTTCTTCACGAGCTAGCCGATTAGCGGCTTCACTGGCTAAGCGCTCTCTAGCTTGCCTCGCGGCTTCTTCAGCTTTTTTATTGGCGGCTTCAATGCGCTCTTGAGTGCCTTGAATACTTAAATGCGTTTCAACCTCAAGAGCTTTATCAACCAAGGGTTTAACGGCTGAATCATCATCACCAAAGCGTGACATGACTTTAAAAATAAATACCCCGACCACTAAAACGGCAATAAGAATAACAATAATTAAATAAATAATATTTTTATTGTCCCCGAGCGACCTTGATTGCTCTACTTTTAATTCTGGTTGACCACGGTCAGCATTTACAAAATCTTCAGTTGGAACAGGTGCATCTTTCCCTTTATTTAAAAATTCATCATACGGATTATATTTACTGCTCATTTTTTATAACCTCGCGCTTTTGCCCTGTAGCGGTTTTGTTATAATTAAATGGTATGTTGTTTAAGTTATCTGTTCTGATACCTAAAACCTTTTCGCCCAATCGCAAACGAAACTCTTCAGCCGTAGTATGTACAATAATTGTGTCATCTTTAACATAGAAATTAACCAATGTTTCTTTTAATTCCGTATCTGGCAAATATTTATAAATCGCAGGCAAAGGCTTATTGTTAGGATATTTAAAGCAGGTAAATTTACCGTCATCCCAAATCTCAGCAGGCGCTAAATCATCATCACCATATTTAAAATACTGATGGTTTTTAAGACCGTCGGAGCAAAGAGGGAGTTCAACCGCTTTGGTTTTAGCGGCCAATTCTCTATCCAGCTCTACTTTCGTTTTTGGATATTTGAAGCGAACAAAAAAACTAACATCTTTTTCATCGGTCACTTCTATCAAATCAAAAGCATAGGTTCGCTTATTGGAAATGACATTGATATTAGTCTGAGGAAAGTCGTCAATAGGCTTAATAATAATATTATTCTCACGAACGGCAATATCCCATGCTTCCTTATCACCAATCGCTAACGCACTTTCTGAAGAGTTTAAATGCTCGCCCTTTTCCAGCTGAATAACTGTCGCGCTACCTAATTTTGTTTTAATAACGACAACATCCTCACTGTTGTATGTAACGTATCGAATGCGCTTATCAAACACGGTGCTTTCAGGATAAACCGCCGCTTGGCTTAACAATGGCATCATTAACACTGCCATTGCTGTAGTCAAATACTTCATTGCACATCATCCTTTAACAACTTGTAACTTAAAATATTATAACCAAACGGATTAAATTCACGCTCTTTATGCTTTTGGTTTCCTAACATTTCATACTGCAACTCTGCAATCCAATAAGAGGGCTTCAAATTATTTAGGCTTTTCCCTTCAGGCGTTTGTGGTGTTTTAATAAATCGTACAGTCGCAACACCAGCGCCTTGATTTAGATTAATTGACGTGATTCGAGTATCAATCCGCGCTCTATCTTTAAGCGTATTTAACGCCCCGCCTTCAGCCATAATTGAAGAATAAAACTCGTCATAAACGTGCTGAGCAGACCAAGCATTCGTATAATCAGCAATGTATTGCATCTTATTCCAATCATACGTTTCTCTAGTCGCAACATATTCTTTTAGAAAATACTCATCGACTTCAGTCTCAAAATTAATACCTTCGCTAAAATCACGAATGATTTCAGCGTAGCCATTCTCAAAAGTTCTAACCATCATTGGTTGAACTTGCTTCAAAGGCATAAGCACTGCAAGGGCTACGGCAAGGGCGACTGTAGAGGTCGCCAAGCCACCCACTAAAAACCATGCCACCTTTAAAATTCGACCACGCTGTATATGCTTAGACTCTTGAAAAGACGCGACTTCATTTAAAAGAACTTCAATCGCCTTATCAACCCCTGCATGTTTTTCATTCACCGCATTTTGTTTTTTGTTTTCTTCAAAGGTTTTTTCTAAATCATCATCATTGCGCATTTATTTAATCCCTTTCGTTTAATTCATCTTGATATTCATAAACTGGGCTTAATTGACCCTTTGGCTGTGACTGCTTAGGCGGTGACGAACTGCAAGCCGATAAAACCACCACCATTGCGAAAACTGCTACTAATTTGATTTTCATATAATCCCCTAATAATTAAATCTAACCTAAACCTTTGCCAATGCTTCCGCTTCCGCGATTTAGAAGACTTGCAAGCCCTCGACCGCCGCTGAGTGCTTTTGCTAATCCAGCTTTACCAGCTCCCGCCAATTGCGACACTTGACCAAAAGGTGAGATACCCACGCCACCTGTTAAAGACGATGCAAGTGTTGGTACTGCCATAATCACAGCAATAAACAACGAATACATAAATAGAAATTTTAAAACCAGACTATCAACGCCGAGTCCATCTTTTCCAATGTAAATACCTGTACCTTCATGCCCATTTACAACTGATAATAAAGCATTATTTAAAAAAGTAAACACGGCTGTAAAGATAACAATTAGAAAAATATAATTCAAAATCTGCCCAAGCCATTTTGTAAAATATTCGCGTGTCGGGGCAAAAAATGAAAACATTATAAATATAGGGCCAATGATTAAAAGAACGTTGATTAAAACCTTAGCCACCATTAAATAGCTAAACGCCAAAACAACATAAATCGTTCCTAAAACCAAAATAATTATCACGGACAAAACAACTTCAACAATTAAGCTCATGCTTAAATTCCAAAATCTAGTTTTGCCAAGGATTCCCAATGTTTCAAATATCACTTCGAAGTTTTGATTCAGCATAGTATCAATGGTTGATGCTGTTGGCGTTCCCGTTGTACTAAAAAAACTAGCAATATCGTTAGGAATCCCAAGTACAGGTACTTTCACCCATTGAATATAATTTTCACCATTAAAGGCAAAAGCACACACCAATGCTAAGAAGAAAAATCGTTTAAACAAATCCATAAACGGTATCTGACTGGCTTGCCCAGTCCACATATACGACAAAAGAACGATAACCAAATAAAGACCGATTGCAGCAGCGAATATTTCGCCAAACCCCCCCATTATCTGCGGTAGAACCTTCCAAGCTTCATCGGCGCTTTTTTGAATATATGTTTCTATTACTTCAGCAACTGCAAAAGCCATATTAATTTACCTCAACAAATCAAATTTACTTATCAAGCTCGCCAAACGCTTCATAAATACCGTCTTCAACACGATAGGCTTCTAATCGAGATTCTTGATCTTTCATTTGCGCGATGGTTTGAATGCGTAAACTTTCATTTAAAATAGCCGTTTGCTCTGCTGCAATGGCTAATTGCAAATCAGCTTTTTGCGCAGGTGTTTCTGCTTTGTCTACTTCTTTACGAAGCTTTTCAATGAGTTCAAAACGCTTATTATGCTCTTTATACGCTTCATCTAGCATCTTTCGATAAGCAAGCTCTTTATCAAAAGATTCTTGCATATATTCTTGGTCGGCTGTTAAGCCATGTTTTTCTCTGAAAGCATCATCCACTTTATCTTTATATTCACTTGTCGCATTGTCTAAATCAGTGTTATTACGTTTTATATAAACGTTACTTTTCTCTGTATTTTGGAATGTGCCGCCTTTGTAATTTTCAGAATTACCCACTTCAACTTTCCAACCATAGCCGTCTTCTTCTTTTTGTTTTTTATAAAGTTCTTCTTGCTTTTCCCACTCTTTTTCAAACATTTCCTCATCAAAGTCAAACCCAGCCTCTTGCATTTCTTCTTCAAGCTTTTGCATAAAGGCTTGTTGCGCCATTTGTAATGCCGCATCTGCAATAGTCTGAGCTAAAGTGCTTGTATCAGCCGTTGGTATCGCGGCGGCATTGCCGCTGAACGCTACAAAACAGCACACCAGCATTGTTTTCTTGAAAGTATTCATAACGCTTTCTCCGTTTCGCCTAGCGAAAAAGTTATTTTTTGAATTTAAACTCTTCTTTTGAGAAGTTTTTTAATCTTTCTTCATTCATGCCGCGAAAAATAAACTCAGGAATCCATTGTTCAATGTCTTGCGTGTCCAGCTCAGCACGAACACTGTTAGCCAAATTAATACCTTCCCACGTTGAAGAGATAACGGGTAAAAACTCATCATAGCCAGCCAAATCAAGCTTACAAAAGCCCGAACCGCTGTCTTGACTAATTAAAAAGGTGCGTGATAACAAATCAAGCTTCGCCAGCTCAGCAAATTCTTTTTTGTTTAATCCGCATTTTTCGTACTGTTCCCAAACGGCTTTATTGTTGGGCAAATAAATTTTTGTTGCGGTTTGCTCAATAATCGAATCGAAAATTGCACAGTTAATAGCGTCAGTTGGTGACTGTGAAACCAAAAACATGAACTCATTTTTAATACGACCAGCTTTCAGTGTTCCTTTAATTTTTTCTTGCGTTGTTGGGTAGTTGGCTGGCACCCAAAATTCTTCAATGAAACTGGTCATCATGCCGCCGTCTTTTTGCATCATATCTTTAATTTGAAACAATACAGATAGAATTGGCTCAGTGACGATTGACCCGCCACCTTCTAAAATGTCGGTACTGTTAAAAGCAATACGGTTTAACTCATCGGGATTGAATAGGTTTTTAGGGCAATCAAGCGCCCATGCAAACGTGCCGTCACAACTGTATTGCCACTTGCCCAACCGATCCCCTAGCCCATCATCACCTTCAGGCGGTAGAAACTCACGGACTAAACTAAAGCGCCGCTGTTCTAGTGGCATCATCATTATTGTGTCTACGGCTTCCTTGATTTTGTTCTCTTCAACAGCAGTAACGGGTTCACCGTTGGTTTTGCGGCCACAAGCCGCTAACAGCGAATACAAAAAGGCGCGGGTATCAGGGCTATCGGGCAATTGAAACGGTTGTAAGCCTGATGGCTCGCCATCTTTAATGTCAAAATACAAACCGCCTAACGCTTCAAAAAACAGTTTCATTGAATAGTTAAAGTCGATAGCGAAAAACATGCCATTAAAGCGGCCAATAAAATTAGCTAAAACGCCTTCAAGCGTTGTTTTACCTGCACCCGACTGGCCTAGAATCATGCAGTGGCCTAGCATTTTTTCGCCCGTATTGTTTTTTCCAATTTCTGAATAGTGACTATTAAAATAGTAAATCGAATCGGCAACTGTTTTCATCGGCATTAAAGCGTAGCCGTCACCAATTGGGTTGCCTTCAGGCTTCCCAATTGGATAGTTATTTAAAGACCAACCATTGATAAAATTGCGTGTCGTTTTTGGTTCAGCAAAGGGTTTATATTGACTTTCTGGCAAATGCGAATAAAACGACAAATAACCTGTATTCGTTGCTTTGGTAAAGTTCGTATACGATGAAGTGATTAGCGTTGATTTAACCGCTTCACCATTATCAAGGGCATCTTGCGGTGACTTTCCAAATACCGTTAAAGTTGCATGATATTCACCGATAATTACATCACCCGTTGAAACCTCACTTTTAGCAGCATACAGCTCAGCAATTAAATGCTCAGGTGGACGGCTACTTGATTCGAGTTTATTAATTTGAGCTTCAATTGCTGAAGCACTGGCGGCCACCGTGAACGGGAAAAACGATTGTGTTAAAACAAATTCAGATTTAACTTCAAGTAATTTATTCCACATACCGCAAAAGCTGGTATTTGGGTATTCCATTAAATCATAAAAAGTCGAGTATTTTGTTTCGCCAGACGGCAAACGAATTTCGGCTAAATCACTACCAAAATAAATAGCGGAGCTTTGTAAAGAATCAGCTATATAGCCATTTCTTACAGAAACATAGTTATCATCTTTATTATTAGCATTCACTAATGACGCTAGGAACTGGCCGATTTCAGAAAGCACAGCGCCTGATGTGTCATATTTAATGCCTAATACTTCAGGTCGATAATTGGCTAAAGCCTGCTTACAAAACGCTAGAGCCGCCTTTATTTTTTCGATACCTTCCGATATGTTTCTTTTATATTTTAGAGTGATTGAAAGATAGTAATGAACAGAATAAAAACTTCCGTTCTCAAATTGCACCATGTAACGGTTTGCAAATTTCTTGCTAAACCAATTATCAAATTGCATGTTTAAGTTCGCTTTTTCAAGCTTTTTAACCATGTGCGTTTTAAATTCAATGTTTGGTGCATTGATTTTTGCCATTTCATTAAAAATGCGCGTTAACGTATCAGATTGCTTTTCTAGCTCATCATCCAATACGGTCATAAATGGGCTACCGTCAAAACGTATAACCGCTAATAGCTTATCTTCTTTTAATGTAATCACCTGCTTTTCAACATGCTGGCGATAATCAGGGATAACTTCACTAAGGTCTAAATAGGTTTTTGAAGCTGCGTTGAAAGCGTTTGCGTTTTTCATTTTCGTTTTGAACTCCTAAATCCACTTTAACGATTCTCCCAAGCTTTAGCATATTGAGAAAACCTACTAATTTCATTTTAATAAGCTGAGGGGCTTTATTATTATTCTCACACGCCAATCGCATACCAAGAAAAGTTGCAATAGCTAGAATAATTAATAGAACAGCAATTACTGGTATGCCAATAATTAAAAAAAACATCGAAACAATAACGCTGCTCATCAATCCGAGAGCTAGAAACAATGGAATGCCGCCCATCATTGCGGTAAAACCTAAACCCCGATAAGTGTTATATGGTTTTTGTTTGCCTGAATCACTCATATTAGATTTCTCTTTTTTAAAGGTAAAAAGGCGGCCTTAGCCGCCTTTTTCGCCTAGCGAAACGGGCAATTAGGCGAACGTACTCCACGCCCAGTCACCTAGCACGAGTACGCCACCCGCTACCGCAACATAAACCACACCCATACCAACGTCAGCCCAAGAGCCTTTGTTCACAAGAGCCATAATGACCAAATAGATTAGATACAGAAAAACACCGATTCCAAGAATCGCATACGCCCAATCTTTAATTTCCGTCATTGACGTTTTAGCCTTCGCTAATCCTGCATAACTTGGCTCGACTAAAACAAAAAAGCCAAACGCCACTGCAAAAAATGCAGGCAGGCAGGCTTTCAGTTTTGCGCCGATATTCCAACCAGTCACGACCTTATAAACATTATTCATTTTTACAGCGTCCTTTTTAAATTAAATTCTTTTGAATTTCGTTATTGGTTTTTAAAATCATTAAAAACGTCCCAATTATCGCTATCTTTCTTTAGATTTTCAACTGCTTTCTGTTTCTTTTTAACTTCCTTTTTTTCAAGAGTTTGACCTACATCACCACTATTAAAATTAATAGCTGGCACAAGTTTTTCATTCGTTAAAGCGACTCGCTCAACGTATGAAGTATTTTTATATTGTTCTTCTTTAACAAAGCCTCTTTTAAAATTGTTTGAGTAATAGCATGAAAATGCTGCTTGCAATGCCGCTTGGTCTTTATGCCCTTCATTGCTTGCCCGTGAAAAACAGTCGCTTAAAATTTTATCGGCAGCTTTAATATTTGGACAGTATTCAAAAGCATCTTCAACCGTCATTTTTAGGCCATTAAAGTTTTTGTGATTAATTTGCCCAAGCCCTAAACTTACATTCACGCCCATATCAATCAAAGACTTAGCCATTAAAATAGCTTCCTCTTTACTTTTTGGCTGTTCAGCAATTGGCGGATCAGAACCGATTGCATACGGATTGCCGCTTGATTCGTGAACAATCAGTGTTTGCATAGTAGACGGCTCAACATTGGGCGCACATTCAGCGGCCAATGTTGCAATTAATGCTGCTTCTAAAATCATATATAAAACCTGTATTCCGCACCAAGCTAAGCGGCAAACCCGCTTGAACTTGGCACGGTCTTAATGAGAAACCCAATTACCACGGTCGTTATCTATCATCCAGTCAAAACTCGTTTCGCCTAGCGAAAAAGTTACTTGTCGAAAATTGGAGAGCCGTCTTCAGCTACTTTGAAAGTCAATTTGCACCCATCACGAAACCCAGTACAACCATAAAAGTCATAAGACGCACCCTTCGCGCTTTTCCCAGTGCACCGTACCAGCGGCTTAGAGCAGCCCGTACAGGCATAACCAGAGTCAACAGGTTTTTCACGCTCAACAGGCTTGCCATCTTTATTGTTCGCGCTGTAATTGCAGTCAGGGAAACCCGAACACGCAAAAAAATCATGCGCCCCTTTTTTAAAGCGGTGAATCAGTGGCTTGGTGCAATTCGGGCATTTATGCTCAGTTAAAACAGGCGCAGCTTTTTTAACGGGCTTGCCGTTTACGTTGTCAAGCGTACATTTACAGTCTTCTTTTGTGCAGCCCCAAAAATCATAGCCCCCCTTGCCTTTTTTAAGGCGGTGAACTAATGGTGATTCGCACTCAGGGCATGGGTACGTTACAACACTAGACTTTTGTTGTTTAAGTTTGCCAATTTCATCAAGCAAACTTTCATAAAAAGAGTGAACAACTTTTACATAATCCGCTTTACCAGCAGCCAATTTATCAAGTTCTAATTCCATATCAGACGTAAACTGATACTCAAGAAAATCAAATTCATCGACCAACCGCTTTAAAATACTTATACCTAAATCAGTGCATTTAAGCTGATTTTTTGGGTTAACGATAATATATTGACGTTCTTCAAGCGTTTTAAAAATAGTGTGCAGCGTAGCTGGCCGCCCAATCCCAAGGGTATCTAAGCGGCTTAAAATGCTAGCGAGTGTATAGGGTTTAGGCGGTTTGGTTTGTTTGCTTTGGCATTCGCCAGAAACAATATTAAAGCCTTTGGTCAAATCAGGTAATAATGCGCTTTCTTCTGTTTCGTCTTCTTCTTTATCTTCACCAACAATTGCTAAAAAGCCCTCTTCGATTAACTCACTGCCACTCGCATTAAATACAAGCGTATTATCAGCAAGCGTATAATTTAAAACTGCTTTACGCACTTTATAACGAGCAGGCAAAAGCTGGCTGGCAAGTGCATAAATGCGCACCAATTGATAAAGCTGCTTTTCTTCTGCCGTAGCGCCTGCAATTTCAACGCTAAAATCAGTTGGCGTAATAGCAGGGTGTCCTTCTTGTGCGCCTTCTTTACTTTTAAATATGCGTTGCTCAGGCATCACGCCTAAACTTGAATAATTTTGTTTAATAAAAAGATATGTTTCTTCGCTTAAATTCGGGTTATCGGTACGGTGATAAGTAATCAAGCCCGATTCATACAACGATTGTGCAATTTCCATTACACGACTTGGTTTTAATTTTAAAGTACGGCTGGCGACTTGCTGCATTAAGCTAGTCGTTAACGGGCTTGGCGGCTGTTTTAGCTTTTCGCTTTCATCAAAACTTGCCAGTTTTAAATTTTTTGAATCAGCAAACAATTTTGCCAGAGCTTCATCTGTAAAATAACCATTTTCATCATGAAACGGTTTGCTATCCAGTTTAGCTTTAAACGCTTTACCTTCACTTTCACCTGTTAAAACAACATCAAAATAATTATTAGCCTTAAAGTTCAAAATAGCGTAGTCACGGTCATATATTAAGCGCAATACGGGCGACTGCACACGCCCAGCCGACACGCCTTTAACGCCCATTAGCCGATATAATTCAGGGCTAACCAAAAAACCCACAAGGCGATCAAGCACACGCCTTGCGCGTTGTGCATCCACAAGTTTCCGATCAACTGCGCCAACTGGGGCATCCATAGCGCTCTTAACACCGCTTTGGGTAATTTCTTTAA
>Ga0265295_1002945_pt1 | contig 25723 bp, 25 predicted proteins | sample Munlansysbiofilm_FD_192503 | JGI IMG/M metagenome (GOLD analysis project Ga0265295, IMG submission 192503) | Leachate microbial communities from a municipal landfill in Southern Ontario, Canada - Methane capture system biofilm | ecosystem: Engineered > Solid waste > Landfill > Unclassified ... | reverse complement strand
CCTGCCGGGAAACTTCGGACCACTCAATTCTTGAGGGTTTCCCCACGGTTCAGGTTTTTCCCATACTGCCGACAGAAATGTTCTGGCGTCAAAGATAGCGATCACTCTGGAGGCATGCCATGCGGTCGATGTGCTCCAGGAAGCCTTTCGCCGCTATGGTACTCCGGAAATCGTGAACACGGATCAAGGCAGTCAGTTTACGGCGATCGAGTTTGTAACGGCTGTCAAGGACAGGGGCTGCAAGCTGAGTATGGATGGCCGAGGAGCCTGGCGTGACAACGTTTTCGTTGAGCGCCTTTGGAAGTCGGTGAAGTACGAACGGGCATATCTGCACGCCTACGATACGGTGAGCGATGCCCGGAAGTCGATCATGGAATACATGGATTGGTACAATCAAAAGCGGCCGCATTCACGATTGGGCAAGAAAACGCCTGAAGAGGCTTACGCCGAACGAATGTCGCCAGTGAGAGTGGCAGTGTAAGAAGAGCGGAGATTCCACTTAAGAAACGGGTAAACGTGTTCAAACAAACTGAGCCACTTCTGAACGAGTCCGGTTAATTAGATGGTTAGAAAATGATTTTTATTATCTTCCTAGGTCTTTATTATAGTCTCTTTACGAAGTCTTAGTGTTTTGAATAATAAAATTAAGAAATAAATTACTAAAAATAACATATATAATGGCCAAAAATGAAACCACCAAAATAAATGGTAACCACCTTTAGGTTCAAATTTAAATGGGATGGCACCTTCTATGTAAATTTCTATCATTTTCCCCTTAAGTTGTTTTTCAACATCTGAAATTGTGAATAACACCTCATTCTTAAATGATGTAAGAACCTTTATTTGGTGTTTCTCTGGTCTATGGAACAAATAAGGGTTACCATCTTCAACAAAAGGTATGGTGTAATGCGTAGTGCTTTTGGCACCAATCCCTGATACAGGTAAGGTTTCATATACTTCAGTTTGACCATTAAGAACCACTTTGGTCAATATCCGGGGAGATAATTCCTCACAAAGAAATTCCTTGCTATCTTTGCCATAGTCGCATCGTCCAAACTTCTTAGGATTATCACCCTTTGGTATCCAAATATGGAAATTAAAGGATGAGGGGAAAACTCTAAAAAGAGAGACATTTGCTTTTTGTCCCTCTAATAATTTTATGGGAATGACTTTGCCTGAAGACAATCTATAAACTGAAGTACCAGAAATAATAACAAGTGATAAAAATATCCATATACACCAGTTTGCAAATAACGATGGACTCATGATGTTTTCACCCGCGCTATCGCGTTTGGCTTCAATAACGCCAACGGCATTACGCCCTACGAACAAGACATAATCAGCCGGGTCGCTGTCGGTCGGATACTCACGGACGGCGACACCGGGACCCGCGCCCAGGTTGAGCTGTTTCATATCCTGGATGATCCACTGCTTGTTCCAGCTTCTGGTCAAAGGGAGGCATGGGGTCAGGTCTGCTTTTGACTTAAGTTAGACCCGCGTGACCCGTCGGTCAGGAAATAAATTCGTCATTTCGCTACAAGGAAAGTTGCGGAAACGGCAAGCATTTCCTTTGTCATACGTACTTGTGTTTACTTATGACTGCCGACCATGGGTTCATCAAATAACAAAAGCCACCCGTCGCCGGATGGCCTTGCGTTTTCAAGTCGAAAAAGAGGTCGCCGGAGTCGCATAACCCCCCAGCGGAACCCACAGCAGAAATAAGGGATTGCAGCGTTTAAACTGAAATCCCTTATCTTCTTTTGGCGGGGCCGATGGGACTCGAACCCTCGGCATCCGGCGTGACAGGGCGGATGTAGTATTCAATTATCAAGTATAACAATTTGTTTTTTTATTGATCTTGTCGATGATGATCTTTTCATATTATTCACCATTTTTATCCCTTGGGAAGCGAACGGAACACGTTGAACTATATTTCGCACGTATCGACATGCAGGAGATTCAAAAAGTGTTACAAAATGAAGATCCACTCGGCCTTATGTAGTTGGCTCTTTGCGAATAAGTTCCTCTTTTCGTTCAGGTAGAGCAACTGATAAAGAATAGTATTCTTTATCGTTGAATGAAAGCGCGGGGTTTTGTGTAATGTTGCGGCGCATTGATCCCGGTCTCAATCTCTCTTGTGAGGCTCGAGACCGGAATGAAGGGCCCGGCGTTGTTCGCAGACCCGGACTGACGAAGTCTCAGGTATGGGCAACTGCCGCTGCTGAGGCACTTTTTCCTAAAGCCTGGTCGGATAGACGGTGTTTCAAAGGATGCGTTGTGCGCGGTTTTCCGATATGCGAAGACATCGCACGGCGGTTGCCCCGTGCACAAACAGGAGGAAGGTATGCCGGAAGTTTCCGATGCGCCGTTGTCGACAACACTCGAGGATTATCTTGTCGCGATTTTCAATCTGGAGATGGCCAACGGGGTCGCCAGGGCGAGTGACGTGGCCTCGGCAAAGGGCGTTTCGCGATCGACAGTGACCAGTGCGCTAAAAGGACTGTCCGCACGAGGGTTAATTGTATATACTCCCTACAGCCACATTAGGCTGACTGCCCAGGGCCAACCTCTCGCCCGGGAGATCGCACATCGCAACATGATTCTGACCAGGTTTTTTCGCGATGTGCTAAAACTCGACCAGAATCTGGCCGACGCCACGGCCTGTCGCGTGGAGCACGCCGTGGATGCTCAAGTCATCAATAGACTGGGCAAGTTCATTCTTTATTTGGAGCGTAGCGATATTGAATTGGAGCACTGGTTGGAGAACTACACCCGGCTGATCAAAAGGGTTCCCCATCCAGGGCCGGATACGCATCCTTCCGAGTAGTTTTTTTATTTTCGATTGATGCGGAGGTGTTTTTTTGAGGGCGGGATGTGTCCGCTCGTTCAGCTTGGGCTACGAAGTTCATATTTGACGGGGACCAGCACCCGCAGTTCGTCGTTTAATTCCGCCCCTTCGATCTTATGCCCTGTCAGTCGCGTGAAGGTTTTTTCCGCGGCCTTGTCCAGAACGTGATGGGCGCTGGCCTGATCCAGGCTCCAGCCCGTGACGACACCGTTTCTGTCCACGTACACTTCCATGATCACCACTCCTTCATAACCGGCACGCTTGGCCGCTTTGGGATAGTCTCGATACCGTTCGATGAGTTTGGTCAGGGCGGCCAAAACCTGGTCCATGTCTGTGGACCGGGATGGTTGCGCTGTTTTGGGCGCGGTCGAATTCCGAGTGGTGGAAGCAGTCGGAACCGTGGCCGCAATGACCGGGCGGTCAATTTGTGTCATGACTTCGGCCGGAGTAATGATGGATGATGGTTCTGGATGGAACGGCGAAATTGGGTTGGCTCCGTTTTTTTTGGGGAGGGCCTGGGGGTGCTGGACCGGCGTGACCCGTTTTTTGGGCGAGGGCGGTTCGGACTTGGCGTGAACTATCGCTCGTGGCTCTGGCGTCGTGCCGGACGAAACTGGCTCGGGACTCACGGCCGGGATGTCCACGGGCGTTGGTACGGAATATTCCGGGGTTTCCAGAGTCTTGAATTCAAGAACCAAGGGCTGGGGTAGGGCCGTTGGCACGGATGTGGTCTGGGCGAGAGCAAGACCAAAGACCAGTCCGGCATTGAGCAGGAGCGTTGCAAAGGAGGCCGTGCGGCTGCTGACGATCCAGCGCGGGTCATGGCGCGGGTTGCGTGGTGATGGATACATTGGTTCTCCTGGCCAGTTTGGCCTGGTCCATGACCATGACAAAGGGTTCAAACGGTGCGCGTTCATCAACAAAAAGGGTTACGGACATGGCCTGGTTCGAGTTCAGCAGCTCGGCCAGGGTCACCCGGTCCAGTTCTGTGTTTTGGTGGAGAACCCGGCCCTCCGGATCGATGGTGAGGACCAGCGTCGCGTTTTTTTCCTGCACGGGCTCGGCTGAATCGGCCCTGGGCAGGACCACGTCGAGCACGGGCATGGAAAATGTTGTGGCCATGATGAAGAAGATGAGCAGCAGAAAGACCACGTCGATGATGGGCGTCAGATCCAGGGACGCGTCCGCGCTTTCGCTCAAAGGGTCATCCATGCCGAACAGATCGTTCATGACGCCATCCTTGCTGTCCCGCGCGGATCGGTCGCTTCAGCAGGCGCGGACGTTTCGTATCCGGGGCAGGAACCTCCGCAGAGTTCCAGGGCCCGATAGCTGTGTTCCACAGCCTCGATTTTGAAACCTCGGACCTTGAGATTGAGGTGGTAGTAAGCCACCAGGGTCGGGATGGCTACGCATAGCCCAAGAATGGTGGTCATGAGGGCCTCGCCGATGCCCCGGGCCAGCACTGCCGGGTCGGCGGCGGCCCTGGTCCGGCTCAATTCGCTGAAGACGTCGACCATGCCGAACATGGTTCCCAGAAGCCCCAGTAGGGGGGCCAGTATGGAGATAAGGCGCAGATAGGCCAAACCCTGGGTCACGGAGGCGAAGTTGCGGTGGAACATGTAGGCAACTTCAGCCCGGATGTCGTTGGAATGCTTGGCGTGGGTGTGCACGATGGCCGTGATGATGCCCACCAGAGGGTTGGCGTTGCTACGGCACAGGCACTGCAAGTACTCCTCGCCCCTGGTTTCGAGGTCGTGAAAACTGCATTTGAAATCCCGCCCCACCAGATAGAGATAGATGCCGTTGCGCAGGGCAAAGTACAGGGCAAAGCAGGACAGGATCATGAGGGCCGCGCCGGCCGGTCCGAGCAGCTCCAGTATCTCGTTCATGACAATCATCGATCGTCCTCCGACGGTTTCCGGGCGCTGAAAAGGGCTTCGTCCGCGCCGGCGCTGCACCGGCCCGTGTATTTATGGATCGTGACCCGCAGCAGTGGGCTTCGTTCCGCCTGGCTGGAATGGTGCTGTCCAGCCTTGGAATAGTCCGTGTCCATGACCATTCCCAGCAGGTTGAAGCCTCGCCGGATGGCATCGGGATCAGGGTCAAAACGGCCGACGCCGTGGCCGCTTACCCCGGCCCACCAGCTCAGACTGCGGTTGGTCAGAGTATATTTGAGCAGCACCTGGGGATTGGCTTGCAGGCTGCGCCACGTCCCGCCCCTGGGGTTGAGCATGAAGCAGGTGTCCTCGCCATCGTGGTAGGGGGTGGCCTCCACGGCATAGGGCCTGCCCTCCGGCGAGACGGTGCAGATGGTCGCCCATTTGCAACTGTCTACGAGCAGAGCCATTTCCTCGGCTGTCAGGACGCGCATGGGGCCTCCCGGACCGCGAGGCGGTCGAGCATGCAGTTGAAGGCAGCCTGGGCCGCAAGCAGATCAGCGTCGTCGGGATGCTTTTCGGCTTCCTGGATTCGGGCCAAGCGTTCGGGGGTCATGGGGTGGGCTTCGAAAGCCATTTTCTGCATGACCTCGATGATGCGAGGATCGATGCGCCCCTGGCAGAGGAACGAACCCAAGATCTCGTTGTCCTTGACCAGTTCCTCGGCTTTGCACAGGCAGTCTTTTGCGTGATCCGAGTTGGGCCAGGCGCCCAGGGTTCCGAAAAGGCCAATGGCTTTGTCGTGGATGGAGCGCATGTACTCCCGGGCCTCGGCATCGGGCGCGCCTTTGTCCACCCAGAAGCCCATGGCCACGAAATCGTATCCGGAAGGATCTGGGGCGTCCTGTACACAAAAGATGTCTGCGGGCTGGGGCAAAATGGCGTGGATGGCCCGTGCCACCTTCTCCGTGTTGCCGGTGCGGGATGAATAGACGATGATTATTTTCATGCTTCTTCCTCCTGAGTGCAGACCTCGTCGCGCAGGGCCATGAAGGCCTCGCGCACTTCGGCGACGATGTCCCGGCCCTGACGCCCTGCGTAGATGGCACACATGACCGCTCCGTCCTGATTGTAGAACTGTACGCTGTGGCTCTCCAGACCGAAGAAGGGCTTGGACAGAAAGCAGATGGACCCGAGGCGGGCGACCATGAAATGACCTCCCAGCGGGTGACCTTCAGTGTGCAGATTGAACATGCCGTGACCGTGGCTGCCCTTGGGCAGGGTTCCCTTGAATTCCAGGACCAGTCCGGGCGTGATGGCGATGAAGGTAATGGCCGACCAGGAGGTCATGGCCTCCCAGACGTGATCGAAAACCGATGCGGGCGCGAAGCCGCGCATGTCTTGCGGCAGGGCGCGGGCCACGGCCCCCTCGGGAGCGCCCAGACGTTCGGCCAGATCGCGCAGCATCAGGCGTGGCTCAGTGTCGATGGAGCGACGGACGTCCTCGATGAATTTCGGTGTCAAGAAACGGGTGAACATGTGCTCTCCAGGTTGTCGGTGGTGCCGCAGAGCGGCAGGTGAAGGGCGGCGTTGCAAGTCAGGGTCAGCAGCTCCAGATCGTGGCTGATGAGTAGGACCACGGTGCCCCGGTTCGCGGCGTCGCGGATGGCGCGGGCCACGAGGTTCATGTTGAGGCCGTCGAGACCGCTGGTGGGCTCGTCGAGAATGAGCACCTCGGGGTCCTTGGCCATGCCGCAGGCGATGACCAGACGCTGCTTCTCCCCGCCGGACAGGGATTGGGGATGGCGTTGGGCCAGGGCCGAGAGGTTGAACCTGTTCAGCAGCTCCGCGACGATCTCCCTGGATTCCGCTCCGTAGGGGGCCGCGGCCAGGGCCAGTTCGGCGCGGACGGTATGCATGTGCAGTTGGTGATCCGTGTTCTGCAGGACAATGCTGGACCTGCGCAGGATGTCGGCCGGAGTCATCTGCCGTTGCCGGAAAATCAGCTTGCCCGCCTGAATTTGATTCAGGCCGGTCAGCAGACGGGCCAGGGTTGTCTTGCCCGTGCCATTGGGGCCGAGAAGTCCTGTAACTCCTGCCGGCAGTGAAAAGGATGCGTCGCGGAAAAGCTCGGGTCCATCCTTGTGGGCAAAGCACAAGCCTTGTGCCTGCAGGGCGTCGCAGTCGTTGGCGGGACAGGTCAGGGTTGTCCGGGGATCTGGAACGCGATCGGAGCGTAGACCCCAGGCTTCCCGGAAGGCGGCGTCGCGGAGGAGGTCGAAATCACCCTGGGCGACGATGCACCCGTCGTTCATAACGACCACCCGGTCCACCACGCCATCCAGCCAGTAGAGGCGGTGATCGACCACGAGGATGGCCATGCCCGCGTCACGCAGCCTGCGCAGTTCGGCGGCAAGGGCGAGGGTGGCCTCGGGATCGAGATTGGCGCTGGGTTCGTCGAGGACTATGACGGCCGGATCCAGGGAAATGATGGCGGCCAGGGCGACCTTCTGCTTTTGTCCCTCGGACAGATCAAGGACGGATGCGCCCATGATCGAGTCCAGCCCGAAGGATGCCGCGCTGGACCGGACTCTGGTCAGGGTCTCGTCGGGGGATGTCCCTCGCCATTCGTGAGCGAAGGCCAATTCATCCTCCACGGTCAGTGCGAAGAACTGGCTCTCCGGGTCTTGGAACAAGGTGCCGACCGTGCGGGAGATGTCCTGCAGGGTCAGTGATACGGTGTCCTTGCCGGCCAGGGCGGTTCGGCCCTGGAGGCGGCCGCGGAAGAAGTGCGGGCAGAGCCCGTTGGCCAGGCGGATAAGGGTCGACTTGCCGCACCCGCTGGGGCCGGTGCAGAGCACGATTTCGCCCGCGCTGACGGACAGGGAGATGTCCCGTACCGCGGGAGTCCCGGCGTTGGGGTAGGTATAGGTCACGTTGTCGAAAACAAGCATCAGAACATTCCTCCCCGGGGTCCGCCCGTGAAGACCTGCAGAATCACGGCGGCGGCAATGCAGGCCAGCGCGGTGGCCGAAGCCATCCAATCTCTGGTTTCGAAGCGGGGGGGACGGAACGCCCTGACGCTTCCCAGGTTGCCCAGGCCCTTGAGCTCCGCCGCGATCCCCAGTTCGTCCGAGGCTCTCAGGGCCCTGAAGACCAAGGGCACGATGAGGAGTCGAGTCGCCAGCAGGGGATGGCTCAGCACGAATCTGGGCGTAATGGGGTAGCCGCGTGTTTTCAGGGCCTCGGAAACCTGCCGGACGTCGGACAAGAAAGACGGGATGAAGCGGATCATGACTGCGGCCGGGATGGCGATGCAGCGATGCAGGCGCAGCGCTTTCAGGGTGGTCAGCACAGTCTGTATCCGGGTGGACAGGGCCATGACCAGAATGACGTTGACCATGACCGCCGAGCGCAGAAACGGCACGAGCAGACGGCTCAGTTCCGTTGGAACGGGGTTTGGGTTTAGGGTCTGCATGAGATGCATAAACCCGAAGGCCACGGACCACATGACCGCGAGGAATGCGTGGCAAAGCAGCAGGGGTTTGGGGCGGTTCAGGGACAGGCCGTAGGCCAGGGAGGCTGCCAGCAGCAGCCCCAGGGACTGCGGGCTGTGAAGGATGATGACGCCCAGAGAAGCCGTGAGGGAGATGCTCATCTTGGCGCGGGCGTCGAGTCGGTACGCCAGGCCGTTACCCATTGTCCTATTCATGAACGATGCCTGCATGGCGCAACTCCTTGACGAAACGTGAACCTGCGGGGAGTCCAAGCAGGGCTCCAAGGTAGCCTATGGCCACGAAGACGGCGCTGATCCACAGCAGTTCCGGCTGCTCGCGCACGAAGATCCAGGAAATTCCAAGGGAGCAGGCCTTGAACAGCAGGTCGTAGCAGGCCACGCCGGCCAGGACGGTCCAGCCTCGTGAGTACCCGCCCAGGAGCACGATCAGCCCTTCGGCCGCCAGCCCGGCCAGGAGCATGGCCGGCAGCAGAAAGAAGCCGCCGCCCATGAGCAGCATGGACATGAGGATGCTGACGACATTGAAGAGAAGCAGGGTCCCCGGCTTTGGAACCTTGTACAGCAGGACCACGAGCAGGGAAGTGAAGAGCAGGTTTTTGAGCACCAGCGTGAGCGGATTCATGCCTCCGCCGATCAGTGCCACAAGAATGCTGGAAACCTTGATCAGGGCCGCGAAGACGCCGATGGCGACGAGCTCGCGGACCATCCAGTACGGTTCGGAAGATGCGGGTCGTGTGTGCATGCCGTTGTTCCCGTGAAGCGCGCACCGGCGTCGGAATATCCGGCGCCGGTGCGCGGCGTTAGAAGGTGAAGCCGACCTTGACCACCGCGTGAGCGCCTGGTTCCTCCAGGGAACTGGCCGCTGTGGTGTAGGAACGGTCCATGATGTTCAGCAGGTTGAGAGACACAAAGTGCTGGCTCTCGGCGCCGAATTTCGTGCCCAGAGAGAGGTTCACCGTCTGCCAGGATTCATAGGTTTGCGTCGATCCGTCGCTGAGTTCCTCGTACGCTTCGGTAGCCGCGCGCAGGTAGAGGTCCGCGAAGATGCCCAGCCCGTGTTCCGCGAAGTTCCGGTCGTAGCGCACGCCGGTGCGGCCGGAGAATTCAGGATTCCCCGTGTCCCACGTTTCGTAGGACCCTGAATCGTAGTGGCGTCTGAGCCAGGTGCAGCTGGCATAGGGTGTGAGTCCGGCCTCCCTGAACGTGTACGCGGCGGAGAATTCCGCGCCGTGGGTATCGGCCGTGTCCACGTTGGTGAACTCCCGGCCTCCGGTCACGACCTCGGTGGTGATGTAGTCCTTGGCCTTGGACAGGAAGACGGCCAGATCGAGGTTCAGGGCCCCGTCGTCGAAGCGGACGCCGGCCTCGTAGTTGTCGGAGGTTTCAGGTTCGAGGTCCGGGTTGGGGTAGGTCGGATCGGAGCTGCCGTGCACGGTGCCGATGTAGAGCTGCTGCAGGTTGGGGAAGCGGTAGCCCTGGGAGAAAAGGGTGCGCAGGGTGACGTTGTCCAGGCCGCCCCAGACCAGGCCGGCGCTGAAGACGGGGTGGGAGTCGGACCTGCTTTCGGTGTGCAGGGTCGGGTTGTTCGTGTCCGAGAGCTCCGTGCGGACCCATGTCTGACGGGCACCGAGGGTCAGCGTGAAGTCGGCGGGCAGAGTCCATTCGTCCTGCAGGTAGATGGCGTGGCTGGACGCCATGGCATCATAGTCGAAGCTGGATGTGGTCGTGGTCTGGCTGAAGGCGGGGCCGGGCGGGTCGATGGTCGTGGTCTGCTCGATATCCGTCACGGCGTCGAGATCGTCGATGTTTACATCGTAGCCGAGGATGACGTAGTGATCGGTATGGGGGAGCAGGTCGGCCTGCAGGGTGCCGCCCCAGCTCTCCTGCTCGTTGCGCGTCTCCTGGATCTGGTCGACGGTCAGCATGGAGGTCGGCTTGACGCCGATGATATTGATCAACTCCTTGGTCACGTCCTGCTGGAACAGATCGAGACGAACTCGTGACAGATAGGGCGTGATGTCACGTACTTCGGCGAATCCGCTGATTTTCCGGCGTTCCCACAGGGGCAGATCCAGGTCGAAATCGTAGAGAGTATCCCCGATGGTTCCTTCCGGGGTCATGGAGTTCACGTTGCTCCAGTATTCGTCGTAGGACAGGCCCAAAGAGGCCTTGCCCAGATCGTAGCCAAGAAAGACGCTGGTATCGCGGGAGAGGTAGGACGTGTCGCCAAGCTCCCCGTCGGGCGTGCTGCGGTCGCCCTGGTCGTTATAGACTCCGGAGGCGCGGTAGCTGAATCCGTTGTAGCCCCCGAAAACCGAAAGGTATTCGGTGAAGCCGTCGGTGGACGAATCGAAGGTCAGACTCGTCTCGACGCTGACCGGTTTGTCACCGCCCTTCTTGGTGATGATGTTGACCACTCCGCCGATGGCTTCGGAACCGTAGAGGATGGAGGCGGGTCCCTTGACGACCTCGATGCGCTCGATGCGGTTGGGGTCGATAAGGATGGCCGCTCCGTCCATGGACTTCTGTTCGGAAATCTTTTGTCCGTCGACGAGGATGAGCACCCGCGAACCGCTCTCGCCACGGATCTGGACGCGTTTGGCTCCTGGAACGGACTGGTCGAAGACCTCCACTCCCGGCACGTCCTGCAGGGCGTCGGCGATGGTGGCGGGGGGCGATTCCTTCAAATCCCTGGCCGTTACGACAGCCGCCGATGCGGGCACTTCGTGCAGTTCGTGCTCGGTGCGGGTGGCGGTGATGACCACCTCCTTGGCCCGGACCTGGGTCTGTTGAGCGAAAGTTGTCCCTGCCATGACTGTCATCGCGAGCAAGACCGTGGTAGCCAAGGTTGTTCCATAGCCGTATTTCAGTTTCTTTCCTGTATCCACGCTGTCAGTCCCTCCTGTAAGATCTGGTTGAAATATTTGATGAGTAGATGCGCCATGGTCACCTGCCAAAAGTGTCCGGCCACGGTCAGATCAAGCCAGTCGCCGTCGGCTTTCATGAGTCCCGCCCTGGTCCATTGCCCAGTGATGGGAGCGGCAAGTTCGGTCAGGGGCAGGCCGAAAACGTGATCAAGACGGGGCAGGTTGATGCGTCCGTGGTCAAAAGCCTGGGCCAGGGCCTTGGTCATGGCCGCGTGGGGCGGGGCGAGCATGAGGGCGGACACGGGCTTGACCCCCTGCTCGACCATGTTCGCCCAGCGGGCGTAGCCGCGTTCCAGAAAGTAGGAATTGCCATGCAGGACACCGCCGGCTCCCGGGCCGTAGGCCAGACAGTGCGCGAATCCCTTGACCATGTGGTTGTAGATGTTGCGCTCGCGATTGGTGCGGCCGTAATGACTGGAAGACAGCCGTCTCCAGCGCGCTTCTTCGAAGGTGCGGCATCCCTCGGCGTACATGCGCGCCTGAACGGCGATATCCGCGGGGCGGGGCATGTCGCCTTTTTCGATGGCCTGGTGAAGCGGGGTTCCGGCGAACGTGTTCAACTGATAGAGATCAATGCCGTCGAGTTCGAGGTCCAGGGCCGTGTCCAGGTCGCGGCGCCACATATCCATATCCTGTCTCGGAAAGCCGTAGATGAGGTCGATGACAACCGCCGCCTGTCCGTATGCCATGAGGCGACGCAGAGTGGGCAGGATATCCTCGCGGGCGGCTTTTCGGCCCATGGCGCGGCGCAGCGCGGTGTCGAAGGTCTGCACGCCGATGGAGAAGCGGTTCGCGCCCGCGTCCAGGCACGCCTCCATCTTTTCCGGACCGAAGTTGTGGATACGTCCCTCGACCGTGATTTCGCAGTCGTTGGCCAGGGGCAGCGCGTCGCGGACCGCACGGATCACCCGGCCCAGATCGACGGCTTCCAGGGCCGTTGGCGTGCCTCCTCCCAAATACACGCAATGCACCGGTCCAGAGCGAACCAGCCGTGTCCGGTTCCACATGTCCAGTTCGCGCTGGAGCGCGTCGGCGTACCGGGCGCTTTCCTTCCGTTCGTACCCTTTGGTGAAGAATCCGCAGTACAGGCAATGGGATTCGCAGAAGGGCACATGCACATAGGCGGCGGTATTGCCTACTCGCGGGACTTCAAGTGCCTGCTCAAGATGTTCGCCTATAAACTCTTCGGCTATGGGAGTACCTCCGAAACCGGCATGTACGGCCAGCTTGCGCGGGAAGGCTCCTCCCAGGACATCGCCGTCTTCACGAGCGAAGCAGGCACTGGCGAGGACGGCCGGATCATTGTGACTGCCGGACACATTCTGTCCGCTCCAAAGGGCGTCGATTTCCTTGTTGAATACGGTTTGGGATGATGGGCTTCGCATGTGTGAGTCCTTGTGCCGGTCACGTGTTATTAGTTAGAAGCATGGTATTTAGTTCGAATCATCAAACTTAGCGGGCATTGTCAAGATCAAAGTCCGGTTACGCACGGAAGATGTCACTTTCGGTTCTCTTTCCGCGTGTTCCAAAATCCTTTCAGACTAGAGACAGTCGAGGATTGACGGCAGGAACGTCTTGAAGATCTGTTTTTGGGCATGCAGGCATTGCCGCCCTGGAATATCCGCAGAACATTTGAAAATTGTGATGATTCTACTCAAAAAATATTTATAATGACTAACTCTGGAGGCCTGATTTTACCGGTCAAAGCCACGAAATGGCGGGAAAATGGTTTTTGATCGGGCGCTCACGTCTTTCCAGGTTTGGAATGCCGGGAAGCAAGGAACCGGAAGGTCGCGGCGTTGCGATGCTTCGGTGCCTTGTACCGCGAAGGACAATGCCTCGTCTCGCATCCACTGCCCGACGTCGTACGCCGCTCCAGCCTTGGTCATGGCGCAGCTCATCGGATAGAACGTGTTGGCGTTGCGCGGCACGGCCGCAGCAACGGAGGAAAGTGCTTCCGTGGCGGTCAGGGCCAGGAGCGGGGTGTTCGCCGGCCGCGTCCTCAACGGTCTGGGCCCCACGGCTGCGGGCAAAACTCTGGACCTTGCGGGAAAGCAGCAATTCTTCTTGGGAGTGGTGGTCGCTTTTCATTGCCACCTCCCTGTCTGGCCTGGGGTCAGTCCCGGCGCACGTGGTTTTGTTTCATGATTTCAAGGCACCTGTTCACATCCTCGGCCAATTCCTGAAAGGCGTCACCCTTGCGGAAGCGCACGGGCTGAGCGGGGAAGTTTCCTTGCGCGGCGTCTTGCAGCGTCCTTCGGATCTTGCAGACCGGGCCCGCGATGGAATGGGTGCGCGCAACGGTCCAGATGACGATGCCGGCCAGCATGCAGGCCGCGATGATTCCCGCCTTGGTCCAGAACAGGCTGTCTGTATCCGCCCACAGGCGGTCGTTCAGGAAATAAATGTAGAACCAGCTGGTGGCCATGGCGGTGACCAGCATGCAGACCAGGGCCATGAGCAGCATGTTTCCAGCCATGGTCAATTGGAATTTCTTGTCGATGAAGAACTGCCGTCGCAGGATGCGTTTGACGAGGCAGCGGCAGTTCGTGTCGCACGTCTGTTCAAGAGTGGAATTCATGGGGTGCTCCATTGCGCAACGGGTTCAGGGTCCCGTGATACGCAGGTCGTCAAGAGTGTTGGGAAGGCCGTCGGGTCCGGCGCTTGAGAGCATGAAACGCTTGCGATCCTCGCTTGAGGTATAGATCAACAGAGTGTTCCAATGATCGTACCCTAGCTTGTCGGTTGGGCTTTCCTTGAAATTGGCCCGCATCCAGCTCATGAAGTCGTCCTGCTGCGGATAGCGGCCCGTCTTCATGAGCTGGTAGTCGAGCATGGTGCCGATGCTGCGCAGGTCGGCGGCGGTGGCCAGATGGCGGGCGCTTTCCACGGTTTCGTCGTAGAATCTGGTGAATTCGTCGGCATTTCCGCCGATGACGCCAATGGCAAGGCCCGCCACGAGGAGCCGCCTGATGATATCAACCATGGGTGGGCCTCATCAAGTTATGGGTGTTTACGCATTGCTCGTTGCCTGCGCCTGACGGGCGGCCCTGGCCGCGGCCTTGCGTTCCTCCCGTTTCACATGCCACAAGGCCACCGGCGACAGGCAGGACAGCACGCCGAGGATGATGGCGATGCGTTTCCAGCTTGTTTCCCAATAGTATCTGGTCTTGGTCACATAGGTATAGATATCCAGCGGTTCGCCGCCGTCTTTGGGCTGGTGCCGCCAGATTCCTCCGGACCCGCGCTGGATGCTCATGCTGTCCTCAAAGGATTTGTTGCCCTTTTTGTCCAGGGTGATGAAGCGGACCACGGCCGTGTCGCCTTCCTGTTCCACGGCGATGAAGTCCTTGACCACGAAGCGGTTCTCGGTCCCTGGGGTATGGTCGCTGTATAGCTGGCGATGCACGTAGGACTCGATGAAATAGGCCACGTCATCGACGGCGGGCCGGCTTTCCTTGAGTTCAATCCTGACCCGGTCCGCCGTGCTGTGCGCAAGGGCCTGTCCTGCGGTCAGGATCACGGTCCACGCGACTATCCACAAAAACATGTTTGTCTTAACCGTGCTTGTGACCATGGCCGTCCTCCGGATTCAAAAAAAGCTGCAGTTTGTGCTCGTCGACCTTGAGCTTGTGTTCACTTTTGAGCTGCGTATAGACCTGCTCCCAGGCATCGCGGTATTTGGAATAGAGCAGGTCGTTGCGGACATAGGCCTTCTTTTCCTCGTAGCCAGGGGCGTCGAAGGAGGTCTTGTCCGTGACCTGAAACAGGTACCAGTCATTCTTGATGCGCACGGGCTCGGAAATTGCGTTGATCTCCAGATTTTCGATGGCCGCGCGCCAGTCCGGGCGGTAGCTGGTGATGGCCCGTTTGCCTGCGTATCCTCCGTCCTTGCGGGTGGAGTTGTGGGTTGAGAACTCCTGGGCGGCTGCCTCGAAGCTCTCCTCACCGGTCAGGATGCGTTGCCGCGCCGCATTGAGCACGCTTACGTCGGGATTTTCGATGACACGCACGCCGTATTGGGTCGGTGGGATGTAGCTGGCGATGTTGGCGTCGAAATAGGCCCGCACGTCCTCTTCGGTCAGGGAATCGCGGTCGATCTGGGGCACGAGGTGGTCCTGCATGACCTTCAGGAACAGATCGGACATGAATTCATGAATCTCGGCCCGGATGCGCGGATCCTGATGCAGCTTCTCCTTCAGGGCCTTGGCGATGATCATCTCCATGTTCACTGCGTGTTCGTAGACGAACTCCGGAGTGATCTTGTCGGGGTCCTTGTTGAACCGGGAACTCTTCTTCATGATGGCCTGATGCGCCTTGAGATCCTCCAGGGTCAGGCTGCCGCCGTCAAAGGTGACCACGGCGTTGTCGTTCTTGGCCTGGTCGCAGCCTGCCAGGAAAAGCAGGCACATTATCACGAGCGCTAGATTCTTCATGTTTCTCTCCGTTATGGTTGCGGGAATCGTCCCCGTTAATTTGCGCTGTACATGGCCAGCATTCCGGCCACGAGTCCCCAGGCCACGTAGCCGACCACCCCGCCCAGGACGATGATGAGCATGGGCTCGATCATGGCCGTCATGCGCGAGATCTTGTCCTGCAGGATCTTCTCGTGCAGTTGCCCCACGGTGTGCATGGCCTGGTCCATGAGTCCCGAGTGCTCGCCGATCTTGACCATGGCCTTGACCATGGGCGTGAAAAAACGGTCGGTCGCGAAGGCCGAGGACAGGGTTTCCCCGGCCACGACCCGGTTGTTCATGTGTTCGATCTGCGCCCGCGCCGCTTCGTTGGTCACTGTTTCGGACGCGGCCCGCAGGGCGTCGACCAGGGTGATGCCGCTCTCCAGCAGGGCGGCCAGGGTCTTGGAGAACTGCACGATGACCCCGAAGCGAAAAATGGGGCCCAGGACCGGGATGTGGATCTTGTATCTGTCATAGAGCAGCCGCGAGGCGGGGATGCTCAGCATGAGCGCGAAGCCCAGGGCGGCCAGGGCCGCCGAGACGATTATGGCCATGGCGTTCTTGGTCAGGAAGTCGGCCGTGTCGAGCAGGAACTGAGTGTTGGCGGGCAGCTTGGCTCCGCCGAGCAGGATGGCGAACTTGGGGATGACGAAGACCACCAGAAACACGACCACGACCACGGACACGACGACTACAACCGCCGGATAGATCATGCTGATGATCATCTTGGAGCGCAGGGCCGCCCTGGCTTCCAGATATTCGGAGATGCGCTCCAGGACCACGTCCAGAATGCCGCCCAGCTCCCCGGCCCGGATCATGTTCACGGCCACGAGGGGGAAGACTCGGGGGTGATCGGCCATGGCCGCGCTCAAGGGCTCGCCGCCCTCGATTTTCCTGCGAACCTGTTCCAGGACACGCTTGAGTTTGCGGTTGTCGCTCTGTTCGTGGAGTATTTCGATGGATTCGGTCACCGTCACCTGGGAGGCCATCAGTGCCGAAAACATGCGGAAGAAGAGGACGATGTCCTTGGTGCCCACCCGGCCGAACATGGTCAGGGCGTCGCCGGCGCTGGGTGACCCTCCAGGACTGGTCTCGGCCACGTCGGTGACCATGATCCCCTGGGCGCGCAGACGTTCAGCCGCAGCTCCCATGTCCGGGGCCTGCACGACCCCCCGGGTCTTGTCGCCCTTGGCGCTGAATCCGCTGTATTTAAATTGTGGCATGATCCTTTTCCTATTCGATGGTCACGCGCATGATTTCTTCGGGAGTGGTCAGGCCGGCGCGAAGCTTGGCAATGCCATCCTCGCGCAGGGTGCGGAAGCCTTTGCGCTCGATGGCCGCGTCGCGCAGAGTCTCGGGCGTGGCCGCGGCCATGATGTGATCCTTCAGACTTGTGTCCACCTCCAGCAGTTCGTAGATGCCCATGCGGCCCCGGTAGCCGAGGTGGCAATGCGCGCAGCCCGAGCCGCGCCGGATGGAAAAGGGTTCTCCGTCCAGGCCGAGCATGCGCATCTCGGCCGTAGTGATCATGACCTCCTCCCCGCATTCCTTGCAGACCTTGCGCACCAGGCGTTGGGCCAGCACGGCCCGCACCGAGGCCGCCACCAGAAAGGGCTCGGCGCCCATGTCCATCATGCGGCTGAAGGCGCTGGGCGCGTCGTTGGTGTGCAGGGTCGAGAGGACCAGGTGACCCGTCACGGCGGCGCGCAGGGCGATGCGCAGGGTTTCGCTGTCGCGGATCTCGCCGACCATGATGATGTCCGGGTCCTGGCGCAGGATGGCGCGCAGGGCGTCGGCAAAGGACAGCTTTTCCCCGGCGTCGACCTGGGTCTGGTTGACTCCGCGCACGGTCAACTCCACGGGGTCCTCGATGGTGGTGATGTTGGTGGTTTCCGAGCGCAGCAGCTGCAGGGAGCCGTACAGGGTGGTGGACTTGCCGGAGCCCGTGGGGCCGGTGACCAGCACTATGCCGTAGGGCGTGCGCAGAAGCTTTTTGAATAGGTCGAGCATCTCGGGTTCCATGCCCAGCCCATCCAGGTCGATGATTTCGTCGTGGGGCGGGAGCAGGCGCAGCACCCCCTTCTCCCCGTTGACCACGGGCAGGATGTTGGCGCGCACGTTGACCCCGTCGATGGTCAGGTCGAGACTCTGGGGGCTGAAGGCGAAGGATCCGTCCTGGGGCTTGCGCCGCTCGGCGATGTCCATGCCGCCCATGACCTTGATGCGCGAAATGAGTCTGTTGGCCAGATCATAGGGAAGTTCCTCGGTTTTGAGCAGCATTCCGTCCACGCGGAAGCGCACGATCAGGGTGTCCCTCTCCGGCTCCACATGGATGTCCGAGGCGCCCATGTTGATGGCCCGGACCATGAGCTTTTCCAGCATTTCGATGACAAAACCCGAGTCGTCGATCTCCAGCCTGGTGCTCAGCTTGATGGTGGTGTCGAAGTCGCGGCTGAAGAACATGTTCTGCATCTTGCGCAGCCGATTGGGAGAGGTCAGCACCAGCCGGATCTGGCGCTTGGCCAGGCGTGAGATGGTCTGCAGCATGGCCTGGGGCAGAGGGCCGCTGCAGGCCAGCAGCAGTTCACCGCCTGGGCCGGAGCCTACGGGCAGCACGCCCGCCTTGAGGGAGAGCTGCTTGGGAATGGCCAGGGTCACGCCCTTTTCGATGGTGTCCACGGAGCTCTTGAACAGAGGAATGCCCAGGAACTCGCCCAGATATTCGGTCAGCTGGTCGTCACTGAGGAGCCCTTCGCGCACGGCGATGGTGCCGATCTTTTCCCTGACCATGCGTTGTGCCGCGAGGAGGCGGGTCAGGTCCTCTCGCCGTATTGCTCCCTTTTCAATCAGAAATTCGCCGAAGCGTTCGAGTCGGGTCATCTCGAAAAAACCCTCTTGTACTCGGGAGCCTTCATGGGTTCGGGGCCGGCGGCCAGACGGCGGGCCGAGAGGCGCTGGCGGAGCAGGTTTTCGTTGCGGGCAGCGGACAGTCCGGTCTCCAGGCCGATCTTGCCCTCGGTTATGAGCCGGATCAGGCACTGCTCCATGGTCTGCATGCCGAGCTGCATGCCCGTCTCGATGGAGGAGTAGATCATGTCGTCCTTGCCCTGACGGATGAGGTTGGAAATGCCGGGAGTGGAGACCATGATCTCCACGGCCGGGATGCGTCCCGTGCCCGAGGCGTTGGGCAGCAGACGCTGCGAGATCACGGCTTTGAGCGTCGAGGAGAGCTGCTGGCGGATCTGGGCCTGTTCGCCGGCCGGAAACGCGCCCACCAGACGGTTGATGGTCGAGACGCAGTCGCGGGAGTGCAGGGTGGAGAAAACCAGGTGCCCGGTCTCGGCGGCCATGATGGCCGTGCGCATGGTCTCCAGGTCTCGCATTTCGCCCACCAGCAGGACGTCCGGGTCGGCGCGCAGAGCGTCGCGCAGCGCGTCGGCGAAGGTCGGCACGTCGGAGTGCAGCTCGCGCTGGTGGATGATGCTCAGGTTGTTCTGGTAGACGTACTCGATGGGGTCCTCGATGGTGATGATGTTGCGCCGGGAGGTGGCGTTGATGTCATCAAGGACTGTGGCCAGCGTGGTGGACTTGCCCGAGCCGGTCACGCCTGTGACCAGGATCAATCCGTCGCGCAGTCTCGTCAGTTCGGCGATGGCGTCGGGCAGGCCGAGGCTCTCGAAGGACGGGATTCCCGCATGCAGGAGGCGGGCGGCCACGCTCATGGCGCCGCGCTGGTAGTACACGGCGATTCGGAAGCGTCCTTCGCTGGCGCTGACCGCGAAATCCACGGAGCGTTTGTCTTTCAATACCTGGGCGTGCCGGGCGGTGAGCATCTGGCCTACCAGGGTCTCGATGTCCGCCGGACTGTACGGATCGCAGCCGGCCCGCTGCAGTTCCCCCTTGATGCGGAAGATGGGCGGCATGTTGGCTGTGATGTGCAGATCCGAGGCCTTGCGGCGCACTGTTTCGCGGAACAGCGCTGTCATGTCGCAGGGTCTCTGCTCGGTCACGGGAGGGATGGGGCACAGGCTCATGGCTGGCTTGCCTCGCCGGTTTCGGATTCGAGGATGTTCTCCTTGCCCTGGGTGCTCTGCTCGTGGGAGCTCTTGCGACGCATGAATTCCCTGGACACGGCCTCGGCCTGGGCCGGGTGCATGATGACGTGTGGAGTGAGCAGGATCACGGTCTCGGTCTTCTTCTTGGTATTCTTGATTTCGCTGAAGAGGAGCCCAAGGCCCGGAATGTCCCCCAGGCCCGGGACTTTGTTGGTGTTATAGTCCAAAGATTCGCGGATGATGCCGCCGATGGCGATGGTCTGTCCGGACTTGGCCGAGAGGATGGATTTGAGTTCGCTCTTGCTCTTGCCGTCCAGGGGGAAATCAAGGACTTCCCCGGTCTTTTCGTTGACCACCTGAATGGTGCTGTAGTTGAGGATGGCCGTGGATATCTCGGCCTCGAACTCCATGGTCACGGTGCTGTCGGCGTTGATGAAGGTGGTCATCTCCACGTCCGTGCCCAGCTCTTCGCGGATGATGTTGACCTGGAAGGTGGTGATGGTGTCGCCCTGGTCGCCCACGGCCACTGTCTTGGTGGTCACGTCGTCGCGCAGGGGCGTCTCCTCGCCCACGAAGAATTCGACCTTGCTGTTGTTGGCCGTCATCAGGAAGGGTGTGGAGATGACTTCGGCCCGGCCTGCGTTTTCATAGAAGGCCACGCGGGCGGCCAGTTTTTCGGAGTCGAAGACGAAATTCAATGTACTGGACGAAAGGCTGGTGCTGCCGCCCAGGCCCAAGGTCGAGGTGTAGTCGCCGGTGATGCCCGCGGCGGAGGCCACGGCCCAGTCCACGTCGAAAAAGCTCTCGAACCCGTCGCCCAGCGTCAGTTGCAGGATCTTGATCTCAAGCAATACCTGACTTGTGGGCGTGTCCAACGCTTCGATGATGCGCCCCATCTCGTTTAAAAGCCCTCCGTCCAGGGAGCGGGCCACGATGCAGTTGTTGCGTTTGAAGACGGTCAGGATGGCCATGGTCGGCTTGCCGCCACCCGCTCCGCTTCCTCCCATCCTGGCTCCGGTGGTGGCCGGTTCGAGCAGGGGCACATCCTGAGCGTCGCCCTTGCCGGAGTCGATGGACAGAACCGGGGCGTTGTCGCTGCCCTGGCTTATCTCGGCTGCTTTTTCCGGGTCGATATGGCCGTAGATCTTCTCGTCGTCGATGACCGCCAGGTGTACTTCCTCGCCCATGGAGGCCTTGATCAGCTTGGCCATGTCCGCCGCGTTGGTGTAGCGCACGTAGAAGGCCCGGGTCTGGTCGCTCTGCCGGGCCTGGATATCCTGCACGTACTCCTCACGGGTCATGAGGGTGATGATGCCCTGGCCTTCGCGGTACCACAAATTGTTCAGGCGACAGATGGCGTTCAGGGCCTCGCGCAGGCTGATGTTTTGCAGGAAGATGTTGACGGGGCTTGCGGCCACGGTGTTGGTGGCCACTACGTTGTAGCCGCAGATGTCGGTCAGCAGTTCGGCGATAGCCCGCACGTGCACGTCGCGCAGCATGAGGGAGCCAATGCGGGCGTCCATGCCCCCGTCCAGGAGGGGCGAAGCCTGCGCCGCCATGGTGCGTAGCGTCGTCTCCACGTCCTCAACGGGTTCGCCCTTGATGACGCGCACGATGGGTTCGGAATCTTCCAACAGGGGCAGGGACTCGGCGGCGAGGAAACCCTTGCCTCTGGCAGTCTCGAAAGTGGGGCCGCCCGTGGGGGCGATTTTTTCCTTCATTCCGGCGCATCCGCTCAGAAGCAGCATTGCCGCGCATAGAATCGCAAGTCGCACGGTGCGCTTCATAGCAGGAAGACCTCGTAGGTGAAGGTGTCGGGATCTTTCCCTTTTTTGGAGTGTTTTGGCCCGGCCTCGAAGCTCACGCTGCGAGGGTTGACCTCCATGATCTTGAACTCGTGGGGCAGACCCTGGAAGTTTACGGCGATGGTGTCCCCGCCCTTGAAAACGGCCAGTTCGTCGTAGCCGTTTATCCGGACGATGACCCGCTCGACCTTGCCCGCCATGACGATGCCCATGACCACCACTTGCTGGATGGCCTGGGCGTACTGGTAGGGATTGGTGATGGCCTCCGTCTGCTTGAAGGGGTCGCGCGGTGGGAGGCTCTCAGCCCTGGCCGGAGCGGAATGGAGCAGAAGGGCCAGGAGCAGCGCCGCGATTATCTTGTGCATCTTTAACCTCTGTATTTTCAGATCATCAGATTGAAGGTGATATTCAGGGATGAACCGTCCCCGGACTGCAGGAGCACGCCGTCGATCCTGATGGCGTCGGGCATGTTCCGTAGCGACTCCAGCAGGTGCAGAAAACCGTGGAAGGAGCCGGACAGGTTGAGCTGGAAGAGATTCCACTCCAGTTGCAGCAGGGTGTCCATGTTGCGCCCTCCCGGGGTCAGGGACACGACTTGTAATCCGCTTGCCGCCACATGCTCGTTGACCTGACGCAACATGTGGGTGACCTCCCTGGGCGCTCCGGTGTGCATCAGGGTGCCCTGGAGTTTCAGGTTCACTTCCTCCAGGTCCTTTTTGGCGGCTTCCAGTTCATGCTTGACCTGGATCAGGGGCGGAACCTGCCTCAGTCCGTTGACCTCGCCGACGACCTTGTTCAGTGCCGCCACGGTCTTCTTGAACTCCTTTTCCTGGGGTTCGTAGACCTTCTTCATGTAGAAGAAGGTGCAGGCGATGATGATGGCGGCCATGATCCCGTATTTTTCGAACTGAGACAGTTTCTTCATACTCACGGCATTCACCCCTTGATGTTGACGGTCATCTCGAATTCCAGCTGCCCGTTCCCGGCCGTGATCTTGTCGATCACGGCCGAGTCGCACCAGCCCCGCTCCTGCAATCTGGTGGCGTAGGCCCCTAGCGCCTCCAGATCAAAAGCACTGCCCGTGAGCTTGAAGGCGCTTTTTTCCGCTTGGGAAAAGGATTTGAGGACAATGAGTTCGGGCATGTCCTGCCCCATGTCCCGAAAGAAATCGATGAACCTGTTCATTTCCTGGTCGGCCTGGGTTTCCATGTAGTGCAGCCTTTTTTTGGCTTGCTCCACCTCCTTGCCCAGCTTGTCCTTCTCGGCGAGGAGCCCTTCGTAGGTGGCTATCTCGGCCTTTCTCTTTTTGAGGTCGCCTTCGTAGGTGGCGATCTGCGCCTTGTAGTCCTGCTCCTGGTATCTCATGAAGGCGTTGTGTCCGGTCAGGCTCAGGACCAAAATGCCCGTGATGGCCACGGGCACGAGGTAGGCGCTCTGCCGGATGCGCACGGACAGGGGCACGCTGTCGTCGATACCGGCCTGTCGCGCGCCGGCGCCGTGCAACTCGCGCAAGGCCGCGCCGACCACGGTGCCGTACACGGCGTGGGCGGGGTCGCCCTTGGCGTCGGCCAGTCCTGCCGCGCGCGGCAGGTCCAAGGGCACGGCGCCATTGGGGCAGAACTCGGATATGAAGTCGACGATGTCCCTGTCCGTGGCTCCCAGACCCGAAAGAATCAGGGGTTCGGGCGCGGGCACTTGCCGCACCGTGAAGCGCATGGTGTCGACCAGATCCTGGGACACGAGCTCGCCAGAAACATGGGCGGCGATGGATTCCTGGCTGAGGCTCAGCGTGTTGATCTGCTGGGGGATGCCGCCGCTCAAGACCGCGAAATTCGAGTAGTCCTGTCCCACCTCCAGCACGGCCCGAGGGGTGTCGCGGCCGTCCATGTGCAGGACGAAGTAGAAGGAAGCTTCCGGCGGGTAGATGCGCGTCAGTCTGAAGCCTGCCACCTTGAAGCGCTCTCTTACGGCCCGGTATACGTTGCGTTCGATGGCGGCCACGTTGACCGTGGTCTGGTCGTCGTCCTCGTAGACGATTTCGCCGGGTTTGGCCTTGAGTTCGGGCTTGCGTTCCACGGCGATGAGAGCCGTGACGCCGTTTATGCCCGTGTACGGCTCCACCTCCCATTTGACGGCCTCGCGCAAGTGGTGGGCTTTCATGCCTTTGATCTTGGTCCGGTCCATGAGCAGCTCGAAGGCACGAGCCAGGGGCGAGACGAGAATGGCCGCGCCCCCGCTCACGCCCAGGCGTTCAGCCAAGGCCTTGAGGCTGGCCACGTCGGGCAGGTCTTCCCGGGTGTCGGGGCGCTTCAGGGTGGCGTAGTCCGCGACCTCGAAGCTCCGGCCCCGGCCGCGCACAACGGCGGCGCGGATATCGTCCCCGGCCATCTCCACGGCCAGGATGCGCCTGCCGGGCGAGGGAAGACGAAACCCGCCTCTGCTTGATCCTTTCTTGGAGGAACCCGCCCGCCACGGGCGCGGCATCGTGGGAAAACGCATCAGTTCATATCCTTAAGGCAAGAGGCCAAAGTCGTCGGTGTCCACGGTCAGGGCCGCTTTCAGTCCACTGCCGGGAGCGGCCGTGACGGGGAAGAGCAGAATAGTGCCGTTTTCGCTCGCCTCGGGTTCGTCATCCCCGTCGGTGTCGTTCCAGAAGATCAGGTAACGGCCGCCCGTGGTGGCGGCGGTGGCCGAAAAATCGGAGTAGGAGAAGACAGGCGGGCTGGTGGCATTGCCTGCGGCCCAGTCGCCAGCGGCGGCAGCTTCAAGGATGTCCTCACCGGCCACGGGAGCCTGGGCGGAGGCGAAAAAGCGGGCTTTGGTCGAAGGCTGGGCATTGAGGACCGTGAAGCGTTGCAGTTCGAAAAAGCCTTGCCGCCACTGCGCGGCGCTCACGATGAGGTGACGGTTGTCCTTGTTGTCGTCGAGCAAGGCATCGTAGTCATCCACGTCAAAGGTTTCCGTGGGAACCGTGGGATCGGTGCCATTGTTGCTGCCGAAGTCGAACAGCCCGTCGAAACCGCGTGACAGGACCAGCATGGCGTCGTTGGCGTCATCCTTGAAAAAGAGGAATTCCCGGCCCCAGACATCGCGCAGGACGTTGTCGGGCCCTGCCTCGTGGGGGGGGGCGATATAGGGGTGTCGCCAGCCAAGGCCAAAGCGGGTGGCGTTCAGGTTATCGTCGTCCAGGCCCGGTTTGTCGGTCCACAGGCCGCGTGGCTGACCCGTGGTGTAGGGAGTGTCCGAGTCATCGGCGTTGTTCCAGAAATCGTCGCTGGGATCGGTTGCCGTGGCGTTGTGATCCCGGCGGTACAGGTCCGGCCAGGCGGCCATATCGCCGGTGTAGCCGGTGTTGAGTCCCAGCGGGGCATCGCCGACCAGGGCGCGGCGGATGCGGTCCAGCAGCTCTTCGGTCGTGGCGGTCATGAGAGCGTCCTCGGCGTCAAAGATCCCCTGCCAGTCGCGGGAGGACAGTTTCATGACGATGTTGTCGCGGTTCTTGGGGTGGTCCGGGTCGTAGGCCAGGGCCATGGTGTCGAGGGCGTTCACGGTCCAGTGAACGGACGAGCATTCGCCTTTGGTCGGGTAGAAACCCTCTCTGTCCGGGCCTTCGGACAAAATCCAGAAAAGGGTGTGCCCGGGGCTGTCCGGATCGGCGGTGATGAAGAAGCGCAAGGCCCGGTCCCAGCCGTCGGCCAGACGGTCGGCCGTCTGCAAGAGACGGAACGATTCCTTGTCATCATAAAATTCTCCCGGTTCACCGTCCGTGGGCGTATAGTCACCGTCTTCCCAGGTGGCGTTGGTTGTTTTCCAGTACGGTTGAAGATTGTCGTACATTTCGTCATCCGTGGCCCAGTGGTCGGAGTCGGCGGGTTTGCCCTCCTGGGGCGGGGTCAGGTAGGGGCCTTTCCAGCTGTCGCCGAGCACTTCGCCCGGGGCCTCGTGGCTGCCGATATCGAAGGGCAGGTCCTCCACGTAGCGGGTCCACAATCCACGCGGCTGACCTTCATTTTCTGTCTCCATGCCGCCGATGTGGTCGTTGTCCTCGTCGGTGTCGTCAAAGAGTTTGCGGAAAGGGCGGTTCCAGTTCCAACGTTGACCTTCGAACCGGCCGGAGGGGCGGTAAAAGACCAGGTCCGGGTCCATCTCGTAGCCCGGCCCTTGTCCGACTTTTTTTCCGGTCAAGGTGGCAGGCGTGGACCAATCGATGCCCGAAACGCTGGACTTGATTTCGGCC
>Ga0265295_1002944_pt1 | contig 25723 bp, 20 predicted proteins | sample Munlansysbiofilm_FD_192503 | JGI IMG/M metagenome (GOLD analysis project Ga0265295, IMG submission 192503) | Leachate microbial communities from a municipal landfill in Southern Ontario, Canada - Methane capture system biofilm | ecosystem: Engineered > Solid waste > Landfill > Unclassified ... | reverse complement strand
CCGGGCCAGCAACGCCTACCTGTTCGCCATCCGCACCCTGGCCCTGCTCCTGCGCGCCCTGGTCTACGCCGGGGTGGCCCTGCTCATGGCCTGGCGGGAGACGCTCATCGCCCTCGCTGCCGGTGCCATCATCCTCACCCTGCTGCGCCGCCTGGTCACCCGGGCGAAACGGGCCGGCCAGCGCCAGACCACCCTGCTCGACAGTCTGCTCGCCCTGCTCACCGACACGCTGCAGTCCATCAAGCCGCTCAAGGCCATGGCCCGCGAGCACGCCGCCGAACTGGTGCTGCGAGACGAGACCACCCGGCTGAACCGCGCCCTGCAGAAGGAGGTGTTCAGCAAGGAGGCCCTCAAGGCTCTGCAGGAGCCTCTGATCACCCTGTTTTTCGCCTTCGGCCTGTACGCTGCGATGAGCTGGTGGCAGATCCCCCTGGCCACGATCATCACCATGGCCTTCATCCTCGTCAAAATCCTCAAAACCCTGCAGAACGCGCAGAAAGAACACCAGTCCATGGTCATCGCCGAGAGCGCCTACTGGTCGCTGCAGGCCAAGATCGAGGAAACCCAACGGGAACGGGAGGAGTGTGCCGGCGGGATCGCCCCGCGGTTTGCGGAGGCGGTGCGGCTCGAGGGGGTCAGTTTTGCCTATGCGGAGCGGTGCATCCTCGACCGGGTGTCGCTGAACGTGCCCCGGGGCTCGCTGACCGCCATCATCGGGCCGTCCGGGGCAGGCAAGACCACCATCGTCGATCTGATCATCTGCCTGCTCGCGCCGCAGAGTGGCCGGGTGCTCATCGACGACACGGACCTGGCCCGGGTGGACGTGCGCGCCTGGCGCAGCCTGATCGGCTACGTGCCGCAGGAGACCCTGCTGCTGCACGCCAGCGTGCGCCTGAACGTCACCCTGGGCGAGGCCCGCTTCAGCGACGAGGACGTGGTCGAGGCCCTGCGTGCGGCCGGGGCCTGGGCCTTCGTTGCGGCCCTGCCCGAGGGAATGGACACGGTGGTCGGTGAGCGCGGCACCCGCCTGTCCGGCGGCCAGCGGCAGCGCATCACCATTGCCCGCGCCCTGGTGCACAAGCCGCAGCTGCTCATCCTCGACGAGGCCACCAGCGCCCTCGACCCGGCCAGCGAGGCCGCCATCTGCGCGACCCTGCAGCAGCTGCGCTCCTCGCTGACCATCCTCGCCATCAGCCACCAGACCGCCATCCTCGAGGCGGCCGACCGGGCCTACCGGCTCGCGGACGGCTCCGTCCAGCCGATCACTCCGACCACCGTGAAGACCGCCTCCTGAACCGGACCGGCGTCTCCGGCCACTCTTTACAGGGTGAACTGCTCGCCCAGGTAGATCTCGCGCGCCTTTGGGCTCGCGGCAATGCGCTCGGGCGAGCCGTGTTCGAGGATCGTGCCCTGGTCGAGGATGTAGGCGGTGTCGCAGACGCCGAGCGTCTCACGCACGTTGTGATCGGAGATAAGCACGCCGATGCCCTGGGCGCGCAGTTGGCGGATGATGGTCTGGATGTTGAGCACGGCGATGGGATCCACCCCGGCAAAGGGCTCGTCCATGAGCATGAAGGCCGGTTCGATGACCAGCGCGCGGGCGATCTCGAGCCGCCGCTGCTCGCCGCCGGACAGGGTGTTGCCGAGATTGTCGGCCAGGTGGGCCAGGCGGAACTCAGCGAGCAACCGCTCCTTGCGCGCCTGCTGCTCGGCTTCGTCGATGTCCAGGGTCTCGAGCACGGCCAGCAGGTTGTCCGCCACGGTGAGCTTGCGGAACACGGACAGTTCCTGCGGCAGGTAGGAGATACCGGCCCGGGCCCGGGCGGAGAGCGGCATGCCGGTGAGGTCATGCTCATCGAGGAGGATACGCCCCCGGTCGGGCGGAATGAGACCGACCACCAGGTGAAAGGTGGTCGTTTTGCCCGCGCCGTTCGGCCCGAGCAGGCCGACCACCTGTCCGGAGCGCACCTCCAGGTCCACCCCGCCCACCACCCTGCGGCCCTTGTAGGACTTTTCCAGTCCACGTGCGGCCAAGACCCGTTCTTTCATCCGATTCGCCCCTCCCGTCGTCTTCCCCGGACCGCGTTCAGCGCGCAGATGCCGGCAGCAGCGCGCGCACCCGGCCATGAACCGTGATCCGCCGCCGTTCCGTATCGATGCGCAGACCCGTGCCGGTCACGGTGAGCCCATGCGAGAGGATGGTCACCGGGTCATCGGTGCGCAGGCTGCGGTCCGCGTCCACGTATTCGAGGGTGGTGGTGCGCACGGTCGTGCCCCGTCCATCGGTCAGGACCACGTTCGCGCGGACGCGCACCCGGTCCTCGCGGGGCAGGAATTCGCCCTGGTCGGCGGTGAGCACGCTCTCCCCTAGCTTCGGGTCAAAGAAGACCATGCGCAGATTGGCGAGGCGGGTCGCCGCCTCGGCCAGGGAGTGGTCGGCACCACGCGCCTCGAGGACCCACAGCCGCCGACCATCGCGGTTCTTCGTATAGACCAGGTCCTCCAGGGCCAAGTCGACGTTTTCCGGCAGGGGTCGCAGGTTCACCGAGGGGTCCCAGTCGTGATAGGAGCGCAGGGCGAACACGGACAGCAGGCTGGCGGCGGTGACCAGCACCAGCGGCAGGAGGTTGCGGGCGCTGTACCAGTGGGCCATGGATGGGCGGAGAGCGGAGATGGGCTGGTACTCAGGACTCGGTCAGTCTGCGGATGGCCTCGACCAGTTCGCCGACGGTGCGGACCCCGGCGAGGATGTTGATGGGGATGGAAAGGTCGTAGGCGTCTTCCAGTTTCTCGACCAGTTCCATGACCTTGAGCGAGTCGATGTTGAGATCGTTGATCAGGTCCAGGTCAGCGGTGACAAGGGGCGCGCCCTGCGGCAGGATCGCTGCCAGCATCTCCTGGATCTGTTCGAGTATCTGTGCCTGCGTTGCCATCGGTCGCTCTCCTCTCTTGCTGTGGCCGCCAGGGCCGGTTTGTGGCGGGGGCCGACCGGAGCCGGTCAGGCGGCGAGGTTCAGGGTCCGGCGCAGCCCCTCGGCCAGCCCGATCCGCGCTGTCCAGCCGGTGTCGGTGTGCAGGGAGGTGTTGTCCGCCACCCAGTCCGGGTGGGTCAGTTCACGCACTTTGCCGGGCGAGAGCATGGGCGCCTTCCCGGTCAGTCGGGCCAGGGTCAGGTTCAGGCGTGCGATCAGCCGCACCAGGGGCACCGGCAGGGGCAGGCGGACAATCCGGCGGCCGCGCAACTGCTCGGCGATGGCGATGATCTCCTGCCACGAGTAGCCGTTCGGCCGGCCGTCGCCCACCTCGTAGACCGCCCTCGCCCTGCCCCGCTCGAGCCAGGCGAGCAGGGCCGCGGCCAGATCCTCCACGTGCACCAGGCTGACCCGGTTGCTGGCCGCGCCGATCACCGGCGCCAGGCCGCGAAACATGGACTGGAACAGCGGCAGCATCTCGCGGTCGCCCGGACCGTAGACCGCCGCCGGCCGGACGATGCCCCAGTCCATGGCTCCGGCCAGGGCGGCCAGCTGCGCCTCGCCGCCGCGCTTGCTGGCCGCATAGAAGCTCAGTTCCGGGGCGCGTGCGGCGAGCGAGGAGACGAGCAGGAAGCGCGGCGTGTCCGCCCCGGCCGTGGCCGCCCGGACCAGCCGGGCCGTGCCGTCGACGTTGATCCGGTCGAAATCCGCCCGGCTGGCGCCACGGACCGCGCCCGCACAGTGCACCACCGCCGTGACCCCGCGGGTCAGCCGGTGCAGGCTGTCGGTGTCGGCCAGGTCACCGGCGATCCACTCCGCCTGAACCTCGGCTGGACAGCGGCCCAGCGAGGTCGGCCGCACCAGGGCCCGCACCCGCCAACCGGCGGCGGCCAGCTGTCGGACCAGGGTGGCGCCGATGAATCCGGTTGCCCCGGTGAGCGCGACCGTTCCGGGCATGGGTTCAGGAGGCCGCGGCCTCGTACTGCGGCTGGTGCTGCAGATAGAATTTCCGGGTGGAGCGGCGGGACGGTTTGCCCGAGGTGGTGCGGATGAGGGTGTTGCGTTCCACCAGTTCGACGACGCAGTCGATGCCCAGCTCGGTGCGCACCAGCTGGCTGATGCGGCGGATCAGGTCGAGCCGCTCCCGATCGCCGTGTTCCCGACACTCGACCAGCAGCACGGCCTGGTCGTAGCCCTGCGGATCCGGCACCGGGAAGGCGGTGGTGTCGCCGGTGCGAACCCCGGGCTGCGATTCCGCCAGGTACTCGATGTCCTGGGGCAGGATGTTGCGGCCGTTGACAATGATCGTGTCCTTGGAGCGGCCGACGATCACCACCTCGTCGCCGACCCGGTAGGCCAGGTCGCCGGTGTCCAGCCAGCCGTCCGGGGACAGCACCTCGCCCGTGGCCTCCGGATTGTTGAAGTAGCCGGTCATCAGGCTCGGCCCGCGCACGTACAGGGTGCCGCAACGCCGCTCGGGCAGGACCTGCTGCTGCTCGTCCCGGATCTCCACGTCGCAATCCGGCAGCGGTTGGCCGCAGGTGACGAAGCTGTTGGCCCGCAGGTCGCCGTTTCTGCCGCGTTGCGGGACCGCCTCGGCCAGCTGGCGGTCGGCCAGCCGCTCGGCGTCCACCCGGTCGATCCGCACGCCGTGGTCGAGCGGCGCGAAACACACCGCCAGCGAGCATTCGGCCATGCCGTAGCAGGGCAGGAAGGCGCGGCTGGAAAAGCCGCTGGGCGCCAGCCGGTCAGCGAACCGGGCCAGGGTCTCGGGGCGGATCATCTCCGCACCCACCCCGGCCACCCGCCAGCTGCGCAGGTCGTAGCCGGCCAGTTCGTCGTCGCGTACGCGGCGGGCCGCCAAGTCGTAGCCGAACGGCGGGCTAAAGGAGATGGTCCCCCGGTTCTCGGAGAGCAGCTTGAGCCACAGGCGCGGCCGCATGGCGAAGTCGCGGGTGTTCAGGTAGTCCACCGAAATCTGGCAGACGAGCGGCGTCAGCAGCAGGCCGACCAGCCCCATGTCATGGTAGTAGGGCAGCCAGGACACGGCCCGGTCGCCGGAGCGGATCTGCACGCCGTGGCGGATGATGGCCCGGGCGTTGTGCAGCACCGCCTGCTGGGTGATCATCACCCCGCGGGGAAAGCGGGTGGAACCCGAGGTGTACTGCAGGTAGGCGAGTTCGTCCGGCTCCTGGGGGCAGAGCGGCGCCGTCGATGCGGGCAGGGCTGCGAAGGCCTGGGGTGAGCCGGCGAAACGGATGTCCAGGCGGCTGGCCGCCTCCTCGAGGAAGGGCAGAAAGCCGTCACCGGCGATGGCCACGTCGGCCTGGCAGATACTCAGCAGCCGTTCCAGCTGACCGGTGTACTCCCGGTGGCCGCCCAACTGAATCTTGGCCGGCAGCGGCACCGGCGTCATGCCGGCGTACTGGCAGGCGAAAAAGAAGCGGACAAAGTCGGGCGAGGTATCCGCGACCAGGGCCACCCGCGCACCCCGCTCCAGATCGAGGGCGAGCAGCCGGCGGGCCAGGGAACGGGCCTCGTCGCGCAGGGTCGCATACGGCAGCGCGATCTGCAGCCGCCCCTGGCCGGAGTAAAAATTGTAGCCGGTGCGACCATCGGCCGCATAGTCCAAGGCCTCGGCAAGGTTGCGAAATCCCTCGTCCTTGAGCGGCAGGTCATGGGTGGTTGGGGTTGCCTTCATGCAAGCGAACTGACTCCAGAAAGTGAGAAACGTGGTCGCGGTGTCCGGGCCAGCACGATGTGGGCCCGGGCCCTGCGCCGGTGGGAAAACGGCCGGCAGTTGCGACCACCCCCATCTAATTGAAAAAGTGATTTTTTTCAACGGGAAACATGGGCGGCGGCATCTTCCCGTGTTGGCCTGCAGGGTTGCGGCCCGTTTTTGCCCGTGGCCGGAGACGCCGGTTTTAGCGCACCCCGCCCCGGCGGTAGAGGCGCAGGGACAGGGAACACAGGGCCAGCAGGGGGTGGCGCCGCAGAAAGGGACTGACCTCCAGGCGCACGCCCGAATGGCGCTCGACCTTCCAGAGGATGTAGTCCACCCCGCCGGTGAAGGTGAGGGTCGCCTTGGCCAGCCGCAGCACGGAGAGGACCTTACCCTGGAGGATGCGCAGCCTCCAGGCCCACTGTGCCCGCCTGCGCACCGCGGGCATTGCCGCGTCGCCGGGAGTGAGCCCAAGGCCGGGTAAGGCCAGGGCGGTGACCGCGGCGAACCAGGCCGGGGCGGCGGCGAACAGCTGCTCCTGCCGGTCCGGCCGCTCGGGCCGGAACTCGGCCCGGTAGGTGAGGCGCAGGCCCTCCAGCCACAGGTCCTCTACGGTCCACCCTGCGGCGAGCAGCGGCGCCACCCTGCTGATGAAGGTGCATACCGCCCGGGCCGAGGCTGTGTGCACCCGCGCCGCCGCGCGCTCGTCACGCGCCCAGACGAGCGCCACGGGCTGGGCGAAGCGAGCCCAGAGGGAGGAGTGGAAGGTGGTGGGCGAAGTGGTGCGTTCCAGGTCGACCAGGCTGAGCAGGGCGTACTTGGCGCGCACCCGCCCAGCCTCGGTTTCAACCTCCAGGTAGAAGACGTTGGGCGGCAGCAGCTGATTGAGCGTGGCCCGCAGCCAATCACGGTTGGCGGCGCGGTAGCTGTCGACGAGCACGTACAGGTCGAACAGGCCGTCCGGGTCGCTGCCCGCCCGCAGGCAGGAGCCGTAGAAGACCACCGCCTGCACGGTCGCGCCGTGGCGGTCGCGCACCGCCTGCACCAGCGCGGCCAGCGCGGGCGATCCCTGGCCCGCGCCCTGCCCGGCGAGGTACTGGACCAGGGCAGCCGGCGGGGTCACGACTCGACCCGCAAGAAACCCACCCGACCGGCACTGGTGAGCGCGGTCGGCTCGGTCGCGGTCGCGGGCGTGAACAACTCGCCGTCCAGGGCCAGCGGGCTGTCCAGAAACAGCTGGATCTCCCGGCCGCTGCCGGAGAAATAGCCGTTCGCCTCGGTGCCGAGCGGATGCGCGCGGCCGCGGGCGAGCTGCGGCAGAAGGCGGAGCAGCCGGGGGGCCCGGCTCCGCACCGCCGTGTAGCGGAGCGGTCCGTGCCGGTCGCCCCAGAAGGGGCGCAGGCCGAAAAAAAGGTGATCCAGGGTGGTGACCAGGAGGAACAGCCAGCCCCTGCCGGCCAGCGACCGCCCGTCCACACGGGCGGTGAGCGGCGTGGCTTGGTGGCCGGGCCGCAGGGCCGCGGCGCCCACGGCGCGCACCAGGGTCAGGGCAATCCCCGGCACACCGGCCAGGCCGCGGTTGTGCAGGTGCTCCCGGTAGAAACCGACCCCGCGGCTGATCAGGCCCACCCCGCAGAACAGGCCACACTGCGGTCCATGGCCCGGAACCGTGAGGTGCAGCACCGGCCGCTCCAACCGGACCACGCGGCCCACGCCGGTGCGCAGCCAGTGCGCCAGCCGCCGCAGGGCCCAGACCTGGTCACCGGGATGGCCGACATCGCCGGCAATCATGTTGGTGGTGCCCGCGGCGAGCGCGACCAGGTGCGGGCGCGGACGGCGGCCCGGACGGGCGTAGAGCGCGGTGAGCGCCGCCTGGACCGTGCCGTCGCCGCCGCTCACCGCCACCACCCGCAGGTCGCGGGCGGCAAAGGCGGCCAGGGCCGCGGTCACCTCGGCCGGGGTGCGCACCTCGCGCAGCACCACCTCGGCCAGACCGGCGACCGCACCGGGCAGAAGGGCCGGATCACGCCGGTTGGTGCCGCTCAGCGGGTTGTAGAGCAGGCCGATCTGCGACGGCCGCTCGCCGACAAAGGTGATCGCGGTCATGGAACCGGCGGCACGGTTCAGCGGCCGGCGAAGATGCGGGCCGCCCGGGTGCCGGCATAGGGCGGCTCGTCCGCCTCGGCCAGCCAGGACTGGAGCGGCTCGCCCCGGCGGAGCCGTTCCCGGCCGGCCAGGGCCAGTCGGCCGAGCAGGAAGAGGGTGCTGGCCACGGTCCAACCGGTCACGGCGAGCAGGCCGAGTTCGGGCCGACCCGCCAGGACACTCGCGGTGAGGAGGATCAGGCAGGGGTTGCGGCGGGCGGTGATCAGCCGGAACCAGCTATCCACCGGCTGCCAGCAGAAGATGCTGAACCGGCCGAGCAGCAGCTGGAAGCTTCCCTCCACCAGCCGGCCGGCCACGTAGCCGGCGAAGATCAGCCAGAAACAGGTCGCAAGCTCCAGTCCCAGGCCCCCGACCTGGGCCGCGGACAGCCCCAATCCCCACAGCAGGTACCACAGGGGCGGGTGGATGAGGTCGATCAGGTGGTCGAAGTAGTGACCGAACCGGCTCGAGGTGAGCGTCACCCGGGCGAGCTTGCCGTCCACCGTGTCGAGAAAGGTCATCAGCCAGCCGGCCGCCAGGCCGACCCCGTACAGACCGGCATGGAAACAGGCGCCGGCGATGCACACCAGCACCAGCCCCACCAGGGTCACCTGGTTGGGGGTCAGGCGCCAGCGCACGGCCAGGGCCACCACCCGGCGGGCCGGTGCGGGCCAGGCCCACTTGGTGACCAAGTCAGTGACGCCCTTGTAGGACCAGTCGAACAGCCGTTGCTCCAGTGCCGGCCGGCGTTCGGCACTGATCGGCAGAACAAAGGGCGGCTCGCTCTTGCGCAGCTTCTTCTGGAAGGCCAGGGTGACGGTGTTCGGGGTGGAGCGCTCCACCCCGGGCAGGGTCGCGTCCGCGGCGGCGCCGTCCACCAGGGCCAGGACCTCGGCGGCCAGCGCGGCCGGCACGTGGGCCGCGACCGCCGCGTTGGGCGGGGCGTCGAGTTGCAGGAGGATGTTCGGCGTGTCCGCCAGGTGGCTGACCAACCGGTCGTCGTAAAGATAATCGCCGCGGAAGAGCAGAACCGTGTCGTCCGCGGCCAAGTCGGTCAGCTGGTCGGCGGTGCAGGGGCGCACCGAATCGCCGAGGATGCGCTCGATCCGCTCGCGGGAGGTCCGGCCCCAGATCGGCACCGGGCAGGGCTGGCAAAAAAGGAGATACACGCTCATGGGACTGTCTGTTGGTGCTGAGGGTGAACTGAAGACGCGGCGCACGGCTGCGCCGGTCGGGTGGCGGGTCGGAAGGTCCAGTCTGCCTTTGCGCAAAGAGGCACCATCCGGTATAGCTTGGGCCATGATCAGATCAGCCGCTCCAGTCCCGCCCCTTGCCGGTGGGCCGTTCCCTGCCGATGCGGACGAGCCTTGCCAACCCACAGGGTGGGTGCTCGCCCACTGCTCCGATCCGCACCTGGCCCGCCCGGAGCTGCTGCGACCGCACGATTTCTTCACCAAACGGCTGTTCGGCTGGCTGCGCTGGCAGCTGAAACGGCGCCGCGAGCAGGACGAGGGGATTCTTACCACGCTTGCGGACGACCTGCAACGGATGCGGCCGGACCACATTGCCGTCACCGGCGACCTCACCCACCTGGGCCTGGCGGGGGAAGGCGCGGCGGCCGGCGCCTGGCTGCGCACCCTGGGCCCGGCCGACCGGGTCACGGTGGTGCCCGGCAACCACGACCGCTATGTGGCCGGCGACTGGCGGGAGAGCTTCGCAGCCTGGCTACCCTCGCTGCGCGGCGACGAACCGCAGGCAGCAAACGAGCCCCTGCCGCTCGAACTGGCGGCCCTTTTCCCAACCCTGCGCCTGCGTCCGCCCGTGGCCCTGATCGGCTGCAGCACGGCCGTGCCGACTGCGCCGCATCTGGCCTCGGGCACCCTCGGCGCTGGCCAGCTGGCCCGGCTGGACAGCCTGCTCGACCGGCTGGCCGGCCAAAGCCTGTGCCGGGTGCTGCTCCTCCACCACCCGCCGGTGACGAACGCGGTCAGCTGGCGGCGCGGTCTCACCGACGCACCCGCCCTGCAGGCCCTGATTGCCCGCTACGGGGTCGAGCTGGTGCTGTTCGGCCACACCCACCGCACCATCACCGCCACCCTGCCCGGTCCGGAGGGACCCATACCGGTGATGGGGGCGCCGTCGGTAACGGCCGACCGGGGGCCCGAGGGACGGCGCAGTCGCTATTTTCTCTACACCGTCCGTCGCACCGCCCGCGGCTGGGCCATCCGCCAGCGGGAGCGGCGCTTTGCCGCGGAGCAGGGCGCCTTTGTCGACGGCCCGCAGCGGGAGTTGTTGGCCTGAGGCCGGCAGCCGGTCTCAGCGGATGGAGCGCAGGCGCAGGGCGGCCACCGAGCCGATGAGCACGAACGGCACCAGGGCGGTGAGGACCGGGCTCAGGTTGAGCAGGAGCCCCCACTGGATGGACATCTGGTCGAAGAAATAAAGGACGATGCCGACAAAGGTGCCGAGGGCGACCCGGTAGCCGGCGCCCACGCCCCGGGTCGGGCCGAAAACAAAGCTGAGGGCGAGCAGGGCCATGGCGCCGGTGCTCAGCGGCACACCGAGCTTGCGCCACAGGGCGATGGCGTAGCGGTCGGCGTTCTGGCCACTCTGCTCGAGGACCTCGATGGAACGCAGCAGGTCCGGGGTGGAAAGGCTGGCCGGGGGCAGGCCGAGCAACCCCACCTGGTCGACGCGCAGAAATTCGCCCATGGGCCGACTGGCCACCCGGTGGACAGTGATCGCCCCCTCCGCCACCCGCCGTTCCACCACCTCACGGAGCAGCCAGCGGCCGTCCGCGGCGAGCACCGCCCGGCGGGCATGGACGGCGGTCTGCAGGCGACCGTCGCTGTCAAAGGTGAACAGGTCGAGGTCCGCGGCCACGCCCGTGCCAAGCATCCGTCCGGCGTGGATATAGGTTTGGCCGCGGCGTACCCAGAACCCCTCGCCGGTCAGGGTGACGCCCTCGTCGACGGCGATGCCCGCAGCCTGCATCCGCCGGGCGCGCGCCTCCAGACCCGGGACCACCAGTTCCGCCAGGAGGGCGGCGGTGCACAGGAGTAGCAGGCTGGCGCCGAGCACCGCCGCGCCGGTGCGCGCCCGGGAAACGCCCGCCGCCTCCATGGCGACGATTTCGCCGCGGTCGTTGAGCAGGCCCATGGCGACGATGCCGCCGAGCAGGGTGGCCACGGGCAGCAGGTCGAGGAGCCGGCCCGGCAGGGTGAGCAGCACGAACAGCAGGGCGCTGCCCAGGCCGTACCCGCCCCGGCCCACGTCCTCCAGCTGGGCGATCAGCTCGAACAGGCTGAGCAGCACGGCGAGCACGGCCATGATGAGCAGGCAGGCCGCCAGGAAGGTCCGGGCAATGTAGCGGTCCAGGGTTCTCATGGTCGGCGGCGGCGGGCAAAAGGCCGCCAGCTGAGCAGGACCAGGCAGACCAGCAGCAGGATCTGCCCCCAGAACACCCCGGGCAGTACGCCAATCGCCCCCTGGGCAACGAGCTTCTTGGCGATGGCGCTCACGTTGTAGTAGGCGGCGAACAGCAGGATGGCCGCCGGCAGGCCGCCGCGCTGCCCCCCGCGCGGGCTGGAGCGGCTGAGCGGGACGGCGACCAGGCCGAGCAGGAGGCTCGCCAGCGGGGCGGCGAAGCGCCATTGCAGCTCGGCCGTGGCCTCGCGGCTGGACGCACGGAGCAGGTCGCGGCTGGTCGCGGCCTTGACCCGGTAGGCAAGGAGCACGGCCTCGTCGGTGCGCAGCCGCATGGTGGCCGCGCTGAAGGCCAGAACCACCCCGCCGTCACCCGTGGCCGGAAACTCGTAGAGACTGCCGTTTTCCAGGGTGATGGCCGGTCCGGCGTCCGCATCGGGGCGGGACTGGGCCGCACGGGTCGCGTAAATCACCTGGAGCACGTCGTCGCGGCGGTTGAGGACGAACACGTTGTCCGCACTGGGGATGCGCGTGTCGACCCGGTCGGCAAACAGCACCCGGCTGCCGCCGCCCAATTCGTAGAAATTGCCGCCCTGCATGCGGGTGAGGTCGAAGCGGGCCTCGGCCCGGGCCTTGAGCAGGAAGAACTGGGTCCAGGCCCAGGGGCGGACGGAAAGGGAGAGCACGGCCACGGTGGCGGCCACCAGGCAGGCGAGCAGGGCCACGGCGCGCGTTACCCGGGCGGTGCCGATGCCGCAGGCGGACATGGCGGTCAACTCGCCGCTGGCCGCGAACCGGCCAAGGGCGATGACCACCGCCAGGTAGAAGGTGGTCGGCAGGAGCACTTCCAGGCTGATGAGCACCCGGCAGAGGATCAGCTGGAACACGGTGATACCCGCCAGCAGCCCCTGCACCGCGTCCTCCCAGTAGCGGGTGGCCATGGACGAGCCGTAGATCACCACCAGCACGAGGCAGATGGCCGCCGTCGGCTTGAGAATTTCCCGCATGATGTAGCGATCGATGATCACGGGGCGGGCGTGCGGCGAAGGGATGGGAGGAGTGGACAACGGCGGGCGGCCGGGGCGGCCGCCCGCAGTCGCTCAGGTGTGCTGGAGGACGGTGCTGTTCCTGGCACAGCAGTGGTCGGCCATCACCTGCCGGGCCACGTCCAGGTCGGCCGGGTAGTCGATCTCGCACCAGGGCAGGCCGCCGGTCCGGCAGGTGTGCACCACCCCGCTGGAGGCCAACTGGTCGATAACCGACAGGAACCACCGCCAGTTGCAGGCCCGGTCGGCGCGGGCCCGCTCCAGGCCGTCCCGGAACAGGGCCGGGCCCTCACCACGGAACAGGATCATGCCGATGGACTCGCCGTGCACCTCTGCCAGCGGGATGTCCTTGCTCACGTGGAGCAGGCGGTCACCGTTCAGGCTGACCTTCATGTCGTCCGCGTCATAGGCCGCCTTGCAGTGCACCGTGACCATGACCGGGGCCACGGGCGCGGCCAGCAGCCGCTCGACGATGCCGCCGGTGAACAGGGTATCCCCGTTGAGCAGGATGAAATCCTCGTCCATCAGGTCGCGCACCAGCCAGCAACTGACCAGGTTGTCGGTGCTGGCGTAGTCGGCGTTGCAGCGGGTGTGCACCCGGCCGGGGCCGTAGCGGTCCGCCAGCAGCTCCTCGACCATGGGGGCGTTGTAGCCCACGACCACGGTGATGTCGTCGATGCCCGAGTGGTGCAGCTCGTCGATCTGCCATTCGAGCACGGTTTTGCCCTGCACCGGAATGAGGCACTTGGGCCGGTCGGCGGTCAGCGGCAAAAGTCGCGTGCCCTGGCCGGCGCTAAGAATGATAACCTTCATGCAAACAACTCCTTGATTCTGTCTCGGCGGGCCACACGCCCGGCCGGAAAAGGCGTCGCCAACCGGTACGCGGTGACCCGGGGAACGGGCCGGCGCGCACGGCGGACGGCAGGCGCACTTGTATGCCAATTTTGTCGGCGAGGAAAGAATTCTTTGCCGGATGAGGAAAAATATCGCACTCTCGGCAACGGCCCCGGCCGCCGCTTTCGGCGGACCGCGACCCGTTCCACCCCGACCTCTGAGGAGGAAACCCGCCCGCATGACCGCCCTGCCCCCCCTCGTGCGCATCGGCCGTCTCCTTGGCCTGCTGGTCGCGCTGACCCTGCTGCCCCTGGCGGGCCGGAGCGCGGCGCAGCCGTCCTCTGCCCCGCCGATGGACGGTTCGTGGCGCGCGCTGACCTTCACCGCGACCAAGTTCACCGCAGCGATCACCGTCCGTCTGCGCATCGAAGCCGCCGCCGCCAGCGCGGACGGGCCGACCCGGCCGGCGGCCGGCCAGGCGGACGGCTGCCCGGAGCCCGGCGGTGACGAACACCAGTTGACCGTGGTCGTCGCCTCGCGCGGCCCGGCCATGGACAACCGCTACGAGGAGCGGATCTGGTTCGCCCCGGCCGACGGTCGGCTGCGGGCGCGGGTCCGGAGAAACCGGATCGACGACCCCTGGCTGAAACGCTACTGCCGGGAAGCGGCCGGCATCCGCCGGTTCAAGATCGAACCGGCGGGGCCGGCGGAAAAGCCCCAGTCTCCGGCCGCCTGGTCGGAACGGGAGGCAACCTTCTACCCCTTCCCGGCGGAGGGGGCCGGATGTGCCCCGGTCTCGGACCCGGTCCTGCTCCTCCACCTGCTGCCCCGCCAGGCCGACCTGCGGGACAGGCCGTTTGTCTTCTGCGCCTTCGGCCGGCAGCAGCTGCACCGGATCACCGTCCGTTCCGCCGGCAGCGAAACCCTGCGGGTCAGCTACACGCTGAGCGACGGCGACGGCGCGCAGACGGTCACGGAACAGCTCAAGGCGCCGGTGTACGCGCTGACCAGCGAACCCCTGCCCGCACCCGGCCAGGCAGCGGAGCCCTTCTCGCTCCTCGGCCTGCGTCGCGACATCCGCATCCACCTGCACCCGCAGACCCTCCTGCCGCTGCGCGTCAGCGGCATGGCCGGGCTATTCGGCACAGTGGAACTCAACCTGCAGCAGGCGACGGTCGACTGATCGGGGCCTCAGCTCCACCCGTTGCCGGCGATCCGCTCGGCGTCCTGCCAGTCGGCCACCGTGTCCACGTCAATGGCCGCCTCGGCATACGGCAGGACCACAGCCCCGGCCGTGCACCCCAGGCGGGCGCTCAACAGGCCAAGCGCCCCGTCCAGGGTGAGCCGGCCGAGCAGGTAGCGCAGCACCGTGGTCCAACCGAGGATGCGGATCACCCGCAACGGGTGCTTGCGCTGGGCCTCGACCCGGCGCCAGAACTGCGGCACCTGGCGGGAGGCCGGGGTGAGGAAGGCGAAGAGGTTGCACGAGCAGTAGCTGCCATCCTGGAACCGGTAGGCGGTGCGGCGCGTGCCCGGATAGGCGGCGAGCACGGTCTTGCGGCGGGCCACCGCGACCGCGGCATCCCAGCCGCGACTGCGCGCCTGTCGGCAGAAGTCGGTGACCACCCGCGCACTGAGCAGGGCGTGGTCCGCGGTGGTGAGCAGCACCGGCGTCTGGGCGGCCAGGGCGGCCAGGGCGTGGTGGGCGCTCAGGCTCGGGGTGGCCTGGTGCTCCAGCCAGCCGGCGTCGAAACGGGCAAGTGCCTCGGCAAGCACCCTGTTCCCCTCGACGATCGCCCGCGACGGGCCGCAGAGCACCATCCGCTCCACCTCGCCCGAGGAGGCCAGGGCTGCCATCACCCGCACCACCATGGGCGTGCCGGCCACCTCCGCCAGGGCCTTGCAGGACACACCGGCGGCCGCGGCCACCGGGTTGACGGTTTCCCGGTCCGCGGCGAGGATGATGGCGGTGAACGGCCGCTCCGCCCCTGCCCCGCCCACGTCGCTCACAGCGTTCTCCCGTAGATGCGGTAGCGTTTGTAGGGACGCCCGCCGAACTCGCCGATGATGGAACGCACCCCCTGGTTGTCCTCGAGCACCCAGGAGAGTTCCACCTCGCGCATGCCGCTGGCCACCACGTCCGGCTGGATGTCGCCGATCAGCCGGTAGGCCAGGGCCGCGCCCAGGAGGCTTTCCTGGTAGGCCTTGCGCACGCCCATGAGCAGCATGCGACCGCTACGGGGATGGCGCACCTTGAGCCGCCAGAGCAGCCGGAGCCAGCCGAAGGGGAAGAGCCGGCCGTGCAGGCCGGTGATCGCCTCGTTGAGGTTGGCGAGCACGACGATGAAGGCAGCCGGCTCGCCGTCCACCATGGCGATGCGGGCCAACCGCTCGTTGATGAGGAACTTCATCCCCCCGGCCATGTGGGTGATCTCGCTGCGGGTCATGGGCACAAACCCCCAGTTGTCCGCCCAGGCGTCGTTGAACAGGGTGAAAATGAGGTCCAGGTCCTCCTGGAAATTTTTGCGGCTGACGGTGCGGGTGGTGATCCGCCGCCGCGTTCTGGCCACCGCCATCCGGCGCACCGGCGTTTCCGCCACTTCCGTGTCGATCAGGTAGGCGAGCAGATCCCGCTCCTTGTGGTAGCCGCACGCCTCCAGTCGGGCCGCGTAGTACGGCCGGGCATGGCCCATCATGAGCATGGGCGGCCTGTCGAAGCCGTCCACCAGCAGGCCGCATTCCTGGTTGACACTCAGGTTGAACGGTCCGCGGACGCACGCCATGCCGCGTTCGCGCAGCCATTCCTCGGCCGTGGTGAGCAGCGCCCCGATAGTCTCGTCCTGCTCTTCCGCCTCGAGCAGACCGAAGAAGCCGGCGGAGTCCCGGTGGCGCTCCAGGTGCAGCCGATCGACCTGGGCGCTGATCCGGCCCACCGGCCGGCCGTCACGCAGGGCGAGCCAGAAGCGGGCCTCGGCGTGTTCGTAGAAGGGGTTGTCGGCGGCAAACCATTGGCGCTGCTCGAGGTGGAGCGGCTCCACCCAGTGCGGGTCGTCCTGGTAGAGGGTGCGGGGCAGGCGGAGAAAGGCGGCGCGGTCGGCGCGGCTCTGCACCGGCACGACCCGCAGCGAGCCCGCGGCCGGGGAAGTTTTGCTGGGAGAAGGAACACGCATACGCTGCTCACAGGGACAGGGGAACAGGGAGGGACGACCGGCCGGCATCATCCGGCAGACGATGCCGGCCGCCGCGGCTCCGGCAACCCGGAAGGAGGCGGCCCAGACCATACACGAGCGGTGCCGGCCGGTCAACAACCGCCCCGGGCCGGCGGACAATGGTTTGCGCGCCCCGCCGGGCGCAATTTTTTGTTGAATGATGGCCCGTTTCGATGCATATGCAGAGGGTCCCCGGGCCAGGATCGGCCGGGGGCGGGACCAACAGATTAACCTGGAGGTGCGTGTGCTTTCTCGATGGATGCAGGCCGGACTGCTGCTCACCCTGCTGGCCCTGTTGGCCGGCGGTCTCTGGCTGCACCGCGCCCAGGCCCAGGCCATGCGCTTCGAGGTCGAGCGCGAGCTGACCGCCATCGCCCGTCTCAAGGCCCACCAGATCAGCGAGTGGCGCGCCGACCAGCTGGAGGACGCCGCCACCCTCTCGCAGGACCCCTACCTGCTCACGGCGATCAGCACCTTCCTGGCCGCACCGACCGCGGAGCACCGCAGCGACCTGCACGGCCGCTTCGCCATCCTGGCCCGGCAGCACGACATCGAGGACATCCTGCTGGTGGACCCGGCGGCCCGGGTGCAGCTGCGCCTGGGCCGCCTCTCCGGCCACCCGGACCAATGGTACCAACCAACCGTGCACACGGCCCTGGCCGGCCGGCGACCGCTGTTCGTCGACCTGCACCGGGGACCGCTGAGCGACATTCCCCACTCCTCCACGGTGACCCCGCTGTTCGACGACGCCGGCCGGGGCCGGCAGCCGCTCGGCTGCCTGGTGCTGGTCAACGGCGATTCCCGCTTCCTCTTTCCCCTGCTCCAGGTGTGGCCGACCTCCAGCCGCAGTGCGGAAACCCTGCTGGTGCGCCGCGACGGAGAGGAGGTGCTCTTTCTCGCCGGCACCCGCCACCAGGGGGACGCGGCCCTCAACCTGCGCCTGCCGCTCGACGACAGTGGCCCGGTCTCGGTGCAGGCGGTGCAGGGGCGCACCGGCTACGTGCACGGTCGCGACTACCGGGGCGTGGAGGTGGCGGCGGTGCTCCTGCCCATCGCCGACACCCCCTGGCTGATGGTCGCCAAGATCGACCGGGACGAAGCCTTTGCCGGCTGGCGGCTGCGCTCCCGCCTGCTGCTGGCGCTGCTCGCGGCCCTGGCAGCGCTGGTCGCCATCGGCGGGCTGATGCTCTGGCAGCGGCAGGAGAAGACCCATTACCGGGCGCTCTACCAGGCCGAGGCCGCGACCCGCGCCGCCCTGGAACACCGCGGCATCATCCTCGAGGCGGTGGGTGACGGCGTCATCGCCGTGGACGTGGAGGGGCGGGTGGATCTGCTCAACCCGGCCGCCTTCGCCTTCACCGGCTGGACCGGGGAGGCGGCCCGGGGCCACCTGGTCGAGGAGGTGGTGAACCTGGTGGACAATGTCACCGGCGCGCCCCTGCCGAACCCGGCGCGCACGGCCCTGACCACGGGCGGGCCGGCGACCCCGATCGACGACCAGGCCCTGCTGGTCGCCCGCAGCGGCGACCGGTTCCAGGTGGCCGTGACCGCCACCCCGCTGCCGGCCGGTGACGGGGCGGTGCTGGCCATCCGCGATATGACCCAGTCGAGCCGTCTGCGCGAGACTATGCGCCACGAACGGCGCATCCTCAAGCTGTTCGTCGATCACGCGCCCGCCGCGATCGCCATGTTCGATGCGCAGCTGCGCTTTCTCGCGGTCAGCCGCCGCTTCCTCGTCGACCACCGGCTGGAGGGGCACGATCTGATCGGTCGGCCCTACGGGGAGGTGTTCCCGGACCTGCCCGAGCTCTGGCAGGCCGCCTGCCGGAACTGCCTCGCGGGCGCGGTGGAGGGCAGCGCGGAAGAGCCGCTGGTGCGGGCCGACGGCCGGACCGAGTGGGTGCGCTGGGCCATGCACCCCTGGTACGAGATCGGCAACCAGGTCGGCGGGCTGGTGCTGTTCTCCGAGGTGATCACCGCCCGCAAGGAGGCGGAACTCGCCCTGGAGACGAGCCGGCGGCAGCTGGCCCACCTGTTCGCGGCCAGCCCGGCGGTCATCTTCGCGCTGCAAGCCGACACCCTGGCGCCGACCTGGGTGAGCCCCAACGTGGGCGACCTGCTCGGCTACACGGTGGCCGAGGTGCTCGAGCCGGAATGGTGGGTCGACCACCTGCACGCCGGCGACCGGCAGCGCATTCTCGCCAACCTGACGACGCTGGCAAACAGGGACCGGATCACCCACGAATACCGCTTCCACCGCCGGGACGGCAGCCTGCTCTGGGTGCACGACGACCTGCGCCTGGTGCGAGACGAACACGGCCAGCCGACGGAGATCATCGGCGCCTGGACGGACATCACCCACCGCCGCGAGGCGGAGGCCGCGCTGCAGCGGAGCGAGGCCAAGTTCCGCACCCTGTTCCAGCGCCACGCCGCGGTCAAAATGCTGCTCGATGCGGACGACGGCCGCATCATCGAGGCCAACGAGGCGGCCGTGGCCTTCTACGGCTGGTCACGGCAAGAGCTCGAGCGCATGCGCATAGATCAGATCAACACCCTGCCGCCCCACCAGGTGCGGGCGGAACTTTCCCGGGTGCGCAACCAGGAGCGCATCTACTTCGAATTCCGGCACCGGAGGGCGGACGGCTCGATCCGTGACGTGGCCGTGTACAGCAGCGCCATGGAACTCGAGGGGCGGCCGGTCATCCATTCCATTATCCACGACATCACCGAATTCCGCCAACTCGAGGAGCAGCTCCGCCAGGCGCAGAAAATGGAGTCCATCGGCCGGTTGGCCGGCGGTGTGGCCCATGATTTCAACAACATGCTGGCGGTGATCCTCGGCTACACCCAGCTGGTGCTCGACCGCACACCGGTGGACGACCCGCGCCACGAGGACCTGCAGGAGGTGCTGCACGCCGCCGAGCATTCGGCCGGCATCACCCGGCAGCTGCTCGCCTTTGCCCGCCAGCAGCCGATCAGTCCGAAGGTGCTCGACCTGAACGCGGCGGTGGACGGTCTGCTCAAGATGCTCGGCCGGCTCATCGGCGATGGCGTCCGCCTCGTCTGGCGTCCCGGCGCGGAGGTCTTGCCGGTGGTCCTGGACCCGGCCCAGTTCGACCAAATCCTCGCCAACCTCTGCGTCAACGCCCGCGACGCCGTCGGCGCGAGCGGCACCATCACCATCGAAACCGGCCGGGCGTGCTATACCGCGGACGACTGCGCCAACCGACCCGAGCGACTGGCCGGCGATTTCGCCGTGCTCACCGTGCGCGACGACGGCTGCGGCATGGACCGGGTGACCCGCGAGCGGATCTTCGAGCCGTTCTTCACCACCAAGCCGATGGGCGAAGGCACCGGCCTGGGCCTGGCCATGGTCTACGGCACGGTCCACCAGAACCGGGGCTTCATCGAGGTTGAAAGCGCGCCGGGTGAGGGCACGGTGTTCCGCATCCACCTGCCGCACCACACCGGCGCAACGGCGGCCGCAACGTCCGACAGCACCGCCGCGGCACCGATGGGCCGCGGCGAAACCGTGCTCGTGGTCGAGGACGACCCGCTGCTGCTCGGCCTGGTCCGCCAGATGCTCGACAAACTCGGCTACGCCGTCCATGAGGCGGACACCCCGGCCGCGGCCCTGGCCCTGGCCGCGCACCACGACGGCGACCTGGACGTGGTGCTCACCGACGTGGTCCTGCCGGAGATGGACGGCCGCGACCTGGCCGACCGCATCCGCGCCCTGCGTCCGTCCATCCGGGTGGTGTTCATGTCCGGCTACGCCCCCGGCATGCTCACCGACCGGGACGTGCTCGCCCAAGGGGCCACCTTCCTGCAAAAGCCCTTTCCCCTGCACCAGTTGGCGAGACGGCTACGCCAGGTGCTCGACCCCGCCGACACGCCTTCCTGAGAAGGGCGACCGGGCTGCGCAGGCCTGCCGCCGCAGCCGCCGATCGGCCCGGTCGTGCAGAATTGCATGGACAGACCGGGGGAAAACATCTAATTTACCGCGGGTTCACCGCGGCCTTTGGCGGTCTGGCCGGCACCACCGCCGTCCCGCCCCCGGGAGCCGCACGAACCACCACACTGGAGGAGGACATGGACGCGAAAAAGAGTTGGGACGACATTCCCTCCCTGGAAGGGCTCTCGGTCGACTGGGACTACACGACCCAGACCAAAATCGACAACCGTTCGTACTCCCGTCTGGACGCGGGGTCGCTCCAGCAGCTGTTCGAGACCAGCGCCATCCCGGCCAAGCTCGCCATCGCCGGCGAGACCCTGGACGCGCATCTGGTCAACCTCTCCAAGGGTGGCGCGGCGCTCAACCTGGACAGGTCGCTTGCCATCGGCCAGCCGGTGAAGACCGGCTTTCTCCTCGGACCCGCCAAGATCCTCGCCAAGGGGACGGTGCGCCACGTGAAGCAGGACGGCGACCGCTACATTATCGGCATCCAGTTCGCGGCCCTCAACGAAGGTTCAGCCGACTACATCGCCGGTCTGTACGCATCCAAGGTCCTGTTCTGACCGGCCGCGGGCCGGCAACGGGACGCAACCCCAGCAGAGGTCATCATGGGCGGGCTCTTCGGCATCGTCTCGCAGGCGGACTGCGTGGCAGACTTGTACTACGGCACGGACTACCACTCCCACCTGGGCACCAAACGGGGCGGCATGGCGGTGCGCAACAATCACGGCTTCCACCGCGCCATCCACAACATCGAGAACAGCTACTTCCGCTCCAAGTTCGAATCCGAACTGCACCGCTTCCACGGCCGCCAAGGCATCGGCGTGATCAGCGACACCGATCCGCAGCCGCTCATCATCGGTTCCCACCTCGGTACCTTCGGCATTGTCACGGTCGGCCGCATCAACAACATGGAGGCCCTGATCCGCCAGGCCTACCAGGACCGACGCCACTTCTCCGGCACCTCGGACGGCATCTCCAACCCCACCGAGGTGACGGCCATGCTCATCTGCCAGGAGGACAGCTTCGAGGCCGGCATCCACCGCGCCCAGGAGCTGATCGAGGGCTCCTGCACCCTGCTGCTGCTCACCGAACGGGGGATCTACGCGGCCCGCGACCGGTTCGGGCGCACGCCGCTGGTGGTGGGTCGCCGGGACGGGGCCACCGCGGTCAGCTCCGAGACCTGCGCCTTTCCCAACCTGGACTTCACCACCGACCATTTCCTCGGCCCGGGCGAGGTGTTGCGGCTCACCGCGGACGGCTGGGAACAGCTGCTGCCGCCCGGTCCGCGCCTGCAGATCTGCTCGTTTCTGTGGGTCTACTACGGCTACCCGGCCTCGGAGTACGAGGGGCTCAACGTCGAGCAGGTGCGCTACGACTGCGGCGCGGCCCTGGCCCGCCACGACCGCACGGAGGTGGACGTGGTCGCCGGCATCCCGGACTCGGGCATCGGCCACGCCCTGGGCTACGCCAATGAACGAAATCTCCCCTACAACCGGCCCTTCGTCAAATACACGCCCACCTGGCCGCGCAGCTTCATGCCCCAGGACCAGGCGATGCGCGACCTGGTGGCCAAGATGAAGCTGATCCCGGTGCGGCGGCTGGTCGAGGGCCGCCGGCTGATGCTCTGCGACGACTCCATTGTCCGCGGCACCCAGCTCAAGGACAACGTCCGCTCGCTGTTCGACATCGGCGCCCGCGAGGTGCACGTGCGACTGGCCTGCCCGGCCCTGATCTTCCCCTGCGAGTTCCTCAACTTCTCCACCTCGCGCTCCACCCTGGACCTGCTCGGCCGCAAGACCATCCACGCCATCGAGGGCACCGAGGAAAAGAACCTGGACCGCTACGCGCAGGCCGGCTCACCCGAGCACGAGGCCCTGGTCGAGGCCCTGCGCGCCCGGCTCGGCCTGACCTCGCTGCGCTACCAGCGCCTCGACGACCTGGTGGCCGCCATCGGCCTGCCCAGGGAACACCTCTGCACCCACTGCTGGAACAGGGGCTGCTGCCCCTGAAACCGGGGCCGACACGCCACCGGCACCCGGCGCGGACCGGGCGAACCGGAGTCGGCCCGCCTGCCCTCCGCACCACCTGCAACGCAAACGGGGAACCATGCAACTCGAACAGTATTTCGCCACAACCAGGGGCACCGGCGTGTTCGCCACCTGCGACGGCCAAGGCGAGGTGAACACCGCCATCTACGGCCGGCCGCACGTGCAGAGCCGGGACGAGGTGGTGTTCATCATGCTCGACCGACGCAGCCACGCCAACCTCGCCGACAATCCACACGCCTGCTACCTGTTCCTCGAAGAGGGCAAGGCCTACCAGGGGGTGCGCCTCTACCTCACCTTCCTCGACGAGAGCACCGACCAGGAACAGATCCGCGCCATGAGCCGGCGGCCGAAACGGCCGGACGAGGGCGAGCAGGAGCGCAAGTTCCTGGTCCGCTTCCGGGTGGACAAGGCGCTCAACCTGCTCGGCGGCGAGCGCAAGGAACTGGAATAGGTTTCTGCCCGCCCATGGTCCCCTGTCCGCTCCCGGCCCCATGAACCAGTACGATGTGCTCATCGTCGGCGCTGGTGTCGGCGGGCTGGCGGCCGCTGCCCTGCTCGCCGACGCCGGCCGCAGCGTGCTCGTGCTCGAGCAGCACAACCAGGCCGGCGGCTGCGCCGCGACCTTCACCCACCGCGGCTTCCGCTTTGACGCGGGCGCCACCATCGGCGCCGGCTTCCAGCCCGGCGGCCCACTCCACTGGCTGGCCGAGCGCCTGTCGCTCACCTGGCCGGCCCATCCGCTCGATGTGGCCTGGGAGTACCGCGAGGGCGACCTGGCCGTACCGCTCACCGCCGAGCGGGACGCGCTGGTGCGCGCCTTTCCGGCCAGCGGCCCGTTCTGGCGGGAGCAGGCCGAGGTGGCCGACGATCTCTGGGCGCTGACCGCCCTGCTGCTCGACCAGTACGGCCGCAGCCGGCCCCACCAGCTGTCCGCCCTGGTCCGGCAACTGGCGACCACGGTGCGCGGCCGGCTGCTGCGCCTGGCCACGACCACAGCCGCGACCTGGCTGGCCCGTCATGGGCTGGCCCGGGACGCTGCCTTCCGCCGCTTCCTCGACGCCCAGCTGCTCATCTCCGCCCAGGCCACCGCAGAGCGGACCAACGCCCTGTTCGCGGCGCTCGCCCTGGACCTGCCCCGGCAGCACCCCTGCCGCATCGACGGCGGCATCGGCACGGTGGCCGAGCAGCTCAGCCGGGCGGTGCGCGAGCGCGGCGGCAACCTGCACACCGGCGAGCGGGTGATGCGGCTCGTGGTTCGCGGCCGCTCCATCGAGGCGGCGGAGACGGACCGCGGCCGCTACCGGGCGCGAGAGGTGCTTGTCAACGGCTCGGACGCCCTCCTGGCCGGACTCATCGGCCGACCGGTGGCCAGCGACTGGGCCGCGGCCAACCGGGCCGAGTGGGGGGCTTTTGTCCTCCACCTCGGAGTGGAGCGGGACTGGGTGCGCAGTCTGCCGGCCGAACACCTGCAGCTCATCCGCACCGGTGCGGCCACGCTCGCCGAGGGCGATTCGCTCTTCCTCTCCGCCTCGCACCCGGACGACCACACCCGGGCGCCGGCGGGCCGGAGCGCGGTCACGGTGTCCACCCACACCCGGATCGCACCATGGTGGCAGGCGCGCAACAGCGGTCCCGAACCCTACGCGGCCCTGAAACAACGGTACACCGAGGCGGCACTGGCGCTCATCGACCACTCGCTCGGCGCCCTGCCCCAGGCCGAGCCGCTGCTCGCCGGCACGCCGGTCACCTACGGTCGCTACACCGGCCGGCACCTCGGCCTGGTGGGCGGCTACGCCCAGACCTCATGCCTGCCGCCGCGCCAGCGCTGTTTCGGCCTCGGCAACTGCACCCTGGTCGGCGACCACAGCTTTCCCGGCCAGAGCCTGGCCGGGGTCACGGTCGGCGCGGCCCTGGCCGCGGACCGGCTGCTCAGGCGACCATGAACACCCGCTCGCCCGGCCGCGCGAACAACGGCCCGCCCGCCCGTCGGCCGCGCCAGGCTTCCCCGCACGGCCTGGCCAAGCCGCCGCCCCGCGCCCGGCCGGGCTGAGCCCCGACCGCGGTCCCAGCTTCCATTTCCGGCCCCGGCACCATCGCCGGGTGCCGTCCGCCCTATCGCACCACACAGAGGAGAACACCCATGCCCAAACGCGACGACATCCGCACGGTCCTGATCATCGGCTCCGGTCCGATCATCATCGGTCAGGCCTGCGAATTCGACTACTCCGGCACCCAGGCCTGCAAGGCCCTGCGCGAACTTGGTTACCGCATCGTGCTCGTCAACTCCAATCCGGCCACGATCATGACCGACCCGGAGATGGCCGACGTCACTTACATCGAGCCGCTCAATGTGGACACGCTGGAGAAGATCATCGCCCGCGAGCGGCCCGACGCCCTCCTGCCCAATCTGGGCGGCCAGTCGGCCCTCAACCTCAGTTCCGACCTGGCCCGGCAGGGTATCCTCGAGAAATACGGGGTGCAGGTGATCGGCGTCAACCTGGACGCCATCGAGCGCGGCGAGGACCGCATCGAGTTCAAACGGGAGATGGACCGGCTCGGCATCGAGATGCCGCGGAGCACCGCCGTCTACACGGTGGAGGATGCCGAGCGCATCGCCGCCGAACTCGGCTACCCGGTGGTCATCCGCCCGGCCTACACCATGGGCGGCACCGGCGGGGGCATGGTCTACAACCTGGAGGAGCTGCGCATCATTGCCGCCCGGGGTATCGCCGCCAGCCGCATCGGCCAGATCCTCGTCGAGGAGTGCGTCATCGGCTGGGAGGAGCTGGAACTCGAGGTGGTGCGCGACGCGGACAACAAGCTGATCACCATCTGCTTCATCGAGAACGTGGACCCCATGGGCGTGCACACCGGCGACTCTTTCTGCACCGCGCCCATGCTCACCGTGCCCGAGGAGCTGCAGCAGCGGCTGCAGCGGGCGGCCTATGCCATCGTCGAGTCCATCGGCGTGATCGGCGGCACCAACGTCCAGTTCGGCCACGACCCGGAGACCGACCGGGTGGTGGTCATCGAAATCAACCCTCGCACCTCGCGCAGTTCGGCGCTCGCCTCCAAGGCCACCGGTTTTCCCATTGCCCTCGTCTCGGCCCGGCTGGCCGGCGGCCTGACCCTGAAGGACATGGCCTACTGGCGCGACGGCACCCTGGACCAGTACACCCCCTCGGGCGATTACGTGGTGGTCAAGTTCGCCCGCTGGGCCTTTGAGAAGTTCCGCGGCGTGGAGGACAAACTCGGCACGCAGATGCGCGCCGTGGGCGAGGTGATGAGCCTGGGCAAAACCTACAAAGAGGCTCTGCAGAAGGCCATCCGCGGTCTGGAGACCGGCTGCATGGGGCTCGGTTTC
>Ga0265295_1002943_pt1 | contig 25729 bp, 30 predicted proteins | sample Munlansysbiofilm_FD_192503 | JGI IMG/M metagenome (GOLD analysis project Ga0265295, IMG submission 192503) | Leachate microbial communities from a municipal landfill in Southern Ontario, Canada - Methane capture system biofilm | ecosystem: Engineered > Solid waste > Landfill > Unclassified ... | reverse complement strand
TCAAGAGTTTTTCGGCTTGCATAATAAATTTTAACTCTATCAACGGACTGTCTACTATGAGCACGTCATTATTGACTTTTGCCAAAGGTGGGGTTCATCCTCCAGAATCCAAAGAAATAACCGAACAATTGGCTATTGAGAAGATGCCCCTGCCCGAGGAGTTCGAAATTCCGCTTCTTCAGCATTTTGGCGCTCCATGCCAGCCCCTGGTCAAGAAAAAGGACCGTGTTGAGGAAGGCGATCTCATCGGCCAGGTTACGGGCGGTCTGGGAGCCAATGTGCATGCCAGCGTCACCGGGACCATCACGGATATCGGCACGTCCATCGGGCCGGTCTCCCTTAATGTCCCCTCGGTCACCATTTCCAGGGATCTCGAAGCGCCGGATAAAACCTATGCGCCTTCGGATTGGAAATCTCTGAGCCCGCAGGAGCTGCTGTCGAAAATAAAGGATGCCGGCATTGTCGGGATCGGCGGCGCCGGATTCCCGGCCCATGTCAAGCTGGCTCCGCCTCCGGGGACCAAGGTCGACAAACTGATCTTGAACGGCGCCGAATGCGAACCTTACCTGACCACGGACCATCGGGTCATGCTGGAAAAGCCTGAAGAGGTCATCGTGGGGGCCCAGATTCTCCTTCGCGTATTGGGGATCTCAGAAGGGCACATCGGCGTTGAAGCCAACAAAAGCGACGCCATTGATGTCCTGCGGAAAACCGTTGAAACGCAGAAGCTCGACGGCGCGAAGATCTCGATTGACGCACTCCAGGTTAAATATCCCCAGGGATCTGAAAAACAGTTGATTGAAAGTGTGACCGGACGCAAAGTCCCGGGCGGCGGATTGCCTTTCGACGTTGGCGTGATTGTTCAGAACATCGGCACAACAAAAGCTGTTTATGATGCTGTTGTTCTCAATAAACCGCTCTATGAAAAGGTCATTACCATTTCCGGCAGGGGCATTTCGAGACCGGCCAACCTTCAGGTTCGGGTCGGTACGCGCATTCGGGACATCGTTCAATATCTTGGCGGTACGAAGCCGGATCTGGCAAAGATCGTCATGGGAGGTCCCATGATGGGATTCGCCGTATCCACTTTGGACATTCCGGTGACAAAGACGGTTTCGGGAGTCCTCTTCCTGACCAAAGAAGAGATCGACGATCAGCCCCATGGGCCCTGCATCCGCTGCGGATGGTGTGTAGAGGCCTGCCCCATGGGATTGTCGCCGAACGAGATCGGCCTTTATGTTGAGGCCGGACTGGCTGCGGACACGGCGCCTTTTGGAGTCTTCGACTGTTTTGAGTGCGGTTCCTGCGCCTTTGTCTGTCCTGCCAAGAGACCGCTGGTCCAGTTCATCCGCCTGGCCAAGCAAAAGGCAAAAAGATAGCCTAAAAGATAAGGAGCAAAGCCATCGTGGAGCAAGTAAAAGATACCCAGATTTCAGAACATCCGTTATCTGCATGCACGGTCTCTGTTTCTCCGCATGTTAAAAGCCGCGAATCCACGGCCAAGATCATGTGGACCGTGAATGCCTGTTTGTTGCCTCCCCTTCTTTTATCCGTTTTCATCTTCGGATTTCAGACCCTGATCATCACCCTGGTCAGCGTTCTCAGTTGCGTTATTGCCGAAGCGGTTTCCCAGAAGCTTCTTCACCGCCCCATCACCCTCAAGGATGGGAGCGCCGTGGTGACGGGTCTGCTTCTAGCCTACATAATACCCCCTGGAGTGCCCTATTGGATGCCGATCCTGGGCGCGGTTTTTACGATCTACATCACCAAGCATCTGTTCGGGGGACTGGGCTTCAACATTTTTAATCCGGCACTGATCGGGCGCGCCTTCCTGGTGGCCACGTTCCCTGTGGCCATGACGTCGGCCTGGATCATGCCCATGAACGACTTCTCCATTTTCAAATACATGCAGCCCGGGATCGATGCCGTGTCCACAGCCACCCCCCTTTATGTGCTGAAGCATTACGGCCTGGCCGCCCTCATCGATAAATACGGCGCCGTTTCCACTATGTACAAGGATTTCTTTCTTGGTGTGCGGCCCGGCTGCATCGGTGAAGTCTCCAATCTGCTCCTCCTTCTTGGAGGGCTGGTGCTAATCTTCAAAAAATACATCTCCTGGCACATTCCGGTTTCCGTTATTGCCACCATCGGTGTGTTGACCTGGATTTTCGGCGGTGAAGGCTACTTCAACGGCGATCCCATCCTGGCCGTTCTTACCGGCGGCGTGTTCCTTGGCGCCATCTTCATGGCTACGGATTACGTCACCTCACCCACCCAGAAAAACGCCCAGCTTGCTTTCGGATTCGGAGTCGGCGCCATTACGGTTCTGATCCGCCTCAAAGGCGGCTATCCGGAGGGGGTCTGCTATGCGATCCTGCTTATGAATACCCTCACACCGGCATTGGATTCATGGTTTCAACCCAAGCGTTTTGCTCCAGCGAAAGGTGCGATAAAATGAACGAATTTGTAAAAATAACATTTCGCTTGACCCTTTCTTGTCTTATGGCTGCCCTGGTGATGGGAACAGCGTTCATCTTTACAGACAAGGCAAAGAAGAACAATGAACACGTCAATGTTCACACAACGATGTTGAGCCTGCTCGGCTACAGCGATTTGAACCCCGCCCCCAAGGAATTGAAGCTTTATTCCCTCTATCGCTACATCATTGAAGAAAAGGGCACGACCTACCTGGGCTACATGGTTCCCGTCACCGAGTCGGGCAAGGAATCCTATGAATTGCTCAAGCTGAACCTGGAGGGGAAACTGGTGCAGCGTCTACCCATGAATATCTCCCCGGAAGCGGCGGCTGAAGACGTGGAGCGCGCGACCGCGATGAAGGAGGCTCTGAAAACGGAGCAGGGCATTTCCTACCAGGATCGCACCGTTATAGCCCGCCTCGGAGGTCAGCGCGTAGCCTATCTGCTCCCCGGCAAGTTCGGCGGATTCAAGACATTTATCAACGTCATTTTGTCCTTGAATCCTGAATTCGCCATCCGCGGCCTGGAAATCATGGAGCACGAGGAAGACCCCGGTCTCGGAGCTGAAATTTCCCAGAACTACTTCAAGAACCAATTTCGTAATAAATCCTTTGAACGTCTGAAATCTCTCGATGTCATCAAAGAGCCCCTGCCCGATGAGTATCGCGCCTATCTGAATGCACCGGATAAGATGGACAAGGATAAAGCGGATGCCATTATCAAACAGTATGGTGAAAAGGATATTTACGCCCTGACGGGTTCAACGATTTCCAGCCGGTCTGTAACTGATGGTGTCAAGAACATGGTCAAGCGTTTCGCCTACAGGATCCAGGTCCTGAACGATGTGATTGCCGACCAGAAGATACCAGCTTTGATTTGATATAAAGGAGGATAGTCTTGGCCGCCACGAAAAAAACCAACAGTCAGCTTGTCCTTGATGGGATATTTCTGGAAAATCCGATTTTCCGCCTGGCCCTTTCCATGTGCCCGGCCGTCGGATTGACGACCTCCATCAAGAACGGATTATTGCTCGGCACGGCAGTCCTCTTCGTGCAAGTCTTTTCCAGCTGCACGATTGCTGCCATAAAAAACTTCATACACCCCCGGATTCGAATACCCACCTATACCTTGACCATCGCCACCTGGGTGACGGTGATCGACCTGGTCCTGGCTGCCTATGTTCCTGATGCCTATAAGCAGGTAGGTCTCTTCGTAAAACTGATCGTGGCCTTCGCGATCATCACCATGCGCCTTGAGATGTTTGCCTGCAAAAACACCGTCTCCGCCTCTTTCTGGGACGGAATCGGCATGGGTGTCGGCTTCATGTTCGGCATGGTCACCATCGGTTTTGTCCGTGAGCTTCTCGGTTCGGGCATGCTTCTTGGCTACGATGTTCTTGGATTCAAACCGCTTCTGTTCTTTGTTCTTCCTGCAGCGGGGTTCTTCTGCGTGGGTATCATGATGGCGATGTTCAACTATGTGGAAGTGGTTTACAATCGCCGGAAGGAGAGTAATTCATGAACGCTTTGATAAAACGATCCGCTTTTCGGCCGGTCTGGTTGATTCTTGCCCTGCTGGTCCTTCTCGCTGGATGTGAGAAAATTGATAATCCCTTCATCAAGAAGGGGGGGTTCAAGGACACTCGCTCCATCATGATTGAATTCGCGGGGGCACCAGATGCGTCATGGGTCTCGGATCCCGCCAATTTTAAGGTTTTTGAAAAGAATAACCCCGATGTTCTCCTGCCTGTCAAACAGGTGGATGTCGGACCGGATAAGAAAACCGTCTTCCTGAAATTCGGGGAGGATCTTGATCTGAAATTGGCGCACACGGTCAGTATGGCAAGCATACCGTCCGAGGGAAAAGACATGGGAGCCTCGTTCCTGGACGTCAAGAAGTCCTATTTCGGCTACCTCTTTTCCATTCTCATCGGTGCGATGCTGATCAACAATTACGTTTTCACCAAGTATCTGGGGCTTTGCGTCTTCATCGGAACATCCAGAAAAAAGAGTACGGCGGTTGGAATGGGGGTCACCTTTACAATCGTTATCGTCATCAGTGCCATGATCTCATGGTTCCTCTACCAGTTCGTTCTGAAACCCTATCGGCTCGACTTTCTGCAGGTTGTCACCTTTATCGGCCTCGTCTCGCTGACCGTGCAGGCCGTCGATACGATCCTCCGCAAGGTCAACCCGGCCCTTTTCAAGGCTTTTGGTGTGTACCTCGTGCTGGTCATTGCCAACTGCGTCATTATCGCCGTTCCCCTGACTTTGGCGAGTGCCGAGTACAACGCCTTTGAAAGCTTCATGCTGGCCTTGGGCGCAGGCGGCGGATTCCTTCTTGCACTCTTTCTCATGGCATCATCCAGGGAGCGCCTGGAGCTGGCAAACGTGCCTCCCACCTACCGTGGATTGCCCATCGCTTTTGTGGCTACAGGGCTCTTTGCCCTGGCGTTCATGGGCTTTTCCGGAATGGCGATTTTTTAAAATTTACTGAAATGAATTGAGGTATGTCATGGATCCTGTATTGATTAAATTGGCGGTTGTAGGCATCGCCTTCCTCGGCTGCATCGGTCTGTTGTTCGGCATCGGCCTGGCACTGGCCGCTCAGAAGTTCGCCGTTGAGGGTGATCCCAAGGTAGAAGAGGTCCTGGAAGTTCTGGCGGGGGCTCAATGAGGCGGCTGCGGCTTTGCAGGTTGCGAAGCGTATGCCGAAGCAGTTGTCCACGACCCTGACGTTCCACCGAATCTCTGCTTTCCCGGCAAGGCGGAAGTTGCTGCGGCGGTTGCCGAAATTGCAGGAAAAACGGTCGGCGGTGTCGAAAATGTCGTTGCCCAGATCCGATGTTCACGCATCGAAGGGCAAGTCAAACAGAAGTATTCCTACCTTGGTTACAACACCTGCGCAGGTGCGAGTATCGCCTTTGGCGGTCCGCAGGACTGCGCATACGCCTGCGTCGGGTTGGGCGACTGTGCCGTATCCTGCCCCTTTGGCGCCATCACCATGGAACAGCAGTTTCCCGTTGTCGATGTGGAAAAGTGCGTCGGTTGCGGATCCTGCGTACGCGCCTGTCCCAAGAAGGTTATTGAGCTCATGCCCCTGAAGGCTCGCGTCTGGGTTCCCTGCAGCACAAAGGATCCTGGGAAGACGGTGAGGAATATCTGCAAGGTCGGCTGCATTACGTGTAAAATGTGCGTCAAGGCGTGTCCGGCGGGGGCGGTCAGTATTGAAAACGATGTGGTCCGCATTGATCATGAAAAGTGCCTGGCGTACGGACCGGACTGCCAGGAAGCGTGCGTGGCAAAGTGTCCCCGCAACATATTCCGGCCCTTCCGGAAGGAATTTAAAAAGGCGGGAGAGCTTGAAGCGGCCTGAGGACATTTCATAGCAACTTTATAATAGACAGACAAAAGAGGGTGCGGACCTTTTCGGTTCCGCACCCTCTTTTGTCTGTTCTTTTTTATTCTGTTTGTTGTTTTTCAGCGCTGCCTGATCCGTGCCTGGCCTGATTATTATTTAATCATCGAGATGCTTTCCCAGATTTATGAACTCGGAGCGATCAAACCCTACAGATATGAAGAAGGACACCATGTCCACCGCATCCCATCTCAGTGCGGTATAAATATCCCGCACTCCTTTCTGCTTGAAATATTTAAAGATGCTTTCCACAAGGGCCTTGCCTATCCCGCCACCCATGTGATTCGGGTGGGATTCAAGGGCAATGATCCATCCGCTCTTTTCCAGTCCAAAACTCGGTCCTTTAATTTCACCGATGATAAATCCCGTCACGCGGCCGTCTTTTATGGCCACGTAACCGACAACATCCTGCTTCCGAAGATGGAGTTCAATACTCTGCATCCAGGAATCGGTAATGTTGCCTTTCATGATAGCACGATGAATGTCTGTAATCTCAGGCGCATATGTTAAATCTATTTCTTTTATTTCTATATCATCTGCCATAATGCAACTCAATCGATCCGTATAATTTTTAAATGCTTTCCAATCCAATCAGGAGGCAAGTACACCCGGCCGCTATTGCCGCTTTGCTTGACCTCCTTGGAAATCATTTCTTCTCCATAGACTTCAAATTTGACTTTTTGAAAGATACCGCTGTCTGCATGCTGATCTACGCTTTTTGTTGAGGGCGCTTCCATTATTTTCTCATCTGATTTCTCAGAAGTTTTTCTGGACAATGGAGGCTTCGACAAAGAGCTCTTTTTTTCTGATTCTCTTGTTCCCATAATCCTTATTTCCTGACTTTTTTTCCTGCCATATTTTATAATATTCTATGGTTTAGCTATGATGTAACTTTACTTTTGTCAAGAAATATCTTTCAAGAGGTCAATTCATCAGCTTTGTCCGGTTTTCCTCTCGCGTCCAGCCGGCATCATGCCCGTTTACAAAATTCGTGATGGAAGGCTCTATGAGTATAAAACCCTCTGAATATATTTTACTTATTCCAGAGGGTTTTATAGGCGCTATCAGCTGTTGCGCACGTGCAGAGCGTTTTCATCCCCATGCGGCGGCTTAGGTCATACCGTAACCACCGTCGACTCTCAGCAGCTGTCCCGTAATGTACCTGGAATCTTCGCATCCGAAGAAAACAAAGGCGGGAGCCACTTCTGAAGGGTCCGCATACCGATTGAGGAGAATACGCCTCATGTAAATTTCCTTCAATTTTTCGTCGGTTGTAATTTTTTCGGTCATATCCGTTGTCACGATACCCAGAGAGATCACATTGGCCGTGACGTTGAATCTCGCGAGCTCCCTCGCGGCAGACATGGTGAAGGAAAGGATTCCGCCTTTCGCAGCCGCGTAATTAATCTGGCCGGTCGTTCCCACCAGCCCCGCAACGGAAGTGACGTTGATGATCTTGCCGTAATTCTGCTCCATGAAATATTTTGCCGCCGCCTGCACGCAGAGGAAGGGACCTTTCATGTGGATGTTAACGACCGCATCCCACTGCTCCTCCGTCATTTTATGGAGCATTGCGGGCTTCGTCGCGCCGGCGTTATTCACCAGGACATCAATTCTTCCGAAATTATCCACCGCGGCCTGGATGGTCTTTACTGCCTCGTCCTTGACTTCGACGCGCCCCTGAACGGCCACAGCCCGACGCCCCATCTTTTCGATCATAGCAACTACTTCATTGGCTGCAGCATGATTACCGGCGTAGTTTACGATAACATCGGCGCCCTCTTCCGCATAGGCAAGACAAATAGCTCTTCCCACGCCTCTTCCGCCGCCGGTTACTACGGCTACCTTACCTTCTAGCTTTCCCATTTCTAAATCCCCCTGTTATTATTGTTGATGTTAGTTACTCGAAGTATTATTTTCTGCTCTTGGACATCTAAAGAAGGTTACGATCAGTCCACAATGTTCAGACTTCAAAAAACTCATCCGGCTTTGACCATCTTTCAGAATGTTAAGAATGGGTACGACTTTTTTGAGGGGCTAGAGATCTCCTTGCACCTCGGGAGTAAAATCATGAACTATTACAGTGTGCTGCAATAACAACTTGATCCTCTTTTGTCAAGTCAATTCTACGGGCTTAACGCTTCTCTATCGTTGGCTTTTTCTGCGGTTCCGAGGAGAGAATTCGTTCTCCCTCCCGTTCCATGATCTGTTCCCGAACTACACCCCAAACAATAAAGGGGTTTAGAGTCCCACTCTAAATCCCCAGTATCATAAGTGAATTGGATTTATTGGTGCCGAAGCCGGGACTTGAACCCGGACGAGCGTGGCTCACTACCCCCTCAAGATAGCGTGTCTACCAGATTCCACCACTTCGGCAATGTTCCGGAAAACGGATACGGCAAAAAACGGTCTTTTGGGGAATATCTCGATCAGTCCTATTTCCCTGCCGATCGATAAGCTACCTTACCCCTCATGATTTTGTCAATATGAAAAGATTCTCTCGCCCATTTTTCTTGGTGCGTATCCCCTACTTCGCCGGCTGCGCCTGTGGCGCGGAGACAGGGGGCGCTGCGTTCTGCACCGGTGCCGGCGCCGTGGTGGGTGCTGCCGGTACGGCAGGTGCGGCCGACCTTTCCGCTACAGGCCTGGAAGCCCCTTCCATCAGTGAGGAGCCTTTATGGATTGAAGCATAGGACAGGAAAAGCGACGTCAGCATGAAGACCACGGCAACGGCGGTCGTCATTTTTCCGAGAAAGGTCCCCGCCCCGCTGCTGCCGAAGACGGTCTGGCTGGAACCGCCGAATGCCGCCCCCATACTGGCGCCCTTGCCCGCCTGAAGAAGCACGACGATCACAAGGACAAAACAGGAGATGATATGCAATACATTAATCAGAATGTGCACAGTAATTCCGCCTCTTTAAATTTTATTGAGCCCCTTGCCGGAAACAAGAGGACATACGTTCACAAACAGCGACGCAGCGCTGTATATCACCGATGTCAAAAGAATTCAATCCTTTTTCAGGAGGGCAGGCTTTTATAATCGACGATTCTTTTCTCCGGTTGAAGCCGGTGAGCTCCCGGAAAACCCGAGAAAGCATTCCAGTTGAAAACCGCGGTTTCTTCATTTTCTTCTGTTGCGAGGGTTCCATTATGGATTTATAACTATCGCTGCAGCAATGCGTTCCGTGCGTTCCAGTCCTTGTTTACGGGACGATGCACAGCGAACCTATCCGGGCCAAGGAGGCATCATGAAAAATACCGACATAGCCGGGATCTTCGAACACATGGCAAAATTTCTGGAAATCAAGGGAGATAACCCTTTCAAGATAAGGGCTTATCGCCGAGCTGCCCAGGTCATAGAACATCTGCCCCGGGAACTTGCCGTCATGCTTGCGGCGGGAGAGGATTTGAAAAGCCTTCCGGGGATCGGCCAGGCGATTGCCGCCAAGGCGGAAGAGCTGGTCCGCACCGGACGTCTGGCCGCCTGGGAAACCCTGAGAGACTCCCTTCCCGAAGGTCTCGCCGAACTCCTGGAAATACCGGGTATCGGCCCGAAAACCGCGTTTCGCCTGGCGTCAGAGCTGGGGATCTCCTCCGTGGATGAATTGGAGCGAGCCATTCGTCAGGGTAAGGTGGCCTCCCTCTTCCGGCTGGGCGACAGGACGGCGGAGAATCTACTCCACCAGATTGAGTGGTTGCGGCGTAAGGATCAGCGCATTCCCCTTGGGCGGGCCCTTCCCCTGGTCGAAGACGTTCTCTCCATGCTCCGCCCACTGCCGGGAGTAAAAAATCTGGTCGCAGCCGGAAGCCTTCGCCGCTTCCGGGAAACCGTCGGCGATATCGACCTGATGGGAACGGCGGATCATCCGGAACATGTCATCCGCTCCTTTGTGTCCCTGCCCGCCGTTCGAGACGTCCTCGGCCAGGGACCCACCAAGGCCAGCGTCATTCTGGCCGACGGATTTCAGGCCGATCTCCGGATGGTGGAGCATGAGTCCTTCGGCTCGCTCCTGCAGTATTTTACGGGAAGCCGTCAGCACAACATCGCCCTGAGGGCCAGGAATCAAAAACGGGGCTTGAAACTCAGCGAATACGGAATTACCGATGCCTCCACGGGCAGGCTGGAAACGTTTGCAACGGAAGAGGCCTTTTATGCGCGCCTGGGAATGCAGTACATCCCGCCGGAAATCCGTGAAGATTACGGGGAGATCGCACTTGCGGCAACCCATTCCCTTCCTGAACTGGTCGAACGCTCAGACATCAGGGGGGATCTCCATGTGCACACCAATTGGAGCGACGGAACGGCATCCCTGGAATCCATGGCTCAGGCGGCGAAGGAGGCAGGGTATGCCTATCTGGCCATTACGGATCATTCCGGCGGATTGGGCATTGCCGGGGGATTGCATGAAGATCGGCTGCTGAAACAGCAGCAGGCCATCCATGAACTCAACCGGCAGATCGAGGGAATCCGGCTGCTGACGGGGATTGAAGTCAATATCCTGAGCGACGGACGGCTGGATCTGCCGGACGAGGTCCTGTCCGGTCTGGATGTTGTCGTAGCATCGGTCCACTCATCCCTGAAGCAGAGCGAGGGAAAAATGACCCGGAGGATCCTGAAGGCCCTGGAGAATCCCCATGTGGACATCCTGGCTCACCCGACGGGCCGCCTCATCGGAAAGCGGGAACCCATCGCAGTGGATCTGGAGGCGGTTTTTTCCGCCGCAGTGCAGTATCACAAGGTCCTGGAGATCAATTCCATGCCCGACCGCCTGGATCTTCAGGACAACTTCATCTACCGGGCGCGGGAGCTGGGCGTTCTGCTGGCAATCAATACAGATGCGCACCGCCCGGAGCATTTTGAACTGATCCGCTTCGGAATCGGCATGGCCCGGCGCGGCTGGTGCCGGCCCGCTTCCATCCTGAACACTCGATCGGCTGACGAGGTGCTTGTTTATTTCAACCGGGGGCGCACCTCCCGATAATCTGCCGGACCATTTTGCTCTTTTTGTGCTTCGGATGGAACACAGCCCTTATACGTTCATGGGATATGCGCGAGGAAGCCGAATGACGGCCTTCAAGCAGCAAACCAGGCGTCGTCTCTCAAGCAGGAGATCAGCGATGGCTGGTAACGGAAACTCGGGGACAGAGATCACCAAGAAGGCAGGAGCTGCAGAGGGGAGAAACCGGACGGCAGACACGCTGGCCGAAGGAAACCAGCAGGGTGTTGTATCGTGACCAGTAGCATCGCGGAAGAATATCCTGGAGAGCGAATTCCGTCTGCACCGGTGTTTTTGTCTTGACTAGACCGAGACGGTTGGAGATCCGGTGAACATGCGTGTCGACGCAGATGGCCTCTTGTCCGTAGCCCAGCGAAAGAACGAGATTTGCGGTTTTTCGCCCCACCCCTTTCAGCGAAAGCAAATCCTCCAGGGTGTCGGGCACCTGGGAGGAAAAGCGCTCCACAAGATCCCGGCAGATTTCCGGAATCTGCCGGGCCTTGTTCCGGTAAAAGCCGACGGGATAGATGGCTCGGCGAATGTCCTCTTCACTCAGCTTCATCATCCCCTCAGGCGTTGAAGCCAGACGGAACAGCTTCTCGGTGGCCTTACCCGTGACCTCATCCTTCGTCCTCAGACTGAGCACGGTAGAAATCAGGATCTTGAAAGGATCGTGCTGCCTTTCCGCCAGTTGGGTGACAATGGGAAAGTCCGCGCCCCCGGCACTGACTTCAAGCCTGTGAACCAGGAGGTCGATTTCTTTCCTGTCCATGAACCGGGCTCCGAATCCTGCGGACTAACTGTACCCCTCCTCGTAGGCCAGCATGTCCAGATGAAGGGTGGCAATGTCTTCGACATCCAGATCGGCCTCCTGCTCCGTCACTCTCAGATCGACCATCTTGATGTACCGTTTGCAGACGTTACACACATCCACCCGGTAGCGCTCATCCCCTTCGATCGTAAAATAGGCGAGGGCGTGCTGCTCTTCATTGCCGCAGAAGGGGCATTTCACCCGCCGGTAATGCCACTCAAAACCGCACTGGTTGCAGAAAAGGTAACGCCGTCCGTCGCCGGCCTTGATCTTTCCGATTTTCGGCTCTTTGCCACAGATCGGGCAGTACCCTTCAGACCATTTGAGTTGGGAAATCCGGTCACCAAAACGGATGGCGATCTTTTCCAGTTCAGGCCTCAAGCTTTCTTCCAGGAACAGCTCCACAAGATCATAAAAATCATCATCTTTTTCTTCCGGGAAATCCCCTTCCGCAAGGGGGTCGAAAGTATGACGGATCATCCTCTCAAAATCCAGAGCCCCGTTGTGCAGTTGCTCGATCATTTCTTCTGTTTTTTCCGGAGAACGCTTTTTTGCAATATCCAGAAGCTTCAGGAAATAATCCTTGGGCAGGGTAAGATTAAATTCTCCCGAGATAAAATCAATGAGGGGCAATCCGCCCGCCACCTTCTGGGGGATCAGGTGCTCGTCCACCTGAAAGATCATCCTGTCTGATGTTTTGTGATACTCTTCCCGCAGGATGAGAAGCTCCGCGAGAATATCCAGCAGTTCGCTGTAGTACGGACTGTCGGATTTGTACTGCTCGATCGTTTTTAGGGCATTCAGCATGTTCGCCATGCAGTTTCAGGTCTCCTGTCCTTGGACTTGCGCCTTGGATACAATCCAAAACGCATGTTACGTATATAATCCTTCCCGTCAAAAGTGCAAGCAATTATTAATCCCCCGAAAGGGGAGATATACTGCTTGAAATGCAATCCTCCTTCGTCTATAAATTTCAGACAGTTCATGTTTGGATGGATCAGGACGCCCGGGGCTTCGCTCTGCTCCGGTTCATCCGTTGAACGTTGAACATGGCGGCCGGGAAAGGGCACAAGGAGAAGACATGAACGCACATACCCTCATTCCTGTGATTTCCATCGTCGGCAAATCCAATACGGGAAAAACGACCCTGATCGAGAAGCTGGTTCCGGAACTGGCCAGGCGGGGATATCGGGTGGCGACCATCAAGCATCATCTGCACGACTTCGATATCGACATCGAAGGAAAGGACAGCTGGCGTCACCGGCAGGCCGGCGCCCGGGCAACGGTCATTGCGACCCCACGGAAGGTGGCCCTGATTGAAGACGTGGAGGAAGATTACAGCATCGACGCCCTCCGGGAACGCTATATCCACGGTGTAGACCTGATCCTGACAGAAGGGTTCAAAGGGAATCCCCATCAGAAAATCGAGATATACCGGGCTGTCCTCAAGCGGGAACTTCTCTGCGGCCCGCAGGACAATTTGCTTGCCCTGGCCAGCGACACACCGCTTGACATCGGGGTACCCTGCCTGGATATCAACGACATTCAGGGCCTGGTGGATCTCATTGAAACTTCGGTTTTGAAATGAAGAGAAACGGTTCTTTTTACGATTGCGGAATCATCTTTACTGTGGTCCATGGATATTTCGAATATTGACGTCGAGCGCATCCTGAAATGGGTGCTGATTGTCCTGATTACCGGTTTTATTGCCCAGTTTGGAAAGTCCCTCGCCAAATATGTCATGGAGAAAATTCGGGCGAAAAAAATCCTGGAAACGGAGAATCTGAATTCGGCCGTCGGCGCCCAAGAGCCCCCAAAGCCGGCCCTGCCGCCGGAGCTCGATTCCGTGGCGCAGAAAGAACCGGAAGCAGCAACGTTCGCGAATGCCGTTCCTCCATCAGAAAAAGACGAGGCCAAGCTCCGGAAAAAAGCGCTCAAAGCACAGGTCAAAGAGCAAAAAAAGAAAAAAAAGGAGGAAGTTTGAACGATCGCCGTACTGCGAAGTCGGGTAAAGGGACACCCCTCTGTTCCATGGGCTGCGGCGGCACGGCCTTTCAGAAATGCGCCTTCTGCAAATACCCTTGATCTTCTTCCAGGTCGGCCTGTCCGGCAGCTTCATTGGCAAGGGCATCGCAACGTTCGTTTTCTTTGATGTCCGCATGCCCCCGCACCCAGACAAAGGTGACCCGGTGAAGGGTACACAGATTCAGCAGCCGCTCCCAGAGATCGGCATTCAGCGCCTTTTCCCTTGAATTCCGCTTCCAGCCGTTTGCCCGCCAGCGTTTTGCCCACCCCTTGGTGATCGCATTCACCAGATATTGGGAATCCGAATAAAGCGTCACCGAACAGGGAACCTTCAAGGTCTCCAGACCTCTGATTGCCGCGAGAATTTCCATGCGGTTGTTCGTGGTCAAGCGGTAGCCGCCGGAAAGCTCCTTTCTGTGTTCCCCATAGAGAAGAACAACACCATATCCGCCCGGCCCGGGATTTCCAAGACAAGCGCCGTCGGTATAAAGGATTACCTGTTTCGGAGAAGTCGTCACGCCGGACGACGTCGACCCCTGGCCACCGGGTTGGGGCGTCGCAGCCGTTTCTTCAAGGTTTGTTCTTTCCCGCCTGTTTTTCATCACGACCTTTCTTGTGCCTCAAAAGAAGAAAGCATCATACAAGAGCGGGATGCAAGGTTGCAAGAAAAGAAAAACGGGAAAGCCCCGCCGCCGAAGTCCCCGAAGATACCTGTCTTTTTCCAGGGCGGTCTGCCTTCAAAATGTTCTTTACAAAACCGTTGGTTTTAGTATCTCATTGGGATGACCGGATATGATGGCAGCTCGAATTCTGCAAAGAGGTCCGGCATCAACGCGGATCGGGCAAAAACGGCGAAATGCCGAAAAGCCGGCCATAACATCGGAATCATGGAACATTTCGAGGCATTGGAGGTTGCAACATGGAGGAAAAGAACTGGCTGCAACGCTTTAAGAAATCACAAAAGGACAAATGGATCGGCGGAGTCTGCGGAGGCCTTGGGGAGCATACGCCCATTCCGTCGTGGTGCTGGCGGTTCCTGTTTGCATTTCTGTTCTTCTTCTGCGGATTTGGATTCCTGTTGTATCTGCTCCTGTGGATTCTCGTTCCCAAAAGCGACAACTTCGGAGGCGAATCGGAGGTCCCGCAACAATGGAATGACGAAAACCGGAGAAACGGCTCCGGAAGCTGAAGGGCGCGATACAATCCCGAGGTAACCTGCCATGAACACGCTTAAAGTCATCCTCCTGCTGGCTTCCCTGTCCGGGCTGCTCATACTGGCCGGCTATTTTGTCGCGCGGGGAACCGGCGTGGTGATCGCCCTGGTCCTTTCCGCGCTCATGAACTTCGGCAGCTACTGGTACTCGGACAGCATCGTCCTTCGGATGTACTCCGCCCGTGAAGTAACGCGTGCGGAGGCCCCTGTCCTTCACACCTCCGTGGAAGCTCTGGCCGCGACGGCCGGTCTGCCGAAGCCCCGAATTTACGTGATTGCCAACGAGGTTCCCAACGCCTTTGCAACGGGAAGAAATGAAGATCATGCCGCCGTTGCAGTGACGTCCGGCATCCATAAGATTCTCGACCGGGATGAACTGGAGGGCGTCCTCGCCCATGAACTTTCCCACATCAAGCACAAGGATATCCTGATCAGCACCATGGCCGCGACGGTGGCAAGCGCCGTCGTGCTTCTGTCCCGGTGGGCCGTATTTTTCGGCAACGACGAGGGATCGGGCATGATCCACGCCATAGCCATGGCGGTGATAGCACCTGTTGCAGCAACGGTCATTCAGATGGCGATCTCCCGATCCAGGGAATATGACGCCGATGCAGGCAGCGCGAGGATCACCGACAAGCCGGAAGCCCTGGCCTCCGCCCTCCGGAAGTTGTCGGCAGCCTCGAAGGCCAATCCGATGAGTGTGAACCCATCCACGGCGCACATGTTCATTGTGAATCCGTTATCAGGAAATTTTCTTCGGACCCTCTTCAGCACCCATCCGCCGATCGAGAAAAGGATCGAGCGGCTGCTGGCGATGAAGGCCGCTCCGAAGGAATAGGGAATGATGAAAGGGCACAGCATCCCTTTGGGGTAGGAGTCGGCCCCATGCCTTTCTGGGTCCCGAGAAGCCTCCCATGACTGCCGCCGGGCTTGGACCTGCCCGCCCGGACCATCTTCAAAAAATCGATGGACAAACCGAACGGTCGGGCGGTCGATGGTTTCCGGAGAACACCTCCAGTTGTGATCCGGCTTGAACTGTGATAGAAAAGCCACGCTGAAGCGCCCGGAACACCGCAGCGGGTTCCGGGCTCCGGAGAAGGCCTGCGGACGGGTGACAGCGGCAATTCCCGACTGAAGCACAGAAAGATCGCCAGAACTTCCGAAAAGGACCTCTATCTTTGAAAGAACGCCTGAAGCGGGATTACGCCCCGGTCAAGAACCTGAAAGCGGATGACCACATTCGCATCGTTCAGGATATTTTTGCAACGGTTACGGGAAAGTACGATTTTCTCAATCACCTGCTCAGTTTCCGTCGAGATGTTGCCTGGCGGCGCTTTGCCGCCAGGAAGATGCATTTCCCCAGGACACGCCGTTACCTGGATGTGGCCACCGGCACGGCGGATCTGGCCCTGGAGGTAGCTAGCCGCTATCCGGATGTTGAAGTAACCGGCGTTGATTTTGTCCTTGAAATGCTTGAAAAAGCTGTGATGAAAACCGCTCGTCGGAAGGAATGCCGAGACCGGGTATCCTTCGTCCAGGGTGACGCCCTGGCCCTTCCCTTTGCGGACAGGTCTTTTGACGTGGTGGGAATAGCCTTCGGGATCCGCAACATTCCGGACCGTTCGGGAGCACTCCGGGAGTTTTTCCGGGTTCTCATTGAAGGCGGCCAGGTGGCCATACTGGAGATGCAGCTGCCGCAGCTGAAGGTTTTGCAGCTTTTGAGCAGCTTCTATCTTCGCCGGATCCTGCCCCTGATGGCCCGGTGTTTTACCCGAAACCCGGCGGCCTATCTTTATCTTGCCGATTCCATTATCCAGTTCCCAGCCCCTGAACGGTTCACGGGGATGATGCGCGACGCCGGCTTTTCCAATGTCCGTCACTATCCTCTGACATTGGGCATCACCCGGCTTTATGTCGGCACGAAGCCCGATTGATCCTTGCCCCCTGAAAAGCAACCCGGCCATTTTCCTTAAAAGAATTCGGACAGGAGCTCATTTTGACGGCCCGGGGGCCGGCGGAAATGTGAATCTTTTCCATCTGGCAGGAACACAGGGGATTTTTTTCTTGAAAAAAGAGGTAAAGAATGATCTTTTCTCCGAGAAGCTACTGTAGAGGCGCAGGCAGTGAAGGTGCGGGGAAAAAGTTCAGACAAAGGATGACATGTTGCCTCTCGAGCGGAAATATCGTACCCATATCTCCTGATTCGACAGTGTGAGACGATCGTGCCGGTTATTTATTTCTTTGAGGTTGTCTGGAAGGTTGCCTGCCTTAGAAAAGGCGCATGGAAAACAGGAAAATGCACCCTGCGCAGTGCTGTACGTGAATTCAGCGACTCCCTGCTCCTCTTCGGGCCCGATCTGGTGGAAGTGGAAAATCCCTATGTCCGCCCCGATCTGGGGGAGATCATAAGCTGGAGCGAGGAGAATGTGTTGTCCAGCCGATCTCCTTCCGGCTATTGCTCTCTTCCTCTGGAACCGAGAATCATGCTGGCAAGCCACGGGCGGCGAATCCAGGAAAGACAGACGCTCTACGAGCTCTGGGAGGATTCGGGCCTGCAGTCCCTTTCCGCAAATCTGTTCTTTATCGAGCCGCTGATTTTCTGCCACGCGTTCAAGACACTGATCAATCATACGCGGCAAGATTGTTTTTGCGGGCCTCCGAACGACAGCAGGGAATACGATTATCTGACAGCCGAGGTTCATCTCTGCGTAAAAAAGAAATCGCCGAAGATAGAGACGGTTCTGAGCTCGGACGCCCGGATTGCCGGAAAAAGGGGGTTGACCTTCGGCATGGATCTTTACGGCAACCTTCGCCATGCCGTCATAGCGCAGTCAACGGTCCAATCTGCCGTACATGTTCCAGGTGAGGGGTCGCATCGGGAAAAACCGTCACTAGGGGAACCTGTTCCGGCTGGAAGATTCGCCAAGGCGGAGCCTGACAGAGACGCAGGTGTTGCCGTCAGGGCCCCTGCTGAATCCGAAAGAGACTGTTGCACCCTTCCCATGTCACCCGAAAGAGATCTGCGGGAGAAAAGAGTGCCTCCCGCCCTGGCATCCGGTTTCCTGGCCCATATGACCTTTTATGATGAACCCTCCGGATTGCTTTGGATTTTTTGAAAAAAAAAGTTTTTTTCAGCCTGTCCACTCCAGAAATTGATTCACCAGACATTCCACCCGGCGCATGAGCTGCTCGTAATCGGGCGGCCCCTTCCCCCATTCCGGAAAAAAGCGGAAAATGCGGGCCTCGACGGAAAAAATCTCCCGGAGAAGGCGGGCCGTCTCTTCCTGCCGCCGTTCGACCCGGGTCCTGTCACCATAGGCATCACCGCTGTGCTCATTCAAGCCAAAATCATCAATGAGCAGAATATCCTTCAATACATCCAGCCCAAGCCCGGACTTCAATGACTGCCAGAAGTACGGCGAGTCTTTGTGCGCCCCCAGGTCCGCGGAATTGGCCACGATGAGCGCGGCGGGCGACTCCGGTCCGAAGGCTTCCTTCGCGGTAACGGCGGGGATTTCCCAGTCCTCAAGATACCTCAGGATCATCGGCGTGGCTTCCGCGTAATGATCCGTCGCAATGACCGTGCAGAGGCCCGGCTGATCCGCAAGCTTCCTGAGGAGAGGACGCCAGGGGTCCTCCATGCGGGATGCCGCGAGATAGGAATCCACGAAGGCCTCCGCTGCCCTCTCCAAATCGGGAACGAACCCTGGTCCGGTGCTGCAAGACGCCCCCTCGGCATCTTCCAGGAGGCGCCTCAAGATGATCCGTCGGTAGCCCACCGGGGTCGTACTGCCTTCCTCCCAGGTCGGATTGATGATCTTCTCCCAGAGCCGGGAAGGCGTGATGCCCAGACGGGCAAGGCCGCTCTGCTCCAGCGCCGACTGGAGAGAATCCCCCCGGCCGAACAGAACGGCCTGAAGGCTCAGCGTCCCCGAATAGTCCAAAAGAATCAGCTTGTGCGGTTTCATGCGATTCAAAACCTGCGCAAAAAAGTTAAGGGCGCTCCCGCTGTGTTCCGGACGGTTCCGCCTTTTCCTGCGCCTCAACAATGTCATGGCAGAGATCCCTGGCGGCCCTGAAGGGATCCGATGCCGCACAGATTGCCGACACCACGGCGATCCGGTCAGCTCCGGCCAGGATGACCGAGCCGGCATTTTCGTGGGAAATTCCACCGATGGCGACGAGGAAATGCCGGGAAAACGCCCGGATCCGCGCCAGGCCCTCCAAGCCCCAGGGTTCTTTGGTATCCATTTTGGTGGGTGTGGCAAAAACGGGACTGACGCCGAGATAATCGACGTCCAGGGATTGGGCCTGCACCACGTCTTCCCAGGATTCCACGGAGAGGCCGATGATGGCCTTAGGCCCCAGCAGCCGGCGGGCCATTTCATAGGGCATATCCTCCTGGCCGATGTGGATTCCGTCCGCTTCAGAGGCCAGGACGACATCAAGCCGGTCGTTGATGATCAGAGGAACCCCGAGAGGGAAGAGGAACGCTTTCAGGCGTCTGGCCGCCTCAACAAAGAGGCGCGTGGCCAAATCCTTTTCCCGGAGCTGGACCCAGGCCGCACCGCCTTTTACGGCCATTGAAACGACCTCTTCAAGACTTCTTCGGCCGCACAGGCTGCGGTCCGTGACGAGGTACAATCCATCGGTTTTTCTCCGGGCGGCAAAAGGTCGCTCCATCATCCGGCTCCCGGCAAGGCCCGCATTCGACGGAAAAGGTCTTCCTCGGTCAGACGATAAAGGATGTCCAGGAAGTGAAGCTGCAGGCTTCCCGGACCGGGGGAGATTTCCGCAGCCATTTCGCCGGCAACGCCCATGACCGCCATGGCCTGCGCCGCAGCCAGGGCAAAGGACGGGTTCACGGCTGCAAAGGCGCCGCAGAGGGCGGAGGCCGTGCACCCAAGCCCGGTCACCCGGGCCATCAGGGGATGGCCGTTTTTGATCCCCAGAAGCACCTGCCTGCCCACAATGAAATCCGTCTCCCCGCTGATGCAGATCGTACTCCCATAGCGTCCGCTCATCCTGCGGGCGGCCTCGACGGCGCGGCTTGAATGTTCCGTGGCGTCAACCCCCCTGGTCCTCGCCGGTTCAGCGTCCGCCAACGCCAGAATTTCAGAGGCATTGCCCCGGATGATCGTCGGGGCAACCGTATCCAGGAGCTTCCGGACGGTCCGGGTCCGATATGACGTGGCCCCGGCTCCGACCGGGTCCAGCACAATGGGAATCCGCCGTTCGGCGGCCTTCCGTGCCGCGATGGCCATAGCCTCGACCCAGGGCGGGCTGAGCGTTCCTATGTTGATCACCAGGGCCGACGCGGCGCTGACCATCTCTTCCACTTCCTCACGGGCATGGGCCATGACGGGCGAGGCGCCGAGGGCCAACAGGGCGTTGGCGGTGCTGTTCATCACAACATAATTCGTGATATTGTGGATCAAAGGGGTCTGAGCGCGAATGGCTGAGACCGCTCCCCAGGTATTTTCAGGGGTAATCACCATGATTTCCCTTCTCCTTCCCGCTGCTGAAAAGACGAGGGGCATCTTATCTTCGGCCGCTACCCCTTGCAAGGGGGAATTGTCCCTTGACTTTCAGCGGCGATCAATGTTTTTTCTTCGAGAAAAGAAAGGAATCTTAAAACCTCATGGAATGTTATAGAAAATACAGAAGGGCAAAAATCCTCACCAGGGGCTTCCTCTTCATCGCTCTTTCGATCCTTGCGCTGCCGGGAGGGCAGGCTTTGGCCTCGGAAAGATCGCCGAATGAAGCCTTTAAAAAAAGTTACCCCCAGATCCCGGCGGAAAGGATTTCGGAAACGGCCATCAAAGGGGATTACGAGGTGATCGTCGGCCATGAGATTCTCTATTACGCCCCTGAAACGGATTACCTGCTTATCGGGGAAATCGTTACGAAGGAGGGAAAAAATCTGACCCGGGAGACGATTCGGGAACTCATTGCGGCCAAGGCGAAAAACCTGCCCCTGGATTCGGCGATCACGATCGGAACGGGACCGCATCGCGTCATTGAAATCACGGATCCGGATTGTCCCTACTGCCGCCAGGCCTCCGCCTTTTTTGCCGGACGGACGGATGTGACCCGTCATATCTTCTTCTATCCCCTTCCCTTCCACAAGGATGCCGAGGCGAAGGCGCTTTATGTCTTCTGTGCCAAAGATTGGGGCAAAGCCTACGAGGAAGCGATGACGGGGAAGCTGGACAACATGAAATTCCAACGCTGCAGGGACAGCCGGGCGGAGGAAACCCTCAGGAAGCACAAGGAGGTTGCCACCCGGCTGGGATTGACCGGCACACCTTTCTTTCTCATCGGGGATTCAGCGGTTTTCGGTGCCAACATCGCCGAGATAGAAAATCTCCTGAAATCCAAATAGATCCCCTTCAATGGCAGGTGGCCGGAGCCGCGGACAGCGTCTTTCCGGCACCTGCATTCCTGCTAATCCGGCTGCTTCGCGAACAGGCCGTTCAGGGAAGCTTCGAGATCCGGGCAGCGGCGACAAACAAGTCGACCGTTACGATCCAGGAGGATCATATCGGGCACCCCGCGAACGCCGTAGGTATCAGCGACCTCTCCCCGCTTATCCAGCAGGACGCGGTAAGGAATCTGGGATTGACGGGCAAAGGATGAAACCTTCTGCGACGATTCCTGAATGAAGATTTGAACCACCTCCAGGCCGCGCGAACCGTAGTTGGCGGAGATTTCCCGCAGGCGAGGAACGTCGGAACGGCAATGGGGGCACCAGGTGGTGCTGAAGATCAGGAGAACGGGTTTGCCTCGATGTTGGCTCAGGCGGAACGATCTCCCCTCCAGATCGGGGAGTTCAAAATCCGGCGCTTCGACGCCTTCGACTTGAGGCAGGCTTTGCTTCGATCCTTTTTCTCCCTGGTCGGAAGACTCCAGGCAGCCTGCCAGAGAGAAAACCACCAGGGACAGTCCGACGATAACGGGAATAATCCGTACAAGTTTCATGGTGTTCAATGCTCCTGCATCCATTCGTGAGAATTAAACCAGCGCCCCGCCGGCCTTGATCAGGAAATATTCGCCCGTGGCCAGAAGGAGCCAGCCACAGCCCTGTTTGATCCGTACCATCCAAAGACCTGATTTGGGCAGGCCGGTCAGCAACCCGGCAAAGGAACCGACGGCAAGAAGCAGCGTTCCCATGCCCAGGGCAAAGACAAACAGGAGGCTCATGCCGAAAAAGACGTTCTGCCGGCTAGCCACATAAGCGAGCAGCACGGAAAAGACCGGCGCCGAACAGGGGCCTACCAGAAGGCCCGAGGTAATACCGATCACGAGACTTCCCAGAATGCCGCTGCTCAGGATGCCCTTTTCCGATCGGGCCATAAACCCGGGAATCCGGATGGAAATCGAAAAAACATCCAGCATGGCCAGCCCCATGAAAATACAGACATTGGCCACGAGAAAGGACGTCAGGAAGCTGTTCTGGAATCCGCCAAACAACTGGCCCGTCAACGCGGAAACGCCGCCGAGAACCGCATAGGTCAGGGCCAGTCCCAGCACATAGGCCAGGGAAAGAAAAAACGCCCGAGCCCGGGACTGTGAGCCCTGAGCGCCGATGTAGGCGATCACGACCGGCATGACCGGGTAGACGCAGGGGGTGAAACTGATGAGCACTCCGCCAAGATAGGCGGCCAGGTAAGCTGCAAACAGGGAATCTGCAATGTAGCCGCTCAAACCGCCCAGGAAAGATTCCATCATCAATCCTCGCAGAGGGCGACTGCTTCGATTTCCACCAGGGCCCCCTTGGGCAGTTCCCGGACGGCAATACAGGACCTGGCGGGGCGGGAGTTTTCGAAATAGGTGATATACACCGTGTTGAATTCATTAAAGTTTGCCATATCGGACAGATAGACGGTGACCTTGACGACGGAGTCCAGACTGGCGCCTCCCCCCTTCAGGACGACCGCCAGATTGTCAAGGGCCTTCCCGGCCTGTTCGGCAAAAGGCCCCGTCGACAGTTGCCCGGTCCGAGCATCCACCGGGATCTGTCCGGAGACGAAAAGGAATCCGCCCGCCTTCACCGCCTGCGCATAGGGTCCGACCGGCAGGGGAGCTTCCCTGGTGTTCACCCATTTCTTTTCCATGTTTCCTCTGGTCACCTCCCAGATGAACGGTTAGCCCTTACCGGAAAGATAATCCGCCAGTTCGCCCCGAACTATGGCCTCATCCCCCTGGTTGTACGCCATGATGTTCTTCAGGAGAACAAAAGAATCCGGATCCATACGGGTGAAATGGACTGCCGCCTTGTTTTGTTCACAACGGACCACGGTCCCCTCAATCGTCAGGACCCGGGGATCGGGTTCTCCCGACAACGGGAGTTCAAGAATCACGACATCCTGAAGGTTGAATGGACGCCCCGTTTTCAACAACGCACCCTTAAGGCTGATATTCTCGATTTCTGCCGGACTTGCGGAATCGCCGATTTTAAGGGTGACGTGACGGTCAAAAGCAATCCGGGAAAACTGCCTTTCTCCCATGGCATCTCCTGTTCTTTTATTCCGCTTCAAGAACCGGGTTCAATTCACCCCGCACGGAAAAATCCCCTGATCGGGATCCGGCATACGTCTTTGTACAACCTCCGAATGCCCCCCGGTCTGTGGACCCGCATCGAGCCTATCGCCTGGAAGTGGAATAAGTTATTTGCATTTTTGTTTTTTATCGCATGAACCGCTCTTCCGGTCAAGGGGAACTAGAACCTGAAGCCGGGCGGCGGACGCCACTGCCATCAGGCTCCGCTGCGTGCCATCGGAAGAAAAACCATTGACACCTATGCCGGGCTTCTCTATATTCGGCCCACGGAGGAGAAATCATCCGTGAAATCAATTACTTTTCGGTGAATAGATGAAGCAGGCGCTAATCCTTTCCGACATGCTGGAAGACTTCATCCGGATGGATGGTCCCCTTCCCATGGGTGAAGAAGGCATCAAAATCATCCCCAATCTTCAGAAATTGATCCGGCTCTGCCGGGAGAAAGCCATCCCCGTCATTTACTCCAACGATGCGCTATCGCCGGACTGTTTTCTCTTTCAGTCCCGGATGAATCCCCATGCGATTCAGGGAACGCCGGGAGCGAAGGTCATCAGCGAACTGAAGCCTGAAGATGGTGACCTGATCGTGGAAAAGCCCCGTTTCAGCGCTTTTTTCAAGACGGAGCTCGCCACCATCTTGAGGAAGCTGGGAGTGGATACGGTTGTCATCGGAGGGGTTTCCACCGAGGTCTGCGTTCTCAGCACGGCCTATGACGCCGTCTGCCATGATTTTCATGTCATCGTGCTTGACGACTGCATTGCCTCCCGCTTTCCAGAGACCCGGGATCGGGTTCTCTACCTTCTCAGAAAAACCCCGCTTTACCCCCTGCTTCAGGTTATGAGCCTTGCCGATTTCCAAAAGACCTTATGAAGCACAGGACATGGAGATGATGTAAAAAGGCGCCTGTCTTCAGAGCTTCTCAGATCCCTGAAAGCAGGCGCCTTTAAAAATTAATGGATTATGAAATGCGGCCGGACGCTTGTCCGATCAGCAAAGCATCCTATTGTTTGCCCGCAGGCACTTTCCTGACCAGTGGCCACTTGTCGAAGAAGGTGTTGTAGTACAGGAACGCCATGAGCCAGACGAACTGGCCTGCCAGGACGCCCATGACCGGGTAGCCCATCCCCATGTCGGTGCCGGCGTAGGGGACCATTTTGAAAATTTTCACCCAGATGATGCCGTAAGCGAGGCCAATGACCCACCAGATGGCGATCCGGGTCAGGATGCGGGCGGCCGGATTCGGGACCATGGCTGCCGTTGGCCAATCGTCAAAGACATGATGCCAAAGCAGCGTCGCGATGACAATGGACAGCGCTACGGATGCAACCGGAACGTCCGGCGGCGCTCCCGGCATCAGGTTCAGCGGATTGACGATAGCCCGCACCACGTACAGCATGGCAAAGGCGCCGAGCCAGGTAATGATGAGACCGATGATTCCCATCCAGGGCTGCTTCTTGGCGAACAGTTTCATGGGATAATGCTCGCCGCCCTCGGCCGGAATCAGGAAGAACCAGATGAAGCACTGGGCGTAGGCCACAAAGGTCGGCCAGGAGCCCATGGGCTTGGATACGACATGATGCCCGTTGAGATCCAGATGAAAAAAGAAGCTGGGAATGATGATCGCAAACCACACCAGCAGGCAGAAGTAGGAGCTCAGCGACCAGGCGCCGACGCTGTCCCAGGGGGCCTTGATGTTTCCGGCAAAGGGCCATTTGTGGAACAGCGCCGCATAGCCGATGTTGGCCAGGATGACCGGAAGCGCATAGAAGTTGCTGGCTTCCCATCCTTCAATGGCCAGTTTGACTTCATCGGCATTCTGAGGTGTAAACAGAATGGCAAAGCTGAAGGGATGCCACCAGAGGCCGGAAAATCCCACAATGACAAAAAAACCGATCAGGCCGACCAGCAGACCGACGGCGGAATACCAGAGACCGGCACCAGGCTGGCGCTGTGTTACGGAATATTTCCCGTAACCGCCGAAGACCAGGGCCTGCCAGATCCACGCGTTGATGCACATCCAGAAGAAGGTGGCCTCGGCAAAACACTGAAGATACTTGTTGTATGTCTTGGGATCTACCTCCTGGAGCCCCGGAGCCCCGAACGCCAGAATAACGGCTTTGGATATCCAGCCCCAGACAGGCCAGTAAAGAAGACTTACAATAACAGTTAACACAACGGCAACAATTCCTGTCGTTATAAGACTATTGAAACTGCGTTTCACAACATA
>Ga0265295_1002942_pt1 | contig 25738 bp, 19 predicted proteins | sample Munlansysbiofilm_FD_192503 | JGI IMG/M metagenome (GOLD analysis project Ga0265295, IMG submission 192503) | Leachate microbial communities from a municipal landfill in Southern Ontario, Canada - Methane capture system biofilm | ecosystem: Engineered > Solid waste > Landfill > Unclassified ... | reverse complement strand
CGCTGCGGTTATCGAGTTCAAACACGGCGAATCCCTTTCCGTTCTGGCATGGGAGCACTGTTTGGTTTTGCTGTGTTTCCACCCAGGGCGGGCAGTTTCTGACGCCGAACACTGCGCCACCCCCCCGCAGTTAGTCCGAGGGGGCGCTGCAGGTGGACCGCGAGGAGATCAAGAAGGTCAGCATCTCCACGCCCAGCGAAGTCTTGCGCCGCAGTTTGTAACAGTGGAATACTTATGGGGCAGCCCCACAACAGGCGCGCTTCCTCACTAACGTTGGCACGGTTCTGTTCCAGCCAAACATGGGCAGCCTCGCTATCCGGCATGGTTGCGCCGTTTGTCTCCTGCGCTTCTCCCCCCACCAGGCTGAGGCGCGGTTTGCGTGCCAGGCGCTGGCCGGTCATCCAATACCAGGCATCCGCCGCCGAATCCATGGCTGGGGCACTATCGAGAGCAGCGTGCAGGTCGACCAGAGCCTCGGGGCGGGCATAGAGAGCTAGCAACCGAGCGCCATCTTGAGGCTGGGTTTTCAAACGACTCCGCAATACTGGATAGAGCTTCGCATCGCCACAGAGCGCTCCGAGGCGCAGCAGTGTCGCCTGGCCTGCGGATGAAACTTCGAGTTCAATGGCCCGTCGCAGCGCCCCCGGGAGATCCCGATCACCGCGCAACAGTCCACCGCGCAAGGCGGCACATATCACCCCTGAGGTGACCCCGACCGGACGTGCGACGCCGAGCAACGGCTGGTAATAGGCGCGGAACAGTTCCAGACTGACCTTGGGATTGTCAGCGGCATAGGCCAGCGCAGCCTGTTGCAGTTCGGGGTCGCGGCGCTGCAGCTCAGCGCGATTATAAAGCGCTCCAGGGACCTGAAAGCCCTGCTCACGCCACAGGCTGAAAAGGATGGGGCGCAGTTTTTCGTGGTTGCGATACAAATCCAAGGTGCCGTGATCATCTTCGGGAGGAGAGAAAAGACACAACGCGGCGTAGGCGCCGAGCCCTTTGCCCCCTCCCTCAACCAAAATCTCTCCCGCCCGGCGGTGGCCCCTCTGGCGCACCTTGAAATCGGGGGACGAGAACTGGCTGGCGAGCCAGACAAAGCAGTCCGCGGTCTTTTCTGGCTGCAGCTCGACGACTTCTGGACACCGGGCCAACACATGGAAATGGAGCCGCAGAGCTTGTTCGAGACGTTCCAGGGGAGCAGCATCGCCAAGTTCCTGGAGCGGCCAGGCGTCTCTTTGGCGGAACAGAACCAGCGCAGAATCCCAATGGGTCTGGAAGTTGGTAACCTTCATGGTCAAAGTCAGTTCAATTCGATGGTGGAACCCTGCAGGCGCATCCGTCCTGCGGAAATGGTGTAGATTTCCTCTCCATCAACCCAAATGCGCCCGTCACCAGTGATCTCGATACGGCTTTCGCCGCTTTTCAGGCAAATACCGCCGCTTGCCTCAATCTCAAGTCGACCATTCTGATCTAGAACCAGAGGGGAGGGCATTTCACCCGGGTTGCGCAGCCTCGCCATGATGATCACCCCATCCTCGGCCTGCATCACCGCGACCCGATCGCCACTCTGCAGAAGCGGAACTTCGCTGAAATGGCCAACAACCTTCAGCTGTTCTCCGGCATTCTCAACTTTGATAGCGGCGCCGTTTTCGGTGGCAAGCACAGTAGCGACGCCAGTTTGCCCCTGTATCTGGTTCTGGTCGGGATACAGACGAGTTACGTTGTTATTCATAGGATGTTCCTTGTTGTAAATATAAATATAATCTACCCTTAAGCAGGATGATTTTTTTTATCAGTTATTGCCGATACTTCCCGCCTTGATGTTGATGAGCGCGGCGTTGATGCAAAGAGAAGGTGTAGCAAGGGTCAGATCACCCGCGCTATTGATCTCGATAGCACCGCTCCCCTGCCCGATATGGAGAGTGCCACCACCGCGCCCCTTGACCGTGAGCGCCCGTGCTGCCTGGATATTGGTCCCCCCCTGCTCAACCAGAATATCCAGGTTCTGACCCTTCACTTCGATTGACTGGGACTGCCCCACTTCGGTGAGCATATTGCCGGCGGCACTCTGAGTCAGATCGCCGTTTTCGGCCAGATAGAGGATATGCTCCCCCGCCTGCATCTGGATATCGGTGGCCGCCTGCATCTGTAGTTGCTGGTTTTTACTCATCAAGCGCTGGGCATTTTCGACCCGCACCAAGTGGTCGTTGCCCGACTGGAGTGTCTGCGTATCACCCGATTCGAGGCGCAGTTCCTTTTTAGCGTAGACCTCCATCTCCCCCTCTTCGGTGGCTAAACGCACCGAGTGCCCAGCGCTGTCAGCATCGAGAGTGAGAATATTTTTTCGCTCCAGGGTAAAAAGGTCGATCCTCTCCTTGCCCCGCTGATCGTCCATAATCAGCTGGTTTCCTCCCCAGGTACGCAAAATGTTTTGCGTCGGGTTGGCAGTTGAGACTGGACTGGCGCTATCTGGATTAGGGAGCACTCCGAGCAGAATCGGGCGATCCAGATCGCCGTTAATGCAGGTCATCGCCACTTCGGTGCCGGCATGCAAAGGAAAGTGTTGACCGTACAGATCCCCGCCATAGGGTTGCAACAGGCGGACGGCGTGGCTCGCCTGCCCCTCGGCAGCATCACCGTAATCGAAATCAACCCGCACTCTATAGCGCCCCTCAGTGTCGAGGTAAGCATACTCACCCCCGGTGGTTTCGACGCGAGCGCTAAAGGTGGCGTTGACCACTCGACGCTGCGGCAGGGGTTTGCGGTATGCCACTCCAGCGCGGAGCATTAACAGTTTGTTGCGGTAGGTCATCCCTTGGCGGTTCCCAGCATAGGCGGCACCAGACCCTTGTTCGCCCTGGTGTTCAACCTCGACCACCAGGTATTCGCCGTTTAATTCTGCAGCTGGGTGGCCACTCATCCTGAGATGACAACCGGGGACGATCCCCTGACAGTCCGATTCGGCAACAAAGGTTTCCCGCTGGCAGTCATGGGCCTGTTGCCGAACTCTAGCTAACAATTGTCCCTCATCCGGGTTTTTGAAATTCTCGCCGAAGCGCCGATCATCTCCATCTCCGCCCGCTTTTCCCGTCTGGGAAGCATTCACTTCGAGGGGGAACTGCGGGGTGCGGTAGTTATAATCCCGCAGCTGCACCCGCGCGGAGAGCATCTGCCCGCGTGGACGAAATGCGAAGATCGTCTCCAGACCTCGATTGGTGCCACTTTGCTCCTGGTAGAGCAGCTCACCGCCGGAAAGGGCGGGAAGATCTTCGCCTGCATCGTGAAAGACGATCCGCGATTTTTCCCGATCCGACGCGAAACGGAAGAACAGACCGTAGTGAGCGATAATTCGTTGGAGGAAATCGTAGTCTGTTTCGTCGTATTGGACGCAGTATTCTCGTAGCGGATATTGCTGGCGGGTGACAAAAGAAAAGTCATCGGCCTGAAGACCAACTCCAAGCAGCACCTCCTCCACCACTTGCGTAACCGTTTTGTTGAGAAAAACCCGGTTGTGCTGTGCCAACTTAAGGGGGAAAAGGGGAGATGTCAGGCTGGCAATGTATTCGTATCCGGCGGGAGTCTCACCAGCAAAGTTAAAATCACGGACCACTCCATGCACGAACACAGCAGGGTTACTCCAACCTAACTCAAACACCCCTCTCTGCCCAACTGCATGGGCAGGTTCAATCACCCCTTCTGAGCGCAAGGTGACAGCGAACAGGAAATCTTCAGATAGGGCATGCTCACTACCTGTAAATTCAGCAACCGCAAAGGTTTCATCAGGGATGCCGCGCACTCTGAAGGCAAAGTGGCTCTGGCTCGCAGAGCTATGTTTCGAAGATTGTCGAGATATCATGTCAGTACTCAGTCAACTTTTTTATCCGCAACCAATTTGAGGAGCGCATCTATTTCTTCACAGATTGTTTGCTCAAGTTCGAGGAATGAGTAGGGCGGAGAACTCCTTTTGACATGTTTAGAGGAAACCACTCTCTCCGGATTTACCTACTCACGAAATGGTGATATTTGTACCTCTTCTTTACTTTTCATCACCCCGAAAAAAGGTATAAGACTCCCCGTCCAGATATATTTCCTGAGGGACATGGTCCCCCTTAAAGACTATCTTATTCCCCCATTTCTCTTCTAACGGAAACATAACCACATTCTCATCCACCATTTTTGGTAGTTCTGGAATTTCATACATTCCAAGATAATGTAAGTCATGCGATAAAATTATTAATCTTTTAGTCAGCCGCTTATTTCCAAACTCTCTTAAGAAAACATATAAATGAAAGCATGTTATTTCGCTATGAACAGTTCCAAAATAGTTAAGGTCATAGCTGCCAATGAACGAATCTTGGCATGCTTCAGCCAACAAGATAGTTCTGACATTCTCAAGGTTCGACGGTTCTCTTTTCTCTTCCCTATCTTCAATTGCAGCGCAACATACGCAAAAAGAGATGATGCACAGTGCCACAAACAAAAATCGGGCTATTAGTTTTTTAGAAGCGCTTGTGTACATTTATTCAACACCTTTGGTTGTTTTTTCTAGACTTAAAATTTCTGCTGCATACCAATCCCGGTGTTCAACTCCAGGGTGCTTGGAGTATTCTTTTATATTACCGTTATATCGTCTGAGGGCTTGGGCGTCTCCTCTATATTCAACCTCATTCCCTAAGGAGTCATGCTTCCATCCCTTATATTTGAGCCACTCCAAAGCAGTCTTTGAACTTTTCTCAGGAGTCATTATTTCGTTTTTCACCAGTCCTAGTTTGGACTTTTCAGGCACCCAATCGCCCGGATTGTTGACTTGCAATGGATCTGTTATAAAAGCTTCTCGATGCCCGCCGGATTCAATCATTGCCTGAGCCTTTAATCTTCTCACTGTCCAATGTCCGGGGTCGCCATTTTTCAAGCCGTACTTCTTATTGTACGATTCCACTGCAATACTAAACATTTCATCATTGGCAGACCTCCAAGCATTTTCTCCAGTTTCTGGATATCCGGAGATCGCCCCTACCTTTAGATATTGAGATAATTCGATTTGGGCTGTTCCCCCTTGGTCCTCTTTTTCTACTAAAACAGTAGGATCAATAGCCCCTTTTTCAACTTCAGATTGTGCATCAGGATCCTCGCTCGGTTCAAAAAACTTCCGCGCAGCTCCGGGTAGGGTGGTGAGGAGGCCGAATTCTGGATTCGATCCGCTGCTACTTCCTGCGCTTGCACCACTCCCGCCGCCTCCTTGTGAGCTCTGCGCACCATCTATGCTGACGCTCTGGCCGTTAATATCGACGGTGTGGGAATCGATGTTGATGTTGCCTTGTGGGTCGATGCTGATGGCGCCACCGCTCTGGCTGATGGTGATGGCACCGCCGCCTTGACCGAGGATGTTGATCTCTTTAGCGACATCGATGGAGAGTTCACCGCTTTGTACCAGCAGATTAAGATTTTCGTTGCGCACTTCGACCGCCATCCCTGCGGCGGCGCGGACGATCATGTCTTTATCGGCGCGCAGCTGGATATCTCTTTTTTCAGCCTGCAGGTGGATGTTGGCGCCGGCTTTGATACGGATATCGGTGGCGGCTTTTAGTTCGATCTGCTGGTTCTTGGTCATTAGCCGCTGGCTGTTCTCAACCGTGATCAGGTGGTTGGCGCCAACGACGGTTGAGTGAGTATCACCTGATTCCTTGAGCAGGGTCTTGGCTGCGTAGAGCTCCATCTCCCCTTCTAGAGTGAGAAGGCTCACCTTGTGGCCGCTCTCTTGGGCATCGAGGTTGAGGATATTATTACGCTCGCGAGTGAAGAGTTCGATCCGTTCCTGTTCCTTGCGGTCTTCCAGCAGCAGTTCGTTGCCACCAAAGGTGCGCAGAATATTCTGGCTGTGATTAGTGGCGTTGACGGGTGAGGGGGTCTGCGGATTGGGTAACACTCCGAGGATGATCGGGCGGTCGAGGTCGCCGTTGACGCAGGTTAGTGCAACTTCGGTTCCGGCGTGCAGCGGTGTGTGGGTGCCGAAGTTATCCCCAGAATAAGGCTGCAGTAGTCGCGCGGCGTGGCTGGCCTGCCCTTGAGGGGTATCTGCGCCATCGAAAACGAGGCGCACCCGATAGCGGCCTTGGTCGTCGAGATAGGCATAGGTGCCGCCGGTGGTTTCGATATGGGCGGTGAACACCCCATGGTTACGCCGGAGTTGTGGTAGTTTGGGCCGATATGGGGTGCCGAAGGGGATCAGGGTGAGGCGGTTGCGATAGGTCATCCCCTGTGAGTTTTTCCCATAGGCCAGGGCACTTTTCTGTTGCCCTTGTTGCTCGACAGCGACAATCAGGTATTCGCCGTTGAGATCAATCTCAGGATGACCGGTCATGGTCAAGCGTAATCCCGGAGCCACCGTGCGGCAATCGCTGGCAGCGTAATAGAGCTGGCGCTGCCAGTCGAGCTGTTGTTGGCGCAGTTTGGCGAGCTGGGTGGCCTGATCGAGATCTTTGTGGTTCTCGCCGTAACGGTAGTCACGACCGTGCCCTGCTGCACTAACCGTGCGGCTGGCACTGGCGTCAAGCAGCGCTTCGGGGGTGCGGTAGTTGTAATCGCGCAGATCGACCCCGTCGGTTAACACTTCAGCCCTGGTGTTGAAGCTGAAAATGGTCTCCTGCGCACGGTTTGCACCGGTCGGTGGTTGATAGAGTAGCGTGCCGGTGCCGGGCAACGTTGGCAGCTTATCAACGGCATCGTAAAACAGGATGTGCGCCTGTTCCTGCTCCGCCTCAATGCGGAAGAAGATGCCACACCCGGCTGCTAAGCGGGTGATGAAATCCCAGTCGCTCTCATCATACTGGACGGTATATGCGCGCGCCGGATATTCCCCCTGCAACTCCATCTCCACCGTAGCGTTAAGCCCAGCCTGCGTCAGCACCTCCTCGATAATTTGCGGGATACTGCGGTTAAGAAAGATGCGCTGGTTGTTGCGCAGTGTCAGCGGATACAGCGGAGAAGCCAGGGTAGCAACATAACCGCGACTGCCAGGCGCTGCCTCGTCCCAGGTGAAGGCGCACACAACTCCGGAGATGATCATCGGCGTGGTTGCGGTGGGCTGCAGCAGTTCGAGTGTGGCCGCTTGCCCAATCACCCTCTCCGGCAGGATCAGGTCTGGGGACTGCAGCGCCACCTCAAAGCGGTAGTCTTGATCCAGGGCTTGATTTTCGCCCCTGAACTCTTTGACCCCAAAGGAGTTGTCGGCAAGTCCCTGCACCCTGAAAGTGAACTGGCTTTGGTTGGCCGGAGTGCGCACCGGGTTGGCGGCGGATGGTAGATTCATGTTGTCGGATCCTGAAGAAAAGTGTTCAGATTCGTCAAATCTTTTAGGCGGTTCTTGGCACCCTGTTCGGTGATGATGCGATTCGCATGCGCATCAAAGCCTACTTACATGGGGCAATTAGCTTCAACGTTGCTCGAGCCTTCTGCTGACTCCTTCACCCGGTCGGCAAAGAGGCAGGAGAGGCCACCGCTTGCACCAATTTCCAGGGAGAGAATGTCGGGCAGGTCTTCTTCCACCATGAAACCGAGCAGGCTGCGGGTTACATTGGGCATCAGCTGTTGTTCGATCAGCGCGTTGAGGAAGCGGGCGCCAGTGGCTGGCTGATTGCATTGCTCCACTAGATACTCAATCACCTCGGCACAACAGCGAAACTCGATCTGGTGGGCAGCGTTCAGACGTTGGGCAACCTGATCGAGTTTGATGGCTACGATATCGGTTAACGCCTCGCGATCCAGGGGCAAAAATGGGATCACCTGCATTCGTGCCACCAAGGCGGGGGCGAAATGCCCCATCAGCACCGGCTGCAGCGCCTCTATCAGAGCCGAGGTGGACGGCATTTGCCATGGATCTTGCGGGGCAGAGGCTTCCTCGTCATCTGCGGGGATTTCCGGCGGCGTAACTAGTTCGGTGATAGTTTCAGCCCCGAGATTGCTGGTCATGATGATGACGCTGTTCTTAAAATCGATCTCGCGCCCTTCACCGTCGCGCATGAAACCGCGATCGAAGACCTGGTAAAAGAGGTTCATCACGTCGGGATGGGCTTTTTCTACCTCATCAAGCAGAATCACCGCGTAGGGACGCTGCCGAACTGCCTCGGTCAACATTCCACCTTCGCCGTAACCGACATAGCCGGGCGGCGATCCCTTGAGTTGGGAGACGGTGTGCGGCTCCTGATATTCGCTCATGTTAATGGTGACCAAAAAACGTTCGCCACCAAACAACTGTTCGGCGATGGCCCGCGCGGTCTCGGTCTTGCCAACCCCACTGGGCCCGGCGAGCAGAAAGACTCCTAAAGGGGCATCGGGGTTGCGCAACCCTGCCTTACCACTACGTACGGTCTGACCGATGGCGGAGATAGCGGGGTGTTGCCCCACCACGCGCTGGCCGATAACCTCTTCAAATTCGAGCAGGGCTGCCAGATCGTTCTTGACCATCCTGCCAACCGGAATCCCGGTCCAATCGGCGATGATTTCGGCAATTGCCTCAGCGTTGACTTCGGCCTGCACCAGCGGTTGCTCCCCCTGGATCGCCTTGAGTTGTTCCAGGCCGTGAGCATCCGTCTGCTGCAGCGGTACGTCTACCTTGCGGTGATCTGCAGTGTCGCTGTGTGGGGAGTCCTTGAGAGCGGCGCGTTGTTGATGAATGCGGCCGACCAAGGCGCTTTCGGCATCCCACTGCTGCTCTGCCTGTGCCAAACGAGTGCGGGTTGTCTCCAACTCCTGGCGCAAGGTTTCTAACAGCCGCGCTTCGATCTCCAAGCCGTTGCTCAGTTCCTCATTGAGATGGGCAAGGCGCCGTTCGATGTAGGCGATGTGTTCGCGATCGCTGTCTATAGTCGCCGGGACTGCCGCCTGCCCCATACGTACCCGGGCGGCGGCGGTGTCGATCAGATCGATCGCCTTGTCGGGAAGCTGACGTCCATTGATATAGCGGCTGGAGAGGCGCACCGAAGCTTCTATCGCATCGTCAGTGATCAGAATCCCATGGTGTTTTTGATACAGATCCTTAAGACCGCTGAGCATAATGATGGCGTTTTGCTCCGACGGTTCATCTATCTTTACCAGTTGGAAGCGACGCTCCAAAGCGGCGTCACGCTCAAAATACTTCTTATACTCGCTCCAGGTGGTGGCAGCGATGGTGCGTAACTCCCCCCGTGCCAGGGCCGGTTTGAGCAGGTTGGCCGCATCCCCCATGCCAGCCTCGCCACCGGCACCAATCAGGGTGTGCGCCTCGTCGATAAAGAGAATAAATGGCACCGGTGAGGACTTGATCTCCTCAATGACATGCTTGAGGCGCTTTTCAAACTCTCCCTTGACTCCAGCACCGGCCTGCAACAAGCCTAGATCGAGGGTCAGTAAACGGACCCCTTTGATCGCCGCAGGAACAGTCCCGGCGGCAATTCTTAAAGCTAGACCTTCAATCACTGCGGTCTTGCCAACCCCCGCCTCGCCAACCACGATCGGGTTGTTCTTCCGCCGCCGGGTTAGGATATCGATCATCATGCGGATTTCGGTATTGCGCCCCAGCACGGGGTCGATCCCCCCTGCGGCGGCGCGTTGGGTCAGATCGATGGTGTAATTGTCGAGGTTCGAGCCCCTCGCAGGGCCTGTTTCAACGCCACTTGGTTGAGAATTCGGTGCGCCCGAAGCGCTCGCCATGTTAGCGGCGCTTTCAACCGAACCAGCACTGATGCTGGAGAAATCCCGCCGCAGTTGGTCGAGGGGAAGTGCGTCGAGTACGGAAAAGTTGCTGTCACGCAGTAGCGGTGCCATCTCGATCAATGCCTCCAGCAGAGCCACGGAACGGATTGTCGTTTCACCGTAGTGCAGAGAACTGGCTAGCCACGCCCGCTCAATGAGTTGGAACAGCAACATGGAAAAAGCCGGTTTTCCCTTGTTGCCTGCCCGCAACCGGGCGAGATTGTCAAGCATCCCTTGCCACAGGGTATCCAGATCTATTGCGAAATGGTTGAGGATACGATCGAAATCTCCACCCCCCTCTTCGAGCAGTTTCACCACCAGGTGCTCGATGGACACTTCGTAGTGGCCGCGGGTCGCGGCAAAAGCCGCCCCGGCCTCCAACGCTTTGGCACAATGACCGTTCAGACGCTCAAGCAGACTCTTTATATGTTTATTATCCATGCAGCTTCATCCTGTCTGTTGTGTATATTTTTACGCTGATTTTTTATTCATCGCCGCCAAAACAATTCCCCGGAAGATGAATAACGTTTCCTTCACGCCCGATGTCTCCGAGCCAAGAGGTCCAGCCAAGAATCACCTCCTGGCTCCCAAGACGGGTGGTAGCACCACATTTTGGCCGAACCTTCAGGTCAATATCGAACTGCATAGTTGGGTCAAGGTACTGGCGGATCAGGTGTCCAAGCTCTTTGGCCCCCGGCTGTCCCGGCAGCAACGACCGCGCCTGTTCCAGCGCGACCGGGCCGACCTGAATGAGAATATTCCGACTTAAGTCCAGGACACGATTGCCGAGCAGGGCGTTCTTTCCGAGAACCAGCTCTTCTGCTCCACCTAAAGAGGGAACACTGTCCAAAAAAACCCAGCAGGGGGCGTATTGGCGAATAGCAACCGGCATCTGCAGATAATCCTCCAGCATCCCGGTCAGTCCTTGCTGGTTCTTGACCCGACTCCCTATCAGCCCAGCATAAGCGAGACGCCGGGTGGTTCCTGGGGTATCGAGGCCACTTAGCGCTTCGAGATAGCGAGCATAAAGCGATCTCTCGCCGCGACTGGCATGACAATGAAACTTTTTCCAAGCTAGATAGTGCAGCTGGTAGAGGCGCTGGCAGAACAGATCGAGAAAAGAGCGCACCACCTCGCCAGAATCCTCCCCTGCAGCCACCGTATCGAGGAAAAAATGGGGCAGGGGGGAATCGACTCCGTAAAGCCCCGAAAAATTCAGTTCAAAGTCGAGTCGACCACTCTCATCAAGGGCGCAGCGGCGGATATCTGCGGCTGGAAAGCTAATCTCTGGCGCCGGACGTAAGCGCATTCTCCCACAGAGTCCAGCTGCCCCAGGCTGACTATCAGAGGCATCGGCCTCAACCAATTGCAGAGCCTGATAAAATTCGTAGCCCGGTGCATTTTCCACCAGATCCTGAATCAACGCCGGATATTTGCCCCGCGCTGCGCTCAGCATTTCAATTCCCGATTGGAAGGACTGAGAAGCAGGCTACTTTCCACAAAGGTATTAATTGGCGCATGCATCGCCATAAAGTGATGCAGCACCGTTCCAAACAGATAGATATCGGCTTCAGACAGATAGTTTTCTTCTTTCAATGTCAAGGTTAGCGCGACTCCGCGCACCAACGCGCCGCGGCGAATCCGGTTCACCGGTTTGATCTCAACCTTCATGATCCCTTCGATGCGACGTTGGTTCTGCGGCAACCCGCTCCAGTCATAGAGGCTGAGCAAACGCTGAAAATCTTCTGCCGCACATAAGGAACTGAAGTTGACCGCCAGGTGGGAAATCAGTGCCATGCGGAACTCTTTGCGCCGCGGTGGCGAAAGCATTCGACTGGGGCGGGTGATGTTACCAACCTGCAGAAACGAGGGCAGATCTGGTCCCGGTATCCTGATATTATCAACTTGGAGAAATTGGCGCGGATAATCTCCGTTACTGACGGTAATATCGCAGGAAAGGGTTTCTCGCGCGTAATTGAGGTTACCACCCACCGCCAACCGCGTGGAGGGACGCAACCCTTCTGTTCCTCTGCGGCGAACCTGGTAAAAACGACCGCGACCTGTTTCATGACGGAAACTGTGCAGGGATGAATAGGTGGTTCGGCGGCCACTGCCAACATCGGTTCCCGTCACCCCGTCAACACTATAGATCTGCACCCCGTCGCGTGCGGCAGCGTCGGCTAAAAGGGTATATTCGGTACGCCGGTGCGAAAGGTTCACTGGCTCGCTGCTGCTATTGTACAGATTGACGGCTGGGGCGCAGAAAAGTCTGAAATTATCCTTGCCAAGGCGAAAGTCGCTGTCGATCAAGCCATCGAAATGGATGCTGATCTCAAATTCACTGCAGTTCTTCGGCCACGCGATCCGCTCCAAACCGCTGATGCAAACGAACTGAAACTTTTCACGGAAACAGAAATACTCCTGTAGCAAATGAAAACCGTGAAAAGAGCGCCCTGAAGAGGGTAGCAGCAGTTCATCAGCCCCGAGATGACAGGGGGAAACGGCCTGCTGTCCTCCAAGCTCTTCGAACGGAGCACTCTGCCCCGGAAATCCGACCTGAACGCGGTAAATCTTACTGGTCAGAGCCTGATACATCGCCATGGCCACCACAGGGTCGGCATGCAGATAAAGCTTGAGTTCCTGCAGATCGAGACTAGCGGCAAATATCCCTGCATCGAGCTGAAAACCGAGAGTCATAACAGACCCCCCATGGCCAGCTTCTTCGAGGGCAAAGCGGCTTAGGCGCAGGGGTTGCAGCTCCACTTTGCTGGTGGTACGGAAGCGGCATATAGCGCCATCTTCACCTACCGGCGAGCTCATCAGTACCGCTCCCTTGTTCAGCAGATGGGTTTTCTGTAATTGTCCCTGGCGAGGGTAAAACTGGGCAATAGTCAACGAAGGGAAGGGGCGCAGAAAGTGTGGCCAGAGATTTGAGAGCAGCGTCTCGGAGATCTCCGGAACATCGTCATCAATCCGCTCTTTCACCTGCGCAGTTAAAAACGCCATCCCTTCTAGAAGGCGTTCGACGTAAGGATCCCGGTCCTTGAGCTCCTCGAGGTTGAGCATGCCCGCCTTTTCAGGGAAAGCGCGCGCAAACTCCTGGGCGGTTTCCTGGAGCAGGCGCATTTCTGCGTCAAAATAATCACTCATGCCAGGTTCCTTCAGCTTGCAAGTCAACTTGGGCACTGCCACTGCTGTACAGCGAAACGATATATTTCAGCGTTTGCCCACAATGGCTACGACCGAAGATATCAAAGCAGACCCGCTTTTCTCCCGGCGTTGCCGGACGCGCCCGAACCTGAAGCTGCAATATACGATGTTCAAACTGTTCGATGGCCTGACACACTGCTGCAGTCATATCGTCAAGGGAATAGGGGAGCGCTTCAAACAGCCCCGCTACATCGGGCATGCCATAAGTTGGGAGATGAGGCAACACACCTCTACGGCCGTTAAGCAGCCGCTGCAGGTGGTCACGGATGCTCAGTTGCAGCTCTCCCGCAGAAAGGTAGCCTCCAATTGGCTGGCCATTCTGGTAACGGCCCAACAAAATATCGAACAGAGCATAGGTCATGATGTTTAACCGTTAAATAATATGTGGCAGGGCGCGTTTGCGCCCTGCCACAGAATTCCCAGTCGTTTTTTTAGCGACCTTCAGTCCAGGAATCAGAAAACTCGATATTACCATCGAGGTAGGTCCAGGTGATCTTGGCGTAGCGCGCCGCAATCTCCTCCAGGTGCGGATAGCGCTCCTTGTCGATATCTTTGACATTGTGCATGGTTGGTTTCACCGAGGTGATCTTGACCCCTTCGAGGGTGTGGCGGAAATACTCCTGCTCGGTGCCGGTATCGTCAATGCGGTACCAGCGTAGCTCAACCTTCTTAAGGGTCTGGCCGTTGCTGCAGGCCTTATATAGGTAGGGAGTCGCGGAATCGAAGGCCTTCAGAAAGCTGAAAGGTTCGTGCTTACGGGTGCCTGTGAGGGCTCCAGTGTCGTTATCGGTGGGGATGCGCAGCTCGTGGTCGAAGCCGAGAATTTCGATGCTTCCTTCACGACCAGCAATAGAAACAGGTCCTTCGATTTTAGCTGCTTGATCATCAGTGATCCACATGTAACCTGGAATAGCCATTGGTACTTCCTCCTTTTATTCAGTTGGTGAAATGGGCGTCAATGACGCCGGGAAAATAATGCAGAACCTGTTTTTTAATCCTCGCTCTTAGGCATCTGCGCAACAAGGTTGAGCTTGACGTCCATCCCTTCGATCTGAAAATGGGGGACAACATACAAAGTAATGCTGAAATAACCGGGATTCTCGGGGATCTCCTCAACGATGATTTGCCCGTCCTTAAGGGGATGGGTGGCGATCAAGTCCGGTTCAGGATCTTTCATCTTGGTCACCAAGGTCTGGAGCCACTCGTTAAGTTCGTTCTCCAAAACCTGACGACTCTTGCTGGTTCCGATATTCTCGCGCTGCAGTACCTTGAGGTAATGGGAGATGCGCGATACCAGAAACAGATAGGGGAGGCGGGCGTTGATACGGCTGTTGGCGGTAGCCTCTGCAGTTGAATACTCAGCCGGCTTTTGCATTGAGTTGGCGCTGAAAAAACAGGCATAATCGCTGTTTTTATAGTAACTCAAGGGGATAAAACCAAGGTTCGCCAACTCCAGTTCGCGGGTCTCCGAAATAATCATTTCGGTAGGGATCTTGTTCTGGATCCCTTTCCCAACATCGTACTGGTGCAAGGGCAGATTATCGACCCGTCCACCAGCCTCGGGACCACGAATATTCACCGCCCAGCCATGCTTGGCAAAGCTGGTGGCGATGTTGGCGGCAAAGGCAAAGACCGCGTTGCCGAACAGATAGTTTTTGTGCCCTTCGGCCTGAACCACCTCTTCATAATCAAAGGTGCGCACGGGATTACTGCCCTTGCCGTAAGGAAGCCGCAACAAGAAGCGCGGCAGCACCAGGCCGACATAGCGGGAATCTTCCGTTTCGCGAAAGCTGCACCATTTGGCAAATTCGGCCTTCTCCATATAGTTAGCCAGGTCGTTGATCTTGGGGATATCGTCAATGCTTTCCTTGCAGAAAAATTTCGCCCCTGCCGAAGAGAGAAACGGACAATGAGCGCTGGACGAAACCCGTGACAGCTCCGCCAGCAGGGCAATGTCCTGAGCTGAGTTATCGAATTCGTAATTAGCGACCACCGCAGAAATAGGCTCTCCGCCCGGCGTATCATATTCGTTAACGTAGATATGCCTGTAAAGACCGGACTGGATTGTTTCGGGGGCTTCCTCGAAATCGTCCCGCAAATCGTCCTTCTTGCAATCGAACAGTTCAACCTTGGTGTTGGCGCGGAAATCACAACGCTCGACCAGAAAGCTGAGGCCGCGCCAAGCCGATTCTACGTTCTGGAACGCCTCATGATGCAGCACCTCGTCGAGCTGGGCGCTGATCATGCTGTCAATCTGGGCGATATAGTCATCGAGTAATGTCTTGTCGATGCGGTCGATGGAGGTCTGGTTCTTACTGGCCAGGTCGATAAATACCTGGATGCCGGCGGTCAGACGCTTATCGAGGGAGATATCCGCCATGCCAGCGGGGTCAGAAAAAGAGTTCAACGCAATTGATTCGCCCAGCGGGGCGATATCAACCAAGTTACAGAGGCGCCCGTAGCTGCTCTGCTCGCTGCTCTCTTCAAGGGTAACGTTTTTGTTTGAAAGATTTTCTTTAATAGCCATATTGATACTCCAATATCCTGAAGGCTGACGCTACGTGTGGCAGCGCCCCGACCGAAGTTCGCTTATTCCTCGTCCTCAACCGGATTTGCAACCGTATCGCTGGAGACCACTTGTTCCAGCTCTTGGCGCAGCCCTTCAAGTTCCGGCTGATTCTTGACGATCTGCTCCAGCTCCTTCCGGAACTTGGTATTGTCGAGGAGGTTTGACTTGAGGTCTTTGAGCAGATTGCGCATCGCCATCATGCTGTGCATTTCGGGGATCTGCCCTGCCACCTGCTCGGGATGAAATGACTTCATCTCTTCAAATTTCAGCTCGATGTCCATTTCGCTGCCGTTGTTAGCCAGACGGTTCGGCACCTGGAAGCGAACTTGGGGGGCCATCTCTTTCAAGACCGATTCAAAATTGTTTTTGTTAATCTCGATCCGTTCTCGATCCGCAAGACGCCCTTCAGTTTTGCCGTTACTAAAGTCACCCATCACCAGCATCTTGAGGGGCAGATCGATTTTCTTTTTGGCGCCGTCGGTTTCAACATCGAGAGAGATGTTGATGCGTGCCTTGGGGATCTCTTTCTGAAAACTGTCAGCCATGCTTAACTCCTTTTGTAGAATAGTGCGTTACTGTCTTTTCGTTCTGTTTATGAAATCGGGTTTATTCACTTTGGAAGCCTTTAAAGCAAGCGTGCCGCCGCCTCAAGATCGATATTACAGATCTTGCGTTTGAGCTGGTCGATGGTTGCAGCAAGAAGTTTTTTGTCTTCGCCGGTGACCTTTTTCAGGCAAGCTTGGCTAACTTCCAGCTGTTGCTTCCAAACTTCAGTGGCTAGACTCGAATCCCAGAGCTGCAGCGATTTTTGTTCCAGTTGGTGTGCTAGTTCTTCAATAACCGGTAAGGCGATCTCAGGGCGTCCCCCTTCCAGGCACAGACGAACTTCGGCCAACTTCAGCTGCAGGTGCTGCTTCTGGTTGTAAGGCGGGCACTGTTTGAACAGGCCAAGAGCTTCTGGCAGTTGCTTCTTGCGTAGCAATTTGCGCCCTTTTTCAAATAGCGCGTCGAGCTCTTCTTCCCACGCTTCAAGCTCTATAGTTACGTCAGTTTGCGGCGCAAGTCGCTCCTCGACCCAGCTGCGGGTATTCAAATCGGCAAAAGGAAGGCCGTTGTCAAACTGCAAACCAGTCAGTTCTGGCACACGCCGCAGGAGAGCCATGCTCTGTTGGGCAATAAATTCGGCCAAGTCGTTGCGACCCTGCTGTTGAGCCGCCTCAAAAGCAATGCGCTGCAGGTCAAGGAGCAGGTGGCCGCTTCCTTCAAGAAAGAGGTTTTCGCACAGCATCAGTAATGCTTCTGGGTTGTTGCCCACGCTAAGTTGTTGAAGTTCGTTCAGCGCGCTCTGGCGCGGTGCAGGAATTCGGGTTTTGCCGTTAGCGTGGGGCGGAAGTTGTAGCGCCCCCCAGCGCAAGGCACGGGTGTAGGCGATCGCGCGGGGTAAATCGTTGCTGCGCAACAAATAATCATGAATACTACGGGTTACAGTAACCAGTTCCCGCTCGGAATTGACCCCCGTAGTTAGCGTCGAAGGGGGCATACTCTGTGGAGTGGGAGCCGCAGCCAATTGCGGCTTCACTTCAGCTGCCTTGGCCTCAGGTACCGCTGGCTCGGGCAGATTTTTCAGCGCCTTATCAAGAACGCGATTGAGTGAAGTCCAACGTGGAGCTTCTTCACCATAGACTGTTTCGATACTCAGATTTACGGCATCAATTAAGGCACGCAGTTCCACAATCTGAGTCGGGCCGGCCGCGCCAATCTTGTGGCGCAGATAGCTTTCAAGCTTACTGTTGTTCAACCAGGCGATAGCCGTCAAACGCATCGACTCTTTGTGCGGATGACACTCTTCCCCAAAACGATCAACCAGAATCTGGTAGGCACGAACAGCATCAATCAGGCCATCAATACCGGCAGTAAAGATCGAGGCCAACGCCAAGTAGCCTGCTATCCGTAGATCTTTGCTTTGAGTTGAGAGAAGCTCAATGCAGAGGGTTTTGATCTTGGGAAAATTATTCCCTTTGAGCTTGTCGATCTCATGCTTGATGGTCCCAAAATCGTCACTGTAGCGGGGGTCATCACCGCACTCTGTTCCTGGCAGGGGAGTTGCTATTGCTTCAATCCACGCCGGCTGACTTATTTCTGCAGGTTTTAAGGCTGTCTGTGGTGTCATGCTAAGATCTCCCTGCGGCCAGCTTTATACAGAACCTCGAGCAGAGTCGCCGTTTCACTGGTCAACAAGCGCTTCAGGTCCATACACGCAAGTTCATCCTGCGGGGCGATCAGTTCGCGGGCTAAGTCGAGCACTGATCCGTCATCGATACCGGAGTTCAATATTTGCAGGAGAAAAGATCCAGGCAATGGCTTGAAAAATAACGTCAACGCCGCCGGATGGTCTGTATTGGCGCGGTTCCAGAAATAATGTGCGCGCCAGGAACGGTCCTCAAGGATCGACTCAATAATCTGCACCCAGAAAACTACGTAGGGGGTCTGATCTCCTTCTGCTGGAAGCGGCAGACGGATACCCCAGTTGGTTCGGGTCGGCCCGCGGCGCACTACGGTCCGCAACGCGCTGAACAGAGCCGCGAACAGTCGTTGCGGTGCTTCAACTCCAGCGCCCGGAAAAACCTGCTGCCACAACTGCTGCATGGGGATCTGTTGCAGTAGAGCAATCTGTTGCTCAAGTAGTTGGCGTCTGGTCAGACCGGTATCGCGGTGGGGGATACCATCCACTCGGCTGGTGAGCAGCCCCAACGGTTCATTGGTCCAGTTTTCCCCAAAGATGGCCTCGGTGTCGCAGAAAAAATCCCCGTAAACCAGCGGCACGACCGCTTGCATTTCACGAAAAAGCTGCACTTCGGCAGCAACGAAAATGCTAAAGGGGTAATGGCGCCCACTTTTGTCGCGGCTGGATATCAAAGACCCAACCAAAGTGCGTTCCTGTTCCCCACCGCTCAAGAGAAAATTGTAGCGAGGGAACGAACGATAAACTTCAGGAAACCCGCCTGGATGCTTGCGGTTTATTAAACCAACCCCCTCCTGGATCCACTTTTCAAAACCTACCACCTCGCGGGAGCTGACATTGTGACGGATGAAGTCCGGATGGATCGGCATTTTACCGAAACAGCCAGTCTGATCCGGCAGTTCGACCTGCGTCCGAGGCTTAGAATTTTTGCTAAATAATCCGAACACGTAAGAGGCTCCCCTAAATCAACTTAAAACAGATTGGTCGGCAGGTTGAAGCTAGTGAAAAGATTCGGGTCAAAGAGGTTGTTTTCCCGGTCTGCCTTGAATTTAAACTGCACCACAACCGGGGTGCCGTTATCCCCTTTCATCTCCCAGATGTTAAGAAACTGGGTGCCACTCTCTCTCGCCACCTTGGCCTGATCCAGAAGGCGGAAAATACCCCAGATGCCATCAACCTGAAGCTCGGCGCGGGCTTCACCGTGACCATCAATACCATAGACTCTGGCACCAAATTTCTCTGCATTAGCAGACCAGCGGAATGGACGCCACTCCTGTGGCTCATTCCGATAGCGGTAAACCTCTCCGTTAGACTCAAAATAGATCTCGCTCAGGCCACGGGTCGGTTTTGGATAGACTGAAAACCGAATCTCCGGCTCATCACTGCCGCGTCTGAACAACCCATCACTGATATTTTGTGCCTTTGACAGGGAGCTAAGGAACTCCCGCTTGAAACCAAGACCAAGGTCCAGCCACTTTTTCTCGCGCCAGGAGTTGCGCCCTTCAGCAATAAAGGGTGCCAATTGTTCCTGGACAAAAGACCAGTAGATCCCATCATCAGGCCGGAAAAAATCAGCTAGATCAACGAGGGCTGCATCACTTCCCTTGCGATCAAACGGAAAGCGTCCAAGCAGGTGATTATTGTAATTCGTCAAGACGGCGACCCTCCACTCACGTTGAAGATCCTTTCCTGCTTCCTGAAGAATTGCCTGCCAGGCATGGCGGAGTGGGGCAATAAGTATTTTAGAACCGACATTGCGAGTGCGTGCCTCGATACCGTTGAGCAGACTGGAGGTTGAAACCCAGCTTTTGTACAACTCCGAGCTGGCACCGCCACCGCTCAAAATATTGCCGGCATAGAGCTTCGATTCGCGTTGGACATCGACCGCAGCGGCTAAGCGGTCAAGCTCACTTTGCACCGTCGAAATCGCCAGCAGATATTGATTTATCAGCAGGCTGACGGTCATTTTGTCCGCCGGATCGGTCAGCTTCCGCAGATCGCGTAGAGGGGAGTCCAACTCCGCCACTGGTTCCCCGTTTAAAGCACCTTCGGTGGAGTTAGTCAGGTTGATATTGTTGGAAACGGCCCGCAACAATTCGCCAACCGGTCCATCGCTACGCGCCAGCAGCAGGATTTTTTTACTCGCGTCTTCCAGTGAACTGAAGCGGTTAATTCTCACTGACTCCAGCAGATCGAACCACGCATTTGCATAATTGGTGAAATAGAGTTTACGAATCTGTGCTTCAAGACGCTCGGCCAGTTCACTGTTAATGCTTCCTTCGTCCAGGCCCTCAGCCGATTGGGAGGTTTCCGCATCGGGTCTGTCTTCATCGCCGCCAGGCTGTTCGTCACGGTAGTAACCAATGACCCAGTCCCCACGGCTGGCAGCAGCGACCACATTATCTATTTCGGGCTCAACAAGCTCATGCCAACCTTTTTTAGTGTAGATTCCCGGCAAAGTGATGTCGCTGCTTAGGACTCCAAAGGAGGCCCCCTTGGTCAAGTCATCAAGGCGGCGGCCTTTAAGGGAAATTTTGCCTTTGCTTAAGATCTGCGCATAAAGCCCTTCGGCATTTGGTGCAGTGCGCAACTGCTCCCGCGCGCGCTCAACAATTTCAGTGCGACTCTTCCACCCCGCCACGAACAACGGATGCTCAGCTGGAAGCTGCATATGTTCTAAGTAGAACGAGAGCATCTCGGTCATTTGCTGTTCTTCGGTTGCGGCAAAGGTTTTTTCCGTATTGCCGCGTACAATTTGCTCCTTCCAGAGGGTTACCAGGGTCGGCACCGCTAGATCAGGCTGAATTCGGCTTACATCGGACAACATCAAATACACTTTGAGGTCTTGATAGTAATCGTCACGGATTTTTTCTTGCTCTCTATCGCCCGCTGCTTCCCACTGCCGCGCGAAGTTTTCCAGGCGAAACTCCAGCGAAGTCACTGCGGGACGGAAGCTGGCCTTTTCAAGGGTCTTGATCAGTAAAGTGCGGGTAGGGTCAAGTTGTTGCTTCCCCTGATAGACCCCGAGCAGCAGATGCCAAGGCAGGCGTTCTTCATAAGCGAGAAGAGTTTGATAGTGGGCATAAACCTCAGCCAAAACGGCGAAAGTTTGTTCCTGCGAAGGTTCTTCAGCTGTCATCTGCTGTTGCAGGTGCTTGGCCGTGCTCGAGCCGTGATTAATCAGCAAGGTGTTGCTGGTTAACGAAGTGCTCAATAGTAATGCGGCACCAGCGACCGCGGCTAAACAGGTCATGACCCAGAGGCTCTTCAGCCAGCGATGCACCACCTCACGCCGCCGATTTTTGCTGACCCCATTAGCGTTGGGAAAGATCACATCCTGGAAAATCTTTTTGATAAAAAAACTCTTAGGTGAACTGCTCTCATTGGAACCTGCATCCTCAACATAGCCGAAAGCCTGGCGCAGATTGCCGATAACGCGCTGAATTGGCGTCCCTTCTTGGGTGGCACTGGTGAAATAGATACCACAAAAATTCGGGGTTTCCTGATAGGGGTTGTTCTGAACCAGAGTGTTGATAAATTCGAGCAACTTATCTGCGGTCGCTTGGAATTGGGCAGGGAAATCAAAAATTTCGTGCTTTGCTTCGAATTTGCGCTCCATCGAAAGCTTGCGTAAACGCAATTCGCAGAGGCGTTGGTAGAGCTCATCCATCCGCTCTTCAAAGCGGCTCGCCAAATCTCCATCTGCGCTACTGCCAGCCAGCCAACCGCCCCATACTTGGTTACGATCGGTTTCACGCAGATCCTGAAAGTAGGCTTCGAAGCCGTGGAGCAGATCACATTTGGTTAGCACAATATAAACTGGGAAGACGCAACCGAGCTGGCTGGTCAGTTCGTTAAGGCGATCACGGATCACCTTAACGTGCCACTCCAGACCACCTTCGTCGGCAGTGAGGAGGTCTGCCAAACTCACTGCAACCATCACCCCGTTCAAAGGGATCCGCGCGCGATATTTCTTGAGCATGGCAAGAAAAGCCGACCACTCTTCATGATCATCTTCTTCAGTGGTGTAGCGCCCGGCGGTATCAAGAATTACGGCCTCGTTAGAAAACCACCAATCGCAATTACGGGTACCACCGAAGCCCTTGATATCTATATCGCTTCCCTGTGCGTAGGGAAAGTGCAGGCCCGAATTGCGCAATAGGGTGGTTTTCCCAGCGGCTGAGGGGCCAATGAGCATAAACCAGGGCAGGGCATAGAGCGCCGCGTTACCGCGGTAGCCAATGCCAAGTTCGGACGATTTCAGCGAGGCGATCGCCTCATCCATCTTGGTGCGAAGTTCCTCGATTTCGAGCTCACGTCCAGCTGCGTTGCCACCTTGTGCCTGCAGCTCTGCCTTGAATCGTACGGCGCGGCGACGGAGCAGCAGCAGGCGTATCAACCAGACAATACCCGCGAAAAGCAAGATTCCAGTTATCGTCCACAGCCGTAAGTTCTCACTTTGAAGCCCAACATAGGGGCCAGCCCACCACACCAGAGAAAGAAGCAACAGCAGTCCGACGATGCGGCTACCGGAGCGCCCCAGCAGGTACGCTTGCAAAAATATCATTATATTCTTCATTTAGATGTTCCGGTATTACTGGGGTTGACAATGGTTCCAGCTTCGCCTTTGGTCTCCGCTGTTTCTGCAACCCTGGGGGAGTAGCTTAAAATAGCGTCCTTTGAAGCGTCTATTGAGACCACACTGGAATCGGCCAGTTTGGTCACAGTCATCGAGTAACCCAAGAAAGTGAAAAAGATGATCGCAACCGTAACCACGCTGATAACCCAATAGGGAACCTCGCGTCTCACCCGCGACATCAGCGGTTCCTCAGGAGCACCGCTGGGAGAAAGACGCGGATCAATCACCCCTTGGTAGCCCTCTATCTGACTACGTAGATCAACCTGCAAAGCCATCAGCTGTTCGAGGCCCTTGATTTTGTAAACCCCTTCGAAGCCGAGTTGCAGACAAATATAGAATAGCTCCAGCAAGTCAGCATTTGCTTCGCCCCCCTGGCGCAATTGAATCAAGCGTTCAAAAAAACCTTCTCCGCCAAGGTGGTCACCGAACAGTTCAAGTTGGAGTGGATGCCCCATCCATTCGGTGCGCCCGGGCCAGTCTGAGCTGAGAACCGCCTCATCTATATAGGCGGCCAGCGCATACTTCGCATCTTTAAGTACAAGGCTGCCAATCTGACGTTCGAAAGCGATGCGCTCCATGGTGTCGAACCCGGCCAGAATTTTTTCCCGGTAGTCAAGATCAAGGGAGGCACCGCGATCCCCTTTAGAAAAAACCGCAATCAATGAAAAGATCATCTCGGTGCATTCGAGCAGTGGATTCGTACGGATCAGTTCTTTATTATTTTCCATCGGATTTATTCCTGCACCGAAACCAGATTGACGGTAGCGCTACTGAAGCGTTGCGGTAAAAAGAGCGCCAGGCTGCGCTCTTCAAGGATTTTGTTCCAGAAATCACCCCGGGCTTCAATGCGGAAATATTCGAAACCGCTTTTGAGCGACAGCTTACTTGGCGGACGCTGGGTATGAACGATATGAACTCCCGGCAGAGCAGAAGCTACCGTGATTTCGATCGTCCCGCGGGAGCTGGCTTTGACTTGGCGCGCAAAGTCGGTAATCCATACGGGATCGTCGGCCTCAAACAGAACTTCAAAAAAGAGGGTGCACTGGCTCAAGCTTTGGACATCGATATCGCTGGCACAAAGAAGTGAATCGGTTTCCCGTACGAGTTTTAGGGCAGCACTTTTGGTGCTCAGGGTGATATTTACCACCTCTCCCAACATCTCTTCCAAGCGGCGAAATACCGTGGCCAGATCGTTGTGCTGGTAGGCAGGGATAGCCGCAGCTTCGTGGTCAGGAGTAAACGCGCACAAGCCCCCAATGGCCTGACTTAGCAAGCGATAAAGCAGCTCAGGGTGGAGATCGTGGTGGTGATGGAAGTGTTGCAACTGTGGATAGATGGCACTCAGACTTCGAAGCAGGATAAACTGCGCTGGGTCGACGCGGGCAAACTCGCTCGGGCCACCGCTGAAATTGGCTTTGCGGTCATTCAAGCTGCGCAGGCGGGCGCTGATCCCCTCAATCATTCGGTTGAGCAGACTCAGCAAAAATGTAGAAGCGCCGATACGTACCACCGGCGGAACGAACTCTGAGCGAAGCCGGTAGCTGCCGTCGCCAGCGTTGGCAACTTCTGCAACCTTGAAAGTGACGAACTGCTCCCGAGCATCGTCGCCGGTCAGCAGCACCAGATTGGGGCGGGCCACCAGAACTTCGCGCTCGCGATTAATATCGTATTCATCCACGACCTGACGGTAATCGGCGCGCCAAGCGCTGATTTGGGCACGGCCTGGGTAGCCCGAGATCCCTTCAACCTGATGGTTGGCTGAAATAGCCAGGTAGAGCTCAACAGTCTGCCCCCCACCGGCATGCAATTCACAGGTTAGAGGCAAATCCTGGGCCGCATCGTAATCAACCAAGCGACCGTCTGGAAAAACAACAGTGCATTGCTGCAACCGGAACCGCCCGTTCTCCAACGCTTTTTCATCTATCGTTGCCGACAGAACTCCCCAGGCAAAAGGGTGAAACACCTGATTGTGCAATTGTCGGCTGGTTTCAAGGTACCGATCCCAGGCCTGAAAATGCTGCTGCCCCAAAAAAATACCTTCGGCCCAGACAACCTTACTTAAATTACGCATGAACATTCATTCCTTTGGGCTATCTATCAGTCGACAATCTCGATGGTGTTACCTTTAAGATTTACTATCAACTTGCTGGAAAATCTTTTTTTGAAAAAACCGTCGGCCACTGGCTTGATAGAGCGCCACGCTTCTTTTTCCGGCTGGCGGAAAATTGCCATAACGCCGACATAGCGCGTCTGCGGGTGACGCTCGAACACCAACTGCTCCTGAGAAGCTGGGTTAATAGTGAGGCTTTTTTTAGTGAGCAAACTGTCACCAAGAGTGAGCAAATCCTTTTTCCACAGCTCCGAGAAGCTGGTCTCTTCAAATGCTTTACTGTCAGAGAGCTGGTAAATATTGATCATCACCGGCAGCGGCTCATTATTTTCATTGAGGTTGAGATTGGCAGTCGATGAGAGGTTGACGCGCACCTGGGAACTGGAACAACCAGTGGTGATGATAAGAAGAAGGATGAGAAGCAGGATTTGATGAAAACGGAACTGTTGCATGGTGTTTTTCCTCCAGAATGTTGCCGGCAATAACTATTTATTCTATTTATTTTGTTGTCTTCTCGCGTTCCCGGGTATAGCCGGAGACAAATCCGTTAATAACCAGTTCATTCAAGCGCAACTGATGATCCTGAGCATACTTGCGATGCAGATTGCGATAGGATCGCCAGGCAAAAGGGCGAAGCCCCAGGATTCCTGGACCATTGAGCTTCGCCCGTTTGGGGCAGAGCTGGGCGACCGCTTCACTGGCGATCCCTTCGAGGGCACCAAGCAAAGCCAGCTGGTGTTTCACAAGATCGTCAAACAGCTGTTGCAGTCTCTGTGCGCCATCTTCCCCTTCGCGCAACCACTGCCAGATGATTTTTTCAGGTTTTTGTCCCTTGAAATCTTCGTACTCACTGCTAAAAACTCGGCTATATTTCAGCCCAAACTCGTCAGCAAAACAACGTTGTCCCTCGGCCAGGCGCGCCAAGCCCTGCACCAGAACCTTAATGCCTAAGTCCGAGATTTGCGGTGTTTCATTGGCTACGGTTTTCCAGTCAGTTGAAATTGGGTCAATAGATTTATCCTGCTTTTTTTCCATCACCGCATAAACTTTCTAATGCAATACGTTCACAGTAAGCCTTGACCGGTGGAAATACGCTCCTGCGTAGACGACCACTTTCCCCTTTATCTGCTGAAAAACCCCAAGCCCTTATCTTGATTTAATCATAGTAAAATCATGAAGTTGCGCTGCGATAGGGTTGTGTAATCCTGTAAATCGGCGATGAGAGATATCGATCAGCTG
>Ga0265295_1002941_pt1 | contig 25745 bp, 18 predicted proteins | sample Munlansysbiofilm_FD_192503 | JGI IMG/M metagenome (GOLD analysis project Ga0265295, IMG submission 192503) | Leachate microbial communities from a municipal landfill in Southern Ontario, Canada - Methane capture system biofilm | ecosystem: Engineered > Solid waste > Landfill > Unclassified ... | reverse complement strand
GGGCACTGTACTGGGGGGGGCTCTGTTGTATCTCACCCAGAAAGAGGGGTATGGCCGCCTTGATCTGAGAAAGGCTCGGAACTTCGGCAGTTGCGATGACCTGCCCTTCCGGATCGAGGGTGTCGGTCTCCTGGCCAAAGGAGATGGTCGCACGATAGCGCTTGTCCATGGTGGAGAAGACCTGGTTAAGGCGCGTCATGCTGCCGGTCAGCACTATCATGAGGCCCTGTGCAAACTTATCAAGCGTACCGGCGTGTCCGACTTTCGGATCGACGGTACGCTTGATGGCACCTAGTGAGGTAAAGCTGGTTACCCCGCTGGGCTTGTGAACTAGCAGTACGCTCGCTCTATTTCCCATTGTCTACCAGCGAATCAATCAGTGCATTGATCTTCTGGCCATCTCTGAGCGAGGTGTCTGCCTTGAACTTGAGCACTGGAGTATTGCGGGTCTTCAGGAAAGACCCCACACGTTTCTGAATGAAGCCACTGGCACTTTGCAACCCCTCGACACTTTTTGCAAGGGTCTCATCGTCCAATACAGAGGAAATGAAGACCGTAGCATAGGAGTTGTCCATTGAAAGTTCAACACGGTTCACCGAGCAAAGGGTGCTGACATTCGGGTTCTTGACCTCCCCCCTGACTATCAGCGTGCTGATAGCCTCGGAGAGTTTGGCTTCTATACGTTTCTGGCTATATTCACTCATGTCTTATCACTTTTCTCCAATTTGCGTGCGATTTCCTCAGTCTCAACGATTTCCAGGATATCCCCAGTCTGGAGGTCATGGAAACCATCCAGTCCGATACCACATTCGAATCCTTCGACCACTTCCCTCGCATCATCCTTGAAACGCTTCAAGCTTGAAATCTTGACCATGGTCGGATTGAGCTGTATGCCATCACGGATGACCTTGACCAGGCTGTTGCGCTTGACCTTTCCACTTGTGACCATGGCACCAGCGATGGTACCGATCTTGGGCACCTTGAAGGTCTCGCGAACCTCAACCGTACCAATGTCAACTTCACGGATTTCAGGGGAGAGCATCCCTTCCATTGCATCGCGTACATCGTCCACTGCATCGTAGATGATATTGTACTTGCGGATCTCAATCTTTTCCTGGTCGGCAAGGGCCTGCGCACGAGGAGTGGGCCTGACATTGAAGCCTATGACCAGAGCATTGGATGCGCTGGCAAGGGTGATGTCGCTCTCGATGATCGCTCCGGCCGAAGCACGGATGACATTGAGATGGATCTCATCGTTCGAAAGTGCATCGAGGGTTCCCTGCAGTGCCTCAACCGAGCCTTGCACGTCACCTTTGATGATGACATTGAACTCCTGGATGGTCCCTTCCTTGATCTTCGAGTAGAGGTTGTCCAGCGTGATCTTCTTGACGTTGCGGCTATCGCCCACCCTTTCAAGCTCCTGCCTCTTGGCACCAACCTGACGGGCCTGCTTCTCGTCTGCAGTCACCTGGAACGGGTCGCCGGCGCCCGGGATATCGGAAAGGCCGATGATCTCAACGGGTGTGGCAGGTCCTGCCTCCTCTATTTTCTTGCCCTTGTCATCAAACATGGCCCTGACCCTACCTGGGTAGATACCTGCCACATAGTGATCGCCCTGACGCAGCGTTCCACGTTCTATGAGCACACTTGCGACAATACCGCGACCCTGGTCGATACGGCTCTCGATGACCTTCCCTTCTGCACGGCAGTTGGCATTGACCTTCAGCTCAAGCATTTCAGCCTGCAGCAGTACAGTATCAAGCAACTCCTCGATTCCAATCTTCTTCAAGGCGGAAATCTGGCAGTAGAGTGTCGTTCCACCCCATGCTTCCGGCATCAGGCCGAGGTCGCTGAGCTGTTGCATCACCCTGTCGGGCTTTGCTTCAGGCAAATCACACTTGTTGATCGCGACGATGATGGGAACATTTGCAGCACGCGCATGGTCAATGGCCTCACGAGTCTGCGGCATCACCCCATCATTGGCGGCGACAACGAGAATGACGATGTCTGTGACCTGGGCTCCACGGGCACGCATCATCGAGAATGCGGAGTGTCCGGGAGTATCGAGGAATACCACCTCACCCTTGCTGCCAAGGGATACCTTGTAGGCACCGATGTGCTGGGTAATCCCGCCGAACTCACCTTCAGCCACCTTTGTGGAGCGGATGGCGTCGAGCAGCTTGGTCTTGCCATGGTCGACGTGCCCCATCACCGTGACGATGGGTGCGCGGTCCACCATATCCTTGTCGGTCTCAGGATCACGGGAGATGAGCGTCTCATCGTACAGGGAGACAAGGTGCACAGAGCAGTTGTAGTCACTACAGACAAGCTCGGCCGTCTCAAAGTCGATCTGCTGGTTTATGGTCACCATCATGCCCATCTTGAAGAGCTTGGCGATGATCTCACTGGCCTTCAGATTCATCTTCTTGGCCAGATCGCTGACGGAGATGACCTCCATCATATCAATCTGCTTGGGAACGGAAGCGAGCTTTGCAGCCGCCTGCTCCTTTCTCCTCTGGATCTGGAACTCTTTCTCTTCTTCAGCATTCCGTTTCTTATAGGAAGCGGAACTCTTCTTCTTGTAAGATTTCTTGGGAGTCCTCTGGTTCAGCGTATCAAGTTCTGAATCACCACCACCGGGTTTCGGTCCACTGCCAGGGCGGTTGAATGGAGGACGTCCGGGTCCGCCGCCGCCTTGGGGTCTGAATCCACCGGGAGAGCCGCCACCGGGACGTGGCTGATACCCACCTGTTCGGGGCTGGAAGCCGGTCGCCCCTGCAGGACGGGGGTTGTTCCCCTGATAACCGGTGCCGGCAGGACGGGGATTGTTTCCCTGATAGCCGGTTCCGGCAGGACGAGGGTTGTTGCCCTGGTAGCCGGTTCCGGCAGGACGGGGATTATTCCCCTGATAGCCGGTGCCTGCAGGACGAGGTGCGCCACCCTGGTATCCGCCGCCGGGGCGGTTGCCCTGATAGGGAGGACGGGTGCCGGGAGCGGGTCTGCCGCCAACGGTTCCTGCAATGCGGGGACCGCTGGAAGGGGGTGCCGGAGTCGGAGCAGCCCCGTTGGGGTTCTTGCTCTGCCACTCGGCATGGTCTTTGACGGTCTGTCCCTGGTTGGGAACAGGCGGAAGGTTTGTCGGCCTTATTACAACGGGACCGGTATGCAGTGGGGAGGTCGTTATCTTATCCCCTGTGGAGCGTACGGTCTTTCTTAACGTACCGGTACGCTTCTGGCCTGCCGGCTTTTGTTCCGTGGAAGGAGTCGAAGAAGCTGCACTTGGGCTGGACGCAACGGGTCGAGCTTGTGGTTTTACCACAACCTTCTTCTTAACCACAACCACCCTTCTCTTTTCAGGAGTCTTGGGTTTGGCTTCGGGTTCCTTAGGAGAAACTTTTTTCTCTTCCTTGGCTTCCGATGGATGTACTACATGTTTGATCAACGTTGCTTTTGGCTTATTATTCTCTTCCGTCATTATTCCCTCTTGGATAATATTACTCTACCTCAAATGCAAGACCTGTACCACAGCTTGGGCACACTGTCATATCGATGGTTATAGCCGAACCGCAGCTTGGGCATGCATATTCGGTATCCTCATCATCTTCATCTTCAACGATATCGACATACTCGTTGATAGTATCCTTAATAGCTATGACCTCTTCCTGACTCAAGTCAGAGAAGGAAGCGAGCTCCTCTTCGCTGAGGTTGATGAACTCCTCAACGCTGTACACATCATGGAACTGCAGTTTCTTGAGCAGAAGCGAGTCCATCGGGAGGTCTGAAAGGGCAATCTCGTCCTCATCGACAAGACTCTCCTCAAGAACTGGGGCCTCAGGCAGTCCGGCAACCTCAGCAACAGGGAACTGGTTATCAAACCTTGGCAAATCGCCAAATGCCTCTGGCTCGCCAAAGAAACTCTCTGCGCGGGTTCGTGCTTCGGTCGCTATGTCCAACTCGTTGAACTGGGCCTGTGTCTTCACATCAATGATCCAGTCGACAAGCTTGTTTGCAAGCCTGACGTTCAGGCCCTGCTTTCCAATTGCAAGGGAGAGCTGGCTTTCGTCAACTATCGCCACAGCGTGGAAGATGTTCTTGTCCAAAACAACCACATCCTTAACCTGTGCGGGCGACAAGGCGTTGCGGATATAGTTCAGCGGGTTGGTGTCGTAGCGAAGAATATCGATCTTCTCCCCTTCTATCTCACCCATGATAGTCTGTATTCTGTTTCCCTTCAACCCGACGCAGGCACCTACTGGGTCTATTTCATCGTTGCGTGATGCAACGGCGACCTTTGTACGGTACCCGGCTTCACGGACAATCTTTATGATGTCGATCTGGTTCTGGGCAATTTCAGGGATCTCAACTTCGAAGAGGTGCCTGATGAGTTCGGTGTGGGTTCTGGAAAGAACCACCCTGACCCCTCTTTCCGCCTTCTCGACATTCTCAACATAGCACTTGATCTTGTCGTTGCTGCCATAGCTTTCACGGCTGGACTGGTTGCGCCTGGGCAGGATGCCCTCGGTGGTGCCGATATCCACATAGATATCACCATTGGGAACCTGGCGTCGGAAATAACCGATGATCAATTGTCCTTCCTTAGCCTTGAACTCGCTGTAGAGGGTGTCCTTTTGGATATCCCTGAAGCTCTGGTGGGCACGCTGCTTGGCACTTTGCACGCTGATGCGGTCAAACTCCTTCAGGTCCACCGGGATCAGGAGCTCATCGCCAATTTCACAATCCTCATGGATCTCCTTGGCATCGGTCAGGGAAATCTCGGTGACCTCGTTGTACCAGTCATCGTCATCAACTATTTTTCGTCTTGCACTGAGCTCAACAGAAGAATAATCCTCACTGAACTCAATGACCGCATTCTCCTCGGTGCCGAACTTACGCTTGTAAGCGGCACGAAGAATCTCTTCAATGGTGTTCAGTACCAGATCCTCGGAAATATTCTTCTCCGCCACCATGCTTCGGATAGCGTCACCTAAATCAGTTGCCATGTGAATCGTCCTCCCATCTATAGTCGAGCTTTGCCTTCTGAATTCTTGCAAAAGGAGCGACCATTGTCTCAATCATCTCTTTTGAATCGCCGATGAAGGCGTTGCCAAGGGTTACCGAAGTTGCATCGGAACCAGTGACCAGGCCACTGACCCAATCCTTGTGCTCCGTATCATAGACACGTACGCGCCTGCCCTCAAAGAGGGTGAACTCATACACATCCTTGATGGTCCTCTGCAACCCTGGGGTGGAAACCTCCAGCTCGAGATCCCTCTCGCCAAGGAGCATCTCCATGCGGGGATAGACCAGCTTGTAAACCTTCGAGCAATCAGCAACATCGACCTCACGCTCTTTTGTCATGATGGTGATGTGTACTCCGACACTGAAGCCACGATCGATCCTGCTGATATCAACGAGGGTGATCCCAAGGGCTTCCAAGAGCGGAGCATACTCCGCAAATAAACTTGTATTTTGTATTCCTGTTCCTAACATACCTTTCCAATTGTCATAAAAAAGGGATTCGCCTTCGTGCGATCCCCCAATAAACAGACATATCCTGCCTTCATAGTATGCACAACCCCCCCCTTTGTCAATCATAGGGGTGGCATAAGTGGCAAAAGAAACCCTTTGGCATGCACTGTCCTGCCATTTTGAAGTAAAACTCATGCAAGTGCGATCACAGCCGACAGCGCTGTGATGCCATGGCCTTCGTACAACAACGCCTTGGAGTGCTCCAGCGTAGAGCCCGAGGTGCAGATGTCATCCAACAGCACAAAGGTATGTCCCTCCTGCTGTAACCGCCTGATCTTCCCTTCCAAGGGCAAGAGCGTGATGGCGTGCCGCCTCTGGCGTTCAGCCCTGGAGAGGAACTTGCTCTGCCCATCCCCTTTCTGGGCGAACAGACGCATCGTTGGATACCCTGTTTTTTTCTTCAGGACCCTTGTAATGAGGTGCATCTGGTCAAAGCCACGCTGCTGATATCCCTTCCTGCTGGCAGGGATGGGGATGAGCAAGGGCTTTTCAAGAGGGGTGAGCATAGGGATGTACAGCGGGGCGAGTATCGCGGCCAGCGCCCTTTCCTCCCCTGCCTTGAACTGGTTGAGCAGGGTTGCAACGATGCCTGCATAGGGGGCGTAGGCCTGAAGCCCATCGCAACAGAAGGGACAGGGATACGCCCTGTCCCCCACCGGCCTCCTGCAGGCTGGACACCGCCTTTCATACCGTGATGCATAGCTCGCCTGCTCCAATGCCTTGGAGCAGGAGGGGCACAGCAGGGCATCTGAGAAGCGGGCGCAATGAAGACACAACATAGAAAGTAAGGGGAAAAGGTACTCAGGGTGCTTCAAGCTTCGCCTTGAGCTCCTCCAGCAGGACAAGTGCGGCAAGGGGAGATGACCTCTCTACGGAGAAGAGCCTGATCATTTCAAGGACCTCCTCCTCCTGTGCTGTAAGGGCGGGAAGATCCTCACCATCGTTTTCATGGTCGGCGAACAGCTCCAGCTGCGGGCTCGCTATACCATACTCGGCAAAGTGCCTCTTCTGGAAATAGCGTGCCTTGCGCAGGGCCGAAGCGGGTATGCCCGCCATCTTCGCCACATTCAGGCCGTAGGAAGAGTTGGCTATCCCCTCTATCACCTTGCGCACAAAGGTTATCGTTCCGCCCTGGTCAAGGACCTGCAGCGTGAGCAGCTGCACACGCGAGTTTTCCAGATGTGCGAGCTCGTGGTAGTGGGAGGCAAAGAGCGTCTTTGCCTCCCTCTCCAAGAGGCTCTGCATCATTGCATAGGCTAGGGACATGCCATCCTGGGTGCTGGTGCCCCGGCCCAGCTCGTCGACGATTACCAGGGATGCATCGGTAGCTGTTCGCAGTATATGGGCAGCTTCCTGCATCTCGACGAGGAACGTCGACTCCCCCCGGGCAAGATTGTCACTGGAGCCCACCCTGCAGAAGAGGCGGTCGACAATGCTCAGCTCCACCCTTCTTGCCGGCACGTAGCTGCCTATCTGGGCGAGCAGGACAATGAGGGCGCTCTGGCGCAGGAAGGTGGATTTACCCGCCATGTTGGGGCCTGTGATGAGGCAGAACCTCTCATTTTCGCTAGATATGGTCAGGTCGTTGGGAACAAAGTCCCCTATGCCGAGCTGCTGCTCCACCACCGGGTGGCGAGCACCCTCCATCACTAGGGAGTTCTCCTCAATGAAGAGTGGGGCTGTATAGGAGTGGGTGTTGGCTGTGGTGGCAAAGCTCTGCAGGCAGTCGACCCGGCTTAGGAGTGTGGCGATCGCCAACAGCGGCCCCTTCATGGAGCGTGTCTTTTCAAGGAGCTGCTCATAGACAAACCGTTCGCGCCTTTCCGCCTCTGAGGAGCTTTGCAGGATCTTCTGCTCGCACTCAATGAGTTCGTCACTGGTAAAACGTTCGGCATTGACCAGCGTCTGCTTCCTGTACAACGAGGGGGGCACCTTGTCGGCCTGTGCCCTGGATACCTCAAGATAGTGGCCCAGTATCTTGTTGGAGGAGAGCTTGATGGTGGTGATGCCCGTCTCTTCACGTATCTTGGCCAGGTAGGCTGCAAGCAACCGCTTACCCCCGCCTTTGACCGAGCGCAAGGAATCCAGGTCGCTATCATAGCCGTCCAGGATTACCGCACCCTCCATGAAGGGTCCCTGATGCTCCTTGTTGATGGCATGTTCAAGATCCTTGACCACCTCGACCAGGGAGAGGAGGGACTCCTGCGAAATGGAGGAGTCCAAGAGCGGTTGGTAGTGTTCGTTGAAGAGTGCAAAGAAGGCATGCACCGTCTGAGCCACACCCACAAGGTCGCGGCTTACCGCGCGGTCCATGGCTATGCGGGAGGTGAGCCTCTCCAGGTCAAGGGCGTCCTTCAGGATGGAGCGCACCCTCTCAAGCTCTGTGCGGTCCCCGACAAAGGAGGTGACCCACCCCTGTCGCTCAAGGATCTCCCCTACATCGACCAGGGGAAAGGTGATCCACTTTTTCAAGAGGCGGGAGCCAGAGCTGGTAAGGGTTGCGTTGATGGCTGAGTAGAGGGTGAACCTGGCCGACCCGTCGGCTGTATTGGCCAACAGCTCGAGGCCTTTGCGGCTTGCCTCGTCGATACGAAGAAACCTGTCCTCGCTCTCCACAGCATAGTGGGTGATGTGGGCAAGGGCTGTCTTTGCCGAATCCTCAAGATAGTGCAGCAGAGCCCCCCCGCTGGAGATCTCCAGGGAGGTACTCTCCAGGGAGAAGGCCTTCAGGGAGGAGGTGCCCACCTGGTCGCACATTTTCTGGTAGCCATCCCTGATCTTGAAGTACCAGGGCGGCAGCTTGGTGACCATCGCATCATGGCCGTCAATGACAGCCTTGAAAGCGGGGTTTGAGAAGTAGTCATCCTCATTGACGAGCACTTCACGGGGGCCCACCTGCTCCAGGATCGAGAGCAGGGAGGTGAACTGGCGCTCAAGGGGGAGGAGCCTGAGCACAAACTCCCCGCTGGTGATGTCCGAGTAGCTGACCGCTATCACCGTTTTTTGCAGCGAGATGCACAGCACGTAGCTGTTGGTGGTGGCATCGAGGAAATCATCATCGATGACCGTAGCCGGCGAGACTATCTGCACCACCTCCCTGGTGGCGATCTCCTTGGCGTTCTGGGGAAGGCTGATCTGTTCACAGATTGCTATCTTCTTTCCCGCATCAAGCAGGCGCTTGATGTAGATCTTGGACGCATGGTGGGGAATGCCGCACATCAGCTGGTTTCCGCGTTTGGTCAGGGTGATGTTCAACAGGCGCGACACCTCCACGGCATCGTCGTCGAACATCTCATAAAAGTCCCCAAGCCTGAAGAAGAGAACCTTGTCCTGATGCTGCTCCTTTATCCTGTTGTACTGCGCCATCATGGGGGTGACGCGTTTCTCCTCCTCCATACCGATCAATAGAAGGAGGTCGTGATGGCAAGCACCAGGCTCAGGCCGCTGGTGGGGTTCGAGCTGTTCTTGAACAGATTGTTATTCTCGCTCCAGGCAAAGAGATTCTCCATGTAGGTGGCATTCTTGACCAGGTAGAGGCCCAGGGGGAAGCCGGGGATCTTCAGCTTGATGCCCGCACCCATGGAGAAGTACCAGTCCAGAGCCCCCAATCCTTCAAGGTCCTCCATGACTCCGGTCCCGCTGGCGTAGAGCTCAGCAGAGAGTACGTTGTGTGCCAACGGCCAGCTTATGGAGAGCTGGTTGTCGAACAGGAACGACTTGTCAAAGACAACGGGAAAGCCCCGTCCTATGTTCATGCCGTCGATATAGAGCAGCTCGTAGCGCGTGGCGCCCTCCTTGGCAGGTCTCCATGCCCACGTGCCGCTTTCATCGGCATAGTACTGGGGAAGCATGATGTTCACCGTGGAGGTAGCCCCGAGCACCACATTTGCCTGTTTTTCAGCAAGGCTGAAGGTGAACAGCGTCACATACCCGCTTGCACTCGTTGATGAGCGGATGTAGTTGGAAAGGCCCCCAAGGATTCCCCCTGCATAGGCAAAGCTCTGGGAAACCATATAGCCCCTGGAGGTGTTCTCGATGCGGTCCCTTCCATCCCAGGACAAGCCAAGGGAGATGCGGTTTGAGAACTTCCAGTTTTCGGCATACTTCTTGATGAGCTCTTCGAACGGATCGTAGACATCGCGGTCGTAGGTAGCATGGTTGAGCCCTATGGAGATGCCTCCCGAGAGGATAAGCGAGCCCGGGCGGAACATGAAGGTGTAGCCGGTGTTGTACCCGATGGCAAAGCGCTGGTAGTCATAGCTCATCAGATGCATGCTTGCAGGGGGGACCTTGCCCGAGGCCAGGTAGCTTGCGTAGCTGCTGTAGCCCAAGGGATAGGCGGTGTTGGTGGTCCCTAGGCCGGAGTAAGGGCTTCCTGTCCCCCTTTGCAGTGTCGAATCCTTCACGCTTCGCTCGAAGGAGAGCGTCAGGCCGTTTGACCAGCGTCTGGAGCCTACCCATCCGTCGGTGAATGAGACCGAGATGTTCTGGGTGTCGGGGCTGAGGGTGGTGGATATGGAAAGGTCACGTCCGGTTCCTGCAAGGTTCTTGTCGGACCACTGCAGAAAGCCGCTGACAGGGAAGCCGTCGACGTTCCCCCCGAAGGTGGCGCCGAACTGGATATCCATCTGATTCCCCTCGACTACGGTAAAGACCGGGATGACCGTGCCCTCCTCGGTGCCGTTGAGGATGTCAAACTGGACATCGGTGACGATCAGGGTGTTGTATATGTTCTGGGCACTCTTTATCAGCTGTTCCTTGCTGAAGATATCGCCCACTCCAAAGGTGAGCTCGCGCAGGAATACATAGTCCTTGGTCTTTGTCGTCCCTTCGAGACGGATGTCCTCGATGACGGCCTGCTGGTTCTCCTGGACCTTCAGGACAAAGGAGATGGTCCTGCTCTGTTCGTCGCGCACCTCCTCGGTGGACATGAGGTTGAAGATGTAGCCGTTGTTCCAGTAGAGGTCCGCTACATTCGCTATCTGGGCCTGTACGCGGTTCTGGTCCAGGACGGAACCGTTCTTCAGAGAGATGAGGTTTTGGAACTCCTGTGCGGTAAAGACGGTGTTCCCTTCGACGGTGATGCCCCCGAAGAACCACTGCACCCCCTCTTCGATGCTGTACGTGAGGCGCAGGCGGGTGAACTTGTCCCCTTCCTCGGTGATGTCGTCGGTGCGCACCTCGCTGATGGATGCCTCTATATAGCCGTTGCTTGCGTAGTAGGAGAGCAGTTTCTCCTTGTCTGCCGACACGGTGTTGGGATTGTAGTATCCGGAATTGAAATAGGTGATCGCCTTGCTCTCCAGCTGTTTCTTCAGGAGGTCTGAGGAGAACGCCTGGTTTCCTTCAAAGACAATCTCTCCGATACGCTTCTGGGCATTCTCGCTGATGGTATAGGTGATGCTCGCCTTGTTGGAAGCCTCATCGACGGTGTAGGTGCTCTCCACCTGTGCATCGGCAAACCCCTTTTTCTGATAGAGGGTTCGGATGGCATCGCCAGAGAGGTCTATCGCCTGTTCCTGGAGAAAGGAGCCGCTCTTGGCTGAGATGGCATCGGTTATGTCCTTGTTCTTTATGCTGTCATTGCCGACGAGGATCACCGTATCCACATAGGGAAGCTCAAAGAAGCTCATCTCAATGACCAGGGCGTTGTTCTCCTCCCCTCCCCTCTGGGCCTCTGCCAGAAAATAGAGGAAGGTGTCCATGGCGTAGAGCTTGCCCTGCAACTCGTTGAACAGTTCGTCAGTAAAGGTCTTCCCGATGAAAGGGTACTGGATGTCGGCCACCTTGTTCTTGTCGACATTCTGCAGCCCAATGTTGGTAAAGGAAACTATCTTCTTTCCTGCATACCAAGCAGCATCATCCGCCGCACCTAGGGTGGCTAGCGCCACTACCAATACCATCATGATACAAAAAACCCGGCCTATCTTCAAATTGTGCATGCTGACTCCTATCAAACTGTTCAACGCAAAACTATTCGCTTGGTTACACTGAATCCAATGGTATCGAAAATATTGTATAGCGACAACTCATTCGGTTGGGTGAAAAATGAGAATGTTCCCAATGGATTGTTCCATTCCATAGAGAGTTCCAGGTCGATTGCAAGGTCTGGGGCTACAAACGAGCGTTTGATCTTGGACCTGTCGGTGGCGCTGAGGTGTATCAGCGCCTGTAGGAAATAATTCTTTCCGATGTATTTCCCCATAAAGATGGTCGTGTTGTTCAGATACCTCGCCAGAGGGCTGAAGCCGGTGCTCAGGTTGCTGCCGGGCAGGGCATCAAAGAGGATGTTCTGCACGACGTTGCTGCGCAAGCTGAAGAGATCCAGGCCCAGGGATATGCGAATCGATTCGGTCAGGGCTGTGTTGTTGCCGGTGTTTATGTACCCGAGCTTGCCCGCCACATCGGTTGCCGCCGCAGCCAGGGAGACCACACTGAAGAGGTTTACCTGCCCATAGGCACCGCTTGGCAGGATGCTCTGGCCCATGATCTCCAAAATCTCATTGACATCCTTGCTCGGGATGCTTTCAAACTGCGGGTTGAGGTTGGTCAGGCTTGAGTCGCGCAGGACCATGAAGATGTCTACACGGTTGCCCCCCCGGTCGAAGTCGGTCAGTTTCGCCCTGAGGTTGATCCTGGGCTGTACCGTAGAGGACCCTGAAAGCGCATCGGTGTGCAAGGTGAGCGACCCCTCGGTTATGAAGAAGTTCTTCTGGAAATAGTAGATCTCCCCGCTTCTGAAGGCAAAAGAGCCGTCAAGGGATATCTCCTCGGTGGTATGGTCGAACAGGATATCTATCTTCTGGTTCTCGGTCAGTGTCGCCTTGATGAAGGGATTGATCATGTTGGGATAGAAGAAGGAGACATTCTTGCCTGTGGTGATCCTGAAGTCGGTGCTGGTAAGGCCGGTGGCCTCATACCAGGGGGGAAGGCCCTGCAGGCCCAGGCTCATGGTGGTGTTCTCCAGCAGGACATCCCCTGAGAGCCAGGTCTGGTAGCCGACTCCAAACAGGCTGAAGGTCCCCTCAGCATAGGTGAGCACCTCGGCATCGATGCCGGGAATGGGGATGTATACAAAGACCTGCCCCTCGGTGGGACGGGCGTTTATCTCATAGCTGGTAAGGCTGAGCCCGTCAAAATTGGCGCTCAGGTTGGCAACGCCGCGTATGGTGACCCCTGTCTCGCGGTTGGTGGAGAAGAAGGGGAAGGTGGGGGATGTGGCCCGCTGCCCGTCAAGGGTAACTGTGGCGCTGCGCACCGAAAGGATATCCTGGGGAAGCCAGAAAAGGTCCATGGATGCGGCGTCAAGGGAGAGCTGTCCATACGCATTGGGCTTTTCCAAGGTCCCTCCGATGATGAGCTCCCCGTGCGCTATGCCGTCTATGAATCCGAAGATGGGCTTTACAAAGAGCCTGTTCAGCAGCGTCAGGGGGAAGTGGATATCCCCAGCCTTGAGATAGAGAGCTTCAGGACGGATCCATCCGTCAAGACCGAGCCCGATGCCAAAATCCTTGTCCACGGTGGCCTTTAGGGCCCCGTCAGAGCTGTCGTAGCTGAAGGAGAGCAAGGGGCTTGTAAGGGAGATGGCCCCCTGCTTGTACGTGAGGCTGTACCATCCGTCTGCAATCCCCCCCTCGCCTAGCAGCAGGAGGTCGTCGATGGTGATGATCCCGCTCACCCCTTCTGCGGGCAGGGCCCGGATGACCTTTCCCAAATCAAAGAGGGATGCCGTCGGGGCAAACGGAACAGAGAGGTTCAGGGTGAAATGTGAGGTCTGCTCTGTATAGGGGATGGTCCTGATATGCTCGAATCTTCCTTGGGTGGTGAGCAACCCCTTATCGGCATCGAGGGCCAGTTCCATATCCTTGAATAGGAGGGTGCCCTGCTTGAAGAGGCCGTTTTCTATCTGCAGCTGGGTATCCGTTGCAGACAGGTCTGAGACAAAGGAGAAAAGGGGGCTCTCCAAGGAGAGCTTGCCGTCCATGCTGACCCTCTTCTTGAAATCCGTATGCCCGAATGCGGTAAGGTTGAGATCAACCCCTGCCAGGGGGGAGTAGAACCGTCCGAGTCCCACCTGGTTCAACTCGACCAGCGCCTCCACCCTGCTTGTACTGCCTGTCAGTGCCACGGCGATGCCGTGCTGCTCTTCCTGTCCGAGGGTGAAGGTAAAGCTGAACGGTGTCAGCCCGCCTGCCTGGAACGTCTTGAGCAGTTCGCCTCCCCTGTACTCCAAGGAGATGTCAAACCGGTCGGGCCCCTGGCTCAAGGTGAGGCTGGCTGTCTTCAGGGAGGAAGGGAATGCGAACAGGGAACCGCCAAGGTCATACCGCTCGCCATTGAACAGGAGGGAAGCGAGCTTGAACTCCCTTGCCTCAAGCCTCCAATCGCTGAGGGTGTTGAACTGCATGAGGAACTCCCCATCCAGAAAGGAGTTGCCGATGACGGAAGCCGCAGGCATACGCAGGTCCTGCACCACGAGGTTGGCACGGTAAGGTGGGGCAAGGTCGGCCTGCAGCTTGAGGTTATCCCCGCTGTCGAGCTCCACAAGCAAGGTGGGGGTCAAAAAGGTGAATGTGAGGGGATACTCTGTTCCATACACTGAGAGCTTTGCATCGCTGGTTAGTTTTTTCAGCCCTTGTTCCTGGGCTATGATCCCTTCAATGCCAAGGCTCGGGACCAGGGGGGTGCTCAGGGCATAGCGGTAGGTATTGGGGGGGAGCGGTGAGAAATTGGCTGAGATGAGCAGCGTCCCCTCTTCGGTGTCGAACAGCCGCAGTTCCCCCGAAGGGAGCCAGTTGTTGAGGTTTGTGGCGCCGCTGTATGCCAGGCGGAGGTCGGCTGTGGAGAGGCTCAGCGAATCGACGACAACCGAGTCCCCCTCTATCCCCGCAAGGATGGTGAACCCTGCATCGAGGCTTCTGTTTCCCAGTGAAAGGTCAAGCAGGACAAGGTCGCTTGCGAGCGTCCCGTCGAATCCCAGGATGGTTCCCGTCCCTTCGGTCGACTGGAAGGAGAGGTTTCCTGTAAGGCGTGTCGTATCGGAGTAGTATGGGGTTATGAACGGCGCATAGCGGACAAGAGCCGGCCTTGAGAGGGCAATGGGGAAATCCTGCATCCTCCCCTTGAGGGAGAAGGTCCCCTTTTCACCCTTGGGCAGGTCATACAGGGCGCTGATCAGCAGTTGGTTGGCAAAGGAAAGCCGCCCCTGGGCCTGCCCTCCCTCACGATTCTGCTGGTAGGCCAGGGCAGCGGCGAAGGGCTCATCGGTCAGCGATGAGGAGAGTGTTGGCAGCTCGAGGGATGCGGACAAGGAGCCAAAGGCATCGGAGAGCAGTAGTGACGCACTCAGAGGGGATGAAAGCTGTATGTCGGCCTTCTCAAATGCAACCGAAGCCTCAGAATCCATAAAGAGGGAGATATCCTGTATGCCATCCTTGCCAAGCAGGGCCGCTGAGGAGAGCTGCACACCCCCAAGGCCAATGAAAGCATCCCCTAGACGGGTCTTCATCTCTGAGATGGAGAGCCTTGCATAGAGCTGTCCGTCATCCTCAAGCTGTGCCGAACCTATGAGGGTATTGGATAGGAGGGGCGAATACCCCACCTTCTCAACGGTAAGGGGGGAGCCTGCTTTGGTGGCAAAGCTCAACAGCAGCGACGGTCCCTCCTGTTTCAGGCTGATCGTTGATGTGGGTGAGTAGAGGGTGAGGTCGGCAACCTTCAGGTCGAGGCGGTCATACGATGCCTCCAGTGCAATGAAGGAGAGATCCTCCAAGCTTAGGCGTGAGGAGAGCTTGGGCATTGTGGCTGTAAGGACAGGACCATCCATCCTGAGGTCGGCAAGGGAGAAGTCGATGGCAAGGCCCCCCTTTGCAATGTCCAGCGAAGGCAGGAGGGTGGCCATGACCAGCTGTTCGAACGCAACTGCGGTTCCTGCAAGATTGAGCGAGCCCGCCTCTGATTCGGCATTCACCACAAGGGTTGAATCGATATCCATGAGGATTCTGTCCAGGCGAACGCTCTGCCCACCTACATGAGCCTCACCGCTTTCGATGCTCCCTTTGAAGGACGCAAGGGCAAGGCCTGGCTCAAGGGAGAGTGCGAGAACTGAGTTCTGTATGGATGCTGAGTAGGAAGGGGCGGTGAAGGAGGCGTGCAGTGCATTGGTCTTCAGCTCAAGGGAGTTCTTTCCAACCCACTTGGTGAGAAAGGAGGGGCCGCCTTGGGAGGGTCCTCCTGCGAGGGCCTCTACCTGATCCATGGTGATATCCACTGAGGGCCGATCCAGGGTGAAGGTGAGCTTGTCAGCTTTCCCCATGAGCGAGAAGAGAAGCTGGGTAAGGCCTGTATCCAAGACCAGGGAGTCAGAGCTTACCAGGATGGTGTCATCAAGGGAGACGGAGAGTTCACGTGCTTCGACCTCCTTGAAGAAGGAGCGTGCGATGCCCGTTGTCCTGAAGGAGAGCTCTGATCCCCGGTCAAGGCTTGCCACAAGAGAGTCGGCAAAAGGTTGGGCTGGATTGATCACACTGAAAAACAGCATCCCATAGAGGCAGATGCCGGTGCAAGCCAGTACCACCAGGATGGAAACTGCTATATCTTTGAACGTAGTATGATATCTCACCTGTTAAAACCTTTCGCCCAGTATACCCTATTGTCCGGTCTTTGCCACCACTTATGGTCACTTCATATGGGGGTTGGGGGGAAAACTGATGTACGGCGGGGCATCTTTATAGTACCATGAGGGGGTGTAAGGAGAAGTGCAATGTCACCAATATTCCAGAATCTTGTAGTTTTTGAAGGGCTTGACGGGTCGGGGACGACCACACAGATGCAGTTGTTGGCTGAAAAGTGCGACAGGGAACTCAGGGCCTGCCGTGCCACGTTCGAACCGACGGACAAGCCCATAGGGCGTCTGGTACGCGCAGTGCTGAAGAAACAGATCGTAACTACCCCCCTCGCCCTGGCAATGCTCTATGCGGCTGACCGTGAGGATCACCTATATAACCCTATCTATGGAATGGTAAGTGAGATGGAAAAGGGCAAGCTGGTCATCTGCGACCGGTATATCTACTCATCGCTTGCCTATCAGGGGGTGGAGTGCCCCATCGAGAAGGTTCGGGAGCTGAACCAGTTCCCTGCCCCGAAGTATCTGTTTTTCATCGACACCCCGGTTGGGGAGTGCATCAGGCGCATAGAGGCGAGGGGCGGGGATACTGAACTCTTTGACCGCCATGAGTTTTTGGAGCAGGTCAAGTCCAACTATGAGCGGTTGTTCAGCGAACTGAGCGAGGAGGTCAGGTTCTACCGACTTGATGGAATGCAGAGCAAGGAGGCGATCGCAGCCGAGATCCAGAAGGTCATGTTCACTGAATGAACATCGCATCGCCGTAACTGAAGAAATGATACCGCTCATCGATGGCATGCTGGTAGGCGCTGTCGATGAGCGTTTTTCCTGCAAAGGTCGATACCAGGACCAAGAGCGTGGATTCGGGGGTGTGGAAGTTTGTCAGCAGATGGTCCACAACCTTCCACCTGTATCCTGGCTTGATGAAGAGGTTTGTCCTGTTCAAGCCAGGAACAACCTCCCCCTTTGCCTCGTCAAAGGCACTTTCCAGCGTCCTGACGCTTGTGGTGCCTGTGGCGACGATGGGACGGCCCTCTCGCTTTGCCTCGTTGATGAGGCGGGCATTCTCGTCGCTTATCTCAAAGCGCTCATAGTGCATGTGGTGGTCATCGAGGTCATCGGTGCGTACGGGCAGGAAGGTCCCCGGCCCCACATGAAGGGTGATCGGTACGATGGTGCACCCCTTGGCCCTGATGCCTTCCATGATCTCAGCGGTAAAGTGCAGCCCTGCAGTGGGTGCGGCAACGGAGCCCTCTTGCTCCGCATAGATGGTCTGGTAGCGCTTTTCATCCTGGAAGTCATCTTCGCGCCTGATGTAGGGAGGCAGGGGGACGTGGCCTAGCCGCTGGAAGAAAGCCTCGCCGATCTCCTCTTCGAATGCGACCCTTTTCGTACCGTCCTCGTTTTCCGAGACTATCCGGGCATGGAAGGGAAAGGGCTCTTCACCGAAGGTGTAGCGTTTGCCGACATGCTGTCTTTTTGCCTTGGTGACCATGGCGACCCAGCTCTTGTCCTGGTTCTCCTCCAAAAAGAGGAACTCCACAATGCCGCCAGTTTCGCTGGTGGCATACACCCGCGCCTTGCGCACCTTGCTGTTGTTTATCACCAGGAGGCTGCCGGAGGGAAGATGGCGGGCAAAATCACGCATCTCTGAGTCGATGAAAGTGCCTGTTGCCCTATCCACCACCATGAGGCGGTCAGAACCGCGCTTGTCAGCAGGGCTCTGGGCGATGAGATGCGGCGGTAGGTTAAAAGAGTATTCCTTGATCTTCATCCATGTTCCTTTTGCAGGGGAGGCCCAGCAGGTCGTAGGCTTTCTTGGTCGTCACCCTTCCGCGGGGTGTGCGCTTGAGATACCCTTTCTGAATAAGATAGGGTTCGTAAAAATCTTCAAGGGACTCTATGGCCTCACCCACCGAGATGGAGAGGGTCTCAGCCCCAACAGGTCCGCCGTCATAGAACTCGATGATGGTCCTCAGGATGTTCCTGTCCTGGGTCTCCAGGCCCCTGGAGTCGATGCCCAGCCTCTCAAGGCCGTGTTGTACAATTTCCATGGTGACCGTCCCATCGCCCATCACCGAGGCGAAGTCGCGTAGCCGCTTGAGCAGGCGGTTTGCTATCCTGGGGGTTCCCCTGCTGCATTTTGCAAGCTGGATGATCGCCTTGCCCTCGATGGGGATCTCCATGATCTGAGCTGACCGCTCGATGATCTGGGCCAGCTCCTTCTCGTCATAGAACTGGATGTGGGCAGTGATGCCAAAGCGGGAGGCGAGCGGGCTGGACACTGATCCTGCCTTGGTGGTGGCGCCGATAAGGGTAAAGCGCGGAAGCGGTATGCGCATGGTCCTTGCAGCGGGTCCCTGTCCTATGACCCAGTCTATCTCAAAGTCCTCCATGGCGATGTACAGCATCTCTTCCAGAGCAGGTTTGAGGCGGTGGATCTCGTCGATGAAGAAGACGGAGTTCTCCGTCACATTGGTGAGGATGCCCGCAAGGTCCTTGGGCTTGTCCAAGGCTGGGGCGCTGGTCATGCGGATCTCAGCTCCCATCTCATTGGCTATGATCGAGGCGAGGGTGGTCTTCCCAAGCCCCGGAGGCCCTATGAGAAAGGTGTGGTCGATGGGTTCCCCCCTCCCCCTTGCCGCCTGGACAAAGACTGCAAGGTTCTCCTTCAGCCGCTGTTGGCCCTGGAAGTCGCACAGCATCTTGGGCCTGAGGATGTTTTCCTGCTTGTCCGCCTCCTGCTGAAAGGTGGTGGATACTACCGAGCTGTGCTGCAGTGCATCAAGTTCACTCATATTGGTTTCCAAACTATCCATGCGTTACCCCAGTGCAATGATTGCACTTCGGAAAATGAACTCTTCCGTTTCGTGGTGGCTGAAGGTTGCAAACTTGGCTTGCTCCTCGGTCACCAGGCGCTCTACCACCTCTTCCACCCGCCTGCGATCATAGCCCATCTCCACCAGGGCATCGAGTATGTCCCCCCACTCCCTGAGGGCGGCCCTCTTGGAAGAGGATGGGGATGGGACCTTGTCATCTTCCAAAACCAGGACATTGCGCAGGGCCAGGATCATCTTCTGGCCGGTCTTCGGCCCCACACCAGGTATGGTGGAGAGCAGCTTCACATTACCACTGTCCAATGCTTCGGCCAAATGCTTCACGCTGATGCCCGAAAGGATCCGCAGGGCTTGTTTGGACCCTATGCCGGAGACTGTCTGCAGCTGCTTGAAGGCTTCGCGTTCGGCCTCGTCGATAAAGCCGAACAAGGTCATGCTGTCCTCCCTGTGGATGAGGGTGGCAAGCAGGCGGACACCCAGGCGGTCCTCACCGCCAAGCTGGCTCAGGCGGCTTGCTGTCTGGGCGGATACGTTGAGGGAGTACTCGATGTCATTGCACCGCAGGACTACCGCTGTTTCGGTGATGGAGACGATGTCTCCGATGATTGCATGGATCATGTGGTGTTCATCCTCGATTGTGTGCCATGGAATACCCCGTAGCAGAGCGCTGCTGCCAGGGCATCAGCGCTGTGGTCGGGTTTCGGCACTTGCTGAAGACCCAGCAGGAGACGAACCATCTCCTGGACCTGGGCCTTGTCCGCACCCCCGTAGCCGGTGACGGCACTTTTGATGGTCATTGGGCTGAAGAGCTTCACTTCTATCGACAGCAAGGAGAGTTGGTGCACAGCCGCTCCGATTACCTTTGCAACGTTGATGGCGGAACTGATGTTCTTGGTGAAGAATATGTCCTCCATGCTGCACACGTCAACCTTTTGGGATATGGCGATCTCCCCGATGGACTTGGCGATGAAGTGGATCCGATCATTGTCAGCCATGGCGGGCAAGGTGTTTATCACCCCAAAAGAAACAGGCCGGTTCAGTTGTCCGTTGGTCTGGACAACTCCCCAGCCTGTCTTGGCGTATCCCGGATCGATGCCTAGGATCAGCACGGCCTACTCTTCGCTGCCATCCTCAAAATCATCGGGAAGCTCCAGATTAGTGGAAACCTGCTGTACGTCGTCAAGTTCCTCGAGCTTGTCGATAATTTTGAGAACCTTTCGCGCCTTCTCTGCATCAAGGGAGACGTTCAGGTCAGCGACCTTCTCAATTTCGGCGCTCTCCTGTTCAAAACCTGCTTCCTGAAGGGCTTCCAGGACGTTTGCAAAGTCGTTTGGTGCGGTGGTCACCTCTATCATCTCTTCAGTTGAGGTGACGTCGTCAGCTCCGTTTTCCAAGGCCACTTCAAAGATCTGCTCTTCAGTATATTTAGATGCATCGTACGTGATGATGCCTTTGGTCTGGAACATGTATGAGACGCACCCGGTTGCACCGAGGGTTCCCCCGGATTTGGTAAGGGTGCTGCGGACATCGCTTGCTGTGCGGTTCTTGTTGTCGGTGAGGGTATCGATGATCAGAGCAACCCCGCCCGGGGCATACCCTTCATAGGTAAGCTCGTAGAATACAGAGCCCTCCATCTCGCCCGAGCCCTTCTTGATGGCCCGTTCGATATTGTCCTTAGGCATGTTTTCGGTTCGTGCCTTGAGCATGGCGGTACGCAGTCTGGCGTTTGATTCAGGGTCAGGACCTCCCATCTTGGCCGCAACTGAAATCTCTTTTATCAGCTTGGTGAATTTCTGGCCGCGCTTAGCGTCAGCAAGACCCTTCTTGTGTTTGATGGTAGCCCATTTACTATGGCCGGACATATTTTGAACCTCTTAAATGTGTAGAATACTTGCATTGCTGCAACCCATTTAGGGTATCACAGCGGTACATGCCGGTCAAGTAGTTACAAAACCGCCAAGGCGAAGCGCAGGACAATCTCATCGAGGACCATAAATCCAATTTCAGTCAATACAAAAATTTGCTCTGTAGATACAAACCAACTGAAATCCAGCGATTCTATGACTTGTGAAAAAAACTTGTCAAAAGAGAGGGAAAAACGCGATGCGAACAGGGCCTTGTCGATTCCCCTGTCGGTGCGCAGGGCCATCATCAGGAACTCTTCCAAATGTTCTGTGGGGGTGAGGATTTCGGCGCTGTACCCTGAGAAGGGGACCCCTTGGCTGTAGGCAAACAACCTCTGGATCTGGCTGACATGACGCAACGAGGTGCCGTCACGCAGGGCGGAGACGGCAGTGCATCCCAGCCCTATGTAAGGGTCAAGATTCCAGTAGGTCAGGTTGTGGTTGCAAAGATGGTCGCCACGGCTGAAGTTTGAAACCTCGTAGTGCCGGAAGCCCAAACCCTTGAGATGGTCCCACACCCCCCACAGGAACGCCTCCTGGCCATCTTCATCCAAAACAGGAAGAAGTCCGCTGGAGACCTTCTGTGAAAGATCGGTCCCCTCCTCCACCGTCAGGCAGTAGAGGCTTATGTGGGAAGGTGAAGCTAGGACCATAACCTCATCTATGTCGGCAATGGCCATGGCCAGGGTCTGTCCGGGAAGGCAGAGCATCAGGTCAAAGGAGAGCTCTGTGCCATATGCCTCCTTTGCCTCTTTGGCTAGGGCGATCGCCCTGAGGTTGTCCGATCGGCGGGCATTGCGCCCCAAGGTGGTGAGCACCCCATCATCCATGCTCTGGATGCCCATGCTGACGCGAGTGACAAGCCTATCAGCAAACAAGGGGAACAACGACCGGCCAAAGGTCTCGGGGTTCATCTCGATGGTACACTCGGCAGCTGTTCCCTTGCTTTGTGCCAGGGTGAGCATGCTCTCCAGTTGGGCATAGGTGAGGCACCCTGGGTTGCCCCCACCTATGAAGATGGTGGAGAAAGGCCCATCAAGGGAAGAGACGGTCTCTTGTAGCTCCGTCTCAAGGCGTTCCATGTACCGCTGCCTGTAGGGCAGCCAGCTCGCCTCCTCTTCAGAGTAGAAGGCGCAGTAGGAACAGCAGGTCGTGCAGAAGGGGATATGGATATAGAGGGCAAGGGGATGGGACACGTTCGCACCAAAGCAGTGCTCCAATTCAGCAGAGGGCACTCGGGTTTGCACTACTTGTTCCCTAGGTAGCCTATGCTCCTGAAGGGCCAGAAGCGGAAGCGCACGCTGCCGTTGATCTTCTTCTGCAGCACAGGACCGAAGTACCGCCCGTCTCGGGAGTTGTCACGGTTGTCCCCTAGGGGCAGTATCCTGCCGGAGGGGATGAAGGTACCCCTCTGGTAGCGTGCACTGTCGCTGCGGTAGGAAAAGTTGCTCGGGTCGAACAGGCTCTTTGTCCTGGCCCTTGAGGCTTCAAACTGGTACATGTCGTCAGGGTAGTTGTCATCCAGCACTGATGCATAGGCAGAGGCGAGGTAGGATGGGGCACCTTGGGCAGGGACTGCGACCTCCTTGTAGCCAAAGAGCGAGCCCCATGCCTTGATGCCTGCATACAATGAGGGGGAGACCGTACGATGGGGCCCCTTTACAAGGTCCAGGTCGGTCCTGAAACTCTCCTCCGGAATAAAATCAGCTGATCCGGCCTTGCGTATCTGTACATTGCCATCCCTGAAGCGGACAACTTCACCGGGGAACCCGATGGCGCGCTTGACGTAGAGCCGCTCGGCTACCGAGCCGTCCTCATTCTTGTCGATGTTGACCAGCGAGAAGGTCCCCATGTAGAGGATCTGCGAAAGGACATCGAAGAAAGGGCCCTTTGAGTCATACTCGGGGTTGTAGAAGGTGATGATGTCATCACGCTGGACCTGGCGGTTCCTTGAAAGGACCTTGGGACCGCCTGGGTAGACCTCGATGCCGTAGATGGTCTTGCTTACAAAGACCCGGTCACCCACATTCATGGTAGAGACCATCGAAGGCGAGGGTATGAGGAAGAGCTGGAAGATGTACTGGTTTATCAATAGTACTGCAAAGACTGCGAAGACAAGGGCATCAGCCCACCCCTTAATCTCTCCGATGACGGTTCGTGGCTTCTTATTGGCCAGCTCATAGGCCTTCTCCGCCTTGCGCCGGGTCAATATCCGTACGGTCTTGTTTTCCAGAAAAGAGAGTATTTCATCCATACAAAGCAAACTATCACAATAGGTTCGAGTTGACAAGCAGAGCCTTGATAGATACCTTTAGGTATTATGAAAAGACACATTGAACTCCCCCAGGTCAAAGAGGTGCAGCTTCCTCACTTCCTGGGCATGAGACCGGGCATATATATCATTACTCTGCTGATAGTTGCAACCATTTTGCTCATTTTCCTGATAGGATTTCTGCCTGGAATCCTCAAGGGAGGGCGGTACGTCACCTTCACCAGCGCCCTTGCCCAGAGTGGGGTAACACTCGACGGAACCTACATCGGAGGGACTCCCTACCAGTTTTTTGTCCCCAGCGGGGAGCATGAGGTGACCTTTACCAAGGGCGGCATCCCCATAGGAACAACGAAACTCACCATAGACCACCCCCTGTTCCTGACCTGGCTGTTCCATAGGACAGCCAAGCTTGAGGCGGACATTGCACACCTGACAAGCCAAGAAAAGGCTGCCATCACCAGGTTCAACATCCAGGAGGTCATCGATACCAGCGCCATCACGGGCTTTGATGCGGTGCACCCCTACCCCCCTGTGTTCTTGAACCTGGTGGAAGACAATGCAGCGATGGCTTTGGATGAAAAGACCCAACTTGACAGCTTCGCCTTGGCTGCAACCTTCATAACCTCCAAGACGATGCTCAGCGATGCCCTTGAGGCAAAAGAAACTATCAAGAGCACATCAAAGCTTATCGACAAGACACTAGCAGTTGCCCAACAGCTGTTTGCCGACGGCACCACTGAGGAAATTGGGCTCCTTGCCCAGGAACATCCGGTGAAAGGCATACCCACTACCCTCAAGGCAGGCGATTTTGAACAGCCTGGCATTACCTACCCTGCCTCGTCCTTTGTCATGGGTACCACAGTCCCCCTGATCTTCGCCGAAACCAACAAGGCAGGCATCACAGCCGAGACAGAAGGCTTCACCATCGCAACCACACCGGTGAGCCAGTACCAGTGGGCGCTCTTCATCGAAGAGAATCCCCAGTGGAATAAAAACGAAATACAAAAACTGCAGCAGGACAACCTTGCCGATGAGTTCTACCTCAGCGGCATCCTTCCCTCGGTAGTCTTTGCCACAGGAAAGCCTGTGCACAACATCAGCTACAAGGCAGCCGAGGCTTTCTGCACCTGGCTGTCCGGGAAGACCGGCAAGAGCGTATTCATCCCCACCGAGCAGATGTGGACGCTCGCTGCCCTCCAGGCCAAGGACAAGGGGTATGCAAGGTCGCTGACCATAACCGATGGGGACCGAAACACACCCCTGGCCATGCTTGGAGGAGTCTGGGAGTTCACCCAAAGCCCCTACATCCCGCTGCAACGCGTTACAGACTACCCTGAGGTAGCCAACCTGTATCACCTTTTCGCCAATTCCTCAGATGTCATCGTCAAGGGAGGGAGCTACTTGAACACTCCCTCCTCCATTGACGTACATACGGTGGGAGCTGTCGATACTACTGCCTGCGGAGACCTCATAGGGTTTCGCATCGCCTGGAATGACTAGATGAAACAGAACAAGAACAAGATCAAATTCCTGCAGAAGAATAGAAAGGCCTACTTCAACTACGAAGTGATGGAGGACCTTGAGTGTGGCATAGCGCTGATGGGCACCGAGGTGAAGTCCATCAGGGAGGGTAAGTTCAGCTTCTCCGACAGCTACGTCACCGTAAGCAACAACGCCCTGACGCTGGTGGGACTGACCATACAGCCCTACACCCATGGCAACCTCAACAACCACGAACCGCTGCGAAACAGGCGCCTGCTTGCCCACAAGGCTGAGATCAAGAAGTTCAAGCGCAAGGTCGACGAGAGGGGCTTCACCCTCATCCCCACCTCCATCTACCTCAAGGGCAACCTGGTGAAGGTGCAGGTCTCCCTCTGTAGGGGCAAGCAACAGCACGACAAGCGTGCGGATGCCAAGGAGAAAGATATCAACCGTGATACGAGGCGGGAGCTGAAGCAGCTGCAGTACTAGAGGGATAACACCTTTCACGCGTGCAAGGGCATACCCATGATGAGTAGGAGATATGTTCGATGGATCCTTAGGGAGTGTATGCCATCAAACTACTATCTTTCCTACATGGTAAGGTAACGTGAGTTACGATAGTAACCAATTCAAGTATGGGTGATCCAGCATACAATGCTAGGCACGTAAAAAACTGCTGGCCACCCATAAAAACCTCAATACTCAATCATGTCTTCATGTGTGAATATTCCCATGGCATATTTCTATACATACCAAGCGATATCTGTACTTAGCTTGCAGGATATTGATAGGTATCTCTCTCACAACTCAGAAATCAGAACCAACATTGTGACTACCCATCTGCTAAAGACAGATGGGCTTCTTGCTTCCCAGAAGACTGCCTTGGAAGGTGAATGTAAGCATAGATGCAATTGAGCTTGGATACAGACCATATCCATATGTTGATATCATATGAGCCTCAAGTCAGCATTCAATGATTAATCGCAGACTGAAGACTCTGACAACCCATCGAGTTTGGAAGTATCATGAGACAGAAAAGGAAAAGCATGTTTGGAATGAACGTACTTTTTGGTCTGGGGGGTTACTTTGCTTGTTCT
>Ga0265295_1002940_pt1 | contig 25749 bp, 20 predicted proteins | sample Munlansysbiofilm_FD_192503 | JGI IMG/M metagenome (GOLD analysis project Ga0265295, IMG submission 192503) | Leachate microbial communities from a municipal landfill in Southern Ontario, Canada - Methane capture system biofilm | ecosystem: Engineered > Solid waste > Landfill > Unclassified ... | reverse complement strand
AGCTGGAACGCCACCTGCTGCGTAACTTCAAGAAATACGCCCACCGCAGCATGGTCGAACGCGATTCGGTGTGGCACTGGCTGACGCTGGCGCAGCACCATGGGCTGCCGACTCGCCTGCTCGACTGGACCTATTCGCCTTATGTGGCGCTGCATTTCGCCACCGCCAATATCGAGCAGTTTGACTGTGACGGTGTGATCTGGGCGGTGAACTACCTGCTGGCGCATCAGCACCTGCCTGACCGGTTGCGCGCCAAGCTCGATGCTGAGGGCGCCAACGTGTTCACCACCGAGATGTTCAGCGACAGTGTCGCCACCCTGGCCGAACTGGCGGCGTTGAGCGACCGCAAGTATGTGGTCTTTGTCGAGCCCTCGTCTATTGACGACCGTATTGTCAATCAGTTCGGCATGTTTTCGCTGATGCCCGATGTGCGTGGGCGGCTTGATGACTGGCTGGCCGATCAGCCGCAGCTGTGGCAGCGGCTGATCATTCCGCGCCAGCTCAAGTGGGAGGTGCGTGACAAGCTCGACCAGGCCAATATCACCGAGCGGGTGTTGTTCCCTGGTCTTGACGGCCTGAGCAGCTGGCTGCGGCGCCATTACAGCCCGCGCCAGGCTGATCCGCAGTGACGAAAACGCCACAACGCCCCGCCGGCAAGGAACCGGCGGGGCGTTGTGATTGTGCCGGGCGGTTCAGCGGCTGGTGACGGGCTTACCAGGGCCAGAAGATGACGACGCGTGGCGCGCTGTGGCGTGGCTGGTGGCGCTGAACCGGCAGCGGGGCGCAGCTACGGCGAGACCGCTGCGCCAGCCGCCGCACGTCGGCCTTGCGCGGCTTGGGCGGCGGTTGTACAACGACCCGTACCGGTGGTGGACAGACGGCCCGGCCGATGGTCGGCCGCTCGTGCGGGCCGAAACCGGCTCGTTCATTGCCATGCCGGCTGCCAGGGTGGCCATCGTGGTGGCCGTCGCGGGCCAGTGCCGGACCGGCAGAAATGGCCGCGAGCAGCAGGGCTAACAGCAGCGGTCGGATGGTCCTGGCGCAGCCGGCGCGACGGGGGGAGCCCTTGGCCGAACCCTGGGCAAAATCTTTGGACGGATTGTGTTCTGTGCGCATGACATCCTCCTGTGATGGGGGGGGACAAACCGGTCGACCATTTGTGGTCTGTGGTCCGGCTTTGTCCACAGGCTGCCACAGGAGCCTTGTCCCTGCATTCGACAGCGATCCATATTGGCCCCGATGTCGGGTTGTTTTTGTCAGATTACAGCAGGTTGTCGGTGGTATTCGGGATGTGTTGGTCCCGCCGACGGTGGTCAGGATATGCGCGGGGGCTTGGTCGGGCGCCTCTTTTGGTATACAGTGCCGGCGGTGCGGAAGCTCGCCGGCCATTGCAGTGCCGCAAGCTTCTCGCGGATTTGACGTACAAGCTGTCCGTCTCTTGGCGCGCCTCGGGCGCCTTGTGCTTGGCCAGCCAGCCTGATGCTTCATGCGAGGGCATCGGGCTGTGACATCTGCCTGTTCCCCCTGGGTGCGGTCCGCCGGTGGGCCGATAGTGAAACAAGAAGGAAGCAATGCTGCAGCTCAGTCATATCGAAGTCAATTTTTCCGGTCGGCGGATCTTTGCCGATATCAGCTGGCATCTCAAGCCGGGCCAGCGTGTTGGTCTGTGCGGTGAGAACGGCGCTGGCAAGTCGACCCTGCTCAAACTGCTGTGTGGCCAGGTAGAAGCCGATCGGGGCGATCTGGTACTGGCCCGTGGCACCAGCATCGGTTATCTGCCACAGGATGGCCTGACCTACCGTGGTCGCAGCCTGTATGCCGAGGTGGAGAGTGCCTGCGCCGAGGTGCTGGCCCTGGGGCGGGAGATGGCCGAGCTGGAACAGCGCATCGCCGGTGACGCCGACGAAGCGGCCTTGGCGCGCTATGCCGAGGTGCAGGAGCGCCATCGCCAACTGGGCGGTTTTAGCCTCGAAGCCGATATCGCGCGCGTGTTGCATGGTCTGGGTTTTTCCCGGAGCGACTGGGATAAACCCTGCGAGCAGTTTTCCGGTGGCTGGCAGATGCGCATCGCCCTGGCCCGCTTGCTGTTGCAACGGCCCAACCTGCTGCTGCTTGACGAGCCGACCAACCATCTGGACCTGCCGGCGCGTGATTGGCTGGAAAGCTACCTGATCGGTTATCCCGGCAGTGTGGTGCTGGTGTCACATGATCGTTTTTTTATGGACCAGGTGGTGCAGCGTATTGTCGAGCTGTGGAACGGAGGCCTGACCGAATATCCCGGCAATTATTCACTCTATCTGCAGGAGCGCGACCGGCGGGTGGATGCCCTGCGGGCGGCCAAGCAGCAGCAGGACGAGGAGATCGAGCGCCTCGAAGCCTTCATTAACCGCTTTCGTTATCAGGCCAACAAGGCTGCTCAGGTGCAGAGCCGTGTGCGCCAGCTGGACAAGATCGAGCGCATTCAGATTCCCCCCCAACGCAAGAAAATCGCCTTTCGTTTTCCATCAGCGCCACGCAGCGGCAAGGAACTGATCGTGCTGGAGCAGGTGGCCCAGCGCTATGCCGATCTGCAGGTGTTCAGCGGGGTCGATCTGACCATCAGCCGGGGTGAGCGGGTGGCGCTGGTGGGTGCCAACGGTGCCGGCAAGTCGACCCTGATGCGGCTGTTGTGTGGCGTGGAAGCGCCGGCGCAGGGCTGCTGCCGGCTGGGCCATCAGGTCGAGCTGGCCTATTTCGCCCAGGATCAGGCGCAGGTGCTCAATCCGGCCAACACGGTGCTGCAGGAAATTACCGCGGCCGCGCCGGTGGCCATGGTGCCACGTCTGCGCGATGTGCTGGGCAGCTTTCTGTTCAGTGGCGACGATGTGCACAAATCCGTCGCCGTGCTGTCCGGCGGCGAGCGCAACCGGCTGGCGCTGGCCATTCTGCTGTTGCGGCCGGCCAATCTGCTGCTGCTCGACGAGCCGACCAACCATCTCGATCTGGCGTCGAAGGAGGTGCTGCTCGATGCCCTGCGGCACTACAGCGGCACGCTGGTGTTCGTGTCGCACGACCGCTATTTTGTTGACAGTCTGGCGACGCGGGTGCTGGAGGTGGCCGATGGTCGGGTGACCTCCTGGCCGGGCAACTACGAGGATTTTTTGCGCGCCAAGCAGGCGCTGGGGCAGGGCGGCCATGCGCAGCTGCGGGTGGAAAGCTGCGCTGTTGCGGCTAACGGCCGGCCTGGCGAGGACAAGCAGGCCCGCATGGAGGAACACGCCCGGCGGCGCGAGCAGGTCAAGCAACAGCGTCGGCTGCAGAAGGAACTGGAGCAGATTGAAGGACGGATCGGTGAGCTGGAAACGCGGCGTGATGGCCTGGAACGGGAGCTGGCCGATCCGGCGCTCTATGCCGAGCCGGCGGCCTTCAATGCCCGCAGTGCCGACTATGCCGCCGTTGACGCCGAGTTGACGGCGGCCTATGCCGAGTGGGAAGGGCTGCAGCACCAGGTCGAGGGCCTGGAGGAGGCATCATGAGACTGTTGCCACGGGGGCGCAGCGTCAAGTCAGGTCTTGATGCGGCCCGTTTGAAGATGCCGGAAACCCTGGTCAAGCTGGCCAGCAGCGGTCTGACCGGCACCATCGGTTTTGATGGTGACGATCAGTGCGGCGTGCTCTGCTGCGAGGAGGGCCAGATCGTGGCGGCTCTGTGGCAGCAGGACGAGCAGCGCCACAGCGGTGTGGCGGCCCTGCAGGCCATCTTTCGCCTGCTGCAGAGCCGCTCCTGCCCGCTGCAGCTTTACCGCTTTGATGCGGACGTGCTGCCGCTGCTGCAGCAGGTCTGCCACGGTGAACGCCTCGCCTGTGGTCAGGTGCTTGACTGGCTGGATGTCGATCGTCTGCTGGCGGAATTGCGTCGCACCGCCTTCACCGGCGCCTTGCGGCTCTACAGCGCCCGCCAGCTGTGCCTGATCTTTTACCGCGACGGCCAGCCGAGCGGTTTCTGTCCCGACGATGCCGGTGGATTGAGCCGGCGCCTGGAGCTGCACAACTCCGTGGCGCTGGAACCTGATGGCCGTTTCGATCTGATCCGTTCTGTCGCCCGGCCTGACCGGCTGACCGGCAGTACCACCGGCGCCGGACTGGAAAAACTCTGGCTGGGGGTCTGGCGCCAGCTCAATCCGTAGCCGGTCCGTCCGTCGTGTCGGCGCCGGTGTCGTCGTCACCCACCAACACGATTTCGATGCGGCGGTTCTGGGCGCGGCCTTCGGGGGTGGCGTTGTCGGCCACCGCTCGGTACGGACCAAAGGCGGCGATCTCAAGTTTTTCTCCACCAATGCCCGACTGTTGCTGCAGAAAACGCACGACATGGCTGGCGCGGGCGGCGGCCAGCTCCCAGTTACTGGGAAAGCGCTGCTGCAGGCTGGCCTTGATGGGCTGATTGTCGGTGTGGCCCTCCACCCGGATGCGCTTGCCCGCGACCTTTTTCAGGGCGCCACCCACCTGCCGCAGCACCCGGTACCCCTCCTCGGTCAGTTCCGCCGTGCCCGAGGCAAACAGCACCTTTTCCACCAGATTGACGGTCAGCTGACCCTTGAGCTGGCGAATGGTCAGTTCGCCGCGCTCAAGCTCCTTTTCCAGGGTGCCGACCAGCTCGTTGTAGGTGCTCGACATCTGGGCCAGGCGCGCCTCGCGGGCGATACGCTCGCGTTCCAGGTTGCGCTGCAGTTCGGCGCTGAGCTGCTGCAGATGCTGTCGCTGCTCCTCCAGCTGCCGCTGTTTTTGCTGCTGTGCGCTGATTTCTTGCTGCAGCGTCTCGACTCTGGCATGATAAATCCCGGACAGACGCTCACGCTCGGCCTGCTGTTCCACCAGTGCCTGTTCCAGAGAGGCTTGGGCATCGGCCAGAGATGTCTTGATCTGGCTGCGGTCCTCCTCGCACCGATCCAGCTGCAGGCGCAGCTGTTCGGCTGAACTGACCTGCTGATCGTAACGGGTTTTACTGACACAGCCTGTCAGGGGCAGGGCCGCGCACAACAACAGAATCGGGAGCCTGGGCAACAACGACGACATCGGCAATCTCCTTGTGAAAGACGTGGTGGCGGTGAGGGCGCAAGGTCGCACCACCGTCCGGGTGTTCACGGGTAGTTGTAACACAGGCCGCCCGAGGGCGGAAGGGGCGGGGCGCCGGGCGCCGCCGTGGCACAAACCTCAGGAAAAGGCAGGAACAGGCGCATGTTGTTTGAAGTCGATGAAATTATTACCCGCGCCCTGCGCGAAGATATCGGTACCGGCGATGTTACGACACGGGCGACGGTACCGCCCGGCCGGCAGGCGCGGGCTCAGCTGGTGGCCAAGGACGATTTTGTGCTCTGTGGTATCGAGGTGGCGCGGCAGGTGTTCAGCCGGCTCGATTCGGACATCTGTTTCGAAGCCCTCAAAAGCGATGGCAGCCGGGTTGGCCGGGGCGAGGTGCTGGCCTGGCTCAAGGGCGATGCCGCCCAGCTGTTGCAGGGCGAACGGGTCGCCCTCAATTTGCTGCAGCGCATGAGCGGCATTGCCACCACCACGGCGGCTTATGTGGCCGCCGTGACCGGCAGTAACGCCACCATTGTCGATACCCGCAAGACCATGCCCGGCCTGCGTGTGCTTGACAAGTACGCCGTTCGTGTCGGTGGCGGCCAGAATCATCGCACCTCGCTGTACGATGGTGTGCTGATCAAGGAAAACCACATCGCTGCTGCCGGCGGCATTGTGCCGGCCGTGCAACGTGCCCGCACCCAGGTGCCGCACACCCTGAAGATCGAGGTCGAAACGCGTGATCTGGACGAGGTGCGTCAGGCGCTGGAGGTGGGGGCCGACATCATCATGCTGGACAACATGAATCTTGAGCAGATGCGTGAGGCCGTGACCCTGATTGGCGACCGGGCCCTGACCGAGGCTTCCGGCGGCGTCAATCTCGACAGCGTTGCCGCCATTGCCGCCACCGGTGTGCGGCTGATTTCCGTTGGTGCTCTGACCCATTCCGTGCGGGCCGCGGATATCTCGTTGCTGTTTACCTAGGGGCTGGCGATGGCTGATTCGGGGATGCGCCACGCCATTGTTCAGCTGCTGCTTGAAGCCGGAGATGCCTGTCTGTCGGGCCAGCAGATCAGCAGCCGGCTGGGGATCAGCCGGGCAGCGGTGTGGAAACACATTGAGGCGTTGCGCCACGACGGTTTCGATATCTGTGCCCAGACCGCCCGTGGCTACCGCCTGCGGCATTGCCCCGACCGGCTGTTGCCGGCGGCCATCGAGGCCGGCCTGACCACCGCTTTTGTCGGCCGCCGGATCGACTACCATGCCTGTATCGATTCGACCAATGAACGGGCCAGCCAGCTGGCACGAGCGGGTGCCGAGGAGGGTCTGGTGGTGCTGGCCGAGGAGCAGAGCGCCGGCCGTGGCCGGCTGGGGCGCAGCTGGCGTTCGCCGGCTGGCGTGAATCTGTACGCCTCGCTGGTGCTGCGGCCTCAGGTGCCGCTCAACCAGGCGGCTCAGCTGACTTTTCTTTCCGCTGTGGCGGTGGCCCGTGCCGTCGAGCAGATCAGCGGTCTGCAGGTCCAGCTCAAATGGCCCAACGATGTGCTGCTGCAGGGACGTAAACTGGCGGGCCTGCTCAATGAACTCAGCGCCGAAACCGAGGGTATTCATCATCTGATTGTCGGCATCGGCGTCAATCTCAACATGACCGCCGACCAGTTTCCCGCCGATCTGCGTTATCCGGCCACCTCGCTGCTGCTGGCCACGGGTCGGCCTGTTGACCGGGTTCACTTTGCCCAGCTGTTGTTTCAGGAGCTTGAACAGCTCTATCTGCTGCTGCAGCGCAGTGGTTTCACGCCTCTGCGATTGGCCTGGGAGGCCCTGTGCGATCTGACCGGCCGGTCGGTACAGGTTGATTGCGGCAGCGAAATCCTCTATGGCACGGTGGCCGGGCTGGCTGAGGATGGTGCGCTGCTGCTGCGCACGGCGACCGGGGATGTTCACCCCCTTTATGCCGGCGATGTGCGGCCCTGGCCGCCTGTTCCCTCAAATTTCTGACATCAAGGAGTTGTTCATGTCTGCTGGGTTCTGCTGTGGTCTTGCGAGGTGCGCATGCTGCTGGTGATCGATGTCGGCAATACCAACACGGTTCTGGGGCTGTATGCTGGCGGTGTCCTCAAGCACAGCTGGCGCATTCGCAGTGACAAGGCGCGTACCGCCGACGAGTACGCCGTCCTGTTCGGCAACCTGTTTGCCCTGCAGGGCTTGCGGCTGGAGAAGGTTCGGGCGGTGATGATCTCCTGCGTGGTGCCGCCGCTGCTCGACACCCTTCAGCGCCTGTGTCGCAGCTATTTCGCGTTGGAGCCCGGCCTGGTGGGGCCGCAGATGAAAACCGGCATGACGCTGTGCTATGACAATCCGCAGGAGGTGGGCGCCGACCGCATCGTCAACGCCGTGGCGGCCTATCATAAGCACCGCTGCAGCCTTATCGTGGTCGATTTTGGTACCGCCACCACCTTCGACTACATCTGCCCGGCCGGCAGCTATCAGGGCGGCGCCATCGCGCCCGGTCTGGCCATTTCCGCCAATGCCCTGCACGATCATGCCAGCAAGCTGCCGCGCGTGGCCCTGCAGCCGCCGCCACAGGTCGTGGCGAAGAATACGGTGCACAGCATTCAGGCCGGCCTGCTGTTCGGCTATGCCGGGCTGGTGGACGGCATTGTCCGCCGGATGGCCCGCGAGGTGGCGACCACGCCCAAGGTGGTGGCCACCGGCGGCCTGGCACGCCAGATTGCCGGCGTTTCCGAGACCATCGAGGAGGTGGACGATCTGCTGACCCTCGATGGTCTGTTTTTGTTGCATCAGCTCAATCCCTGAGGTTTACAACGGCCAACGGCCGAAAAAGTCCGATTTCGTGCGATCTGTGGCAAGACCTTCTTCAACCGACAGGAACGAAAGGAGCGACCATGGCACAACAGGAGACGACATCGATTCGCAATGTAGGGATTGTCGCCCATGGCGGCGCCGGCAAAACCTCCCTGGTGGAGGCCATGCTGTTCAACACCGGCATGACCGACCGGCTCGGCAAGGTGGATGACGGCACCTCGAACATGGATTTCGAGCCGGAGGAAATCAAGCGCCGCATCACCATCAGCTCCAGTCTGCACCATTGCCCGTGGAAGGACCACAGCCTGCATCTGGTCGACACGCCGGGCTATTCCAACTTCCTCCATGATACCCGCAACTGCCTGCGAGTGCTGGGCGGCGGGGTGCTGATCGTTTCGGCCATCAGCGGTGTCAAGGCCCAGACCCAGAAGATCTGGCAGTGGGCCAGGGAATACGAGGTGCCGCTGATCGCTTTTGTCAACAAGCTCGATCGCGAACGGGCCGATTGCCTGCGCGCCGTCGACGATATGGAGAAGATGCTTGGCTGCCGTGGGGTGCTGGTCAACATGCCGCTGGGGCAGGACGGCGATTTCCGGGGCATCATCGATCTGGTCAACATGCGGGCGCGGCTGTTTCAGTTCGATGAAAAGGGCACCTATCGCGAGGAAGACATTCCCGCCGAATACCTGTCCGAAGCCCAGCGCCTGCGTGCCCTGCTGCTTGAAGCGGTGGCCGATGCCGATGACAGCCTGATGGAGAAGTACCTGGAAAACGAGGATCTCGCGCGTGAGGATATTCTCCAGGGGTTGCGCGAGGGCACCCTTACCGGGGTGTTCACGCCGGTCCTCTGTGGCAGCGCCACCGCCAATATCGGGGTGCGCCAGCTGCTCGATTACATCGTTCACTGCCTGCCATCGCCGGTGGACAAGGGCGTGCAGATCGGCACCCGCCCTGCCAGCGACGAAATGGTGGAGCGGCAGCCCGACCCGCAGGCGCCGTTCTCCGCCATGGTGTTCAAAACCATCAACGATCCCTTCTCCGGCAAGCTGACCCTGTTCCGCATCTATTCCGGCACCCTCAAGTCCGATTCGAGCGTCTACAACGCCACCCGCGAACAGGACGAGCGCGTCGGCCAGCTCTATGTGCTTGAAGGCAAGAAACAGGTGCCCATCGCCGAGGCCAAGGCGGGTGATATTGTGGCCGTGGCCAAGATGAAGCATACCGCTACCGGCGACACCCTGTGCAGTGCCGCCGATCCGGTGCGGTTCGACAGCATTCTGCAGCTTAAGCCGGTGATCTCCTTTGCCCTCAAGGCCTGCAGCAAGGCCGACGAGGACAAGATCCATACCGGTTTGCAGCGGCTGATGGAGGAAGATCCGACCCTGCAGATCAGCCGCGACGAGCAGACCCACGAGATGATTCTCTCCGGTATGGGGCAGGTGCATATCGAGGTGGCGGTGGAACGGCTCAAACGCAAGTATGGCGTGGAGGTCGAATTGCAGGCGCCCAAGGTGCCGTACCGCGAAACCATTCGTGGCAAGGCGCGGCTGCAGAACAAATACAAGAAGCAGTCGGGCGGGCGCGGCCAGTATGGCGATGTCTGGATTGAACTGGAGCCTTTGACGGCCGGGGGCGGCTACGAGTTTGTCGACAACATTGTCGGCGGCGTGATTCCGCGCCAGTACATCCCGGCGGTGAGCAAGGGCATCCAGGAAGCCATGGCCAAGGGGACCCTGGGCGGCTATCCGGTGGTCGATGTCAAGGTGACACTGTTCGACGGCTCGCACCATTCCGTCGATTCATCGGAAATGGCCTTCAAGATTGCCGGTTCCATGGCGTTCAAGAAGGGTATGGAACAGGCCCGGCCGGTGCTGCTTGAACCCATCATGCAGATGGAGGTGATCGTGCCGGACGACTGCATCGGCGATGTCATCGGCGATATCAACTCGCGCCGTGGTCGGGTGCTGGGGGTCGAACCCCAGGCTGGCAGCCAGGCTGTGATTGTTCAGGTGCCCATGGCCGAGGTGTTGCGCTATGCCCCTGAATTACGCTCGATGACCTCGGACCGGGGGCTGTTCACCATGGAGTTTTCCCACTACGAGGAGGTGCCGTCGCACCTGACCGCCAAAATCCTGGTGGAACGCAATGCCGGAGACTGATTGTTGACTTCGCCGGATTCCTCCCTGGACGGGCAACTGCAGCTACCCGCCGCCGTTGCCCGTCTGCTCGATCCCGCCACCAGCACCAGCCAGCGCCAGCAGGCCGTTCGCGGTCAGCTGGCGCTGGACATGCGCGAACAGCTGCTGCTGTGGTTCTGCATCTGCCGGCAGGAGGATGCCGAGCTCTGCGGCCAGGCCGAAGCCGCCCTGCGCGCCAGCACGGCCATGGCCCTCAAGCCGCTGCTGCAGGATGTCCATCTGCCGGCCGAGCTGTTCGATTTTGTGCTGCGGCTGCGGGCCGACGATCTGGGTACCGTCATCCTGCTGCGCAGCAATCCGGTCGTGCCTGTCTTGAGTTGGCAGCGCCTGTTCGGTCACTGCAGCTACGAGGTGCTGAGCTTCTTCTTCGACAGTATCTGCCCGTTTAAATTGCGGCCGCAGGAGTTGCAGGCGGTGCTGCACAACACGCAGGCCACCGAGGCCATGCGGCAGCAGGCCCGCGAGCGGCTGTCGGCCAGCGGTGTTCAGCCGCAGGAAACCGGTGGTACGGCTGCTTCAGGGACTGCGTCAGCTGCGCTACTGGAGGATGAGGCGGTTTTTACTGCCGAAGAGGCCGAGGACGAGGCCCTGGCCATCAGCAGTAAACAGCAGCTGGCCCAGGAACTGGGCATTGGCGAAAAGATCAAGATGGCCATGACCGGGGACAAGGAGTGGCGCACCATCCTGCTGCGGGACAGCAACAAGCAGGTCAGCACCGCCGTTTTGCAGAATCCGCGGATTACCGAAGGCGAGATTCTGCTGCTGACGCAGAACCGCAGCGCCAGCGACGAGCTGATCCGGCCGATTCTTCTCAATCGTGAATGGCTGAAAAACTACGCCATCCGTCACGCCCTGGTGCAGCATCCGCGCACCCCCCTGCCGCAGGCCCTGCGTTTTCTGGCCACGCTCAACGACAAGGATATCCGCGTGCTGGCCAAAAGCCGGGGCATTTCCTCGGTGCTGGTCAATGCCTGCCGGCGCATGCTGGCGGCCAAGACCCAGCGCTAGACGCGGGCTTTTTTTTCGTTTGACCCTGCCGCTCGCCCTGTGCTAGTGAAAAAGCGTTTTAAAATCAGTATTTTATCCTGATCAAATCTTTAGTTTGGGCCGATGAAACATGGCCCGGGAGGAATCTGTCCATGTCCAGTATTCTCGATGTCACGGTCGGGGGCATGCTCGAAGAGATGGCCCGCCGTTTTCCCGCCAACGATGCCCTGGTCTACCCGGATCGCGGCCTGCGCTACAGCTATGCCGAATTCGATGCCCTGTGCGATCGCATCGCCCGTGGTCTGCTGGCGCTGGGGGTGAAAAAGGGCGACCATGTCGCTATCTGGGCCACCAATGTGCCGGAGTGGGTGGTGCTGCAGTTCGCCACGGCCAAGATGGGGGCGGTGCTGGTGACGGTCAACACCAACTACAAGTCGAGCGAACTGGAATACATCCTGCAGCAGTCGGATGCCACCTGCCTGTTTCTGGTGCAGGGCTTCAAGGATACCGACTATGTGGCCACCCTCAACGAGGTGGTGCCCGAACTGGCCGGATCACGCCCGGGCCAACTGGCTTGCGCCCGGCTGCCGTACCTGAAGCAGGTGGTGTTCATCGGCGGCGGCGCGCCGGCCGGCATGCTGGCGTTTGCCGAACTTGAGGCCCTGGCCGATCAGGTCAGCCCGGCGCAACTGGACCAGGTCAAGGCGACGCTCGATCCGCAGGATGTCATCAACATGCAGTACACCTCGGGAACCACCGGTTTTCCCAAGGGGGTGATGCTGACCCACCACAACATCATCAACAACGGCTACAACATCGGCGAGTGCATGCGCTTCAGCGAGCAGGACCGTCTGTGCATTCCGGTACCGTTCTTTCACTGCTTTGGCTGCGTGCTGGCGGTGCTGGCCTGTGTCACCCACGGCTCGACCATGGTGCCGGTGGAAACCTTCAGTGCCGAGGCCGTGCTGAAAACCGTGGCGGCGGAACGCTGCACCGCCCTGCACGGCGTGCCGACCATGTTCATTGCCGAGCTGGAGCACCCGGCCTTTGACAAGTACGATCTGACCAGCCTGCGCAGTGGTATCATGGCCGGTTCGCCTTGTCCCATCGAGGTGATGAAGCGGGTGATCCGCGACATGCACGCCACCGAGATCACCATCGCCTACGGTCAGACCGAATCCTCGCCGGTCATCACCCAGACCCGCACCGATGATCCGATCGAGTTGCGGGTGGCCACCGTTGGCCGGGCACTGCCCCATGTCGAGGTCAAGATTATCGATATCGAAACCGGCGCCACCCTGCCGCCCGGCAAGCAGGGGGAACTCTGCACCCGTGGCTATCATGTGATGAAGGGTTATTACAAGATGCCCGAAGCCACCGCCGCCGCCATCGATGGCGATGGCTGGCTGCATACCGGCGATCTGGCGGTGATGGACGAAAACGGCTACTGCAAGATCACCGGCCGCATCAAAAACATGATCATCCGCGGTGGCGAGAATATCTATCCGCGTGAGATCGAGGAATTTCTCTACACCCATCCGGCGATTTCCGATGTGCAGGTCTATGGCGTGCCCGACCGCAAGTTCGGTGAGGAGGTCATGGCTGCGATCAAGATCAAGGAGGGTGTGCAGTTGACGGAAGACGAGGTCAAGGCGTTCTGCAAGGGGCGCATCGCCAATTACAAGATTCCGCGCTACGTCCGCTTTGTCGATGAATATCCGATGACCGCCAGCGGCAAGATCCAGAAATTCAAGCTGCGTGAGATGGCCATTCGCGAACTGCAACTGGAGGAGGCCGCCGCCATCGAAACGGCCTGATCCCCGCCCGTCGTTATCCATCGCAAAAGAGCGCCACGCCGCCGCATCCCGCCAGGGAAGCGGCGGCGTTTTTTTTGCCGGACTGGCCCTTGTTCCCCCTTGGGCGGTTGTGTTACGTTGCACTGTTTTTTTCGAGCCGTCCCACAGCCACCTCCCGCCAGCGGCCGATGTTCGCCGGGGTGGGAGTCCAGTCCTGGAGAGCCGCATGATCCGCAGTCTGTCGCGAAAACTGTTCGGCACCAAGAACGACCGTGAAATCAAAAAGATGCGAGCCACCGTGGCCCGCATCAACGCCCTTGAAGAGGAAACCGCCGCCCTGGATGATGCGGCGTTGCAGCACAGGACCGTCGAATTCCGCCAGCGCCTGGCGCAGGGCGAATCCCTCAACGATCTGCTGGTGGAAGCCTTTGCCGTGGTGCGCGAGGCCGCCCGCCGGGTGCTGGGCATGCGCCACTTCGATGTTCAGCTCATTGGTGGCATGGTGCTGCACGCCGGCAAGATCGCCGAGATGAAAACCGGCGAGGGCAAGACCCTGGTGGCGACCCTGGCGTCCTACCTGAACGCCCTGCCGGCCAGGGGCGTGCATGTGGTGACGGTCAACGATTATCTGGCCCGTCGCGACAGTGAATGGATGGGGCGGGTTCACCGTTTTCTCGGCCTTACCGTCGGCTGCGTGGTGCATGGCATCAGCGATGCCGAGCGCAAGGCGGCCTATCGCTGCGATATCACCTATGGCACCAACAACGAGTTCGGTTTCGATTATCTGCGCGACAACATGAAGTTCGACCTGGCCGACTATGTGCAGCGGCCGCTGGCCTACGCCATTGTCGATGAGGTCGACTCCATCCTGATCGACGAGGCGCGCACGCCGCTGATCATCTCCGGTCCCAGCGAGGCCTCCAGCGATCTGTATTACCGGGTCAATACCGTTATTCCCCGCCTGACCCGTGGCCAGGTGATCGAACACCGCGATGCCGGCAAACTGGGCCAGACCCTGCGCGAATTCACCGGCGATTACACCATCGACGAGAAGGCCAAAAGCGCCACCCTGACCGAGGCCGGCGTGGCCCGGGTAGAGCAGATTCTTGGCATTGAAAACCTCTACGACCCCCGCCACATTGAACTGCTGCACCACGTCAATCAGGCCCTCAAGGCCCACGCCCTGTTCAAAAACGAGGTCGACTATGTGGTCAAGGACGGTGAGGTCATCATCGTCGACGAGTTCACCGGCCGGCTGATGCCCGGCCGGCGCTGGAGCGATGGCCTGCATCAGGCGGTGGAAGCCAAGGAGGGGGTGAAGATCGAAAGCGAGAACCAGACGCTGGCGACCATCACCTTCCAGAACTATTTCCGCATGTACGACAAGCTCGCCGGCATGACCGGCACCGCCGATACCGAAGCGCAGGAATTCGCCGAGATCTACAAGCTCGACGTGGTGGTGATTCCGACCAACCGGCCCAACCAGCGCCACGACCTGGCCGATGTGATCTACAAGAGCGAAAAAGAGAAGTTCAACGCCGTCATCGAGGATATCGTCGCCTGCCACCACAAGGGGCAGCCGGTGCTGGTGGGGACCATCTCCATCGAAAATTCCGAGCGGCTGGCGGAACTGCTCAAGAAGCGCGGCGTGCGTCACAACGTGCTCAATGCCAAGCACCATGAAAAGGAAGCCGAGATCGTTGCCCAGGCCGGTCGGCTCGGTGCCGTGACCATTGCCACCAACATGGCCGGGCGCGGCACCGATATCGTGCTGGGCGGCAACCCGGAGATGATGGCGCGGGCGGCGGCCGGCGCCGATGCCGAACCCGAGCAACTGGCCGCCCTGCAGGCGCGGTTCACCGGCGAATGTGCCGCTGAAAAGGAGCAGGTTCTGGCCGCCGGCGGTCTGTATATCCTTGGTACCGAGCGGCACGAGTCGCGCCGGATCGACAACCAGCTGCGTGGCCGGGCCGGCCGCCAGGGTGATCCGGGCTGCAGCCGTTTCTATCTGAGTCTGGAAGATAACCTGCTGCGCATCTTCGGCAGCCATCGTGTCGCCTTTGTGATGGACAAGCTCAAGATTCCCGAAAACGAGCCCATCGAGCACGGCATCATCTCGCGCGCCATCGAGAACGCCCAGAAAAAGGTCGAGGCCCACAACTTCGACATCCGCAAGCACCTGATCGAATACGATGACGTGATGAACCGTCAGCGCGAGGTGATCTACGGTCAGCGGCGTGAAATTCTCGCCGGCGAGGACATTCGTGGCACCTATCGCGCCATCATCGAGGAAATGGTCGAGGACATCGTGGCGACCTTCTGCCCCGAAAAGATGGCTCCGGCCGACTGGAACATCGCCGGGTTGTCGGATGACTTTCTCAACCAGTTCGCCTTTCGCCCCGAATTGCCGGATTTTTCGCAGCAGCGGGTGATTCCGGCGGAACTGGCCGGTCAGCTCAAGGAGCAGGTGTTTGCCCGGCTGCGCCAGCGCGAGGATGAGTTCGGCGGTGAGGTGCTGGAACATCTGATGAAGGTGCTGCTGCTGCAGGTACTCGACAGCCAGTGGAAAGACCATCTGCTCAGCATCGACCATCTCAAGGAGGGTATCGGGCTGCGCGGCTATGCCCAGAAGAATCCGAAGGAGGAATACAAGCGCGAGGCCTATAATCTGTTCATGCAGATGATGGGCCGCATCCGCCAGGAGGTGCTGCAGAAGCTGTTCCTGATCCGCCTGGTGCAGCAGCGCGATGTCGAACAGATGGAGGCGCAGCAACAACGCCAGCAGCAACAGCAGCGCCTGATGACCAATCGCAGCGATGTGCCGGCCCAGGCGCAGCCCACGGTGCGCGAGGAAGAGAAGATTGGCCGCAACGATCCCTGCCCTTGCGGCAGCGGCCTGAAATACAAGAAGTGCTGCGGCCGCTGACGGCGGTCGCAGCACCCGTTTCGCAGAAAGGTGAACCGGCCATGTCCGAGAATCTGCCCGTTCCCCAGGGGTTCCGCTTTGCCAGCGCCCTGGCGCGGATCAAGCCGACGGCCCAGCGGCCCGATGTCGGTCTGATCGTTTCCGAGGTGCCGGCGGCCTGCGCCGGTGTCTTTACCCGCAACAAGGTGATTGCCGCGCCGCTACAGCTGACGCGGCCGCGTATCGCCACCGGCCGCTGTCAGGCGGTGCTGGTCAACAGTGGCAACGCCAATGCCTGCACCGGTGCCGCCGGCCTGGAGGTGGCGCGCCACAGTGCCGCCGCGCTGGCGGCCGAACTGGGTCTGGCCGAGGAGTTGGTGGCGGTTGCTTCCACCGGCGTCATCGGGGTGCCGTTGCCGCTGGAGCGGTTGACGGCCGTGCTGGCGCCGCTCTGTGCCGACCTGGCGCCGGATCAGGCGGCGGCCGTGGCGCAAGCCATCATGACCACCGATTCCTTCAGCAAGATGGCGGCCCGGCGGCTGGACGCGGCCGGTCAGCAGGCCGTGGTGCTGGGGCTGGCCAAGGGCGCCGGCATGATTCATCCCAACATGGCGACCATGCTCGGTTTTGTGCTGACCGACGCGCGGCTGGCACCACAGCTGCTTGATGCGATGCTGCGGCGCGCTGTCGATGGCTCGTTCAACAGCATCAGTGTCGATGGCGATACCTCCACCAATGATCTGGTGCTGGTGCTGGCCAACGGCGCCGCCGGCGAGGCCGAGATTCTGCCCGGCACAGCGGCGGCCGCGGCCTTCCAGGACGCCCTCGATGCCGTGCTGCTCGATCTGGCCAAAATGATCGTGCGCGACGGCGAGGGTGCCACCAAGCTGGTGCGGATTCAGCTGCGTGGTGCCCGCGATGCGGCCGAGGCGCGCCAGGCGGCCCAGGCGGTGGCGACCTCGAACCTGGTGAAGACCGCTTTCTTTGGCGAAGATGCCAACTGGGGCCGCATCATTGCCGCCGTTGGCTACAGTGGCGCCGAGGTCGATCCCGATCGGGTCGATATCTTTTTCGACGCCGTGCAGGTGGTGCGTCAGGGCCTGACCACCGGCGCCGAGCAGGAAGCTCTGGCCACAGCGGTTCTTAAACAGCCGGAATTCAGCGTGCGCATCGAGCTGCATCAGGGCGATGGCGTCTGTGACTATTACTGCTCCGATCTGACCTACGACTACGTCAAGATCAATGCCGACTACCGGACCTGATTCATTGCTGGGGCAGCCCGGCGCTTCTCCGGCGGTCTGTATCGACCACAGTCTGCTGGCACCGACCACCACGGCGGCGCAGATTGATCAGCTGTGCGAGGAAGCCGTCGAATTCGGTTGTGCAGCGGTTTGTGTGCCGCCGGTGCGGGTGGCCCAGGCGGCGCAGCTGCTGTACGGTTCCGGCGTGGCGGTGGCGACGGTGATTGGTTTTCCGCTGGGCTACGACAGCCCGGCGACCAAACAGGCGGCGGCGGCCGAAGCCCTGCGCCAGGGCGCCCGCGAAATCGATCTGGTGCTGCAGCTGGGCTGGGCGGCCCAGGGCGATTTTGCCGCGGTAACGGAAGAAATCCGTGCCATTAAGCAGCTGCTGGGCCAGGTATGTCTGAAGGTCATTGTCGAATGTGCCCTGTTCGAGGCTGCCACCAGAGAGCGTCTGGCCGTCTGCGCCCTGGAGGCTGGTGCCGATTTTGTCAAAACCTCGACCGGCTTCGGTCCGGCCGGGGCGACGCCGGCCGATGTGCGCCTGCTGCGTGACGCCACCGCCGGCCGCTTGCCGGTCAAGGCGGCCGGCGGTATCCGCAGTCTGGCGCAGTTCGACGCCCTGCGGGCGGCCGGGGCCAGCCGCATTGGCACCAGTGCCACGGCCGCCATTGTCGGGCAGTGGCTGGAGCGGCGTGAACAGGCGGAGATGAGGGCTCATGTTTAGGCGGGTGGTGCTGATCGTGCTCGATGGTGTCGGTTGTGGTGCCCTGCCCGATGCCGCTGCCTATGGCGATGCCGCTGCCGGGGGTGCCGCCAACACCCTGGGTCATGTGGCCGATGCCGTCGGCGGGCTGGCGCTGCCCTGTCTGCAGCGGCTGGGGCTGGGCAATATCCTGCCATTGCGCGGGGTGGCGCCGGTGGCGCGGCCGCAGGCCAGTTGGGGGCGCATGGCCGAACGGTCAGCCGGCAAGGACAGCACCACCGGTCATTGGGAGATGGCCGGCGTGATTCAGACCCAGCCCTTCGTGACCTATCCGCAGGGGTTCCCGCCGGAGATTCTGGCCTTGTTCGAGCGCGAAGCCGGCTGCCCGGCGCTGGGCAATGTCGCTGCCAGCGGTACCAGCATCCTGGGCCAGTTGGGAGCGGAACATCTGCGCAGCGGCCGTCCCATTGTCTATACCAGCACCGATTCGGTGTTCCAGATTGCCGCCCACGAGCAGATCTGGCCGCTGGAGCGGCTTTACGATCTGTGCCGCCGGTTGCGGCCGCAACTGGATCGCTACCGTATCGGCCGCATCATCGCGCGGCCCTTTGTCGGCTCGGTCGCCGAAGGTTTCCGCCGCACGGAGGGCCGTCACGACTATTCCATGGCGCCACCCCCCATGCTGCTTGATGCCCTGCAGCAGGCTGATGTGCCGGTGCTGGCGGTGGGCAAGATCTTCGATCTTTTCTGTGGCCGTGGTATCAGCGCTCATTGGCCGACGGCTGGCAATGCCGACGGCATGGCGCGCACCGCAGCCGTTTTTGCCGCCATGGAGCGCGGACTGCTGTTCACCAACCTGATCGATTTCGACATGCTGTACGGCCATCGCAACGATGCGGCGGGCTTTGCCGCTGCCATGCAGGCTTTTGATCAGTTTCTCGAAGGCTTTCTGCCCAGTCTGACAGCGGACGACCTGCTGCTGGTGACCGCCGATCACGGGTGCGATCCCACCTGGCCGGGTACCGATCACTGCCGCGAGTATGTGCCGTTGCTGGTCTGTGGTGGCGCTGGCCAACCCGCCGTGGCGCTGGGCGATCGCGCCAGTTTTGCCGATATCGGCGCGACCCTGGCCGCCAATTTCGGCGTGACCGCCCTGGCGGGCGACAGTTTTCTCGCCGCGCTGACATCGCTGGGACAACAAATGCGGCAGCGGGCCTAGCCGGCATTCCAGCGAGCCGCCCATCGCCGGGGACTTCCAACGACGACAGGCCGGTATCCCGCCTGAAAAGGGGCGGAATGCCGGCCTGTCATGTTACCGAAGGCAGCGCGATTGCGGCGGCGCGCTTATTTCTCCGCCGTTTTTCTGGCGGCGCGGGCAGCGGCCAGTTTGTCGCCCAGACCGCGATCGATGGCCATCTGCTTGCGCTGTTCGGAGTAGTTCTTCGCCGCCAGTGACTGGCTGCGCGGAATGCCGAATTTCTTGCGGTATTCCACCGGGGTCATGCCATGCACCATGCGCAGATGACGACCAAGGGTCGTCATGCCCTTGCCGCAGATCATGCAATAGACCTTGTCCTTGCCGAAGGCCTTTTTCAGCGGCACGGCCGGTTCATCGGAGGCTGCGGATTCTTCCGTGGTCTCGGCTGTTTGTTCGCCATCGTCCAGTTGTTTCAGGGCGGAATGAATTTCCGACAGTTCGGCAAGAAGTTCTTCTTTGCTCATGCGGGAGGTCGATGCATGGGCCGATACAATTTCAACGGCCATCTCCAGTAATTTCGACATTGCCATGCTCCTTGCAACAGGGGTGAACGTGCTATCCGGTTGTCGGAAACCGGCCGTAACAACGGCCGGCCGATGTTGTGCACGTGGTTGATTGTTGAGATAGTAAACAGGATGGGGCTTTTTTCAACGAAAATATCCTTCATGTTCAAGTCTGTTGTTGAGCTTGGGAAGATGTTTCTTCCGTGCTGGCCCTATAACAGTCTGATCCGGACAGGGTACGCCTGCGACCGGAAAAAACCGGTGGGAGCAGGTTCTTTGCCTTGTCGGAAAAAAACAATGCGTTTATGATTGCGCCACGTCGCACTATTTTTACCGAGCCTGCAAGGAGGAAGTCATGAATAAAAGGCTGTTGCTGGCCGATGACAGCGTGACCATACAGAAGGTGGTGGAAATCACCCTGACCGGGAAGCCCTATGATCTGGTTGCCGTCGGCAATGGTGACGAGGCCCTGCGGCTGGCCCGCCAGCAGCGTCCCGATCTGATTTTGGCCGATGTGTTCATGCCGGGCAAAAACGGTTATGAACTCTGTGAGCTGGTGCGGCAAGATCCCGCCTTGGCCACTGTGCCGGTGTTGCTGCTGGCCGGCAGTTTCGAGCCCTTTGACGAAAAGCGGGCCAGTGCCGCTGGCGCCGACGGCTGGATCGCCAAGCCTTTCAGTTCGCAGGATCTGATCGACCGGGTGGCCGAACTGCTGGCGCGCGCTCCCGCTGCCGACTGGCAGGCCTCGCCCAGCCGTACCCCCGACGAGGGCGTGCGGCAGGCTTTCAGCCAGGCGGCGGCCGAAATGGCCACGCCCGTAACGCCAGCGCCGCCGGCCAGTGCCCCCATGGCCGAGCCGACGTTCGAGCAGCCCTTCGAACAGATGTTGGAACCGACCCAGCCGGTGGCGACGGAAACTGCTGCCGACGAGGAGCTGTTCGGTGGCGGCGCGCCGCAGGATTTCAGTTTTGAATCCCTGGAGGAGAGCACACCAGTGCCGGCGCCCGCCGGGGATTTCGCCTTCGATCCGACGGCTTTCGACATTCCGGTCGACAGCGCCGCGGATCTGGCACCGGCAGCCGAGGCTGTGGCACAGCCACCAGTCGCGCCGACTCCGGAGCCTCCCGTCGTGACGGTGGCGGCAGCCGCGCCGGTTGTGGCGGCGACTGCGCCGGTCGAACCGCCGGCCCTGGCCGACGCGTTGCCCTCGCTGGACGCCTTTGCCGCCGATCTGCCACAGCCGCCGGTCGCTGCGGCAGAAGAGGGCGTGGTGGCCCTGAAGGAGGAGCAGATTGTGGCCGAGGGAGCCTATGGCGCGGTGCCCGAGCGGGTCGAAAAGCGCGTTGCCTTCCTCAGCGATGAACAGCTGATGGAGATTGTCGAGCGGGTTGCCGGCGCGGTCATCGAACGGCTGGCGACGCCGCAGGTGGAAAAGGTGGTGTGGGAGGTGGTGCCTGAACTGGCGGAACGCATGATCCGCGACGAGATGGACCGTCTGCGGCGCCAGTCCGGCGATGCCTGAGCGACAGGGTAGCGCCACGCCCGCCGCCGGCGGGCATTGACGCCACGAAAGGGGATTGCTAAAATCCCCTTTTTTGTGCGCTAAAAGCGTGGATTTTCTGGATTCCGGGGCCATGCCCCGTTTTTTGATGAAACGAGATTGACCATGGCAGAGCAATTGGCAAAGGGCTACGAGCCACAGACGTTTGAAACCCGCTGGTACCAGCAGTGGGAGCGGCAGGGCTGTTTTCATGCCGATGAAAATTCCCCCAAGCCCCATTATTCCATTGTCATTCCGCCGCCCAACGTCACCGGTGTGTTGCACATGGGCCATGCCCTCAACAATACCCTGCAGGATATTCTGGTGCGCTGGAAGCGCATGACCGGCCATGAGGTGCTGTGGATGCCCGGCACCGACCATGCCGGTATCGCCACCCAGAACGTGGTCGAAAAGCAGTTGGCCGCCGAGGGCTGTGATCGTCACGATGTTGGCCGCGACGCCTTCATCGAGCGGGTATGGAAATGGCGTGAAGAATCCGGTGGCCAAATTATTAACCAGCTCAAGCGCCTCGGCGCCTCCTGCGACTGGCAGCGTGAACGGTTCACCATGGACGACGGTCTGAGCAAAGCGGTGCGCGAGGTGTTCGTCAGCCTGTACGAAGAAGGGCTGATCTACCGCGACAACCGCCTGATCAACTGGTGTCCGCGCTGCCATACCGCCCTGTCCGACCTGGAGGTCGAGCACGACGACAAGAAGGGCAGCCTGTGGCATCTGCGCTATCCCATCAAAGGCACCGATCAGTATCTGGTGGTCGCCACCACCCGGCCGGAAACCATGCTCGGCGATACGGCTGTGGCCGTGCATCCCGAAGATGAGCGCTATGCCGCGCTGATCGGCAAGATGATCGAACTGCCGCTGACCGGCCGCGAGATCCCCATCATCGCCGACGACTATGTCGACAAGGACTTTGGCAGCGGCGCGGTCAAGATTACCCCGGCGCACGATTTCAACGACTTCGAAATGGGCAAGCGCCACAACCTGGACAACATCAACATCCTCGATCCGTCCGGCTTTATCAACGAAAACGGCGGCGCCTATCAGGGTCTGGAGCGCTATGCCGCGCGCGACAAGGTGGTGGCCGATCTCGCCGCCCTCGGTCTGCTCGACAAGGTCGAGGAACACCTCAACGCCGTCGGTGAATGCTACCGCTGCAAGACCGTCATCGAGCCGTACCTGAGCCTGCAGTGGTACGTCAATGTCCAGCCCCTGGCCAAGGAGGCCATCAAGGCGGTGGAAAGCGGCGCCACCCGCATCGTGCCGCAGCACTGGGAAAAGACCTACTACGAATGGATGTACAACATCCAGGACTGGTGCATCAGCCGCCAGATCTGGTGGGGCCACCGCATTCCGGCCTGGTACTGCGACGACTGCGGCGCGATCACCGTATCGCGCGAGGACGCCAGCTGCTGCCACAGGTGCCACAGCCGCAATCTGCGCCAGGAAACCGACGTGCTCGACACCTGGTTTTCTTCGGCCCTGTGGCCGTTTTCGACCATGGGCTGGCCCGAGCAGAGCGAAACCCTCAACAAGTTCTATCCCACCTCCTGTCTGGTCACCGGCTTCGACATCCTGTTCTTCTGGGTGGCGCGCATGATGATGATGGGCCTGAAGTTCATGGGCCAGGTGCCGTTCACGGATGTCTATATCCATGCCCTGGTGCGCGATGCCCAGGGCCAGAAGATGAGCAAGAGCAAGGGCAATGTCATCGATCCGCTGACGGTGATCGAGGAATACGGCACCGACGCCTTCCGCTTCACCCTGGCGGCCTTCGCCGCCCAGGGCCGCGACATCAAGCTGTCAACCGAGCGCATCGGCGGCTACCGCAACTTCTGCAACAAGCTGTGGAACGCCAGCCGTTTCGCCCTGATGAATCTGGATGACTTCACCCCGCCAGCCAGGCCCGACTGGGACGCCCTGAGCCTGTCCCTGGCCGATCGCTGGATTCTCACCCGGCTGGCGACGGTAGAGCGCGAGGTCAACGCCGCGCTGGAGGGCTATCACTTTAACGAAGCCGCCAGTGTGCTGTACAGCTTCACCTGGCACGCCTTCTGCGACTGGTATATCGAGCTGATCAAGGGCGCTCTCTACGGCGACGATGCCGCCGCCAGACTCAGCGCCCAGACCGTGGTGGCCACCGTGCTGGAGCGGCTGCTGCGCCTGCTGCATCCGCTGATGCCGTTCATCACCGAGGAAATCTGGCACAGCCTGCCGGGCCAGCGGCCCTGCGCCTTCCTCATGGGCTGCGCCTACCCCCAGGGTGAGGGCCTGCCGCAGGATGCCGAGGCCAGCGCCCGCATGGAGCAGGTGATGGAGGTCATCCGCGCCATCCGCAACATCCGGGGCGAAATGGATGTGCCGCCGGCCAAAAAGATCGGCGCCCTGCTCGATTGCCGCGACAGCGCCAGCCTGACGCTGATGCAGGATGCCGCCGACTACATCCGCGCTCTGGCGCGGGTGGAGGAGCTGACCTGCGGCGTCGGCCTGGCCCAGCCGCCCCAGGCCGCCAAGCAGCTGGCCGGCACGGTGGAAATTCTGCTGCCGCTGGCCGGCCTGATCAATCTGGAAGAGGAGGAAAAGCGCCTCACCAAGGAGATCGCTAAGGTGCAAAAGGACGTTGATCTGTTCAGCAAAAAACTGTCGAACGAGAAGTTTGTCGCCAATGCCCCGGCCGAGGTGCTGGAGAAGGACCGCGCCAAGCTGACCACCGCGCAGGAAAAACTGACGCTGCTGCAGGCCAGCCTGCAGCGCATTGTGGCGCTGAAGTAGGTGTCGACGCGGCCGCACCTGCAGGTCAGCTGCGCCCTGATCGAACAGGACGGCCGGGTTCTGGCCGCCCAGCGCGGCCCGACCATGAGCCTGCCGCTGAAATGGGAATTCCCCGGCGGCAAGATCCATGCCGGCGAAACACCGCAGGACTGCCTGCGGCGCGAACTGATGGAAGAATTGGGCGTCCAGATCGCCGTTGGCAAGGCATTGCCCAGCGTCTGTCATGACTACCCCGGCTTTCGTGTCACGCTGTACCCCTTTATCTGTCTGCTGACGGCCGGCACCCCGGTGCTGCACGAACATGCCGCCGTGCGCTGGCTGTGGCCGCACGAGCTGGCGCAGCTCGACTGGGCCGACGCCGACTGGCCGGTGCTGCACGCCTATCTGACCGAACGCGGCAGCGGCTGAGGGCCGGTTGGACGCAGCAGGCCGGGGCAGGGCCGGCCGTCATCAGCAAGCGCCGGCCGTATTCAACCCTTGTGACAAGGAGAATGACCATGGAGATCACCGACAAGGTTCTGGAGGTGCTGCGCACCCAGGGCGAACCCCTCAATGCCGGCAAGATTGCCGAGCTTGGCGGCCTTGACCGCAAGGAGGTCGACAAGGCCATGACCCGGCTGAAAAAGGACGGCCGGATCGTTTCGCCCAAACGCTGCTACTGGACTCCGGCCTGAGCGGCCGCCTGTTGGCCAGAAACACCACAGCCCCGCCCGGAGCACCCCCCCGGCGGGGCTGTGGTGTTGGCACCATTTTTCTTGACGCAGTTTTAGCGGGGAATCTTAACATAAGAAGCTTTTTGGTCTTGTTCATTAACTTCTAAAACAGTACCATTTTAAGGTGAAAGTTTCTTTAATTGATTTCATATCTTAAGCGTGAAGGGGTTCTTATGCAGAAAATTTATTTATCCCGCCCTGCGATTGGCATCCTGTCATTTTTTGTGATGGCTTTATTCAATGCTGCTTGTGTTCCCGGTGTCTCAGAAAATTACGACAATGAGGTCGGTTCTTATTCTTCTGCTGCGTCATCACGTCAAAAAGATACTTTTTCAGTAACTGTGACAGGGCGTGGAATCGCTAGACCCGGTGAAGATATTTTGAGAGGAAAGCTTTTAGCTGATCGGGCAGCTGTAGTCGATGCCTACAGAAATTTGTCGGAACGTGTCGCTGGATTGATTGTTGAGTCATACAGCCGTCAAGGTGAATTTATAATTGATCGCGATTCAATTCATAGCGAGACGAACAGTTTTTTAAGGGGTGCGCGTGTTCTAGAAGTAAAACATGAAAATGGCATATCTACAGCTTATGTTAAAATTGTTCTACCATCTAAGCGTTTTCATTGGTATCTAAACGAGATGGAAGAGTTCGGTGAGTTGGAAAATGTAAATGACTACCAATCTGGCTTGGCGAGGAAATTAGAGAGTAGTGAAGGTGCTGGATTTCGGAGTTCGTCTTCTGTTTCCGAGTATCGCTGAATTGTTTTTTGCGTGAAAATATTTGTTACTTCTATATTGTTTTCTTTTTTTTTGATTGGATGTGTATTCCAAAAAAATAAGCTTACTGAATACAATGTCTATCAAGTAATTTTTTCAGAAAACATAAGAAACGGCTCTGTAGTTGACTCAAATTTGAACTTGTTGCCTGTGAGAGGGATAGTTTCTTTTCCGATATTGGTAGATTTCTATTTGAGAGGGTCTTGCGACTTTAGATCATTCGAAAAAGCTATTTTGTATTCAGTTGTAGATTTAGGAGAAAAAACAGTCAGTTCTTGCACTAACGTGAAAAATTTTTGTCTAGAAAATGATTCAAGTATTTCAAGATATACAGCTTATATTTGTTCTCCACCAGTAAGAAAAATCAACCTTAGTTCTTCCGGAGAAAACGAATGTCTTGTTTCGTTCTATATGAGCAAGAAGCTGGTTGATGGTAATCTATGAGTATGTTTTTTA
>Ga0265295_1002937_pt1 | contig 25766 bp, 15 predicted proteins | sample Munlansysbiofilm_FD_192503 | JGI IMG/M metagenome (GOLD analysis project Ga0265295, IMG submission 192503) | Leachate microbial communities from a municipal landfill in Southern Ontario, Canada - Methane capture system biofilm | ecosystem: Engineered > Solid waste > Landfill > Unclassified ... | reverse complement strand
GGCCATGGGTGACCTGGCCGAACTCGGCAAGCAGGGGATCGCGCTCAGCGGCGAGGAGTACGGCGGCCGGCCGGAATTCCTGTTCACCGGCCTCAACGCCATCAAGCCGGCCATGATCGAGGAGGCCACCCGCAACGCCCGCGAGGTGGCGGACAAGTTCGCCCGCGACTCGGGCAGCCGCCTGGGCAGGATCCGCACCGCCAGCCAGGGGCTGTTCACCATCCAGGACCGGGACACCAACACCCCGCACCGCAAGCGGGTGCGGGTGGTGAGCACGGTGGAATACTACCTGGTGGACTGACCGACACCGCACCCGCTGTTCCGGCCGCAATGGCGGCCGAATGTGCCTTACCGCGCCAGGTCGGCGAGGGCCGCGCCGATATCCTCGCAGAGTTCCCCGACCGTGTCGTAGAACACCTCCGTGGCCGCGGAGAAGTGCAGCAGCACGCTGTTCAGTCGTTCGGGCACGTACGGAAAGATCTTGCGCAGGTTGACGATCCTGTTGCGGGTGATCAGGCCGAAATCGGCCGGGGTGAGCCTGTCCAGCACCACCGGGCCCAGGGTGACCTCATCCTGGACGGTTTTCGGGGAATGATCCCCCCGGCCCACCAGGTAGGTGAGGATGTTGCCCAGTTCGAACAGGTCGAGGGCGAACGGCCGCTCCGGCAGGTGGAAGTCGTAGTCGAAATCGATCCAGTACAGCTCGCCGGTGGTCCGCTCGACAAACACGTGGTCGCGCCGGATGTCGCCGTGCCGGAATCCCTGTTCGTGGAGAAAGCCGATCGCAGTCATGGCCGGCAGGAAGCGGGCGAGCACATCCGGGAGTTCGGTGAACAAATACTCTTCGTGGGACAGCCGGCTGCGCTGGATGACCTTGTCCAGCCGGTTGCCGTCCACCGGCTCGATCACCCGCACCAGGTTGCCCACCTCGTCGAGCAGCAGTTCCCCCTGCATGAAATGCGGCCGGCCGCGGACAAGCTCGAGGATGCGCGCCTCTTTTTCCGGGCTGCGGTAGCAGGGAATGGTGTAGCCGCCCAGACTGACGTCAAAGGTCTCGTAAAACACCAGTTTGACGATATACGACGCGCCGCTGGCGAGATCCTCCACCTTGGGCACCCACTGCTTGACCTGCTCGTCGACCCCGAACCGCCCTTCCTTGGTGTAGGCGGTCACCAGGAAGTACCGGTCCTCCACCAGGAGGACGTCGCCGTAGTCGATGGCGGTGAAATCCGTGGTGTCGGTATACACCCGCGGTCGGCGCCGCAGACTGCGGGTGACCCGGTGGTCCCGCAGGGTCGCGGCGATGGCCGGCGGCAGAATCGCCGGGTCGTGGCTGACAGCCATCTCAGCCGACCACCCAGACGGCCACGTCCCGGCCGGTGTGGACCAGGGCGCTGGAAATGGAGCCGAAGAGAAATTCCTCGGCCTTGGGAATGCCGCGCTTGCCCACCACGATGGTGCCGTAGTGCTCCTGGACCTGCATGTCGAGAATGGCCGCGCTGATCGTTTTTCCCTCGGCCATCAGGCACCTGGCGGTCACAGCCGAGGCGGCCAGGCCATGGCCGGCGAGAATGGTTTTGGCCCGGGCGAACAGGTCCGTCGCCTCCCCCACCCGCGCATCGCGGTAGTCCTCCAGGGTGGCGCCGGTGCGGTACCAGTCCGGTGGCGGTTCCGGATAAATGTGCAGCAGACAGACATGGATGTCCTGCCGCTGCCCCAGCATGCTGCCCACATGCTCGACCGCCCTGGTCGAGCGGGGTGAATCATCGATGGCCACTATGATGCGTTTCCAGTCCACGGTTCGCCTTCCTCCCTTGCAGATCAACCGGTGCCTGCCGGGCCGTCGCCCCGCCGACCAGGCCGGGTGCGCCGCCGGACAGCGCTGACAGTCTATGCTTAGGCCAGAAACACGGTTTTTTCCATGAAGGAAAAAAGGAGATAAAAAGGGTATTCAAAATATTCATCCACCCGTTGAGCCGATCTGGAAACGCTGCCCGCGCGGGCGGTCGATGCCCGCCCCGACCCCTTGGGGGACGGGAGGAAAACTCCCCGTACCAACGCTTTCCGATCCGTGCGGACCAATGCGTGGCCGCTGACCGGGAGGACCCGCGGCCCGCCCACCCTGCCCCGGCGGGCCTCGGCCGTGGCCGGTTGCCGGCCGGGACGGTGCCACCACCGGCCTTTACAGGCATCGATCCGGGCTGTACCAGTGAAGAGGCCCTTGCCCGCGATGGGCTACGGTGGCCGACCTCCCGCCCCTTCTGACCGGAACGATCGAGACGAACACCATGAACAACAACGGCACGCGCAGAGCGCACCGGTCCGGCCGTACGGACAGGGTCGTGCACCCGGTCCAAGGGCATGTCCTCTTTGTCGACGACGACCCCACCCTGGCCGCACTGGTGCAGCTCATGCTCACCCGGCTCGACTGCCGGGTCACGGTCTGCACAGAAAGCGCGGAGGCCCTGCGCCTCTTCCGCGCCCAGCCGCACCGCTTCGACATGGTGATCACCGACCAGGTAATGCCCGGCCTCACCGGCACGGACCTGGCGGCGCAGGTGCGCACCATCCGGCCCGACGTCCCGGTGGTGCTCTGCACCGGGGGCAATCACCATACACCGGAAATGGTACGCACTGCCGGCATCTCGGCAATCCTCACCAAGCCGCTCACCAGCCGCAGCCTGGCCTCCCTGCTCCATCGCATGCTCCGGACCCACCGCTAAATCCAGCCGCCCCTCCCGCTACGGCCGCTCCAGCGCCCGCGCCAGCGTCTCTGCCAGGTCCCGGACCGAAAAGGGCTTCTGCACAAACGACAGCCCCGGCTCCAGCACCCCCCGCTCGGAGACGATGCCGGCCGCATAGCCGGACATGAACACCGTGCGGACGTCCGGGCAGCGCTGCGCCACCCGGGCGGCCAGGTCGCGGCCGTTCATTTCCGGCAGGATCACATCGGTGAGCAGCACCCGCACCGTTTGCCCATGCCGCTCCGCCAGGGCCAGGCCCTCGGCCGGGCTCGCCGCCTCCAGGGCGGTGTAGCCCAGTTCCTCGAGCATCTGCCGGGTGAGCTTGCGCACGAACGGGTCGTCCTCGACCACGAGCACGGTCTCGCCCCGGCGGGAGGGCGCGGCCGGAGGCTGTTCCTCCGCCGCCGGGCCGATGTCGCCCGGGTACCGGGGCAGGTAGATGCGGAAGGTGGTGCCCGCACCCGGGGCGCTGTCCACCTGGATGCAGCCCCTGTTCTGGGTGACGATGCCGTAGACGATGGCCAACCCCAGCCCCGTGCCCTTGCCCAGCTCCTTGGTGGTGAAAAACGGCTCGAAGATCCGCTCGCTGGTCGCCGGGTCCATGCCGCTGCCGGTGTCCTGCACCGAGAGCAGCACGTAGTCCCCGGCCAGGCAGCCGGGCGGGGCCGTGCCGGCCGCCGGGTCAAGGCTGACCTTGCTGGTGGCGATGGTGATCGCGCCCACCCCGGTGATGGCCTCGCGGGCGTTGACGCAGAGATTGATGAGCAGCTGGTCGACCTGGCCCGGATCCATCCACACCGGCCAGGGATCGCTCCCGGGCTGCCAGCGCAGGTCGATGTCCTCGCCGATGAGCCGGCCGAGCATGGTGCGAATCCCGTCCACGGCCGCGTTGATCGACAGGGCGCGGGGGTGGATGGTCTGCTGGCGGGCAAAGGCGAGCAGCTGGCGGGTGATCTCCGCCGAACGCTGGGCCGCGTTGTGGATCTCGCTCAAGGCCTCGTGCACCGGCGAGGTCGGGTCCACCCTGTTCAGGGCCATCTCCGCGTAGCCGAGCACCACCCCGAGGGCGTTGTTGAAATCGTGCGCCACCCCGCCGGCCAGCAATCCCACGGACTCCATCTTCTGCGCCTGGGCCAGTTGGCCGCGCAGTTTCTCCCGCTCCGCCTCGGACTGTTTGCGCTCGGTGATGTCGTGGATGATCATGCTCGAGCGCGGCTCGCCCCGGTAATCGGTGAACATCACCGAGGAGACCTCGGCCGGGAAGGTGGTGCCGTCGGCGCGGCGCAGGGTCAGCTCGCCCGCGGCCTGGCCGCGCGCCTGCCGCTCGGCCAGCAGCCGGGCATAGTTGGCATCGCTCGTGTCGACAAATTCATCGCGGGCAAGCGCCTGGAGTTCCGCCTCGGTGCGCCCGAACATGCGGCAGGCCGCCGGGTTGGCGGCGAGCACACCCCGGTCCGGCACGGTGAGCAGGACCGCGTCCAGGCTGTTCTCGAACAGGGCCCGATAGCGCAGCTCGCTCTCCCGGAGCGCCTCTTCCGCCTGCCGGCGCTCGACCATCTCGCCGAGCAGGCGGGCCGACACCTCCAGCCGCCGCCTGGCCAGGTCGATGATGAACGGCGGCCGCGTCTCGTAGGCCTCGGCCCACAGGCGCAGCTCCTCCTCGTCCACCCGGAAGCGGGCAGCCAGCTCCCGGCGCTGTGCCGGGTCGGTGGGCGGGTCGCCGTAGCAGAAGGTCATGGCGCCGATGACTGTGCCGCCGGCGCGCACCGGCACGGCGCAGGTGCGCAGCCCGCCCGCGCACGCCCGGTCCAGGCTGTGGCCGCTGTCGATCACCCGCCGGGCGGTGTCGGTCCAGCAGGACTCATGGCAGAGCCAGCGGCCGCAGCCCAGGGCCCGGCGGTTGTCCCCGTCCGGGCAGAGGCTCCGCGAGGCCGCATCGAGCAGCCGGCACCACCCGGAGGCGACCAGGTGCAGGGCGTAATCGCCGTTTTTCTCGTAAATCGAGGCCGAGGTCTCGAGCAGGTCGAGAAAGTCGCTGACAATGTCGGTGAGCACCGCGCCGCCCACCGCGGTGCGGATCAGCCCGTCGCTGTTCAGCGCGGCCAGGTCGCCGTACGGCTGGGGCTCGATGGTCCGGCCCACCGGCCGCTGCGGGTCGAGCAGCCACTCGATGCGCTGCAGGGCCGAGGCGCTCTGCATGGCCTCCACCGCCTGCCACACCGCCTCCATGAGCAGGTTCAGGGTGAGGGTGTCGGTGGCGTCGTAGTCCGCGCCCTTGTTGGCCACGCCGACCACGGCCTGCACCCTGCCCTGGTGGATCACCGGCACGGTGAGGAAGCGCTCGATGCGCACGTGGCCCTCGGGAAACCTGCGCCTCTGCGGGTGGTCGGTCCGGAAATCGTTGACCAGGACCGGCTCCCGCCGGCGCACCGCCTCGCCCCAGAGGCCGGCCCGGTCGAGATGGTACGAGCCGGTGCTGTCCGCCACCCCGCACTGGGGCGGCACCTCCCGGGACAGGCAGGGGTTTCTGAACCCCTGGCAGCGTTCGTCGTACAGGTTGATGAAGCCGATGGTGGAGGCGGTCAGCTGGACCGCCTTGTCCACGGCCTGTTCGAGAAAGGCGTCGAGCGACCGGTGCCCCTGCTGGAGCAGCTCGACCACGGCCTTGAGCCGTTCGGCGTGCCGGCGGATCTCGGTCTCGGCCCGCTGCCGGGCGACCACCTCGTCCTGCAGCTGGAGCATCTTCTCCTCGAGCTTGCGCACCAGCCGGTCGTTGTAGAGGAGCAGCACCTCCTCTTCCGGCGGTTCGGCCGGGGCGGGCGGGTGCGGAAGACCTGCCCGGGCGACCATCTCCCTGATCACGGCCAGCAGCTGTTCCGGCTCGGCCGGCTTCATCAGGAAGCGATCCGCGCCGCAGCGCCGGGCCAGGGCCTCGTCCTGGGGATTGGTGTAGGTACCGGTGTAGATGAGGATGGGCAGGTCGTGCAGGCGGGGGTCGGCGCGGATCTCGCGGCAGAGCTGAAAGCCGTCCATCACCGGCATGAGGATGTCGCTGATCACCAGGTCGAACGGTTCGGCGGCGAGCAGCTCCAGGGCCTCGCGGCCGTTTGCGGCACTGCGCACGCTGTGGCCGTGGCCGCGGAACAGGACCTCGAGCAGGTAGCGGGACTGCCGGTCGTCATCCACGGTGAGAAGTCGCATGCTGCCTCCGGGTTGGTTGCTCAGCCCGCCAGGTGGCGGCGGATTTCTTCGACAAAGGTTGCCGGGTCGATGGGTTTTTCGATGTAGCCGCTGGCCCCGGCGGCGAGGATGCGCTGCCGGTCACCGGCCATGGCGTGCGAGGTCACGGCGATGATCGGCACCCCGGCCAGTTCGGCCTGCTCCTTGAGCGCCGCGGCCACGGCATAGCCGTCCATGCCGGGCAGCTGGATGTCGAGCAGGATGCCCTGCGGCCGCCACTCGAGGGCCGCGGCCACCGCCCGGGCGCCGTCCGTGACGCCGAGCACGGTGAAGCCGTTTTTTTCGAGCAGAAAGCGCATCAGGTACAGGTTCTGCTCGTTGTCCTCGATGACCAGCAGGCGGTGGGTCATGGCTCTTTCCCTGTTTGTGCCGGCAGGGTCACGGTGAACACGCTGCCCTCGCCCGGGGTGGAGGCCACCTCGAGCGCGCCGCCCATCAGGTCGAGCAGCCGCCGGCAGATGGACAGCCCCAGTCCCGTTCCTTCGTACCGGCGGTGCAGCGAGTTGTCCAGCTGATAAAAGGGTGTGCCCAGGTGGGCGAGTTGTTCGGCCGGCATGCCGATGCCGCTGTCCACGAAGGCGACGCGCACCCGCTCGCCCTCGGCCGTGCAGTCGATACGCACCGAGCCCTGTTCGGTGAACTTGACCGCGTTGTTGAGGAGGTTGACGAACACCTGCTCCAGCCGGCGCTGGTCCGTGGTGACCCTGATCTGCGCCGCCGGCCTCTGCCAGTGCAGGGCCAGCCCCTTGTGTTCCGCCAGGGGCGCGACCATGCGCACCACCCGCTCCAGGGCGTCGCGCACATCGAAGGTGGACAGGTCGAACTGCATCTGGCCGGCCTCGATGCGGGAGATGTCGAGCACGTCGTTGATCAGGGCGAGCAGGTGGCGGCCGCTGGCCTGGACGATGGTCAGCTGCTTGTGCTGCTCCTCGTTCACCGGCCCGGCCAGCCCCTGGAGGAGCACCCCGGTGAAGCCGATGATCGAGTTGAGCGGCGTGCGCAGCTCGTGCGACATGGTGGCCAGAAAGGCGGACTTGATCCGGTCCGCGGACTCGGCCGCCTCCTTGGCCGCGGCCAGTTCGGCGGTGCGCCGGGCGATGCGCGCCTCCAACTCACTGTTCAGCCGCTGCAGGGCCTGCTCGGCCTCACGGCGGGCGGTGATCTCGGCCTGCAGCAGCCGCCACCTGTGGCGCAGCAGCAGGAAGAGCACCAGCGCGGTGACGAGCACGAAGCCCCAGCCCTTGGCGGTCTGCAGGTGTGCGGCCTGGACCGCGTTGCCGGCGAAACGCTCGACCAGCAGGTCGGAGAGCAGGATATAGCCGCCGCCCAGGAGCAGGTAGACCACGGTCACCTGCAGGGGGAAGCGGGCGGTGATGGCTCTCATGGCCGCTCTCCGGGAGCAGGCCCGACAAGGGCCTCCTGCACCGCACGGGCGAGTTCTTCCAGGCGGAAGGGTTTCTGCAGGAAGAACAGCGGCCGCTCACCCCCGCCCTTCGCTCCTGCGGCGTGCAGGGCATGGCCGGACATGCACAGCACCCGCAGGCCGGGGAGTTCCGCCTGCAGGGTATCGGCCAGTTCTTGGCCGCCCGTGCCGGGCAGGACCAGGTCGGTGACCAGCAGGTCGATGGCGCCCTGGTGCTCCCGGGCCAGCTGCAGGGCCTCGTGTGCCGAGGCCGCGGCCAGCACCCGGTAGCCCAGTTCGGTGAGCATCAGCCGGACCAGCTGCAGGAGCGACGGCTCGTCCTCCACCAGCAGGACCGTGGCCCCGGCCGCGGCCAGCGCGGGCACGGGTTCCGCGGCCGCGGCCGGCTCCTCCTCCCGCTCGGCGAGCGGCAGGGCCAGGGTGACGGTCGTGCCCTCGCCCGGGGTGCTCGCCACCTCGATGCAGCCGCCGTGCTGATGGACGATGCCGTACACCGTGGGCAACCCCAGGCCGGTGCCCTTGCCCGGCTCCTTGGTGGTGAAGAACGGCTCGAAGATCCGCTCGCGGGTGGCCTCGTCCATGCCGCAGCCGGTGTCCCGGACCGTGAGCAGCACCCGGTCACCGCCCGCACCGGCGGGGCCGCCGGCGCAGATTTCGCAGGTACACGGACCGAGACCGGTGGCAATGGTGATCGTGCCCGCGCCGGTGATGGCGTCGCGGCTGTTCAGGCAGAGGTTGATGAGTACCTGGTCGAGCTGGGCCGGATCCATGCGCACCGGCAGTTCGCCGGGAGCGGGCTGCCAGACCAGCCGGATCCGCTCGCCGATGAGCCGGGTGAGCAGGGCGAGCAGGTCCGGGATGGCCGTGTTCAGGTCGAACACCCGCGGCTGGATCGGCTGCCGGCGGGCAAAGGCGAGCAGCTGGCTGGTGATGCGGGCCGAGTGCTCGGCCGCGCGCTGGATTTCCTGCAGGTCGGCGTGGAGCGGGTCGTCGGCCGCGGTTCGTTCCAGGCCGAGCTGGGTGTAGCCGAGGATCACCGCCAGCATGTTGTTGAACTCGTGGGCCACGCCGCCGGCCAAGAGGCCGATGGACTCCATCTTGCGGGCGTGGCGGAGCTGCTCCTCCATCTGCCGGAACTCGGTGATGTCATAAATGATGGAGTGGAGCACACTCTTCCCTTGGATGTCGATGGCGCTCGAGTACACGGCCACGTCCCGCACCGAGCCGTCCGCCCGCCGGTGGCGGAACTCGAAGTGGATGCGCTCATGCCGGCGCACCCGGGCCATCTCCTCCCGGATCTGCTCGGGGCTGAGGGTGTTGATCTCGTCGATGCGCATCCGCTCCAGCTCATCCCGGGACCAGCCGTAGAAGGCGGCGGCCGCCTCGTTGGCCTCGAGGATGCGGCCGTCGTCCGGGTCGATGAGCAGCTTGACCGCGGCATGCTGCTGGAACAGGGTGCGGAACTTGGCCTCGCTCTGGCGCAGGGCCTCTTCCATGACCTTGCGCTCGGTGACCACCTCGGTGAACAGCACTGCGCCGCCGATGGTGTCCGCGGTCTCGTACCAGGGGTACATGGCCCAGCGCACCCATTCGCGCCGGCCATCCTGGCGGAGAAACTGGTCCTCCTCGCACCGCTCGATGCTGCCCTGCAGGCAGCGCCGGTGCACCTCCCGCCAGCGCTCGGGAATCTCGGGGAACACCTCGTAGTGGGATGTGCCGATGATGTCCCGCTCGCCCAGGCCGTAATCGGCCAGGTAGCGCCGGCTCACCGCCAGGTAGCGCATCTCCCGGTCGAACATGGCGATGGCCGCCGGCGCCTGATCGACAAACAATCCGAGCAGCAACCGCTCCCGGCGCACGGTCTCGCGCAGGGCGTAGCCCTCGCTGACGTCGCGGAAGACGAGCACCGCCCCGAGCAGTTGGCCGTCCGGAGCGAGGATGGGCGCGGCCGAATCGGCGATGTGGCGGCGCTGGCCGTCCCGGGCGATGAGGGTGGTGTGGTTGGCCAGGGTCACCGTGGCCCGGCTGGCGAGCACCTCCTGCACCGGGCTGGCCACCGGTGCACCGGTGCGGCTGTCTTCGAGCGCCAGCACCCGGTCGAGCGGCTGGCCCTCTGCCGTCGCCGCCGACCAGCCGGTGAGGGTTTCCGCCGCCGCGTTGACCAGGGTCACCCGGCCGGCCGCATCCGTGGCCACGACCCCGTCACCGATGGCCTGGAGGATAACGGCCCGGTGTTCGAGCACGGCGCGGGTCTCGGCCGCGGCCTCGAGCAGGACCCGGTCGTGGGTCCGCTGCCGGCGCTGCCAGGCGATGAGCGCTCCGCTGCCGCCCAGGGCGGCCAGCGCGGCCAGCAGGCCGAGCAGCAGGAGGATGCGGGCACGGCCGTCGGCAAAGGCCTCGGCCGTGTCGATCTTGGCCACCAAAAACCAGGGCGTGGCCGGGATGGGCAACACCACCGCCTCCACCTCGGCGCCGCGGTAGTCCCGGCCGTGCACGTAGCCCTGGCGCCCCTGCACGGCCAGCACCGTGACCAGTTCGGTCTGGCTCAGCGGTTCGCGCAGGGTGAAGGCCGCGCCCGGCCGGTGGCGGGTGTTGGCCAGGAACAGCACCGACTCGCCGTCCCGGCGCACGAGCAGGGTTTCCGCGCTGCGGCTGGGCAGCGGCCAGGCGTGCAGCTGCGGAAACAGGAAGCCGGCGCCGTCGCTGACGAGCAGCAGACAGCCAAGCGGGTCATTGCCCTGGCCGGCAGCGTCGTACAGGGGCACGACCACAGCCGAGTGCGCCGTCTCCCCGGGGGTGTCCCGGTGCAGGTCCACGAACACCACTCGCCGCTCGGCCAGGGCCCTCTTCATGATGGAATTCAGCCAGGAGGCGTGGTCAACGGTGGCAGCACCGAGCCGCAACCGTTCCCTGCTCTCAAGGTCCATCAGGCGGATGTCGCTGAAGGCGTGCTGCTCGGCCAGGGAGGCCAGGTGGCGGCGCAGATCCCTGCGGCTGGCTGCATCCGGCGCGGCCAGGAAGCGGGCCACCGCGTCGACCAGGTAGGGATGGCGCATGAGGCTTGCGCCATCCTCGAGCTGATCCGCGTACCAGTCGGTGATCTGCGCCGCCTTGAGCCCGGCGATGGCCGAGAGTTCCCGGGCCACCTCGACCCGCACCCCCTGGGTCTGGACCCGGTAGATCCAGATGCCGGCCGCGAACAGGGCCAGCACCAGGGCCACTGCCATGGCGATGGTCCGCCGGAACCCGGTTCCGGCGGCAGCGGTCCTGCGGCCGTGGTCACCCTGAAGGGCGGGGTCAAGGTCGGCGGGCGGTTGGGACTGTGTCGATTTTCCAGCCATGACAGCGCGCCTCCCCGGCGTGGTCATCACATGTTTTCGCCCGGCGAAACGGCCCAACCAATGCCGGACAACAGCAGGTTCGGGAACACCCTGCCCCGGAGGCGGCAGTGCCGTCAGCGGGCGCCTGCAAAAAACCAGCGAACAACTGTACGACCAGCAGTGCAGAGCAGAACAGCTGCAGATTCGATGGATGGAACAACAAAAAGTGCGAAACAAAAAGCGGGAACTCCTCGTTCTGGAGATCCACGGATGGATGCGTCCCGTCCCCGGGAGTTCCCGCCACGACAACGACAGATGATCGGGATTTTTGCAAAATCTAGGGCACAACAGCAGGATGCACAAGGGAAAAGAAACCGCGGGCTGCAGTGACCTCGTCTTTCCTTGCGTTGGCAGACACAACCTGTCCTGCATTGCGGTTGATCAATACCTGCTCCGTCTTTGCAATGAGAATGGTTCTTCTTCATTCTTGTCCGCAACCAGCCACCGCTGCCATTTTTTTACCAAATCTTTACCTTTTTCTTTGACATTGACCAGGTGTTGTCAGACAATACTGGCAAATTGTCCAAACTGTTCCCCTGGTTGTGCAGAAGAGGTTCTCCGCCCCTGCTGCCCTCTGTCGTCAGGGTACTTGCCCTGAACGACTCGTTCTTTTTCCGCCGGTCCCGTGTCCGAAGAGAATATTTTCATGCCCCCGGTTTTCCATCTGCTGCTCGTCGCGGCCGATCCTGTGCTGTTGGATGGCCTGGACGAATGGCTCCGCACCTCGGCCCAGGCGCCCTGCACCCGCGTGCGCTGCGACCATGCCGCAGCCGCCGCCTCGCTGCTCGGCCGGGAAGAGTTCGACCTGGTCCTGTTCGCGCTCGACCCGGCCGAGACGGCCGGAGCGGACGCCCTTGCCCGCCTCACCGCGGTCGCGCCCGCCACGCCGGTGCTCGCCCTCAGTGCCCGGGACGACGAACCCCTCGCCCTGCAGGCCCTGCGCGCCGGCGCCCAGGACGTCCTGGTGCTGGAACGGCTGAACGCCGAGACCATCGGCCGCATCTGCCGCTACGCCATCGAGCGGGCCCGCGCCAAGGCCCAGTCCGAGACCTCGGGACAGTTTCTCCGCGCCGCGGTGGACACCCTGTCTGCGCACATCGCCATCCTCGACAGCCAGGGGCGGATTCTGACGGTGAACCGGGCCTGGCAGGCGTTCGCCGCGGCCAATGGCATGCCGGCCGACACCCCCTTTGCGGGTGTCGACTATTTTGCCGCCTGCACCGGGGTGAGCGGCGAGGACGCGCCCACCGCGGCCGCGGCCGCGGCCGGCCTGCGCGCGGTCATCGCCGGCGAGCGCGACCTGTTCGAGCTGGACTACCCCTGCCACAGCCCGGACGAGCAGCGCTGGTTCCACCTGCGCGTCACCCCCTTTGGAGAACCGGCGCCGCGGCGGGTGGTGGTCGCCCACGAGAACATCACCCGCCGCAGGCTGGCCGAGGCGGCCCAGCGGCGCAGCGAGGGGCTGTTCGAGAAGATCTTCACCATGGCCCCGCTCGGCCTGTGGCTGACCGACACGCGCGGGCGGATCCTGCGCGGCAACCCGGAGGGGCTGCGCATCTGGGGCCTGCCCCCGGACGAGCGCCTCGACCGGCCCGGGCTGTTCCGCGCCCGGCGGCTGCCCGGCGGGGAACCGGTGGGCCCGGCGGACTGGGCCATTGTCCGCAGCGTGCGCCAGGGGGTGACGGTGCGGGACAAACTCCTCGAGATCGAGGCCGCGGACCGCACCAAACGCTACATCCTCAACTACACCGCGCCGCTGGAGGACGAGGAGGGGCGGATTCTGGGCGGGGTGATCGCCAATCTCGACATCACCAGGCGGGTCGCTGCCCAGCAGCAGGCCGAAAACGCGCTGGAACACATCCGCCTCATCCTCGACACCTCGCCCAACTGCCTGTTCATCAAGGACCGGGACGGCCGCTACCTGCTCGTCAACCGCGCCATGGCAACGTTGTTCGGGACAACCGTGGACACCCTGGTCGGCTCGAGCGACAGCGAATTGGCCGCCGGCGGCCACTGGACGGCGGCGGGCGACGACCGGCCGGGTGCGGACAGCGACATCCGCTCCATTGTCACCCCGGGCGGCAGCCGGCGCTGGTTCCGCTGCTTCACCGCGCCCATCAGCTGGCCGGGCCGCGAGGGATGCACCCTGACCATTGCCGTGGACATCACCGAGGCGCGCCGGGCCCGGGAGGAACTGCGCGCCTCGGAAGAACAGAAACGGGTGATCCTCGACAGCCTGGACAGCCAGGTGGTCATGCTCGACCGCGGCTTGCGCGTGGTCTGGGCCAACCGGACCGCCCGCGAGCAGGTGCGGCCCGACGGCGAGCCGCTGCACTGCTACGAACTGATCACCGAGTTCCGCTCCGGCCCCGGCCCCGGTTCCTGCGCCGACTGCCCGGCCATCGCCGCCTTCAGGACCGGCCGGAGCGCCCAGGTCACGAGGAAGACCGCTGCCGGCCGGACCATGTCCCTGTCGGCCAATCCCATTGTCGATGAACAGGGCCAGGTGGCAAACGTGGTGGTGATCACCACCGACATCACCGAGCGGCTGTCGCTCGAACGCCAACTCCGCCAGGCCCAGAAGATGGAATCGCTCGGCACCCTGGCCGGCGGCATCGCCCATGACTTCAACAACATCCTCGCCGCCCTGCTCGGCTATGCCGACCTGGCCCGCCTGCGCCTCAAGGACCAGCCGCAGGTGGCCGAGTACCTGGAGCAGGTGGCCAGCGCCGGCGAGCGGGCCACGGACCTGGTCCGCCAGATCCTCACCTTCAGCCGCCGCCAGGACGCGGACCTGCAGCCCCTGCAGGTGCCGCTGGTGGTCAAGGAGGCGCTCAAGCTGCTCCGCTCCACCCTGCCCGCCACCGTGACCCTGAAGACCTCGATCAGCACCACGGTGGAGCCGGTGCTGGCCGACCCCACCCAGGTGCACCAGATCGTCATGAACCTGTGCGTCAACGCCAGCCACGCCATGGAACCGGACGGCGGCGAACTCTTCGTGCGCATCGACCAGCTGACCCCGGACGAGGGGTTTTTCAGGGAACACCCGGAACTCTCGCCCGGGCCCCACCTGCGCCTGGTGGTGAGCGACACCGGCTGCGGCATGACGCCGGAGGTGATGGCGGCGATCTTCGAGCCCTATTTCACCACCAAGGGCCACCGGGAAGGCACCGGCCTCGGCCTGGCGGTGGTGCACGGCATCGTCAAGCAGTACCGCGGCGAGATCGTGGTCGAGTCCGAGCCGGGCCGGGGGTCGACGTTTGCCATCTACCTGCCGGTGGTCCCCCGCCGGGAAAGCCCGCACGAGCGCGGCATCGACCGGCAGTTGGGCGGCCGGGGCGAGCACCTCCTGCTGGTCGACGACGATCCCATCCTGTGCAAATTCTACCAGCAGTTCCTCAAATCCCAGGGCTACCGCATCACCACCTGCACCGACCCGGTGCTGGCCCTGGCCCTGTTCGAGGAGGACCCGGCCGCCTTCGACCTGGTGCTCTCGGACGTGACCATGCCCGGCATGACCGGCGACAAGATGGGCCAGCGGATGCTCGCCCGCCGGCCGGAGCTGCCCGTGCTGCTCATGACCGGGTACACCAAGATCATCACCGGCGAGCAGGCCCGGGCCCTCGGCTTCCGCGGCCTGCTGGTCAAGCCGGTGCCGCAGAACGACCTGCTCGCCACCCTGCGCCGGGTGCTCACCAACCCGGCCGAGGTGGAGCAATGAGCACCGAACGGATGGTTTCGCTCGCGCCGATCCTGGTGGTCGACGACGAGGGGCCGGTGCGCGACCTGCTCACCACCATTCTCGAGGAGTGCGGCTACCCCTGCCTGGCGGTGGCGGACGTGGCCGCGGCCAAACAGGCGCTCCGCCAGATCCCGGTGGAGATGGTGCTCACCGACCGGGACATGCCCGGCGAAACCGGGATCGACCTGATCCGCCACGTCAAGGCGCACCACCCGGACACCGGGGTGATCATGGTCACGGTGATCGACGACATCGACCAGGCCCGCGAGGTGCTCGACCTGGGCGTGTACGGCTACATCACCAAGCCGTTCACCCGCAACCAGGTGCTCATCACCGTGGAGAACGGCCTGCGCCACCGCCAGACCACGCTGGAGAACCGTCACCATGCCGCCCGCCTGGAAGACCTGGTCCGGCAGCGCACCGAGGCCCTGAACGAGCAGCTCAACCTGCTCCGCACCCTGCTCGACACCATCCCGGCGCCGGTCTTCTACAAGGACACGGACGGCGTCTACCTGGACTGCAACCGCGCCTTCGAGGAGGCGCTCGGCCGGCCGCGCGGGGCCATCCTCGGCCGCACCGCAGCCGACGTGCACAGCCCGGAACTGGCAACGCAACTGGTCGCCGAGGACCAGGCCCTGCTCGCCACCGGCGCCATGCGCCGGGCGGAACGCGCCTTTGTCTACCCGGACGGCTCGGTGCGGTTCGGCATCACCCACAAGGCCGTATTCACCGGCAGCGATGGCCGGGTGGCCGGCCTGGTCGGCGTGCGCTACGACATCACCGAACTGAAGACCGTGGCCGAGTCCCTGCGCCGCTCCGAGGCGACCCTGCGCTCGATCATGGACCACCTGCACGTGGGCGTGGTCATGTGCACCGAGACCCTGGCGCCGGTGCAGGTCAACCGGCAGATGCGCCGCTGGTTCCCGGAGCTTGGCGAGGACGGGGGCGGCAGCCTGCCCGGCGAACTGCTCGCCCGCCTGGCCGCGGCCGGAGCGCGGGGCACTGTCCCCGGCCCGGGCGAGCACACCGTGGTGCTGCCCACCGCACTCGGCGAACGGGTGTTCAAGGTGGTGCTGCAACCGGTGCAGGACGGCAGCCACCGGGCCCCGGCGGTGATCGGCCTGTTCGAGGACGTGACCGACGCGCTCACCGCCGAGCGCGAACTGCGCCAGGCGCAGAAGCTCGAGGCCATCGGCCAGCTGGCCGCGGGCATTGCCCACGAGATCAACACGCCCATCCAGTACGTGGGCGACAACGTCCGCTTCCTCGGCGACGCCACCATTGACCTCGCCGCGGTCCTGGCCGGGGCGGACCGCCTCTGCCGGGCGGCGCTGGCCAACGAGCCGGTCATGGAACCGGCCCGGGCGCTGGCGGCCCTGCAGACCGAGGTCGACCTGCCGTACCTGCTCGCCGAGATCCCCGGCACCATCGAACAGACCCTGGAGGGGGTGGAGCGGGTGGCCACCATTGTCCGCGCCATGCGCGAGTTCTCCCACCCGGGCACGGACGACAAGACCCTGGTGGACATCAACCGGGCCCTGGAAAGCACCATCACGGTGAGCCGCAACGAGTGGAAGTACGTGGCCGAGGTGGAAACCCGCCTGGCCGACGATCTGCCCCTGCTCAGCTGCCTGCCCGGCGAACTCAACCAGGTGTTTCTCAACATCCTCGTCAACGCGGCCCACGCCATCGCCGACCAGACCGATGGCGGCAATCGCGGCAAGGGGGTGATCACCGTGTCCACCCGGGCGGACGAGCGCTGGCTGGAGGTGCGCATCGCCGACACCGGCGGCGGCATCCCGGCCCACATCCAGGAGCGCATCTTCGACCCCTTCTTCACCACCAAGGGGGTGGGCCGGGGCACGGGCCAGGGGCTGGCCATCGCCCGCAGCGTGGTGGTGGACAAGCACCGGGGCCGGCTGCGCTTTGTCAGCGACCCGGGCCGGGGCACGACCTTTGTCATCGAGCTGCCCCTGCACCGGCCGGAGCCCCCGCCGGCCGGAAACAACGAGGTGATCACGGAGCGATGAGCGAGCCGCGCAAGACCATCCTGTTCGTCGACGACGAAGAGAACATCCTCGCCGGCCTGGGGCGCATGCTCCGCGGCCTGCGCCGGACCATGGACCTGCGGTTCGCCGCCAGCGGCGAGCAGGCCCTGGCCGTGCTGGCCACGCAGCCGGTGGACGTGCTCGTCACCGACATGCGCATGCCCGGCATGGACGGCGCCACCCTCCTGGATCGTGTGCAGGAGCACTACCCGCAGGTAATGCGCATCATGCTCTCCGGCCAGGCGGACCGGGATTCCGTGCTGCGCACCGTGGCCACGGTGCACCAGTTCCTCACCAAGCCGACCACCCCGGAACAACTCAAGGAGGTGCTCACCCGGGCCTGCGCCCTCCAGGACCTGCTCGCCGACGCGCAGCTCAAGGCGCTCATCTCCCGGCTGGGCAGCCTGCCCAGCCTGCCCGCGCTCTACGCCGAACTGCAGCGGCGCCTGCAGGATCCGGACTGCGCCCTGAACGACGTCGCCCGCATCATCGAGCAGGACCTGGGCATGTGCGCCAAGGTTCTGCAACTGGTCAACTCCTCGTTTTTCGGCCTGCCCCGGACCATCGACAGCCCGGCCCGGGCGGTCAGCCTGCTCGGGTTGGACCTGGTCCGGGCCCTGGTGCTGTCGGCGGGCGTGTTCACCGAGCTGCGGCCCGTTGGCCGCCAGGCCCTGCGGGTGGAGGAACTGCAGGCGCACAGCCTGGACGTGGCCCGCTGCGCCCGCCTGATCGCCACGGCGGAATCCGGGCACAAGGAGGTGGCGGACAACGCCTGCATCGCCGGCATGGTCCATGACGCGGGCAAACTGCTGCTGGCGGCCAGCCTGCCCGGGGAGTACGCCGAGGTGCTCGGCCTGGCCCGGGAACAGGGACAGGCCTGCTGGCAGGCGGAACGGCAGGTGCTGGCCGCGGACCACGGCCTGGTCGGCGGCTACCTGCTCGGCCTGTGGGGGCTGCCCGGCCCGGTGGTCGAGGCGGTGACCCTGCACCATCGCCTCGAGGACGATCCGGAACCCTCGTTCAGCCCGGCCCTGGCCGTGCACGCGGCCGACGCCCTCTGTCACCAACTGCGGCCCGGAACGGACGGCCTGGTGCGGCCCGAGTTGAACACGGCCCTGCTCGAGCGGGCCGGCCTGCTCGACCGGGTGGACCAGTGGCTGGCGCTCTGCGCCGGGGCAGAGGCCTGAGGGCGGAGACCATGGCGGAAAAGATCCTGCTCGTCGACGACGAACCCAACGTGCTCCACGCCCTCCAGCGGCAGCTGCGCGGGCGCTACACGGTCCACACCGCAACCAGCGGCGAGGCGGCCCTGCGTCTGTGCAGGGAGGCCGGCCCGTTCGCGGTGATCGTCTCGGACATGCGCATGCCGGGCATGAACGGGGTGGAGCTGCTGACCACGGTCAAGGCCCTGTACCCGGACACGGTGCGCCTCATGCTCACCGGCAACGCCGACCAGGAGACCGCCATCGAGGCGGTGAACTCCGGTCAGATCTTCCGCTTTCTCACCAAGCCCTGCCCGCCGGCCCTGCTCGTCACTTCCCTGGCCCTGGCGGTGCGCCAGCACCGGCTGCAGACCGCGGAACAGGAACTCCTCCAGGAGACCCTCAGGGGTTCGGTCAGCGTGCTCTGTGAGCTGCTCGGGGTGACCAGCCCGCTTGCCGGCAGCGCCGGTCTGCGGTTGCGCGACTGCGTGGTCGACGCGGCCGCGGCCCTGCGCCTGCCCCATGCCTGGCAGTACGAGACGGCCGCCCTGCTCTCCCAGATCGGCTGCATCGGCCTGCCCGCCGAGACCTTAAGCAAGTTCTACTCCGGCCAGGAATTGAGTGCAGAGGAGGCCGAACAGTTTGACCGCCATCCCGAGGCGGCGGCCCGGCTGCTCGAACCGATCCCGCGGCTGGAGAACGTCACCGCCATGATCCGCCACCAGCGCCTCCGCTACGCGGATTTCACCGACGAACTGCGCCAGACCCTGTTTGCGGAGGTGCTCATCGGCGCCCAGCTGCTCCGGGCGGCGGTGGACTACGACTGCCTGCTGTTCCAGGGCCGCACTCGCGGCGAGGCGCTCACCTTCCTGCGCGGCCGGCGCAAGGTCTACAACCCGGAGGTGCTCGACGCCCTGGCCACGGTGCGTTCCACCCGCCAGGCGCAGGTGCTCAGCCTGAGGGTGGACCAGGTGAGCGCCGGCATGGTGGCAATGGACGACGTACTCGCCACCAACGGCGCCCTGGTGGTGGCCAGGGGCCAGCTGATCACCCCGCCCCTGCTCCGCGGCCTGATCAACTTCTCCCGAAAGACCGGCATCGTCGAACCCATCCGCGTCCGCGTCGGCCTGTACGCCGGTGGGGACGACACCCAGCCCCCTGAACCCGTCGATCCTGCATGACCAGCGACCAGCGCCACCCTGTGCCCACCGAAACGACCGCCAGCCGCCAGCCCGCCTTGCCCCCTGACCCCGGCTGGCTCGCCGGGGTGCTCGAACAGGCCGCCACGGGTGTGCTCGTCACCGACGCGCGCGGCCTGGTGCTCTTCGCCAACACCCACCACTGCGAGCAGCGCGGCTGCCCTCTGGAGGAACTCCTCGGCCGGCCGGCCGACCTCGGTGCGGACCGGCACCAGACCACCGTCATCCCGGTTCCGGACGACATGGGCCAGGTTCGCTGCCACCTGGTCCTCACCCGTGCGACCCCGGTTCGGGAGAACGGGCAAGGGACCGCGGCGCCGGGCGCGGGCAGCTGTGACCCGCTCACCGGCCTGGCCGACCGGGCCGCGTTCCGCGCCGGCCTGGACCGGGCCGTGAGCAACCCCGGGACCGGCGGCGACGCGAACGGGGTGGTGGTCGCCTACCTGAACCTCGACCGGTTCGCCGCCTTCAACCAGGTGATGGGCCATGGTCCGGCCGATGCCCTGCTGGTGCGCATCGTTGACCGCATCGGCCGGGCCATCCGCCGCGATGACCTGCTGGCGCGCATCGGCGGCGACGAGTTCGCCATCCTCTTTGCCCAGGTCCGGGACGAGGCCACCTGCAGCGGCACCATCGGTCGCATTCTCGAGCGTATCCGCCAGCCGGTGGTGGTGAACGGGTGCGAACTGGCGGTGAGCGCCAGCATCGGCATCGCCCGCCACCCGGACCACGGCAGTGATGCCGACACCCTCCTGAGCAATGCCCACGCGGCCATGCGCCTGGCCAAGGACGAAGGCGGCGACCAGTACTGCCTGTACCGACCGCCGCAGCGGCCGGTGACCATCGACCAGCTGGACCTGGCCGGCCAGCTGCGCTTCGCGGTCGAACGCAACGAACTCCTGCTCCACTACCAGCCGCAGATCAGCCTGGTCTCCGGCGAGATCGTCGGCCTGGAGGCGCTGGTCCGCTGGAACCGGCCGGGCGTCGGCCTGGTGCCGCCGGGCGTGTTCATCCCCATCGCCGAGGAGACCGGCCGCATCGTCGCCATCGGCGAGTGGGTGCTGGCCGAGGTGATCGCCCGGCTGCTCGCCTGGCAGCGGGCAGGGGTGCCACCAGTCAAGGTGGCGGTCAACCTGGCGGCCAACCACTTCCACAACCCGGCGCTGCCCGGCCTGATCGATCGGCTGCTCGAGGCCAGCGGGGTCGAGCCGCACCTGCTCGAACTGGAGCTGACCGAGAGCACGGTGATGCGGAACGTGGCGCGGGTCACGGAGATCGTCGGCCAGCTCAAGGCCCGGGGGCTGAGCCTGTCGCTGGACGATTTCGGCACCGGTCACTCGTCGCTGGCCCACCTGTCCCGGCTGCCCATCGATCTGGTCAAGATCGACCGGTCCTTTGTCAGCGACCTGACCACCAACCCGACCAACGCCTCCATCGTCGCCGCCACCGTGGCCATGACCCACAAGCTGGGCATGCGGGTGATCGCCGAGGGGGTGGAGACCGAGGCGCAGCTGGCCCTGTTGCGCCGCCTGCACTGCGACCAGATGCAGGGCTTCCTGTTCAGCCGGCCGCTGCCGGCGGCGGAGGCGGCCGCCCTGCTCCGGGAAGGACGGCGCCAGCCGTTCGCCGAGGCGGACCAGGGCCGAACCCTGCTGCTGGTGGATGACGACCCGCTCGTGCTCCAGGGGCTGCGCCGGGTCTTTTACCGCTCGGGCTACCGGGTGCACACCGCTGCCGGCGGCGCGGAGGCCCTGGAGATCCTGGCCACCACGCCGGTACAGGTGATCATCTCCGACCAGCTCATGCCGGGCATGACCGGCGTCCAGCTGCTCGGCCGGGTGCGGAGGATGTACCCGGCCACGGTGCGCATCATCCTCAGCGGCTACGCCGAGCTGGGCACGGTCACCGAGGCCATCAACCACGGCGCGGTGTGGAAATACCTGATGAAGCCCTGGTCGGGCGAACTGCTGCGCCAGGTGGTGGCCGAGGCCTTCCGCCACGCCGAGGGCGGCGGCTGAGCCCACCACCGCCAGCCCGAATCCCTTCTCCCGCAGTGTTTTTTTGCTGTTCCGACAACAGCGCGGTTGACCGCGACCCTGCCACTCTGTAGGCTTATTCCACCGTCGCCGCGGGGACGTGCACCCGTGCCCCCGCAGCGGCGAACCGAGACCGCATCCGCACCCTGAACAGGCCACGGCTTCATGCGCGAGGGCGCAGGCGCCGCCTGTTTCCCCTTCCGGCCGCGTCCTTCCCTTCGAGCAGGCCGCGGACCGGGCACACTGGCAGAGGAGGAGCGTATGAAACAGTTGGCGATGGTTGTGGCAGTCCTGCTGCTGTCCTTTCCCGGCAGCGCGGCGGCAAAGGAGGCACAGACCCTGGACGAGTTGGTGGCCCGGTTCGACTCGAGCCGGTGCAGGGAGTGCCACGCGGAGATCTACGCGGACTGGGAGCAATCGCTCCACGCCAAGCCGATGCTCGGCCCCATCGGCAGGACGCTGGCCACCTTCCAGGGCTACGTCAACTCCCGCGACACCGAGCTGAAGAAGTCGCACGAGGTCGCGCCGGGCATGCGGGAATTCCTCAAGCCCTGCGTGGAATGCCACCTGCCGCAGATGATGGACGCCTCCGAGGCGGTGGCCGTGGAGATCGCCGAGGCCATCGTCGACGGCGACGAGGAGGTGCTCGACAAGCTGCAGATCACCTGCCTGGTCTGCCACAGCCGCAACGCCATCCTGCGCAAGTTCCGGGACGGCGCCCCCAGGGCCGGAGTCATCTACGGCCCCAAGCACGCCGGCCCGCACGGCGACACCGCCTTCCCCACCGCAGAGCCCAGTGAGATGATGCGCGACACGGTGTTCTGCGCCCAGTGTCACCAGGGCCCGAACGTGCAGCACTACGACGAGCCCATGTGGTGCACCTCCACCTTTGACAGCCACCAGCACTTCTACGTGCCCATGGGCGGCACCCAGTCCTGCCAGGACTGCCACATGCGCAACCAGGGCGGCCACCGCTTCCCGCCCAACTACCAGGACAAGACCCAGACCTCCAAGCGGCTGCAGGAGTGGATCGACCTGAACGTCACCACGGTCGGCTACCGGATGAAGCCGAACGCCACCGAGTTCATCCCCCTGGCGGTGATCAACACCGAGGTGGTCAGCCGCATCGGCCACCGCTTCCCGGACGGCTGCCCCTCGCCCAACCGGGTGACCCTGGACATCAAGGTCACGACCGTGGACGGCAAGGAACTGTACACCGAGACCAAGACCTACATGCCGCAGCACTCGCTCGGCTACGACGACCACACCATGGTCTACGCGGCCAACCGCAAGCTGACCCTGCTGCGCGACACCAGCCTGCACCCGTTCGTGCCGAAAAAGGAGACCATCGAGGTGCGGCTGCCCGAGGGCGTGCAGCAGGCCGTGGTCGAGGCGGTGCTCACCTTCCGGCAGCTGCCGGGCGTGGCCGAGGCCGAGTTCCCCATCCACACGGTCCGCCGGGAGGTCAGCCTGACCCGCTGACCCGGACCTGCGGCCACCGCAGCCACAGAAGGCGGCACACCAGTATGCCCTGCTCGAGCTGATCGTGGCCGCGCAGAAGACGCTGCTCACCGCCCTGCCGTAAGCGGTCCCGCCGGGAGGGGTGGTGCCCCCTCCCGGTTTCCCCAGGCTTTCCGCCCCGCAGGCAGGGGCGGTCGCAAGCCAACCGATCCACGGGAGGTCCGCATGCACAACACCCCCACCCATTCGGGCCGACAGGCGCTGCCGGTGGTCCTGGTGCTGCTGTGGCTCGCCGCCGGTTGGCCGGGTGCGCCCGTGCCGGCGGCCCGGGCGGCCGGCGACGAGGCCACCGGGCCAGGTTCGGAAATCATCCCTTTCGAGTTGAGTTTCAGCTCGATCTTCACCGAGTACCAAAGGTTCCGGGATGAGCCGGTGGGTTCCTGGCCGGAGGCCAACGACACGGTCGGCCGCATCGGCGGCTGGCGGTTCTACCTGGAGGAGGCGGCCGAGTCCGAGGAGCCCGGGACGGGCGAGCCGCAGCCCATCCACGGTCCCCCTGCGGCCGGGGTGGCCCGGCCCACGGGGCACGGCGGCCATCCATGAACAGGCGGAGCCCCTTCCTGCCGACCTTCCTGCCGTTGGCGCTGGTCGTGCTCACCCTCACCGGCTGCGCCCGGGTGGACTTCGAGGAATCACTGGCGCGGACCAACCGGACCACGGCCGGGTTTACCGACGGCAACCTCGCCCTGGCCCAAACCGACGAACAGCGCGCGGCCATGACGAAAACAGCCGCGACCCTGCTCGCCCGCCCCTTGAGCCAGCAGGACGCGGTCCACCTCGCCCTGGTCAACAGTCCGGCTATTCAGGCCATGCTCGCCCGCAACTGGGCGGAGGCGGCCCGCGCGGCCCAGTCCGGCCGCATCGCCAACCCCTGGTTCGTGTTCGCCCGCACCACCCTGGCGGACGAGGTCGAGTTCGAGCGCGCCCTCACCTTCGGCCTGCTCGACCTGCTCACCCTGCCGCTGCGCTACCCGGCGGCCATGGGCCGCATGGAGCTGGCGCAGGTGCGCCTGGCCCTGGACACGGTGGACACGGTCACCACCGTCCGCCGGGCCTGGGTGCGGGCGGTGGCCGCCCGGGAGAGGTTGGTGTATGCGCAGCAGGTGTACGAGGTGGGCGAGATCAGCGCCGAACTGGCCCGCCGCCTGCAGCAGGTGGGCAACTTCAGCCGGCTGCAGTACGCCCGCCAGCAGGCCTTCTACGCGGACGCGGCCACCCGCCTGGCCGCAGCCCGGCAGGCCGCGGTGGCGGCCCGGGAAGAGCTGGTCCGGGTGCTCGGCCTCTCGGAGGGCCAGGAGAAAGAACTGCAGCTGCCCGAGCGGCTGCCCGACCTGCCCGACAGCCCGAGGGGCCCGGAGGAGGTCAGCGCGGCGGCCCGCGCGGCCCGGCTCGACCTGCAACTGGCCCGGACCGCCTACGAGACAGCGGCAAAAGAACAGGGGCTGAACCGGCTCACCAGCCTGACGGATATCGAACTGGGCGTCCGCCATGACACCGTGTTCGATGATGCTGCCGGGACCCGGGACAACCGGGAGGGCTATGAAATCAGCGTTCGCCTGCCCGTGTTCGACTGGGGGGAAATGCAGCGCGACGCCATGAACGCCCAAACCCTGGCCGCGGCCAACCAGTTGGAGGCCACGGTGCGCGCGGCCGGGTCGAACCTGCGCGAAACCTACGCCGCCTACCGCACGGCCTGGGATGTGTGCCACCACTACCGCGACGAGGTCCTGCCGCTGCGCCGGGTGATCGCCGAGGAGAACCTGCTGCGCTACAACGGCATGCTCATCGGCGTGTTCGAGCTGCTTGCCGACACCCGCGACCAGGTGCACACGGTGATCACGGCGATCGAGGCGCAACGCGATTTCTGGTTGGCCGATGTTGGTCTGCAGGCGGCCATCATCGGCAAACCGGTGCTGGCACCAGCGGGCAGCCCGCCGGCAGCGGCTGGCCAGGATGCCCCGGCGGACCACTGACAGGCAAGCGGGCCAGCCCACAGGAGAACAATCGATGACCACGAGAAGAGCCTTTCTGCAAGCGGCCGGCCTGGCCGGCGGCGCCGTGGCCGCGGCCCTGGTCAACCGCGTGGCCCTGGCCGCCCTGCCCGAGCCGGTGGTGCAGACCGAGCCCGCTACCATGCCGCCGCTCGCCCCACCCACCGGTCGACCCTATCGCCCGGTGGTGACCCTCAACGGCTGGACCCTGCCGTGGCGCATGCACCGGGGCGCCAAGGAGTTCCACTTGGTGGCCGAGCCGGTGGTGCGGGAGATGGCGCCGGGACTCAAGGCCCATCTCTGGGGCTACAACGGCCAGAGCCCGGGCCCGACCATCGAGGTGGTGGAGGGTGACCGGGTGCGCATCTTTGTCACCAACCGGCTGCCCGAGCACACCAGCATCCACTGGCACGGGCAGCGGCTGCCCAACGGCATGGACGGCGTCTCCGGCCTCACCCAGCCGGCGATCCAGCCGGGCCAGACCTTTGTCTACGAATTCACGGCGCGCCGTCCCGGCACCTTCATGTACCACCCCCACGCCGACGAGATGACCCAGATGGCCATGGGTATGATGGGCTCCTGGGTGACCCACCCGAGGGAGAACCACCCGCTGATCGCCGAGGTGGACCGGGATTTCATCTTCCTGCTCAACGCCTATGACATCGAGCCGGGCAGCTACACCCCGCGGATCATGACCATGCTCGATTTCAACCTGTGGAGCTGGAACAGCCGGGTCTTCCCGGGGATCGACTCATTGAACGTCCGCCTGCACGACCGGGTGCGGGTGCGCATCGGCAATCTGACCATGACCAACCACCCCATCCACCTGCACGGCCACGAGTTCGAGGTGACCGGCACGGACGGAGGGCCGGTGCCGCCGGCGGCCCGCTGGCCCGAGGTGACCGCGGACATCGCCGTGGGCCAGATGCGCCAGATCGAGTTCATCGCCGACGAGGAGGGCGACTGGGCCTTTCACTGTCACAAGAGCCACCACACCATGAACGCCATGGGCCACGACCTGCCGACCATGATCGGCGTCGATCATCGCGGCCTGAGCCGGAAGATCGCCCGACTCATCCCGGACTACATGGTCATGGGCGAACGCGGCATGGCCGACATGACCGAGATGGAGATGCCGCTGCCGGACAACACCATCCCGATGATGACCGGAGCCGGCCCGTTCGGCTCGGTGGAGATGGGCGGCATGTTCAGCGTGGTCAAGGTGCGGCGGAACCAGAAA